>Ga0207646_10000420_pt1 | contig 56667 bp, 52 predicted proteins | sample KBSK5502metaG_FD_184343 | JGI IMG/M metagenome (GOLD analysis project Ga0207646, IMG submission 184343) | Corn, switchgrass and miscanthus rhizosphere microbial communities from Kellogg Biological Station, Michigan, USA - KBS K5-50-2 metaG... | ecosystem: Host-associated > Plants > Roots >...
GGATGATCTGTATGGGGATTTGTGAGATTTGCTGTCAAAGTTGCTGTAGTATGTAGTAGGAGTGGTTGTATTGTGGCTTTGGAGGTGGTCCTGGTAGGTTGGTTCTATGTGTTACACATTACAAAGTATATAATCAATGAGAACCCCCCCGTTGTGAAAAGGTATATTTATATGCATGATTATTGTTTAGTGCGTCTATGGCAGCTTAGGCCGGGAGCACCGGCGGGCGAACTTGAAGAGCTCATTACCTCTGGCGTTCTGGAGATGCAGCGCTGGATACCGGGGGTGAAGCACCTTGCACTCGTGCGCCTGGCTGGCGAGCCTGCCGGGCGCTATCTTGTCATTACCACTTTTACGGGTTACGAGGCCTTTAGACACTGGCGGCAGATTGAAGAGGAAGGCGCCGATTATTGGGAGCGTTACGCCTCGATCCAGATGCATTGGGACCAATTGGTTTCCCTTGTAGATGAATACCATGGGGAGGCGGTAGCCGACCTCGTAGTCATGTAGGAAGGCGAGGGCGAGCCATTGTTTTTCCCAGAACGCGCTTTCATGGCCGAGTCGGAATGCCGCGAAGCTCCCAGTAGCCTCTACAGGCGTTAACGAGGTCGGAGATCTGCTGTTGTGTCTGCTGATCTACCAATTCCATGAGAGCTTTCTCCTTATGCTAATCCGAATGCCTATTCCAATAAATTGTTCCTCAAGTACTCAGGGTCCTTCTAAAGGAAGTTTACGGTGCCACATTCATGGTTTGGCTGTGAATTTTTCCTGTTCATCGTCGTATATCCTAATGTAAGAACAGGGAAACCTCCATTCCAGAGAATGATAGTTACGCAAGTAGATCGAGTAGGAACGAGAACAGGTCGCTCAGGGTTGCATGTCAGTCCATCATTGGATGTCTCGCAGGGGAGCAATGAGCTGGATAGGTTCGCTTTTCCTCACAGCGATCATCTTGAGAAACCGACGGGAGGATCTATGGAAAGCCAGCAGACATTTCCTGCCAGTTTTGGAGAGCTGCTGAAAACCTTTCGCAAGCGCAAACAGCTGACCCAAAAACAATTAGCGCAGCAGCTCGGGGTGCATGCGAATACCATCTCGTCATGGGAGCTGGGTACCTATTTGCCTGCCACCCGCGGACTCGTCCTGGAAATGGCCCGGCACCTGGCTCTGGATGAGCAGGAGACACGCCAACTGCTGGAAGCCAGTTTGACCGCGCTCTCCCCTCATTGGCAGGTTCCCTTTCAACGCAATGCGCTCTTCACGGGGCGCGAGGAGATTCTGGAGACATTGCATACGCGCCTCCACGCAGAGCAAGTCGTTGCGCGCACACAGTCGTATGCCTTGCATGGGCTGGGAGGGATCGGCAAGACACAGATCGCGCTGGAGTATGCCTACCGGCACGCCCTGGAGTATAGCGCTGTCTTCTGGATCGAAGCAGAAACGGTCGAATATATCGTGTCTAGTATGCTGCGTATTGCCGAGCTGTTACAGTTGCCCGAGCGACAGGAAACGGATCAGCAGCGCATTGTGGCGGCGGTGCAGAGCTGGCTGAGCACCCATAGCCGGTGGCTGCTGATCTGGGATAACCTGGAAGACCTGGAACTGCTGCACTACTTTCTGTCGCCAGCCCGGCAGGGAGCGATCCTGATCACCACGCGCTGCCAGGTGCTGGGTACGCTGGCCCTGGGCCTGGAAATCTCACCGATGAGACCAGAGGAAGGGATGTTGTTTCTGTTGCGGCGTGCCAAAGTGCTTGAGCCGGAAGCCACCAGCGAGCAGGTACAACAGCTTGCCGTGAGCATGCCCGCTGAGTATGTCGCTGCCGAGAAACTGGTGACAGCCATGGATGGGCTGCCCTTAGCTCTTGATCAGGCCGGGGCCTCTATCGAGGAGATGGGGTGCAACCTCTCGGACTATCTACGCTATTATGAACAGCAGCGTCACCAGTTATTAGATCGAGGAGGGGCATTAGGGGTCGATCATCCGCATTCTGTTATTGCGACTCTCGGGCTGGCCAGTCAGCGAGTTGCACAGCGCCATCCCGCGGCCTTGGACCCGCTGCACTTCTCGAGAGCGCTCAAAGACACGCCTGCCTCCCCACTCCTCTATCTCTCCAGTTCGGAGACAGGCTGGGAAGGACTGGTCGCGCAGGCGTTCCACGAGCCAATGGAACTGGAGGGCTGGATGACGACTGCTATGCCAGACATTACACTGATCTTGTTTGCTGGTGGAGCTATGCGTCTGGAGCAGCGGCACGCGAATGGTCCCTGGAAAGCGCTGTACCTCGGTCAGGGAGATCTGATCCTGAGACCTGGCACGGGCACGTCCTATGAAATGCGCTGGAAGAGCCTCTCCTCTATACCCACACAGACGCTCCATCTGCGTTTGAGCAAGGACCTGCTTGCTCGCACTGCCGAGGAGGTGGCGGACTGCGATCCGGCGCGCCTGTCTGTGGAAGAGCACTCCAGCTTCCAAGACCCCCTGCTAGCGCAGATCGGACTCGCGCTGTGGCGAGAACTAGAACAGCGCGCTCCTGCCGGAAAACTGTATGCGCAAACCGCTGCTCAAATGATCGCTATTCACCTCTTGCGCTATTATACTTCTGTAGGAGGAGCCATCGAGGAACCTTCACAGGGATTGACGCATCAGCAGATGAGACGTGTGATGGACTTCGTTCAGGATCATCTCAGTCAGGATCTCTCACTCGAGGCATTGGCTCAGCAGATCAGCTTTAGTCCCTATCACTTTGCCCGCTTGTTCCGTCAAACGACGGGAGAAAGCCCGCACCAATTTGTGCTGCGCCAGCGCATCGAGCGAGCGCAGCGTCAGTATCATAGAAGCGCGATTCGAAGAAGTTGATCTTCGCCTCACCTGCATGTGATTATCCTAGTACCTCTAGCCATAATTGGCACAAACTGGTATATTACAAAACAAAGTAAATGTTGGGATAGGACTTCTTGCCTCTACCCTGCTTGCCATTGACCCCTCACAGGAAAAGTCGGCATTGTAAACGCAACAAGCTGCGCTTTTAATGAAGAGAGGCCTCGCCTCGCGAGGATACCCAGGGTCTTATCCAGTGTGTGCCATACCAGTTCGATCCAGGAAAAGGCGTGATGAGTCAGAATTATGGTGTGCTGCGTGTAGTGCGCGTCAGGCCGGCGCGTGAGCTCGTCGGTAGCTCGGTGAAATATCCCACTGGTTGGCTGCCAGAAGAGGGACTTGTACATGTGCTCACGCAGCGCGAGACGACCATTGGACGCGCGCTCAATAACGATATCATCTTGATGGACCCTACCGTTTCGCGTGACCATGCCCGTCTCGTGCTGAACCAGGACGGCTGGCACATCATCAACCTGACCGTGAAGAATGTCGTGCGCGTCAATGGGCGACCGGTCCCGAGCGGCTCCAGTCTACCCATGAAGCCGGAGGATGTACTGATCCTGGGCAGCACGATGCTGCAGTTGATTGCTCCGCAGACGGCACCCCTCGCGAACCCGGGCATGAATGCTCAACTGGATCACGACGGCGAAATCACTGAAATCTACCCGGCCCAGTGGAGGCCAAAGCCTCCCTCTTCTAATGGCGTTTCCGTTGAACGGGACCGGCAAACTCCACCGTCTCTACCGGTGCTGCCCCCGGCATCTCCACAGTTGCCTGCACACTCAATGCAGCCAAATGCCCAGGCCAGTCCTGTCGAGGGCTCTTTTGCTACGCGCGGAGGTTCGGGAGTGCCCCCGGCTCAAATCTCGCTTCCCGTGCAGCCCGACCCTGAGCAGGAGGCGCATTGGGAGGATTTTGAGGAGGAAAGCGTACTTGGAGCCGGTGTAACCATGCAATTCGCCCTGCCGCAGCGCATGGGTGTACGCACGCGCTGGCTGATTGCGGGCATTGGTGTGGCTATCCTCGCCATCAGCGCCATAATCACCGTCGTACTCAATAGCTTCGTCGGCATTTCCGCGCTGGCGCAAAACGGCCCGGCCAGCATTGTTGCGGCCCTTACCATACCATGCATACCCGCTCTTGGTATCTTTCTACTGGTAAACTTCATGGATCGCTTCGAGCGCGAACCGTGGTTTTTACGCCTGGCGGCATTTTTGTGGGGAGCCGTCATTGCCATTCCGCCCGCATTTTTTATCGAGACGAAAATCGATAACATGCTAACTAGTATGCTCGATCCAGGCGCCAGCGAAGTTTTGCGTACAGCCTTGCAGGGACTCAACGCGGGAATAACGGAAGAGACGATCAAGGGACTCGGCCTGCTTTTGCTTTTCATCTTCCTGCGCGACGAATTCGACAACGTGACCGATGGCATTGTATACGGCGCGTTAATCGGCGCCGGTTTTGCCATGATTGAAAATTTCAACTATTTTGCTATAAACTCCAAGCACTTCCTCGTCTTCCTGATCGTAGGCAGGATCATCCTTGGCTGGCTCGGCCATTCGACCTTCACCGCTTGCTTTGGCGCGGCTCTCGGCTACGTGCGCCATACCAGGGTGCGCTGGAAACAGATCGTCATTCCCTTGCTTGGCTATCTTATAGCCGTGGGGCTACACAGCTTCTTCGACTTTGTTGATTTACAAGCCAGTGCCGCTATTCGCAACTCCGCCGGAAACCCGGCTGTTGTCAATTATGCCCTGGTCGCGGTCATCGGCAACTATGTTCCTCCATTCCTGGCGCAGATTGGCCTGCTGTACATCCTCATCAAGTCGCTGGCTCACGAGGCGGCAGTCGTTCGCGAGTTCCTGGCCGTAGAGGTGAGCAATGGCGTGGTCACGGTAGGCGAGTATGCTTTGCTCCAGAACTCATTTCGTCGCACAAAGACGGAGCGGCAGGTGCTAAAGAAAAGCGGCATCAGGCAGTGGCGGCTCGTTAAAGACCTCTACCAGACAGAGATCGGGCTGGCCTTCCGCAAGTGGCATGTGAATATGGGAGACAAGCCCAAGCTGGGTTACCGGCAGCCAGAGGATGCATACAGGCAACGGATCCGGAGGCTGCGCAGCGATATCAAGATGGCGCAGATGCGAGGAGCTTAACTTGACACTCTTTCTAGTCGCGTGCTAGCATGAACGAAGAACACCTTTTATCTCAGCGAAGGAAGTGATTATCATGCGACTGGAGCGGGCTGACCTGCTACAGATCTACTATCTCATGCGACTCACCCGGGCCATGGAAGACCGCACCCGCACGCTCTTTTTACAAGGAAGGGTTGCCGGTGGCGTCTACACGGCGCAGGGACACGAGGCCACAACTGTCGGGGCGGCAATGACGCTGCACGATGGCGACTGCATAGTTCCGCAGCACCGTGATCTGGGGATGCAATTAACGCGGGGCGGTTCGCCACGCGCGGTAATGTGTCAATGGTTGGCGCGCGGTAACTCTCCCACATTGGGACGCGATGGACAGTTGCATATCGGTGATATGCATCATGGCATCGTCCCCATGATTAGTATGCTTGGCGAATCGCTGCCCGTGGCGTGCGGTGTGGCTCTCACGATGAAAATGCGCAAACACTCGACTATTGTCATGGCCACCTGCGGGGATGGCGCAACGAATACAGGGCCATTCCACGAGGCGCTGAACTTTGCCTCTGTGCAGCAATTGCCGGTCGTCTTCGTCATCGAAAATAACGGCTATGCCTATTCAACACCAACACATAAGCAGTTTGCGATTGAAAATCTTGCTGAGCGTGCCCTGGCCTATGGCATGCCCGGCGAGAGTGTTGATGGGAATGATGTCCTGGCGGTTATCGAGGCGGTGGAGCGAGCGGTTGAGCATGTACGCGGCGGTAAAGGTCCCGCGCTCGTAGAGTGCAAGACCTTCCGCGTGCGCGGGCACTCGGAAGCCGATAAAGCCGATTATGTACCGCAAGAACTGCGCGTAGAGTGGCTGGCAAAGGACCCGATTGTACGCTTTGAAGCGTATCTGACCGGGGAGAAGATTTTGACGGCGGCAAAGAAGGCCAAAATCGAGGAGCAAGTCAGGGCGGTGGTAGACGATGCCGTGAGTTTCGCGGAGCAAAGTCCCGCGCCCGATCCCGCGACGGTAGCGGGCTATATCTATGCACCTGGTGGGCCGGTTGCAATCATCGGTGAGCCTGGGGCGGAAGACCCGCGCTACGTCAACGCGCTGGATAGCCGTACTGGGAGACCATTCAATACCGTGACAGAGACTGCAAAGCCTCAATTTGGTGCGCCCGAGGAGGTGGGAAAGCGATGAGTGCAGTGACCTATCTGGAAGCGATTAGCCAGGCCATTCGCGAAGAGATGCGCCGTGACGAAGCTGTATTCCTGCTTGGCGAAGACGTGGGTACCTATGGGGGCGCATTCAAAGTCAGCGCCGGTCTGTTGGAGGAGTTTGGGCCGGAGCGCGTCATCGATACACCTATGGCGGAGGCTGCCATCATCGGTTCTGCTGTGGGCGCAGCGCTGATGGGTATGCGCCCCATCGCCGAAATGCAGTTTATCGACTTCATCACCTGCGGCTTCGATCAGATCATCAACATGGCGAGCAAGATGTACTGGCGTGCGGGTATGCCCGTGCCGATGGTCATCCGTGGCCCCTCCGGCGGCGGCGTCAAGGGTGGCCCGTTCCATTCCGCCAGCCCCGAAGTCTGGTTCTTCCACACGCCCGGGATCAAGGTTGTTGTGCCCGCGACAGCTTATGATGCAAAAGGCCTGCTCAAGGCGGCTATTCGCGACAACAATCCCGTGCTGTACCTCGAACACAAACTGCTCTACCGCATGCCGGAACTGCGCGAGGAACTGCCCGCGGAAGACTACATTGTGCCGCTGGGCAAGGCAATTACACGCCGCGAGGGGGAGGATATGACCATTCTGACCTACGGTGCGATGGTGCACCAGTGCTTAAAAGCCGCGCAGGTGCTTGAACAGGAGGATGGCCTGAATGTCGAGGTGATTGACCTGCGCAGTCTCTCGCCGCTTGACCGCGAGGCAATACTCGAGTCGGTCAAGCACACCAACAAAGTACTGATTGTGCACGAGGATACGCTTACCGGCGGTATTGGCGCCGAACTGGCGGCTATACTGGCCGAGGATTTGTTCGAATATCTCGACGGGCCGATTACGCGCGTAGCGGCGCCCGATGCGCCATTTCCTTATGCACCACCGTTGGAGGAAGCCTATTTGCCGAATGCGGATAAGATTCTCGCTGCCACACGCAAGCTTGCAGCGTATTAGATGAATTGTTACTGACAAAGGAGTCATATACTATGCCAACCCCGGTTAAGATGCCACGATTAGGAGAATCCGTAGCGGAGGGAACGGTAGGAAGCTGGCTGAAGAAAGAAGGCGATTGGGTCGAAAGGGACGAGTCGCTGGCCGAAATCATTACCGACAAGATCAATGCCGAGCTTCCCTCTCCCGTTGCTGGCCGCCTGGCAAAAATACTCGTCAAAGTGGACGAGACGGTCCCCGTGGGTGCAGATATCGCGCTCATTGAAGAGAACGCAGATGTTTCGGCTTCACCGCCCGCTGAGGCTGCGCCGGGTCCCGATGCCGCCCCAGTGGAGAGTCCCGCCCGCGCGAATGTGGCGGTCATGGATAGCAAGAGGGCCGGCGATGGCAATGGCTCAAGCGCAGCGGTGCAGGTTTCGCGTGCAGGCGAGGAAGAGCGGCAGCGTATCTCGCCACTGGCACGGCGGCTGGCGCGTGAGCATAGCCTCGACCTGAATGCCATACCAGGGACAGGCACCGGTGGGCGTGTGCGTAAAGAAGATATTCTCGCCTACCTTGCGCAGCAAGAGGAGGCACCTGTCGCAGTAGGGGCGCAGTTCATTGAGGCCGCGACGCCCGTCCCTGCGGCGCAACCCGCGTATACCGCTCCGGCAGCAGTTCCTGTAGCACCGCCATACGTTGCACCCGCTGCTCCTACCATAGCAGGCGAAGACGTGGAGATTGTCACACCCAGCCGCATGCGCCTGGCGATTGCCGAGCACATGGTGCGCAGCAAGCGCACTTCTCCGCATGCCACAACCGTGATGGAGGTCGATATGACCAACATCGCCAAATGGCTGGAGAAGAACAGGGATGATTTCAAGAGACGCGAGGGGTACAGCATCAGCTACGTGCCATTTGTCATGAAGTCCGTGTGCGAAGGCATTCGCAAGGTCCCGCTGATGAATTCAAGCTGGACGGAGGACAACAAGATCATTATCAAGAAGCGTATCAACCTGGGTATAGCGGTCGCTACCGATATGGGTCTTGTGGTCCCAACCATTTATGATGCTGATCAATTAACGATTGCCGGGCTTGCGAAGCAGGTTAACGCCGTTGCCCAGCGTGCCCGTACCAACAAGCTGACGGTAGAGGACATACAGAATAGCACCTTTGTGGTGAATAATCCCGGTACTTTTGGTACAATTATCTCGGTACCGATTATCAATCAACCGCATGCCGGCATTCTGAGTATGGATGCGGTGGTGAAGCGCCCGGTGGTAACCGAGGATGATGCCATCGCTATACGCTATATGATGTACCTCTGTCTCTCATTCGACCATCGCATCCTGGATGGTGCCGGGGCTGCTACTTTTTTGCAGGCGGTGCGTACGAAATTGCAGAACTACGGACGTGAAATAGATGTGTATTGATTAAAGGAAAACAACATGGCGACCATGATTCCAGAGCGCCGTCCCGAATGGCTCCGGGTGCGGCCTCCCAGGGGAGAAAACTACGAAAATCTGAAGCAACTGATGCGCAGCAAAGAATTGCACACGGTTTGCGAGGAGGCACGCTGCCCGAATATCGGTGAATGCTGGGGCCATCAAACAGCCACCTTCATGATCCTGGGGCGAATCTGCACGCGCAGTTGTGGCTTCTGCGCTGTGGAAACGGGTCGCCCTGTAGGACTGGACTGGGAGGAGCCGAAGCGGGTTGCGGAGGCGGTGCAGAAGATGGACTTGCGCCATACCGTCGTCACCTCGGTGAATCGCGATGAATTGAAGGATGGTGGCGCTGCCATTTTTGCCGCGACCATTCGCTGGATTCGCCGCTTGAACCCCGAGTGTAAAGTCGAAGTATTGACTCCCGACTTCAAGGGTGTGTACGAAGCGCTGAAGGTGGTGATGGATGCGAAGCCCGATGTTTTCAACCACAACGTCGAGACTATTCCCAGGCTCTACCGGCGCGTGCGCCCACAGGCAATTTACAAGCGGTCGCTGCAGGTGTTGAAGTGGGCCAAAGAGATGAATCCCGCCGCGCCCACAAAATCCGGCTTTATGCTGGGCCTGGGTGAGACGTGGGATGAAGTCATCGAGGTCATGCACGACCTGCACGAGCACGACGTGGACATCCTCACTATTGGACAATACCTGCGTCCATCATTCCAGCACCTGCCAATCCAGCGCTATGTCCCGCTGGAAGAATTTGCCGCGCTCAAGGCTGAGGGTAAAAAAATGGGCTTCCGTCACGTCGAGTCGGGTCCTTTTGTACGTAGTTCCTACCATGCCCGCGAACAGGCCGAGGGGGCGGTGAGCGATGAAAGCAACAATCAATAACGTCCAGCTTGCTTATGATGATCACGGTGTGGGGCTGCCGGTGATATTCCTGCACGCCTTTCCCCTGAACCGGCGCATGTGGGAAGGAGAGCTGATGGCGCTGCTGGGTGAGGGGCGTTATCGCCTGGTGGCCCTCGACTGGCGCGGCTTCGGGGAAAGCGAGATCACGAACGGCATATCCAGCATGGAGTTGTTCGCCGGTGACGTTGCTGGACTGATGGACGCGCTGGGTATTCAAAATGCCATCCTCTGTGGCCTGTCAATGGGTGGGTATGCCGCGTTTGCCTTTCTGCGCAAATACCCGCAGCGCGTGGCCGGTCTCATCCTGGCCGACACGCGACCGGGCGCGGATACCCCGGAGGCTCAGGCCAATCGCGAGAACGTCGCACAAATTGCAGAGACGCAGGGCACGGGAGCAATCGCTGACCTCCAGGTGCCACGCCTGATCTCGGAGTACACGCGCAGGCACCATCCCGAGGTCGAGGCGCGTGTCCGGCAGTTGATCGATGAAGCGACTCCTCAGGGCATCGCGGCCGCTTCGCGCGGCATGGCGCAGCGGGCCGATTCCACGGAACTCCTGGGAGACATTACCTGCCCAACGCTGGTGATCGTGGGCGAGCAGGATGCGTTGATCCCTCCAGCCGTGACCCAGGACTATGCTTCCCGCATTCCGGGAGCGCAGTTCGCGGTCATTCCACAGGCCGGTCATCTTTCTAACCTGGAGCAGCCGGAGGCATTTCTGCAGGCGATTGGTGGATTTTTGCGAATGTTTTAAATGTGATTTTCACAATTTCACCCATGAGAGGAGAGCACCCATGCAAGGCCTGATGATGGACTACCCACTCACACTGCAACACTTTTTCAACCGTGTAACCCGCCTCTTCCCACGCAAAGAGATTGTCACCCAGACCGACACCGGCACGCATCGCTACACCTACGGCGAGTGGGGCAAGCGCTGCATGCAGCTCGCCAATGCTCTGCACAACGCCGGTGTTACCGAAGGCGACTGTATCGGCACCTTTGCCTGGAACACCTATCGCCACTTCGAACTCTATTTCGCCGTCCCCTGTATGGGCGCCGTCCTGCACACCCTCAACATCCGCCTCTTCGCCGACCAGTTGGCCTACATCATCAACAACGCCGGAGATAAAGTCATCTTCGTCGATGGTGACCTGGTGCCTCTGCTGGAGAAGATCGCGGATCAACTACCGACCGTGAAACTCTTCGTCATCATGGGCGAAGCCCCCGACGCTGCCGGCAAATTGCAACCATCGGTTGACTACGAAACCTTCATCGGCAGCCAACCCGAACACTACGACTGGCCCCAGCTTGAGGAAAACACCGCTGCCGCCATGTGCTACACCTCCGGCACGACAGGCAACCCCAAAGGCGTCCTCTACAGCCACCGTTCAATGTTTCTCCACTCCATGGCAGCCGCGTCCGCCGACGCAATGGCTCTCTCAGAACGGGACACCATCCTGCCAATCGTCCCCATGTTCCACGCCAACGCCTGGGGCTTGCTGCATGCCGCTCCCATGGTCGGTGCGAAGATCATCCTCCCTGGGCGCTTTATGGACCCGGTCGGCGTTATCCATCTCCTCGCCCAGGAACGTGTCACCTTCGCCGCCGGTGTGCCCACCATCTGGATTGGCGTGCTGGCCATGCTTGATAAAGAGCAGGCCGATCTTTCAGCGCTGCGTGAGATCATTTGCGGTGGCTCGGCAGTGCCACAATCCCTCATTGAGAACCTGGCCCGTAAAAACATCAATCTCGTCCAGGCCTGGGGTATGACCGAAACATCACCACTCGCCTGTGTTTCCCACATCCGGAGCGACCAGGAACACCTCCTACCTGAAGAAAAGTTCCGCATCAAAGCCAGGACCGGCACGATCGTACCAGGCGTCGAATTCCGCGTCATGGATATAGAGAAGGGCCAGGAAGTCCCCTGGGACAACAAGACCTATGGTGAAATTCAGGTCCGTGGTCCGTGGATTGCCTCCACGTATTACAAGGACAGCGAATCCGCCGCCAAATTCATGGACGGCTGGCTGCGCACCGGCGATGTCGCCGTCGTTGACGAAAACGGCATCCTCCTCATCGTTGACCGCACCAAAGACCTGGTCAAGTCCGGTGGCGAGTGGATCTCTTCCGTCGAAGTTGAGGGCTTAATCATGGGCCATCCCAAGGTCTTAGAGGCATGTGTCATCGGCATCCCACACCCCAAGTGGGACGAGCGACCGATAGCCTTCGTCGTCCCCCAACCCGACTTCGCCGGTCAGCTCACCAAAGAAGACGTTCTCGACCACCTGCGCCCGCGTGTGGCCAAATGGTGGCTCCCCGACGACGTCATCTTCATCGAAGCCATCCCTAAAACCGGCGTCGGCAAATTCGACAAAAAAGCCCTCCGTGCTCAATATGCGTTGTCCAGTGCATCCCAAAGCTGAATCCTACCTTGACGAGTCGATGATGAAGTTTAACGACCAAAATTGGCCATTTCGTAGGTGCCTCAGCGAAGCGGAGCGGAGCGCGTATCACTACTTCGTGCAGCGCCGATTATGAATGTTGACGACCGAATGCAGCAAGAGACGTAAGCCATCCTGTAGGGACAAGGGGTGGGGTGGGGTGGATGAGGGGGCCTTGTGCTTGTCCTCCTCCGGGTGAGAGGCTCCAACGGGTCAGCAGGAAACCCTGGCGGACTCGCCATTCACGAGGACAAGCACAAGGCCCCATCCCATCTCCGCATCCGCCCCTTGTCCCTACAGAACGCCGGGGACGCACGCGTCCCAATGGGCGTGATTCCCCTCTTCGATTGGAAAAATTCTTTATCGGCCAATGGCCCGTCGATGCGCTCCCCAGGCCGATAATGAGGTTTAACTTTTTAAGTGGGATATTGTTACGCTCAAAGTACCCATATAATTTATTAAAACTCATAATCGGCGGTGTGCCAATGAATTGTGCGCCTACGGGGTATGACCGAAGCCATCCTACAAAAGTACCATAGTTAGAAACAAGATTTTTCTCTACATCCTTTCTTTGTTGAGCGAGCCTCTGAAGCCGAATTATGGGACGACGGGCGACCATAAAGGCCCTCCCCACATCCACTCAACCGCCCTCGCCCCTACGGAATCCTGCACATATCCGCGGAAAACCGGCTGGCTAACGTTCAGTTGAGTTGGGTATGAACAGATATTTTTTTGTGATTGATGTAGTTGTAAGAGAGGCTTTGTATGCGAGTTCGATCAATACACCCGAGAATCTTAGTGCCATTACTAGGCGTCATGTTAGTAGCTGCGTTGCTCCTGCTCTACCTGTCACCTTTCACACACGCGACCTCTGCAGGTCCGCGCATCACTTTGGCCAACAGCGTTTCGGCATATACGAGCAAGAGCCGGCTGCTAGCGAGTGCCCCGGCGAATCAACCCATTTCACTCGCGATTGGCCTCAATCTGCGCAATGCAGCTAATCTCGACAGCTATCTCCAGGAGATCACGAATCCGCAATCTCCACTCTATCGTCGCTACCTTAACCCTGCATCATTTACTGCCCTCTACGGCCCGCTGCCGCAAAGTGAAGCCACGGTGAGCGCGTTTCTACGTTCGCAGGGCTTCAGGATCACTGCTACTTACCCTAATCATCTGGTGGTTGATGCTGTGGGCACCGTCGCACAGGCGGAACAGGCCTTTCAGGTGCAGATCAACGATTATATCTCACCAGGGGGCCAGTTGTTTTATGCTAATGCCAATGCTCCTACGCTGCCGGCCCAGATCGGACCGCTGGTCACTACGGTGAGCGGGCTCGATAATACTATCCAGTATCATCGCAGCCCGGTAGAGCCGGGACAGGCGCCTATGCGGCTCGGAGCACATCCCCTGCGCACGGCGAGCCTTGCAGGGGCCGCTACCACCAGTTGCCCTCAGCCAGGCTCATCGGTAGCGCCGACCTCTTACACCCCTTCACAGATTGCTACAGCCTATGATTTTACGCGACTCTATAACGCGAAAGTGATGGGCGAGGGACAGACGGTGGGACTGCTTGAACTGGATGGCTTCTCATCCAGTGATATTGCTGCCTATACCGCCTGCTTTGGCGGCGGCGGAACAAACATTAGAACCATCCCCATCGATGGTTTCAATGGTGTACCGGGCGTAAATGCTGCTGAAGTCGCGCTCGATATTGAAACGATCCTGGGACTTGCTCCCCACCTGGCCTCACTGCGAGTGTACGAGGCTGCGGATACCTCGCTAACAACCTATAACGATGTCTGGGCGCGGATCGTCAGTGATGACACGCCCGTGGTGAGTACAAGCTGGGTCTTCTGCGAGCAGGCACCGGGTATTGCAAGTGAGATCCAGCAGGAGGACATCTTTTTCCGGGCCGCCGCTGCACAGGGGCAGACCATTCTCGCTGCCAGCGGTGATCTTGGCTCGGATGGCTGCTACGATCCGCAAACAGGGGCAAACACAGCTCCTTCAGTAGATGACCCGGCCTCGCAGCCCTATGTCACGGGCGTGGGCGGCACAACGCTGCACATTAACTCCGACAATAGCTACCAGTCGGAGCAGGTGTGGAACGACCGTGCCATCCATAACGGCGCCAGCGGCGGGGGCATCAGCCAGGTGTGGCACATGCCTTCCTGGCAGCAGGCGCCGGGCGTCGCCAATGCCTACACGACCGGCTTTCGCGAAGTGCCGGATGTCTCTCTGAACGCCGACCCGCAAACGGGCTATGATATTTATTGCAAGGCCGGCGGATGTGCGAATCATGGCTGGATGATTATTGGCGGCACCTCAGCCGCCGCGCCAGCGTGGGCAGCGATGATAGCATTGGCCAACGAGGCAGCGCTGGGAGCAAATGGCTTCATGGTTGGCTTTCTCGATCCCAGCCTCTACGATATAGCTCATGGGGCATATGGCACGTCCTATACTGCTGCGTTTCATGATGTTGCGCCTGTGGCAGGGGGCATCAATAACAACGATTACGCGGGCACGGCTGGAACCTATCCTGACACCTCCGCGTATGATCTTGCGACGGGCCTGGGTTCATATGATGCCTACAATCTTGCGCAAAACCTGGTTACGCTCGGACAGGCTGTGCCACATCAGAGCGCACCCACCAGCACTACCTGGTACTTTGCCGAGGGGCGTGTCGGGGGTTATTTCCAGGAATTCCTTACCCTGGAGAATCCCGACCCGATCCAGACTGCACAGGTGAAGGTGCAATATCTCTTTGACGACGGCTCAACCGGGCCAGCGATCATGCACAGCGTCCCGCCGCAGAGCCGTTCTACCGTTAGCGTCAACCAGGATTTGCATATCCCCTATAACAGTAACCTGTCCTCACGCTCCATCTCGATGCTTGTCAGCTCAACCAATAGTGTGGGTATCATCGCAGAGCGCCCGATGTATTTCAACTGGCACGGCATCAATAGTGGAACCGATGCCCTGGGCGCGACAAAGCTGGGGCTGAATTTCTACTTTGCAGACGTGGAGTCGCAGCGCAACTATGCCAGTTTCGTTACCATCCTCAATCCACCGGGCGGGGCGACGGCTCACGTCACAGTAACCTACATCGCGGGCGGCACAGTACTTGGTACCAAGATTGTGGTCGTGCCTCCTGGACAACGTGGCACGACCTCTCCACAGGCGGTCGGCATCAACCAGCAGTGTGCAATGTACGTAAATTCCGACCAGCCCGTGGTCGTCGAACGCCCGATGTACTTCACTACCGCGCGCTCGAACGTCTCGGGACCTATAACGGGGGCAGCAACGGTGGTCGGAGCGCAGGCTCCCAACACCGATTGGCTCTTTGCCGAGGGCTATACAGCCCCCAACTTCCATGAATACCTGGTGCTGGCGAACTTTGATTCGAATGTGACCGCCAACGCGACGATCAACCTGGAATATAGCAATGGGGCTGTCAATCCCACCCCTGTCGCGGTTCCACCCCAGTCGCAGCTGTTCTTTGATGTCAATGCCGCCTCGGCGGGATTTGCACAGAGTACGACGGAGGTGTCGGCGGAGGTGACATCAAGTGCGCCAATTGTGGTACAGCGCCAGGAATACTTCCGTTTTAATGGCTCGATTCCAGGCGGCACGGACGATGTTGGTGAACCTGGCCCGGCAAAGACCGCCTACAGTTTTGCCGAGGGCTATACAGCCCCTGGCTTTAGTGAGTTTCTGACGTTGCAGAATCCGAATACCACCAGCGAGAGCGTGGCGGTGACGCTCTACATGCAGAACAGCGTGGTATCACAGCAGGTGGTGACCGTTGGCCCGCAAACGCGTGTCACCCTGAATATCAACAACATTGTGGTACCGATTGCCCAGGCAAATCCCAGGGCAACCAACGAAGTCTCGATGGCGGTTTGGTCTACGAGTGGCACCATTGTCGCCGAACGCCCGATGTACTTCAATTTCGCTAACGGTTTTGCGTATGGTGGTACGGACGTGGTGGGATATACAGGAGGGTAGGGACGCGATGACGAAGATGGGGGAAGGGTATCCGTATGCGCGAGGGTGGGGGAGATGGCATCCACCCATCCGCCCTCGCGCATACGAAAAATTTAGGTCCAGTTCACTGCATCGACATACACGCTGGTACTCATGAGCGCATTGCTGAGATTGTTAAATTGGATGCCTAATTGACGCAGTGAGCCGGTTACTCCAGAGGGTAAGGTGAGGGTCAGCCGGTTCCACGTTCCAGGTTTCAACTGTGTCAGGGCACCGGGATCGAACCAGTGATACTGGCTGTCCATAACGAAGACCTTGGCCCCAAGGCCGTTAAGATTGCCCGGCACGTAGACATACATGCTGATAGTCTGGCCTGCTTGTGGGTAGCTGGCGAGATGCGACTGCCCAACTGAGACAAAGGGAAAGTCGCCTGTTCCCACGTCCGCCAGAGAAACCTGCAGTGAGTGCTTCCCGTCCATAGCAACTGTTGTACTGTTTTGGACAGCAACAGTCTCATCCCCGTGACCACTCCAGCCGCCGGTAGTGCCATCTTCAAATGAGAAGGACGAGTACGAAGTTGGACTGCTTGTTGCCGTTGGATTGGGAGTGCCACCACCTGGCTGAGACGTTGGCTGTACTGGAACGGTGGTGGGTGCGGGTGCTGGTTGTTGCTTGCCGAAGATCATCTGCTGGTAGCCATTCCCAAACATCATGCCCTGTTGGGTGAGCGTATTGCCGGTCGAAATCATTGGAATCGCTGTGTTGGTGCATGAGTATTGCATGGAAGCAAAGATGCGATTGGCTGCCAGCGTTTGCAGCGCTGTACTGGTCCAGGTTGCCATGAATGCACTATTGTTATTTTTCCCGTCGTTGGGCACAGCGTTCGGTGCGTAGTTCCACTCGGTGATCATGATCGGGAGCGTTGTGCCAATCGTCGCTGTCATCGCGGCGCGTGCATCGTTGAAGTGATTTGTCCAGTTAGCTATATGTGAGATGCAGATGTTGTTGGCCCACGAGTCATCGCAGGTATATTCGTGCCAACTTACCTGGTCAGGGCGCGGATTGGCATGCTGTAAGAAGGTGGTGAGGTAGGTGCGATCATACTGGAAATTGACCGGTCCGACAAACTGTCCATGTAGCGCGATACGCTTGAGTTGTGGGACGACAGCATTCCATGAAGTAGTATAGCCGTTGACATCCACACCCAGGAGGTCTTCTTCATTGCCGTATTCGTAGTAGACCAGGTTATTACCAAAGATGCGGTTCATATCATTGACGATGAGTGAATCGTCCGCGAGCACGTTAGAGTCTACTGCCCCGCGTAGCACCAGAAGTGGGATCGCACCCACGCTCTTGATTGCCTGAGCCGCTGCGATTTCAGTAGTCTCAGATAGAGTTGAACGTACAGGCATGCGGATGATCTGAGTGTGTACCTGTTGGAGAAGCGAGCGTGTTGCAGCAGAAGTTAACACCTGGTCATTGTTATCGAAGAGGCCCATGTTTGTACCAAAGAGGAGTGGTGAAACAGGGGGAACGAGTGATAACGTCGTTGTTGAAGTCTGGGAGGTATTGCCCGCGTGGGCTCCTCCGAATGCATTGCTGAGTACACCCCAGATAGCAAAACCTAGCAAGAGTGCAATGAGTCCTAGACTGACGACACTCTTTTTACCGCGAAATTTGCTTGGTTCCCCAGGTCGGTGTGACATTTGCTTTCCCTCCCTAATACAATGACAAGAAGTGATACAGTAAGAAATATTTTGAGTACCCATGAAAGAATATAACATCATCTGTCCAGGGGAGTGATCGTTTCGTGGAAAATGGTACCTTTGCGCTATATGCTGGTTAAGGCCGCTCCAGGCGAGGTTGACATAAGTTTGGTGGTTGAGCTTTGCCGATCCTGTAAAGTTGCCGGATTAGCTCATGGGTTAGCGGTGTTCGCCCTGGCTTTTCTTAGCAGAAGAGCAGTTGCCGCCAGCGGCAAGACCCATATCCAGAGTCCACTGAAGGCTGACCATTGGAAGCCAGGAAGACCTGGTAAGAAAGTGTGAAGCGGCCCCCATGTGAAGAAGCAATAGAGACCAAGCATACTAAAGCTGAACAGGCGCACAAGACGCACAAAGTTGTTGCCTGTGAAAATACGTGGCAATGCGATGTCGAACCATTGATCGTTAGCGCCCGGCACGGCTTCCATGAGCGCAAAGAGTCCTAAAAAGGTGGTGATATACCAGGGCCAGAACCAGGACGAGCCGATGGCGCAATAGACGAGCCAGACAAGGGCCATCCAGCGTATCAGGCTCTGTAAGGTGCTGATGCGCTGTGGCACGCGCAAGATACGCCAGCAGAGAAGCATATAGATGATCACAAAGATAACCAGGCTGAGTGTATGCGACAGGTGTTCAGCGGGCGAGCCAATAGAAGTCCCCATAGGAAAGCCGAGATCGCGCACGATGGCGTTGTAGAAATGGCTCAGGAAGTCGGCCAGCGAACCAATTGAGCGGTACGTTGCAGGGTTAACGAAAAACACGTTGAAAATTGCTCCGCCTTGCCAGAATGGAGCATAGAGTAGAAGAATGATCCCGGCGTAGATGGCAGCAGTTATCGCGACACACTTCCTCCTCTCTTGAACGGGTGCTCGTGTCCAGGCATAAATCAACAGGCCGGGTATGAACAGCACGATGTATATTTTAAGACAGGTGGCCAGTGCAAGCATTGCAGCAGCCAGGGCAATAACTCTGAGGTTTTCCGTATGCCCGGCGTTGCGCGCGAGGAACCAGATTGCAAGTAATATCAAGGGCAGCAGGGTGGTATCAACATGCGCGTTGACGCAGGCCTCAAAGAGGAGCAGGGGATTCCAGGCGAATGCCAGAGTTGCGCGCATGCGCGTGGCGTTCGAAATGGTTCCATACCTGCGCTGCAGGTGTCCGCTGATCGACCAGATCAATAATGTTGATGCGAGATGCATGGACAGTCCGAGGGTGCGCAGCGCTATGACCATCGGCAAAGTGTACGCGGCTCCTCCAAAAAGCGAGATGAGCCATTGAAGGGAGCTGGTGATGAGGGCCCAGGTGGGTCCATATGCTGAAGGCTGATCTACCCAGTAGACGTAGGGGTAAATTACGTCGCTGCGAATGGCGGTTGGTAGCGTGGTCAGCGGATTCATATGGTAAATCACGCCGATACGGGCATAAGCGATGTAGGAATACAGGTCCGGGGAAGTGACGACAGGAATGAGCATGTACAGGATGCCGAGTATTGCAGTTGAGATAACCAGGTAACGCCGTGTGATTTGTCCAGGCAGCCGGCGCAGCGCCAATAAATAAACGAGGAAAACGGTGATAAAAGAGCCGAGCAATAAAGGAAGATTCTCCCAACTCTGTAGGATCTGCGGTAACTCTCCCTGAGGCAAAGGCGAGATGAGCGGCCAGTCTGGAAAAAGTATCATGGAAGGAAGCATAGGCCAGGAGCCGAGCTGCGTCAGCTGCGCTTCGTTAAACCAGAAATCGCGTAAGGGCAGAACGGCGTCCATGAGTAAAATCACACACGCCATCGCGAACAAAATAGCAATGGGAAGGAGTGTGCGACGCCTGGTACTGTTGGGGGGCCGGGTGACGAGGTCCCCACGCTTTATATCCACGCGTTCAATTGCTGTCTTCATTTGCATCAGGGCATATTGTACTACGGTTGTGCTTTTTGGACAAGTAGGGCATAGGTGGTTTAGGAAATACGTAGCCTTTCTTGAGAAATTCTTGACGTTTGTCTGTTAGAATAGCAGCAGATAATTTCATATATATACTATAACGGAGGAAAGCAACCTGGGAGTAACCAGGCCATTTCCATCGAGATGCCGAGATAATCATCTTATTGTAGGATGACATACGGGAGCCTATAGATATGAGCATGGATATGTTTGACCAGCCAACAGAACCACGAATGAACTTCGACCAGGCGCAAGACGATAATCCACCCACACCGCTGGAAGCTACGCAGGCTCCTATACCGCCAGCAGCGCCTCCGCAGCAGCCCGCTCCGGTCTCGCGCCGCAAGTTCATGGGTAAATCCGTTGCAGGCCTGGCCGCGTTGGGTGGAGCTGGTGTTGCCGCAGCCCTTGGCGGTGTCGCGTTGGAGAAATTGATACAGCGTGGGGGGCTGACCAATCCTTTCCAGGGACCTGCGGCGAGCAGCATGCAAACCGGGCACCTGCTGCGGCGTGCGGGCTTTGGGGCATCTCCTGAAGAAATAGCATTGTACAAGCCCCTTGGCTTTAGTGGCGCCGTGGATCGCCTGCTCAACTACCAGCAGGTAGCAGACGATGACCTGGAGAATCGTCTCAAGGCGTTGAACATCAACCTCAATTCGCCAACCGATCAGCAACGCTGGTGGCTGCTGCGCATGGCATGGACTCGACGTCCTTTACTGGAGAAGATGACGCTGTTCTGGCATGGTGTACTGACCAGCAGTTTCCATAAAGTTGGCGGCCCAAGGGCATACATGCGCATGATTAATCAAAACCAGTTCTTGCGCGAGCATGCCTTCGATACCTTTGATAACATCCTGCTAGGCATCACGAGCGATCCTGCCATGCTCTTCTATCTCGACCTGACCAAGAGCACAAATAAGGCGCCAAACGAAAATTACGCGCGTGAACTGATGGAATTGTTCACCCTGGGGCTTGGTCACTACACGCAACAGGATGTGTACGAGGGTGCGTCTGCGCTCACCGGCTGGCATGTCAAAGGATTGACCTCGCGCTACTACCCGCAAGATCACAATGACCTGGTCAAAACGTACCTGGGACACACGGGCAATCTTGACTACAAGGACGTGATTAACATTCTTGTCAATAATCCCTCGGCGCCCTGGTTTATCAGTCGTAAACTCTTTACGTTCTTTGTCTATGAAAACCCGAGCACTGATGAGCTGAAGCCGTTGGTTGATACGTACGTGCAGAGCGGACATAACATGGGCGCGGTTATGCGCACCCTGCTGCTCTCGCCACAATTCTCGTCGGCGAAAGCCTACCGCAGTCGCCTGAAATCACCCGTTGAGTTCACCGTTGGCGCCTATCGTGCGCTGGGTATCATCGCTAATGGCAGCGGTTTACCGGCAATCACCACATTGATGGGGCAGACGCTGTTTGATCCGCCGAATGTGGCGGGCTGGCCAGGGGACAAAGTAAGCGCTCTGTGGCTCAATAGCGGCACCTGGATGAGCCGCTTGAACTATATAGACCTGCTGCTGGTTCGCGGCACCTCTGCGCATGGCAGTTCGACATCGCTGGTTGACCTGCAAGGTGTGGTTAACAAATACCAGTTGAATTCGCCGGAGCAGTTTGTCGATCACTTCTCCTCGTTCTTACTGGACGGCAATCTCGATAGTAATCGGCGAACACAGCTGCTCGACTACTTCGCGGCTCAAGATGGAAGCAGTAGAGGCACACCGATAACCCTGACCAGCGGGAAAAGTTATCCGCTGAGCCGCGTGCGGGGCACACTGTATCTAATGATGGCATCACCTGAATACCAGCTCAACTAGACTAAAGAGGTTAACATATGAAACTCACTCGCAGAGCAATGATAAGAGATGGATTGTTAGTCGTATCGGCGGGTATGGTCATGCCAGCCATCTTCAGTCGTGGAGTAGCGTCGGCAAGGGCGCAGGCATTGGATGGTTCACGTATAGCTCAGACAGCCAGTGATCGCACGCTAATCATTGTGCAGATGGCGGGTGGCAACGATGGCCTCAACACCGTCATACCCTTCACCGACCCCTTGTATGTACAAATGCGCCCCACGCTGGGGATACCCGGGACGAAAGTGCTGCCACTGGATACACGCCTGGGACTGCATCCAAACCTGCAGCCGCTGACTAAGCTCTGGGATGAGGGGCACCTGGCAATCGTGGAGGGTGTCGGCTATCCAAACCAGAGCCTTTCGCACTTCCAGGCCATGGACATCTGGCAAACGCTGGACCTGAATGGCAATGGCGGCGAAGGCTGGCTGGGTAAACTCGTTGCCGGGCTGGTTGACCAGGAAGGCCATCCTTTCAAGGCTCTCGATATCGGCGTGCAAACCGCTCAGGCCCTGCAATCGATCAGCGCGCAGGTACCGACTGTGGCCAGTGTCAAGTCCTATGCTATCGCTCCCGATCCCGCCGATACCGATCGCGGCAACGCACGCCTGCAGGCGCTGATGAAGCTCTACAACTCCTATCCTGGAACTGCGCCCTATGCCGCTTTGCTGGATACAACCGCGCTCAATGCACAGGACGGTTCGCGCCAGTTGCGCCAGGCGGATGCGACGTACCGGCCTGCAGTGACCTATCCGAAGGGGCCATTTGGCGACGGCCTCAAGGTTTTAGCGGAGGCTCTTGTGCAGGGCCTCGGCCTGCGTGTGGGCTATGTCACGCTTGGCGGCTTCGACACGCATGCCAACCAGCAGGCAACGCACGCTTTGCTTTTGCAAACGCTCGCCGGTGGTCTCTCGGCCTTCTACAACGACCTCGCGGCCCACGGCAAAGCCGATAATGTGGTTATCATGACCTGGTCGGAGTTTGGGCGGCGTGTCGAGGAGAATGGCAGCCTGGGTACCGATCATGGCACCGCCGCTCCCATGTTCGTGCTGGGGAATCCTGTCAACAAGGGCATCTTCGGTGAACCGCCTAGCTTGAGCAGCCTGGACGGGAACGGCAACCTGAAATATACTGTTGATTTTCGCTCCGTCTATGCCACTGTGCTGGACCGCTGGATGGGGGCATCCTCCAAGGATGTGCTGGGTGGGTCGTTTAGTTCACAAAATTTCCTGCCGCAACCGTGATGCATGAATTTGCTATAATATATCCTGGTTAGAAAAAACCGGGAGTATTGAGCAAGCATGTCACAATCGTTGGATAAAAAACGTCCGCGCCTGTCACCAAGAGCACGGGTCGTAATAGCACTTGCAATCATAGGTCTCTTTGTCGTGCTCAGCTTCATTTTGCCGGGGGGACACGAAGACGCGAGCAATGTAACAGGCGATACTGTGCCCTCTACCGCCGTAGTAACGAACTTTGTCAGTGCCTTGACGGTAAACCGCAGCGTCGACTTTAACCATGTACATTTTACCGTCACTAGTGTGACGCAGGCGGCTGCATTTTCGGATGATCTCAGGCGCGGGGGGAAGTATACGGTACGTGTCGAATTACAGGCCAGCAGCGAAAATGGCAACCAGGCTCCGGTTGGGGTAGACTATCCGGCGCTTGTGCGTCTGCTCACGCCGGATGGCCAGGTTATCGCGCCAAAATTAGTCTCGATTGCACCGCTGGTGTTGCCCAATCAGTCACAGAATGGCTACATCGATTTTCCGGTCAATGCGCAGGTTGACCTGTCAGTGCTGATGCTGCGCCTGGGGAGTGGGGCGATGGTTGCATTCGGGTGAGACTCCGGGAGGGTGGTTATTCCTCGATGGCTATGCCGACGTGTTCGATGCGGTGTAAAGTGTCGGCCAATGCATCGGACCACGGCGAGCGTTCACCAGGGTGTACCTGGTTTTGCAGTAGGAGTTCTTCCAGCGCTAGGTAGTATTCTACCAGTACACGCTCGCCGCTCGTATGCGCCACGTAATCTTCTAAGATGGACTGTGCCTCTTCATATGCGCCCAGGCACTGCTGCGCTGCGGCAAACGTTTGTTGTGCGCGCTGGAGTCGTTGCCCTGTTTCCGCCTCGTGCATACGGCGGTGTAATCTGCGTACTCCCGTCTCTTGTACGTCCTCTTGCATGATCTGTTGGAGGTGCAGAGCTGCTTCGCCTACTGCGACGGAGGCCTCGTGGTGCCGGCGGGCGAGCCAGGCTCGTAATGCATGCAAGCGCACAAGGATATTCGCGCTCTCGGGTAAGCGCAGGTTATCGTCGGAGAGCAGCTCTTCGCTGCCGATTTCCTCGTCATCGTTGGGGGAGGGTAAGTACTGATTGTCATTCATAGAGTGTCCTCTGCAGCCCGTGTATGATCACCTGCACCCCCCAGTCGAATTGCTCGACTTCCGTGAGCGCCTCTCGTCCCTTGATCGCGGCTCCCAGCAAGGGAAACTGCGTGGCGAGGAAATCGAGCCCCTGCTGCGAGGTGGGTGGAGGTTCTGCCTGCTCTTCAATCACAAAGCCGATTCCTCTCGTGTAGAAAAGTCTTCTTCAGGGTTTATGCCATCGTACGCCTCTGCTACTGAGAAGTGAACACCCAGGCAGGCCAAATCGATGTCGTCGTTGGCTCCAAAGGCAGAATAGACCCACTTGTTTTGCTCTTTTCGATAGAGTTCTATTTTTAGAGCCTGTGAGCTCACAAGCATATATTCCTCAATAGTGGGATGGGCGGTATAGTTTTGGAGTTTCCAGGTCCGGTCTTTCAGTTCTGTGCTGGGGGAAAGCACTTCGACGACCACGCGCGGAGATTGGAGAAGATCACCGGCTCCCCGGTCACGTGGGTCGCATGTCACTGTGACATCGGGATGGAAGTAGCGTTCTTTGGAAATGTAGACTTTGATGTCAGAACTGTAGACCCGGCATTTCCCGCCACGGAGCAGCCCCCAAAGTATTCTCTGTATATTTGATTTAATCGTATCGTGGTTAAAGGTCCCACCTGCCATCGCGTAGATGTGGCCGTCAACATATTCATAGCGTGCGTCAGGATCGTTCCTTTCCAGAAGAAAGTATTCTTCTACGGTCATGGTTTGTGGGTGTTCCAGTGCCATAAGCTCTCTCGTTTTTCTGTGCTGCGGCTCACGCCAAGTATATCTGTCATCCATTGGTGCTATTATACCACTGCTTGAGTAGAGGAGGTAGAACCCTTATGTTAAAGCTGATCTGGCTAAGCGTTCTTTGTGTATGGTACGATACGTGAGGTGACAGGTGTTGTATGCATTGGATTTGTAGGCGGGGTTCACTACTGGCGGCAAAGATGTAATCGGGAGTGCACCGGGATATGGCTATGATGCTGCTATCGCACATAGAGGCATGGGTGGTAGAGCTTGAGCGGGTGGTCAACGCATTTGAAGATGCGGTGGATGAGGTGGAAGAGACGCTGGATGAGGTAGAGCAGGCAAGCGAATATGACGATGCGCAGATTCGCCGAAATGGGGACCTGCGACAACTGGAGAATGCACTTGAAAGCGCACTTCGAGTAGCGGGATTGGTGAGAGCAGCCAATACTGCCCTCGATGAGGCCAACGACGCGGCGCGATTGGTAGTGATCAATGAACAGCTTGAAACCTCCACAGCAAATGGTAATGCCCTCGATGGGCAGCTACTAACCGCGCCGCGCATTACTGAACTGCGCCGTTCCGAGGCGATTCCTGATTCGATGGCGGGTTCTCTCGATCCGTTGCCAGAGGGCAGCATCGTCATGCAGGGGAGATACCGCCTCGTGCAATTGCTCCAGCATCGTCCGCGCCTGCATCTCTACCTGGCACAGCGTCTTACTGATCAGTCCCTGGTGGCTGTGCGAGAACTCGTGCTTACATGTCTCTCTCCAGAGCTGCGGAGGCAGATTGAACGCGCTGCCTTCGAAGAGTTTGCTTCTCCGCTGGTACTTGGATCGCCTCACTTGCCAGGGGCAGGTGACCGGGCCTGCATCGAGAACGAGCGCCACTACCTGGTCATGCAGCTTCGCCCGGCACGTGGTCAACGAGCGGCAATCGCTGTGACACTCGCTGGATTACTTTTACAGCAACCACGGTGGCCCTCCTGGCTGGATATCGGGACTACCGTGGAAGGGGTTAGACGATTGAGCCGCGTCGTCGCGCGCCTGCATCGTATGGGCGCGATCCTTGGAGACTTGAATCCAGGTACGGTGCTGGTCGATGCCGAGAGCGCGGCGGAATGGGCTCCTGTAATGCTTATCTCCTGGCCCCCACCTTCCCAGTTCTGGAGTGACTCATCAAATCGTGCATTGCCCAGGCAGGTATTTCCTATAGCCGAGAACTCTCCAGGCAATGCCTTTGCTGCGCCTGAGACCTTGAACGGCATGTATGATGAGCGCTCGGATGTGTATTCGCTTGGGGCAATACTCTATTTACTGCTTACGCGCTATACGCCAGCCCCGGCATCGCTCAGAGAATTACTCCCGCCTCATCTCTTCAATTATCGCATTTCAGCAGAGCTCGAGCAGGTGGTGATACGTGCTCTATCACTCGATGCCGCCGACAGGTACCCCTCGGTCTACGCCCTGTTAGAGGCTCTGGAAAGCATCGACCTTGAAAAAAGTCGCGCCGAGATTGTATCAACGAAAGAGAATACACAGCGAGAGCCAAAGGCTACAAAGGTAGTAGAGTGGCTGAAGCGCGAATTGATCGAGTAACCTAAACCAGCACGGTCGCTTTCACCGAGTAGATTGGTGGTAGGAAATCCGCGACCAGGTGCCAGCTGTCGCCGCGATCATTGCTGGCAAAGAGTTGACCTGTGTTTGTCCCGACATACACACCGCATGGGTCTATGCTGTCAGTACACATGCCGTGCCGCAAGACGCCAAGACGTACGCCAGGCCCTGCAGGCAATCCCTCCGTCAAAGCATGCCAGTGCTCACCGCTGTTCTCGGTGCGGTAGACTGTAAACTGCTCACCAAAGTTGTTTCGACCGTCCGGGTCCTCAACAATAACGTACACAGTATCGGGATGGTGGGTGTCGAGCGCAATTGGAAAACCAAAATCGGATGGCAGGTTCTGCCGGATATCGATCCAGTCATCTCCCGCGTTGGCGCTCTTGTAGACGCTGCAATGGTTCTGCTGGTACAACACATCCGGCCTGGTCGGGTGCTGTATCAGGCGATGGATACACTGCCCGAACTCGGGATACTTTTCAGGCTGGAAGTCCGCGCGCGTATTCTTATTGGCGAAAACCCAGTTCTGGCCGCCATCATCTGTACGCATGCAGCCTACCGCGGAAATGCCCACCCACATACGAGAAGCATTGGAGTGGTCTGCGACGATCGAATGCAGGCATAACCCGCCCGCCCCTGGCCCCCAGAGCTCACGTGTAGGGTGATTTGCCAGTCCTGCGTTGAGTTCCCAGTGCATACCGCTGTCCGTACTGACCCAGAGGCTCGCTGGATCGACCCCGGCATAGACTGTTCCAGGTTCATTGGAGCGGCCAGGTTCAATTACCCAGATATTCTCGAGTTTCTGCTGGCTATCTTCGGGGAACTGAATGCCTTGCTCCGGCTCGTGCCAGGTCAAACCAAAATCGTCGCTGTAGCGCAAAAATGTGCCGAAGAAATCGCCGTTATCTGCCGCGAACAGGCGGCGACCGCTGCGCTGGTCGAGAACCGCGTAGAAAATGCGATGTCCTTTCAAAGCTGTAGCTTCGACTTCCCACATTTTCCGGTCGCGCGAGGTCAAAAGGAATAGCCCGCGCTTGGTACCAACCGTTAGCAATACTGTACCCGGTGTGTATGCCTTCATAGACTGCCTCCTTAAAGCTGGGACCTGGCACCCGCGAGGGGTGCCACTACATTTCGACGTGTCAAATCAAGCGTAACAGAATACTAATTTCCTATTGATGTTGTTATCCTCCGGCTACCGACTGTAAGATGTGAATTTTAGAGCCATGAGGTACTGGTGTATCGAGACCTTGAAGTTGGCGGATGTTTACACGGTCGAGGAAGATATTCACAAATGGACGAAGCTCGCCGGTTTCGTGACAGAGGTTGAAGCGAAAGCCTGGAAAGTCATGCTCGAGCGCGGCAATGATTTCGCGTATAGTTGAGCCGGTAACCGTCACTGACGGGCGGTTGCCGGCTTTTGGCCGGAGCACATGCGGCAGGATAACGGTTGCGCCAGGTTTGTCAGCCGGTGAGTCCATAAGTTCCTCATTTCGGTGCGAAATGCGCGTTATTCAGCATTAAAAATAACGCTCAGGCAGGGCTAGTTGTCACGGCAAGATTATGCTTTTTGCCTTGTTAATCGGGATAGCGGAACAGCCAGCAAGGGCCGATACATCGGCTGTGGGCGCGAAGTAGCGATACGCGCTCCGCTTCGCTGAGGCCCCTACGGATATCCGGATTAATTTGTCAAAGTGGATTATCTGGCAATTTTGACGGCTGGTGCTCAACATGGTGTACTGATGCTTGTGAGCTAGAACAAGTATACTAGCTTTGACGAGATTTTGCAAGAGGTTCGTAAGATTCGTCCGGCCGGTCATAAGGCCTTGATGCCGGAAGAGAGCTGGGTGAGACGCGAGGCTTAACGTGGTAACGATATCCATTTTTGTGTCGATGAGCAGGGCATCCTTTATGAGGTTAATGATTCATGCGCCCATAGTATCAAGGCTGGACTTGCGTGAGGTAGTGCCAGAGTAGTGTGTCGTTTCATGACGCTACTCATGGCGCTTTTATGACGCTTCCTCCTTATACTAGGATCAGAGAGGACGAGGTGCATCGATGGGTCGTGGCCGAAATCCTGCCGATGAGCTTTGGAGTTATTGATCTCGCGCGAGAGAGTGCTAAAGTTTGAGAGCAGGAAGCCGATAAAGAGAGCAGGAGAGCACCCAAAAAGCCGATTGGCGAAAAGAACGGCCCCTGCCGTGCCTGGGAACGAACCGCGAGTGCCAGAGAGAAGAACAAAAAGACAGAGCTGGAGCACAGGGCGAGTGAAGGTGCGGTGAACCTTGTACAAAAACGTTCAGTTGCAGGGAGGGTTGGCTGTGAAGATTGATCAGATCTATTTTGCATGTGAGCAGAAAGAGATCGTGTGTGCTTCCTCTCCCATCTACGTTTGTTGAACACATTCATAATGACTGCCGTTAGAACATGCACGTGGAGCGTGCAAGACTTTCGTCTGACGACAAGAGTAACAGTGAGGAATAGATCACGATTGGAGGAACAATTGAGCGACCAACGAGAACAAAAACCGATAACGACGACCGATGCCGGCAGCCCCGCGCCGAGCGACGATACCTCGCTCACGGTCGGCGCCGGCGGCCCCGTGCTGATGCAGGATGCCTACCTGGTCAAGAAGCTGGCCCACTTCGTCCGCGAGCGCGTCCCCGACCGCGTGTACCACGTCAAGGGCGGCGGTGCTTTCGGCTACTTCGAGTGCACCGCCGACGTGACCCAGTGGACCAAGGCGGCCTTTCTCAATAAGGTCGGCAAGCGCACGCCGCTGCTGCTCCGCTTCTCGATAGTGGCCGCCGAAGAGGGCTACCCCGACACCGACCGCGACGTGCGCGGCGTCGCCATCAAGTTCTACACCGAAGAGGGCAACTACGACCTCGTCGGCAACAACACGCCGGTCTTCTTCATACGTGAACCCATGAAGTTCCCCGACTTCATCCACTCGCAGGAGCGCATGCCGGACACGGGCATGCGCAGCAACAACATGCAGTGGGACTTCTGGACGCTCTCGCCCGAGTCGGCCCACCAGGTGATGATCCTGATGAGCGACCGGGGCACGCCGCGCACCTGGCGCCACATGAACGGCTACGCCAGCGACACGTACATGTGGGAGAACGCCGCGGGCAAGAAGTTCTGGGTCAAGTACCACTTCAAGACCGAGCAGGGCATCGCCAACTTCACCCACGCCGAGGCCAAAGCCATGTTCGCCGAGGACCTCGACTGCCACCGGCGTGACCTGTGGGAGGCCATCGCCCGCAAGGACTACCCGTCCTGGCGCCTGGAGATGCAGATCATGCCGTACGAGGAGGCGGCCAACTACCGGTTCAACCCCTTCGACGTCACCAAGGTCTGGCCGCATAAGGATTATCCGCCGATCACGGTAGGGCGCCTCGTGCTCGACCGCAACCCGGAGAACTTCTTCGCCCAGATCACAGAGGCCGGATTCGATGTGGCGAACTTTGTGCCGGGCATCGGGCCCAGCCCGGACCGGATGGTACTGGGGCGCATGCTCGCCTACGGCGACTCGAACCGCTATCGCACCGGCCCGAACTGGGAGCAGCTGCCGGTCAACGCGCCGAAGAGCGAAGTGCATAGCTATAGTAAGGACGGCCCGATGCGCTACCGCTACCCCGCCAACCAGCCGGTCTACGCGCCCAACAGCTATGGCGGCCCGCAGGCCGACCCGCAGCGCTACCGCGATCCCAGCTGGTTCGTGGAGGCCGCCGAGATTATGCGCACAGCCTACGTGGCGCACAAGGACGACAACGACTTCATCCAGCCCGGCACGCTCTACCGGCAGGTAATGTCGCCGACCGATCGGGACCATCTGGTCGGCAACCTCGTCTGGCACCTGAGCCATGGGGTGGAGCGCTTCATTCAAGAGCGCGCGGTCAAAAACTACTTGTACCCGGTCGACCCTGACCTGGGAGCGCGGGTAGCCAAAGGCCTCGGTTTGGAAATCACGCCTGAGTCAACCGCGTCGGCTGTTGGGAAAGGCCAGCGCAAATAGTCGCCGGGAGAAGGGTCTGGAGCGTTCTGGGAATGCCAGGGCAGCTTGAAGAAATAAAAGAGGGTATGAAGAGTGGTCTCCTCATACCCTCTTTTCCTTCAGGCGACGGCCCTGTTTAGTTTCCTACGCAGAGATCAATAAATGCGGACACGATTGTGCTCGTGATGGCTGCATTAATTCGTCAATGTGCATTATCGGCCCCTACGGATGTGCTATCCCCGTTTACGATACACTGGATATTTCGTGAAAGTTCATTAAGGGTGCCCTGCTCGCATGTTGATGAGATTACACGTTCAACTTCGAGCGTCTTCTTGCCAGGAAGATCAGGGCCAGGCCGCTGCCCAGGCTCAGGAGCACGAGCGCTATCAGGATCGCCTGGGGGGTTCCAATGGGCAGCCTGGGTAGCCAGGATGGAAGTTCGTGGGATACCTGGCCATCAACAACGGCCATTGGTGGCGTCCCAAAGGGGGCCAGCCGGAGCACGCCTGTAGGACTCACACCCAGATCATAGGTGACCGCCGAGGCGGGGGTATCGAGGTTCAGGTAGGTTACCCAACTGTTCTGCCAGACCCAGCCCATGTTGCGATCGGTTGACAGGTCGTGGTAAAGGGTGGGATTCATCTTCTCCTGGAATGAGATCTGGAACCCTGGCGCGCCGGGTACCTGCGTGCCCACCGGGGACTGTCCCACGAGTGCGCCAAAATCGCTGGTGTTGACCGGCTCATCGGTCAGCAGGTAGAGGTCGGCCTGCACTTGCTGGCCGTCGATCGCCAGTACCTCCAGGGGTACCCAGATATGCGGTGTCCTCATGGTAATCAGGATAGGCGTCCCATCTCCTTGAAGCTGGTGGCGCGCCCTGGCAGCAGCGGTGTCGAACTTTGCGGCCATGAAGATGGGGCTGGCATTGGCGTAGGTGAGCAGGTGAGTGCGCGTCTCGTTATCCAGGAAGAAGTTATTGCTCTGTACCCAATTCAGCACCTCCTGGCCGCTGCCGCGCAGGACGGTAATGTTGAGGGCTTCGATCTTGACTTGCGCAAGCACCTGTGCGGAGCCAGCGGTTGATGCGGCTGCAGCGAAGCGTACCTGGTCTTGTACCACGGGGTGGGTTTCGAGCTCAAGGCGCTGCAGTGTCCAGGCGCCACCTTCTTCGACGTTGATCGGCACTGCTGGCAGGGGTACGATCCATCCGACGTTGGTGGCATTGCCCTGGTAGGTGAAGCTGGTCAGGTAGTGTTCGATGCCGTTGTGCCAGGCGACAAAGGTGGTGGCCCGCGCCAGGTGAACATCTCCGTCGGGAGCGATCAGCCCGCCGCACGCGAGTGCGGGGAGGGCCTGGAAGGCGAATAGCCCGAGGGCGATGGCGGTAGCGATTGCAGGGACAAGAAACTTCCTGCGCATCTTGGTCATGGTGGGTTCCTCCTTTTTCTCTTTTCCCTTAATCGGGATACTTCCACTATGACGCTACTGCTTTTGTAAAAGTTCCCTTGTTTCGTGTTCAAAAGGGGAGCGGCATTTTTTAGCGTGCAATGGTTGCGTTTTGCGGTAGTGTCAGCAATTTGTCAATGGTTTGTGAGCATCAATTTGATAACGAGCTTCCTTTCACGTCTATCTCTTAAAGAGGGAGTTCTGAAAGGAGAAATAACACAATGACTTACATTTATATGTTCTGGATCGCTCTTTTGCTTCTCGTAGTTATTGGTACTGTTCTCAGTACCTTCTTATATGCTCGCTACAGAAAAAGCAACCGCGCACAGGGAAATAGGCTGAATACGCTCGATAGCATGCTTTTTCAACACTAGTGTGCCTGGTTGTGCTCTAGTGGCTATTCCTGCCAATCCGCAAACAAACGAAATAGGAGCTATGCGCTCCTATTTCGTTTGTTTGCTTGATTAAGTGCTGTTTGCCCATCACATCTGTGATCTCTACTATCAGGATGAATACGAATCTTTCGGCTGATATACCAACGACGCTCCGGCAACTTTTCCTCTTTTGAGGCCCTCTCATCAAATTTACTCCCAATTTGTTGTAATATTTCGCTGTGCTAAACGATAGTTAAGGTGAGTTACTCAAATAACACGAGGGAAATGATGCAAGCAAATAAGCATATGGCACAGGCGGAACAGGAGATGGCTCTCCTGTACAGAAAATACGCACCGGGTCTGCTTACCTATGTCCGTATGCGCGTTCCCTCACCAGAAGACGCGGAAGACCTGGTGGTGGAAGTTTTCCTGGCGGCTATCGAGCATGCAAAATTTGCCGCGCTCTCGGAGAAAGAGAAGCAATTGTGGCTCTGGCGAGTTACCCGCAACAAAGTGATTGATGCCTACCGGCGAGCGAAAACTCGTCAAAGCGTGACCCTGGATCAGGTAGCTGAAGGTCTTTTTGAAGATGAGATGTTCAGCCCCGAATATGCAGCTTTGCGGCAAGAAGATTACATGGATTTGTATGCGCACCTGCAAAGCTTGCCCCCGCTTCAACAGCAGATTTTACGCATGCGCTTTGGCCAGGATTTATCCTGTAGTGAGATCGCGACCACGTTGGGAAAGCAGGAAAACGTTGTGCGCGTCACGCTTTCGCGCAGTTTAAATCTTTTACGGAAAATCTATCGACGAAGAAGGGAGGAGCAGGAACATGACCGATCAGGATGAGTTTTTTTTACCTGAAGAAGTAGACAGGCAAATTGAGCGTGTGAGCCAATTCAAGGAAGGCGATCGAATAGACGCGGAGGCAATGGCGTATCTACGCAGCTTTTACCAGGCCGATGCCCAGCAAGAGCAGGAGACCCTGGATCGGGTCTGGAACCGCATTGCGCATGCAACTCCTTCTGAACACTATGAACAAGAGCATGAGAAAGAGATATATATGCAAGATCAGCAAACTCAAAACAGCAGTATGGGCCGCTTGCGCCCACAAGGTCCGCAGCGCCCACGGAGCTCTTCGCTGATGCAGCGACTTAGTATATTGGCGGCGGCTGTCTTTCTGGTAGCCCTGGTTGGCAGTCTGGCAGTTGTTTTTTACGCGGTTCGACATAATAATGGAGGTGCTGCCTCTCCTAATTCAACACCGGTAATTTCAACTGTGCGTGTGCCATTGAAGGTCACTTCGGTCACTATGTCGGTAACACCTGGATCGATTGCGGACTTATCCTGCGGGACGAACTTGACCGTAACCTATACGGCTCTCTTCCACGTCAGGCCGAATAGCGTTGGCGGTACTGTTCAATTTGCGTATACGGTCAACAATGGGCGCGGACAAACCCCGGCCAGCATCCACTTCAATCCAGGAGAGACGACGAAAGCTTACACATTTACGTGGAGTGGCGCGTTGCCTATCGACCATACGTACCCTCAACCTGGTGGTGTCCAGGTGACCAGCCCCAATCAACTGACTTCTCTACTGGTTGGGCCAGCAGGGCAGTGTACGCCTGCGGGGTTTCAAGTCACGAAAATTGATATGGCGGTGAGCCCCACATCCATTCAAGGATTGTCCTGTGGTACTTCGATAGTTGTGACCTATACAGCTACCATTCACGTTGCACCCAACAACTCAGGTGGCACTGTCAAGTTCAATTACACGGTCAACAATGGGCGCGGTCAGACCCCGGCCAGTATCAACTTTGGTCAAGGAGAGACCACCAAAACGTATGCTTTTACCTGGAGTGGTGCGTTGCCCGCCGACCATACGTACCCTGAACCGGGTGGTATTCAAGTGACCAGTCCCAATCAACTGACTTCATCACTCGTTGGGCCAACGGGGCAGTGTACATCGGGGGTGTTTCAAGTCACGAACGTTGCTATGACGGTGAGTCCTACATCCATTCAGGGGCGGTCTTGCGGTACATCCGTAGTTGTGACCTATACGGCGACCATTCATGTTGCAGCCAATAGCCCTGGTGGGACTGTTCAGTTCAGTTATACGGTGAACAATGGGCGTGGACAAACCCCGGCCAGCATCACCTTCAGCCCTGGACAGACTGTTCGAACCTATACATTTACATGGAGCGGCGCGTTGCCTGCCGACCATACGTATCCTGGACCGGGTGGTATTCAGGTAACCAGTCCCAATCAACTGACCTCTCCATTGGTTGCGCCAACAGGGGTGTGCAGTTAGCTTGAACCGTCTGGGCAACTATTGTTCGCACCTCTTGTCCAGCGTGTTGAAAAACTCCGAATGGGTTACAAACCAGTTTTGAGTTCAAACTGAAATTCATGGCATTTTTCCTCGAACTTTGCCTCTTTCGCGGGGATACAGTATTAGGAACGTTTTTCAATCCACACAGAGGAGAAGACTATGGTTGATCTTTCCGATCTCGCCCGTCAGGCGGCACAAGTATTGCCTGTGCAGTGCAAGAGGATGGAGATCTTGATGTTGCGCTTCCAGTAGACGGGGAAGCCCTCCGGTAACACCAGCAGGAAAATGAACGGGTAATTGTACGGCTGCCAGAACTGCCCCAGCGTGAATAGCAGTGAATTGAGCACCAGCGCGAGCCAACCCAGTCGCGCCAGGTGGGAGAATGAACCGATTCGCGGTTCGCCGGTAGAGAAAGATGGAAGGCAAAACAATGTACCATGAGAAACAAGCCAAAGGATATGGGTATTGCTCGCGGGACCGCCTTTCTCCCGCGCAGGCACGAAGGGAAGGAACATGTCTACGGATGAAGACCTTTTTCAACAATGGCAGCGTGGGAATGCCGATGCCCTGGCGACACTGGTTCAGCGCCATCACGCCCCGCTGGTCGCACACCTCTATCGTCTACTGGGAGACGCCAGCTTGGCCGAGGACCTGGCGCAGGAAACCTTTTACCGTCTGGTGCGTTCCGCCAGGTCATATAAACCCGCGCACCCTTTTTTACCGTGGTTTTATCGTATCGCCCGCAATCTGGCCTCACATTACCGGGAGAGCGCCTATCACCGGCTGGTTGACCTGCGGGACGATCTGGATGAGCAGGTGACAACGGAAGCCGACCCACAGACCTGGATAGAGCGCCAGGAAGAGGACGCGGCCCTGCTCGCGGCCCTCAAACACCTCAGTCTGGAGCAGCGCGAGGTCCTGAGCCTGCGTTTTGGCGAGGAACTGGGGGTGAAGGAGACAGCACTTATCCTGGATGTGCCTGTGGGAACCGTCAAAAGCCGCACCTTCAGCGCCCTGCGCAGGTTACGGGCGTGTCTGGAGCCGGTCTCCCTCCGGCGTGTAGAAAGGAAGGCGTGATTATGACAAACAAACAGCAACAGCACGACGCGAACGAGCAACTGTCCGCGGAACAGCTCCAGGTCGCGCAGCGCTATGCCAGCATGGCCGTGCCGCGTCCCAGCAGCCAGCAGACCCGCGAACTGATCGCGCAACTGCAAAGTCAGACTCTCCCCAAGTCGCTTGACCCACTGCCCATGCGGCCCCCCCGGTCTGGACGACGTCGCCAGCCCGTGTTGGAGGTACTCGTAGCCGTCGCACTGGTTGGCATACTCATCGGGGGCTTCGTCGTACTCCTCAGCACCCGCCGCACCCCTGGTCCCGCGCATGTCAAACCCGTTCCAGCCACAGAGATCGTGGTGAGCGTGGAAATACGTGGCAAAGGCATCGCTCCTGCCCTGGTGGCCCAACGGACCAGCGATGGCAAAACGCTGTGGACCTTTACGCTGACGCAGCAATTGAGTGTGCCGACCACGCTGGCAGTGCAGGATCAGGTCGTCTACGCGAAGGGCTGGCAACAGGTGTACGCGCTGCGCGCGACTGATGGGAAACTGCTCTGGCAGGAAAATCTGCCCTGGTATGGCCCTACCACGCCTGGCACGCCCCCGGAGTTTCTCCACGATAATAGCGCGCTGCTGGTGGTCGATCACGGCATGGTTTTCACGCAACTGCTAGATGACACGTCAGAGACCACTGCCCTCTATGCACTGCGCGCCAGTGATGGTCGGGTCCTCTGGCACGCGCAGACAGGCACCGGGGAGAACCGTTTCGCGGTCCTGGGCGGGAATGTCTACGTGCCTGAGACGCTGCCTGGCAACATTCACCGAGTGGTTGCCCTGCAGGAACTCACTGGCGAACAGCTCTGGAGCTCTCCGGGGATCTCCGCGGTCGCCTTCGCGCAGCAGGGTGAGACGCTGTATGTGGTCTCCATCGTGTGGACCATTCCTCCCGGTGGCACACCCTTTGATCTCAAGTCTCAGAGCACGCTACTGGCTCTCTCGGCTCAAAAGGGCAACCTGCTCTGGTCAAGCCCCATCCATACGACAATTCCCACCAGCCAGGATGTGGGGCCGCTGCTCGTGGATCAGAATCGCCTGCTCTTCGGCACCGACCCGCAGAAGATCTGCGCCTACCAGACCGGCACTGGCCATCAACTGTGGTGTACCTCGCCGATCATGAATGCAAGTTCGGCCTTTGTGCTAGTAAACCATGTCATCTACACACTGGGCGGCGGACAAAGTAACGAGCTGGAGGCTTTAGACCCCGCCAATGGGTACCTGCTCTGGGCCAGAGGTATCCCTGTCGGGAGCGGCCTGCTCGAGATTTCGCGCGGCACCGTCTTCCTGCTCACGCTCAATTCGGCTGGGAACAATAGTCTGTTTGCCCTGAGCCTAGCCGATGGCCACCAGCTCTGGTCCACGGACTATCCCAACCGGATCCTGGCTGTGGTCATAGGTAGTTAGCTCGCTTCTCCTGGTATCCCCGCGCGAGCAATTGCGCGGGGATACCAGGAGAAAAAAAGGTCCCGACTCTATTCCCTTGCTATAAATCATTGTGCTTCGTGAGTCTGGCCCAAATTTGGTGATAAGGTCTTCAATAAATTCGCCGATGCCATAAATCTGGGCTTGAAAAGGATGAGAAGCCGGAAGGATAAGCTCTTCATTCACCTAAATTGAGCCAGACCCGTTTAATCTCAAGGTTTACATACTGGCTCAGGTTCTTTGTGAATCATAATCTGCCGAATTACCCATATTGTGGCAGTGAAATCGGCTCCAAAGTTCAGCTTTTTGATGTGAATTCAGGCAAACATACTCACTGCCGCGATATGGATCACAAATTTGAACCGCTGCCAGGATATACTACAGAATGCTTATTAGCACATCAGTATAAAGCCGCCTCTGGTCTCAAGCTACTGCCACGATATGGGTAAGAGCAGGTGCCATAATTTATATAAAATCACAATTACACCTGCATATCAAACTCTGAGCGTAAATGAAGAACACATAATGGGTTAAACTCATCAATATAGGCTTTTTTCAACGCGCTGGTTTTATTGGCGAAATGGGTAGAAGGCTTGACACATGCGTATATTGTGAGTTAGGAGTATCTGCCCGTTGGACAGAAGCCCTTGTTCTAAATTGTCATCTACATTCAGAGGATGCTACATGAAGGTAACTTTAGATCATAATTGTCTTATTGCTCTTGAAAATAACGAGAGCGAAGCCCCATATATCAAGGAGCTAATAGCGATGCATGATGACAAAAAAGTCGCTGTTAGAGTAGTGGGAATTGGCGCATCTGAACGATTAAATGGAGGAACATATGCCGCAAATTTTGATGAGTTTAAAAAGCGAATTGCTGCTATAGGATTAGCTCATGTGGAAATACTCAAGCCGATTGGTTACTTCGATATAACTTTCTGGGAATGGTGCGTTTATGGAGACGAACAGACGATGCAGTTTGAACGTAAAATCCACGAAGCTCTGTTTCCAGATATTGATTTTGATTATCAGGCATTCTGCCAGAACCGTGAGCTTGACCCCTCTAATAGCAGCAAAATGGGTCAGCGATGGCGGAATAAAAAATGTGATGTTCTTACAATCTGGAGCCATATCTTTTATGGCGGGGATATCTTCGTAACAGCAGACATACGCGCCTTTCTGAGTGAAACGAAAAAACCTCGGCTCATTGCGTTAGGTGCCGGCGATATTTTAGCTCCACCAGAAGGCGTAGCTAAAGTAAAAGAGATTTTGGCTAAACATCCATAAAGGCGGGTCGGACAATTGATCAGACTGTTGAAAAACTCTTTTGTAGAGCTTAGCGGGAAGGGACGATGTACTCCTTCTTGCTGATGTGGCGGGCTCAGCCGGCGGACTCGACCAAACCATGAGGAGGGTGGTTCACTCCACGTTCGTGCGAGGTTTCCTTTCTTGTTCGGTCTTGCGCAGCCAGAGCGAGACGTGCGCTGGCTGCATGGTCTCCTGCACGACTGCCAGCAGGTGCTCACGCAACTGGTCCAGGTCCACCTCCTGGCGCAGCGTTGCACTGAAAGCTGCCACGATCTTGGCAGCGTCATACTTGCTGCGGTAGAAGCGGCGGTCAACTGTACGTTGAATGCGCTGGCGCAGGGGCTGGAACAGGGCGGCTACGACCAGTGTTGAGACGACGAGCACTACGGCGTTGCTCTGCCCGAGCAGGCTGACGAGCAGATGTTGCCCGCCTATCACCAGGCCGAAGTAGACCAGCGCCAGCAAGATCGTCAGCGTACCATAGACCAGCGTGCGATTGATCAGCACATCAATGTCGTACAAACGAGAGCGTAAGATGGCAATACCGACCGTGACAGGAAGCGAGAGCAACACGAGAGGATAGGTGATCAGGCCGAAAATCACGGAAGACAGGGTATTGAACTGATTCAATGTTGGGAAAATGAAAGTGAAAATGGGAAGAATCACAAAAATTCCTGTGAGCGCGACGATAATGCCAAAGACCACCCACCTGGTCTGCTGGCGTTCGACACGAGTCGACACACGTCTGTAGCGATAGATTTGCGAAAAGATGATGGCTACATACACAACGGGGGTAACCAGCCCGAGCCACCAGGGCAAATTATTCGAATTGAAACGCGAGGTGGGGGGCAAGACCGTCGAGACGGCCCCGATAATGCCGAACAGCAGGAACGGTCCCATCCAGCGTGGGACAAGCCATCCATTGGGGAAAAGCACCAGGAACAAAACGATTGAGGCCAGCCCGAGCCCGCTCAGAAACATGATAGGTACGGTGAGGGCCGGATAGGCGAGTGCCAGCGCGGAGATGGGAAATCCCGGGTAGGTGGTATTGAACATCACGAGAAAAAAGGCTGTCAAGAGCGCAAACCACTCATCAGATCTGCGCCAGAAGATGAGAAAGCCGATCCCACTCCAGATCGCGACGATGATCGTGAAGAAGATGGTAAGCAAAGCGGCATAGCCGCTTACAGAGAGGCCGAGGGTAGGGAGCTGCTGTAGTCCCTTTGCGGTCAGTGTCCCTGCGACGTTACACGTCGCGAGATCAACACACGCTCTTTGGATTTGCTCAAAGTACACCGGGAGACTGGCAACAAAGAATCCCAGGCTCGGGACCACCAGCGCCAACCACAAGGCACGGGCCAGGATGAGTCGTGAGCCAGATAAGCGCCTCTTCGCGGTGCTGGAGACAGCCGACCCGCTTCCGCTTTTTTGTGGCGCATCCGATCGGTTCATGCATCATTCCCTCTCCAGGAGACCCGGCTCTCCTGCTTGTATGGATCTGCGGCAGCAGAAGATGAATGGGAAGAGATGGACACGGCTGTCCTGTATCCTCATTCTCCAGGAAGTGTATCACATTTCCGTCCCAAAATCGTTACGGTAAGTGTTACGAAGAGGGCATTACTAATTTTCGTGGAGGAGATGAAAAGCAACTTGTGTTGGTGAACTCGTTTGTATAAGCGAGTGAGTCACTTGCTTAGAGGGATGTTAGGTGGGTGCGTGCGTATTCGTCTATGACTGCTTCCTGCTCTTCTGTTTCAACGGAGCCGGGGCGTAGCTTCCTGATATGGTCGATAGCCTCTTGCGCGGGAAGTCCGCGTGTGGTGAGATAAGCCGCTATGATAGTCCCGGTGCGCCCCAGTCCCGCCTCACAGTGAACGACAACAGGCTGACTGCTCTTCAAAGAGGCTTGAATAATGGAGACGGCTTGATCTATCTGATGAAGTGTTGGTGGTTTCTGGTTGGCAATGGGGATGTGGTAGACGGTGAAAGCGGAAATGAGAGGCGCGTCGTCAACATATGCTGTGAGGTTGAGTATCACTTGTATGCCGAGTTGTTGTAACAGCGCGTAGGCGTCTTCTGTCGAAGGGAACGGCATGGCAGCAAGCCTCTCTTCAAGTATCCAGCTAAAGCGGGGTAAAACGATTTGCCGCTTTTCATCAAAGCTCAGGTCGAAGTTGGCTAAAAACTGTAGCGGGTATGCAATCAGCTTACGGCGCACAATGGGGTCTAATTGGGCGCGCACCTTCAATTCTTGAAATACGTTACCGGACATCTACCTTATCCTTGCTTGAACATCAGGGACGACACAAAAAGTAGGGTCGCTGCGATCCAACTGAACAGGACAGAAGGTTCCCTCTGGCAGGCTCCGAAGAGCAGAAGAAAAACGGGTACTCACCCGAAATGCGTAGAGTTGTCCTGTCTGTGGATCTTGCCAGTTCAGGTACACGATGTAAGAAGCACCACGCCCACGAGCACGTCCACCAATGACCAGAGCGTTCTCTCCCGGACGCTTGGTGAGTTGTGCCTGAATATGCAGTCCATATTCGTTGAGCCAGTGCTGCTTCTGTCGTTGTGTTTGCTGCATGTAAGGACCCAGTCTGCTGATCCCGAGCAGAAAGATGAGGAAAAAGAGAAAAAAGAAAGCAAGAGGAAGAATGAGTGCAACTGGAGATCTTGCCAGGGAAATCACAAGGGTTGCAGGAATCAAAAAAGCTGTCAATCCAAGGAGGAAAAACGCAGCCTGTGCCGTTTGTTCTCTCTTCTGAATGCGCTTCTTTTCACTCTGAATCGTGTCCATAGAACTCATACCTTCGCTTTGTCAGGATAGTTTCGCTGGTTCTCATGACAACTCATCTGAAAGGTATTTTAAAAGGGTGCGGCCAACATGACAAGGGGTATTGCAATGGATGCGTTCGCTAGAGATCATTATATCGTCGGTGCCTTCAATTGTGAACGGGCAGGATGATAGCCCTGCGTTTTTCGTAACGATTACGGGACGGGCGTATGGTAAAATGCTCCTATGGAAAACGAAAACGTCTACTTACTGTAGTTTAGGGAGTCAATCCTTCTGTTCTTTCGAGGGGATGAGTGGAAGTGGCCAAGCAGGTTCTATCAGCCACAAGAGAAGAGGCGTAACGTTGCTCAGTCCCCTTTGTTCACCTCTTTGAGGAGCTCATACAGGTTCTCTCCCGTCTCGTAGTCGATGCGTCCTGTGCTGAGAAGAAAGCGCACGAAGCGTTTGAAGCTCGTCAGAGGCTGCTTGCCAGACGTTTCGCTTAAGTAGGACTGGATATCAGCAAAGGTGAGATTGAGCACTCCTCGTGGGGGATCAGCGTCTAAAAGGATGGTGTATGCGAAGTCAGCTATGGCGGCAACATGCGTTTCCACTGTCTGCGGGCTCAGTCCTGCTTTGCGTAACTCGCGACGAAAGGCGGTGAACACTTTGCGATTGCGTGCGAGGAGGTCGGTGCGCTGATTGGCCTCGCAGGCCGCCTGGTCTTCAGGCAATAAACTGGTAATGATGCCTTCGCGCTCCTGAATGTTGCGGTAGATCTCTTGCAGGTCCTTGCGGTATCCTGGACCAAACACCACGTTGTAGGAGGTGAGGAGGCCATCATAAGTAATGTGATGCTCGAAGGGCAGTAAGACGGCTTGCGTATAGACCGGAAGCGGGATGGGAACCGTCTCTTCAAACGTGCTCACCAACCCCAGCACGCCATAAGCATGAGCTGGAGAGGTCGTTGAGAGAAAGATGGTATAGTGTTGCAAGGAGCGAAAGATGTAAAAGGTTTCTGCGAGACGGTATTGCCAACTGGCGACCAGTGCCAGGTCGGCAGCAGACAACTGCGCTGGATTCTCGGCAATAAACTGTTCGCGCAGGGCATCATCGGCCCAGAGGGCATCGCGCACCTGTACGATGTCTGCTGTGGAGACCTCTTCCTTTCCAGGAGCAGCTGGAAAGGCGGGGACGAGCTGCAGTTGCGTATTGACGTAGTGCAATAACGGAAACCAAATGCGATAGAAGCGTTCGGTTTCCTGGGGTGGTAAAAGCATACAAGCTCCTAAATAGATAATTTTATATCGTCATGATGCCTATCATATCATGTGCCGACATGGAGAGAGAACCAGGATAGGAAATATAGAACGCCGGGGCCAGGCGAAGGATCAGCCAATCTTCAGTGTATGATGGAGGAAGAGTCTTAATTGGACTCTTCCTCTTTTTTGGCTGTGGCTATGATTCCTTCAATCTCATCAGCAGTAAGGGGTTCCAGATCAACGCGTCCACCTTCTATGGTGAACAGCAAGATTTTTTTCTGAATTTGAGGGTCCGTTTCATCGTGTATGAAGTCGAATAGAACATGGGCTATATTGTGCGCTGCTTTTGCTGCTCTTTCTCCGCCTTTGGATAGGCCTATGGCGACAAGTGCCGGCGCAGTCGAATCTTTTGGTTCGATCAGGTAGACATCTACATCATGGATGTGCTTCAGCCGGTTTTCGAGAATTTTAAGGTGTTGCTCTGAATCTGAGAAGAATTCTATGGTGACGTCTGCGATATCCAATTTTTTCCTGCTTCTTTCTTACTCTACGTTATAATTCTTTGGGTATTTTACACGAAGCATGTTTGGGATGCAATACAGATTCATACTGGGGCTGCATCCTTTAAGGGGAAAGAGCAACACGGGCGACCACCGGCACTTATCCGTCTTGCCTGGCACGTATCCGTCCGGCCAACGCTGGTTCTTGCCCGTCTCGGCTGGCACGTATCCGTCCGGCCAACGCTGCTGCGCAGCTAGTGCTTCGCACTCAGGCCGGACGAAAGGAGGACGTTGCTGCGCAACTGAACATAGCCAGCTTGCCAACGCTGCTAGTGCTTCACACTCAGGCAAGACGAAAGGAGCAAGACCCACTCCACCTCTCCTCACCACCCTCGCCCCTACGGGACATTCCCCCGTATAGACGGAGGTCTTCATACTGTAGGCGGAGGAGGTAAGTCGTTTTCGTTGTCACGCTCTTTCGCTGCAAACAATGTGGGTATCCAGTCACCAACGAACCACAACCTAACAGTGAATGCTACAGCAAAGATGAGGATGAATCCTAACCAAGCGAGCCATCCCCAACCAGGAATGGTAAATCCTAGTATGAGCATGATCACTCCTGCTCCTCCCACAAAAAGTGGAAGACGGTATTGTGATGGTTTACTGTTTGGATTGTTCATAGTTTGACGATTTGTCATGATAACTGTTCTCCTTTGTCCTGTTCCTCACTCATGGCAGACTGCTTTTTGTGCGTGAATATAACGATTTGTTATCACAATTATAGCATATTGCTATTCCAAAAGCAAGACTTTTCACCTGGATTTTCTGTAATCGAGTTTGCATAATCGTTCTTGTGGGGCATGCAAAGTCCTTCTCCCGCTATGATCCAAAACGTAGCAGAAAATTTCTTGAATTTTGTATAATGCTTTCATGAAGAATGCAGATAGTCTACCAATCATGTCGTTTGAAACCCAACAAGACTGGGAAAGATGGCTCGAAGAGCACTATACTGGAGAGGGTATCTGGCTCAAGATAGCCAAAAAAGAAACAGGTATACCTTCTGTTTCTTATGCAGAAGCTCTGGATAGTGCCATATGTTATGGTTGGATCGATGGTCAAAAAGCCTCTTTTGATGCCAAATACTGGTTACAAAAATTCACGCCGCGCCGCCTGAAGGGCGTGTGGTCAAAAGTGAATTGCGACAAAGCAATAGCGCTCATTAGGGAAGGCAGGATGCAGCCTGCGGGGCTACGACAGGTGGAGTTAGCTAAGGCCGATGGTCGATGGGACATGGCCTACGAATCGCAGAGCAAGATAACAATACCCGATGATTTTCAAAGTGAACTGGACAAAAACCAGAAGGCTAAGGATTTCTTCAGCACGTTGAATAGCATAAACCGATACGCAATTCTGTTTAGAATCCAAACTGCCAAGAAGGCCGAAACCCGCTCTGCTCGAATAAAGAAGTTTATCGAGATGTTGGCTAAAAACGAGAGAATATACCCATAGCTATTCTACGAAGCCTGGCTTTCTGAGGGTGTTTCTTCCTGCTCTTTTGGCCAGCGGGGGAGGAGTATACGGAGTGCCAGGCCTTGTCCGAGCAGCGTTACCAGCACCACACCGTAGACGATGTCTTGTAAGAGGTTGCGCCGGGCAATGGTATCCGGTAGGCTGAGCACCAATGCAATGGAGAGCGCGCCACGCAGGCCGGAAAGGGCGAGCAGGGGGCGCCAGGAGGCGGGGATGGGATGCGGTAAAGGTAAGAAACGAGGCTGCTTAGTCTTGCGGCGTTCTAACCAGCGAGCTAAGGCGTCCTGTAATGGTATGAGCGTATAGATCATTAGCACGCGGCCCGCTATAACCCCTAGCAATGCCCAGAAGATTCCAGGGAAGGATTGTGCGAAGAGGTGGGATGCACCAAGTTCTATGCCCAGCAGGAGAAAAAGCAGGGAGTTGGCAAGATAACCGATGAACTCCCAGACAGCGTGAGAGGCCTCCTGTGCGCGCTCGGACATGCCTGTCCGCCGCCCGTAGCTGCCTATTACAAGCCCTGCTCCCACCACCGCCAGTAAACCCGAGGTGTGCAATGCCGTGCCAATCAAATATACTCCGTAGGCTACGCTGAAGGTCACGGCAGTTTCTATCAGGTGATCATCGACGAGGCGCAAGAAGCGAGCTGTCACCCAGCCGACGATAAGACCGAGTATCAGGCCACTGAAAATCAGCCAGAGCGCGTCCACCAGAATCGCCCATCCCGAATTCTCGCCGGCAATCAGGGCTACTCCCAGGGATGGCAGTAGCAGTCCGAGGACAATTTCGTAGGCGGCAACCCCGGCGCCATCGTTGAATAGGCTCTCTCCTTCCACGATGATGCGTAAACGATCAGCTATACCCAACCGGCGCATCAAGGCAAGGATTGCAACAGGGTCCGTTGGTGAGACCATTGCCCCTAGCAGCAGCGCCAACAGCCATGAGAAGCCAAGTCCCCAGTGTACGACCGCCGCCACGAGCAGCAGCGAGATGCCAAGGCCGGGAACGGCAAGCAGCACGACTGGGAGCCAATCTGCCACGAGTTTCTCAATGTTGACGTTCCAGGCCCCTTCAAAGAGGAGCGCGGGAAGAAAGAGAAATAGCACAAGGTTAGGATCTAAATGTACGTTTGGGAGGAAAGGCAGGAAACCGATCACGAGACCGACCACAACCAGCACCAGGGTGTATACCAGGCGCAAACGTCGAGAGATCAATGCCACGATTAGTGTCACCACTAATAGGATGACGACGGTCTGGGCCTGCGCAAAGGCATCTGCCTGGCCGGTTGTATTATTCAATAGGCTTGATATTACCATCGTTGTGATCTTCCACTGGGACGAGGGTAGGGCAAGCCCTACCCCTACGCGTAGTGTAGAATATTACCAATAATATCTTACAAACTATCGCAAGAAAGGATGCCAGGAATGGGAACGGAACTCCTATGGAAAGTTAAGGAAGGCGCTAAGGTCAAACTGAAGGACTATGACCCGGACTACATAGGTGGTCAGATCGACCGCGTCTCGGCCAGCGCGGAGCTGGAGAAACTGGGTAATGAAATGAGCGAGTTACAGGAGTTGATGGCGGCTGCGCAGCACCAGGGTCTCCTCATGATTCTACAGGGTATGGATACAAGTGGGAAGGATGGCACTATCCGCCATGTCCTGACCCGTGTAAATCCCCAGGGATGCGTTGTGCATTCGTTCAAGGAACCAACCGAGGAGGAGTTGGCGCACGATTTCCTGTGGCGCGTGCACAAGGTTACTCCTGGAAAGGGTGTCATGGGTGTCTTCAATCGCTCTCAATACGAAGACGTGCTGATCGCTCGCGTACACAATCTGGTGCCAAAAGAAGTCTGGAGCCGCCGCTACAAGGAAATCAATGACTTTGAGAAGTTACTCGCTCACTATAATACGATCATTCTCAAGTTCTTCCTACATATCAGCAAGGATGAGCAGGAACGACGCTTACTGGCCCGCGAGCAGGACATAGATAAGGCCTGGAAAATCTCTGCGAGCGATTGGATAGAACGGAAGTACTGGGATGACTACCAGGAAGCCTATGAAGACGCGCTGAGCAATTGCAGTACTGAGGAAGCTCCCTGGTATATTGTGCCTGCGAACCACAAGTGGTACAGGAATTTAGCTATCGCTCAAACACTTGTTGATACGATGAACCGGTACAAGCATGAGTGGAAGACGGAACTGGAGGCACGCGGAAAGAAAGAGCTTGAGGCTCTGAAGAAGATAAGAGAGGGGAAATGAAAAATAGCGTATTTCAGAAAAAGCAAACTTTCTACAGGTATTTCTCAAACCATGTCCGTATATGCCTCAAGCGTTCCAGGCGCAGCTTTGGGTGACCATTGCGCGAGAGCCCGTGGCTCTGGCCTTCGAAGCGGACGAACAGTACCTCGCGTCCCAGGTATTTCAGGGCGGCAAACATTTGCTCCGACTGTTCTATGTTGCAGCGCAGATCGCTTTCGCTGTGAATGATCAGCAGCGGGGTGTGTATGTGCTTGACATAGGTTATGGGGGACAGGCGCATGTAGCGTTCCGGGTCATCCCAGGGCGGCGTTTCCATGTCATCGTCGGTGAAATCCCAGCCGATGTCGCTGCTGCCAAAGAACGAAAGGCGGTTAATCACGCTGCGGTCCGCCACGGCTGCTTTGAAGCGGTCTGTGTGACCGACCAGCCAGCTGGTCATGAAGCCGCCATAGCTGCCGCCAATCACGCCCAGGCGCTGCTCGTCGATGTAGCCTTTTTGTAGCAGAGCATCTACACCTGCCAGAATATCCAGTGAATCTTGCACCGCCCACTCACCTCGCACGGCCAGCGCGAAGTCTCGCCCATAACCGAGGCTGCCGCGCGGGTTGGTGAAGAGCACAACGTAGCCAGCCGCGACAAGCACCTGCATTTCGTGCATGAATCCGTGGCCGTACTGTGTATTCGGGCCGCCGTGGATTTCTACGACCAGCGGATATTTCTGCCCTGGATCAAAGCCTCGTGGCTTGAGAATCCAGCTATCCATTGGCCAGCCCCCGGCACCGGTGTAAGGCATGTACTCGGGTGTTGCCAGTTCGAGCTGACTAAGAAGCGTGTCATTGAACCTGGTAAGCCGGCGTAGTTCGCCCGGCGCTGCCGTCGAGTACACAAAAATCTCAGCCAGGTGAGTGGGGTCTTCGATGAGTATTGCCATGGTGCGCCTGGCGCGATCGCTACTGAAATCCATCGCGTGCACATTACCTGGTGTGAGCGTTGGCGGCTGCTTTCCTGCGCCTTCGGCGGCAATGGCGTATACGCGCGTGGCTCCTCTTTGTGAGGCAAGCACATAGAGTGTCTTCCCGTCTGCCGACCAGAGTGGTGCGGGTATCAATTGCTCATTGGTCATGTCGCTGTTGGTCCAATCGGAGCAACCGCCTTCGAACTGGCTCGTCAAGCAGCGGGGTACGCCCGCGTTTGTCCAGGCGTCGATGGTGAAGAGTTCGTTATGATTGCCTGAACGCAGTTTGGGTTTCGCTAGAAATGCAATTGTTTTGCCATCAGGAGACCATGACGGGGAATAACAGGAGCGTGTGCCACCGGTCAGGCGCTGCAGTTCGCCTGCCTGGTTATTCGCTATAGATAGCGTGTATATGTCTGGGCAGGGCAGCCGCCAGCGATCTCCGGCACGGCTCGAAGTAAAAGCGACGCGTGTACCATCGGGCGACCATGCAGGGTCTTTGTCGTCCCAATCGCCATCGGTGAGTTGTCGGGGTTCATCGCCGGCGACATCGATCAGAAACAGGTGTTGACGCTTATCATGAATAAAGCCAACACCATCGAGGCGGTAGAGCAGTCTATCAATGACTCGCACTTTGGGCAGGGGTTGACCGTCCTCGGTCTCTTCATCCAGTGGGCCAACCGCTGCACTAAAAATCAATTGCTGGCTGTCAGGCGACCAGACGGGATTGGAGGCTCCATGCGGCATGAAGGTGAGTTGATGAGCTTCACCTCCATCGGCTGGGATGAGCCATAGCTGGGCTTTCCCCTTGCCATGCTTTTTATCGTTCTTGCCCGCGGACTCGCTTTCGCGATCGGATACGAAGGCTAGCCAGCGCCCATCGGGGGACCAGGATGGGCTATGGGCATTGGCGGCGCCGGAGGTGAAGCGTTTCGCCTCACCACCGGAGGTTGGGGCTACGCAGATTGATGCATGATAAGTGTGCTTGCGCTCATCAATAGTTGTTGCGACGAAGGCCACGCGTGCTCCATCCGGTGAGATACGTGGCTTGCTGAGAAATTTGATGGTATAGAGATCTTCTATGGTGATTGAACGTGACATTTGTTACGGGAGGACTCCTTCGCTTGTTTCTTGAATCAACTGATCGACCACGGCTTTCAGGTCACCGGTCCGTTGATAGGTGGCCAGTTGGCGGTCGGCGCTCGAGCCTTCCTGCAAGATACGATAGACGTACTCTATCTCCTGGCGGCTGCCCAGTTCGTCCATGACGTCGCCGATGAACCACTCGATCAATTCACGAATCAGGTCGCGGGCCGGTAACTCCTGCTGCTTGCCGAAGTCGATCAATTTCCCGTCCAGGCCATAACGGACGGCACGCCACTTGTTCTCATCGATCAGTTCGGTAGGGTAGACGCGGAAGGTCAGGTTATCGCGGCGCAATTTCCAGAGCTTGGCTATAATGGCCTGGAAAATGGCGGCTATACACACCGCTTCATCCACCCGGGTGCAGACATCGCAGATGCGGAACTCCAGCGTGGGGTACGACCAGTTCGGGCGCACATCCCACCAGATCTTCGATCCATCGGGGATAGTGTTTGTTCGCACTAGCGTGTCCACCAGGTACGAAAAGTCCTCCCATGACTGGAATGTACGTGGGATGCCACTGCGGGGGAAGTTGCGGAAGATGATACTGCGGTAAGACTTCAAGCCGGTGGTGCGGCCCATCCAGAAAGGCGAACTTGAGGATAGGCAAAGCACATGTGGCAGCAGGTAACGAACAACATTCATAGCATCGATGAGAAACTCGCGGTCTTCAATACCGACATGCACATGCGTACCGAAGATCAACAGACGCTGGGCGAGTTCCTGCATGTCCTGCTTCACACCCATGTAGCGCTCCTGCGGGGTGATCTCCTGGGTCAGCCAGGAGGAGAATGGATGTGTACCCGCCGCGACAATCTTCAAACCGTTCTTTCCGGCCAGCTCCATGATGGCGCGCCGCAGCCGCACCAGTTCCGCTCGAAGTTCAGCCGGCGTCTGACACACGGTAGAGCCGATCTCGACCATCGCCTGGTGCATTTCGGGCTTGACCTGCTCGCGTAAGATGAGCCGGCCCTCCTCCAGAATCTGGGTGATGTAGGAGCTCAGTTCCCGCGTCTGTGGGTCGATGATCTGGTATTCTTCCTCGATGCCGATAGTGAGCGAAGGTGCTTTCATGTCGTCTCCTCGCAGTTTAGCGCTTATCTACTACAAATGTTGCCACGGCAGAGCCTGAGCCGGCTGAGACGTTCAACAACGCCTGGGTTGAGAGGCGCGAGAGGCAGCCGTCCACGTAGTCGCCGTAGAAGACGAATGGATTGGTATCTAACATGCGATCAATCAACTCAAGGCGGCCATTAATCACGCTGGGAAAAGGTTCGCTGGGGATGGCCACCCGCTCCTGGACAATATACGGTTCGGTCAACGCGGTCTGGAGTGCCTGCGCCCAGCCGCCCAGGTCGGTCTCCCAGCCCAGGACGATGCCCTTGCCGCCGTACTCGTCGTTTGGCTTGAGCACCAGGTTTTCACGGTGCTCAAGAATGAAAGGGAGCAGGTCAACCACCTGGCCGTGGTAGCGGGTGTGGCGCTCTTCGACACGGCACGTCCAGGGGATATGGGCCTCGATGGCCTCTAGCTCTGCATCGCTGAAGAGGCCGACGTTGCGCTCGTCGCTCAGAACGGCCAGGCTGGCCTTTTTATGCAAGATTTTGCAGCGGAACGGGTTGACCATGCATACAGCGCCATCGCGTGCCGCTCGCACGACCGGTTGATCCATGCCGCCGCGTTCGATCAGTTCGCTGATGAGTACGCGCTTATAGATTAGCGTGATGTGGAAGTCGCCGGAGACAAGTTGCCCGTTGCGATACTCCACCTCGCGCGGGTCAGCGATAATGCACTCCAGGCCCTGCGATTTGAAATAATCTGCGAACATCACGAATTCGGTATAGCTCGGTACCTCGCGCCAGTCGAGAATGGCAATGCGCGGCGCTTCACGGCGGTGCCCGGACCACTGTTCGTAGGCGTCCGTCAAGGCGTGGAGCACGCTGTGGCGTGACGGAAGCATGCGAACCTCATAGTGGCGCAGAAACTCGCGCATCACGGGCAGGCCGTAGAATACTTCCGCGAGTACATCACTGTAGGCCGAGCTCGCGGGTGTCTCGGCATTGTACTCGGTCAGGCGCAAGCCGCCACGACCGGTGACGAAAAATGTATCCACGCGGGAGGTCGGGCTGGGGACACGGAAGCCAGGGTCATGTCGCACCAGTTCTTCCTCCCAGTCGAGCAGTCCGAACTGTGAACGAAAGGCCGCGTCTTCCATGGCGACGTGATAGACCTTGTCGAAGGCGTGCAGTAGCAAGCGCACCCGCGACTGGAGAAAGCGGTACTGTTCAGGTGTCATGAAACGAGGCCGCAGGACAGTGCATAGCGGCCGCTGGTTGAAGAAAAGCCCACGTCGCCGCTGCTGATCATCGAGTTTGGCCTGAGAGTCCTCGGCTAACTCGTCGGTCAGGAGATCGTGGTAGCTTTCAATCGCTTCTCGCAGTGACATAAGGCACACCTCCAGGTGAAATTAGCGCGTTTAACTGTGCCCTCCATTTGCCTCAGGTGGACGCGCCGGCGAGGAAGCTACGGTCTCTGCATGCGGGAGGTCCCGGTTTGCTGCCAGAAAGGTGTCCCAGCGCAGGTCGCGTTGTTGTGGGCGTGGCTGCTTCGCGAGGCGAATAGCCATATCAGCCATGTGCTTGACTACCCAATCGAAATAAAATGGAGTCAGCGAGTAGATATCCATGTCGGGCGCGGGGTTCATGAAATCGATAGCATAGGGAATGCCATCGCGAACGGCCCACTCCAGAGAATTCATATCGTACCCCAGTGCGCGTACGAGCTTGAGCGAATCGTCCACGACGCGACGGCCAAGTTCGGGGCTGAGATGCTCGTGCTCGACATGATATTTGCGCTCGCCCGGGTCGTACTTGATCGGCAAGACTTCTTCCTGCCCCAGGGCGATGCAGCGGATGTACTGTTCCCAGACGATGAACTCCTGCACAATTGTCGTGCGCAGGCCAAAATGGTTATAGTGGAAGAGTAACTCTTCCAGGGAGTGGCAGATGAAAACGTCCGTCCAGCCACCTCCCAGTGCGTCTTTCAGCACGCAGGGCAGGCCGACATAATTAATGATTCCATGCCAGTCCAGCGGGTAGACCAGGTTGCGCAGGCTCTCGTCGTGGACGATGCCGGGGACGTACTCTTTGTTAGGCAGGACCACTGTCTTCGGGTTGGCGACGCCTAGCTTTGTGGCAAGGGATGACTCGAAGAACTTGTCATCTGCAGTCCACATGAAAGGATTATTGACCACCGTCACACCCTGGAGGACGGCGTACTTGAGATAGATGCGGTAATAAGGAACTTGGTGTGAGATACGATCAATAATGACCGCGTAGGGACACGGTTCGTCCATGCGTGTGCCGCCGAGCTGGATGAACTCGGCGGCGACACCTTCATCGCGACGGTTGACTTCTTCAATGAAAGCGGGAGGAAAGGACCATTCCCGCCCGACCAGCAGGCCGACCTTCAAAGTCATAGCAATGCTCCCTTCTCAATCGTGACCACCAATGTACATGCGAATCATCTGTTTCCACCAGGGCCAGTCGTGCACCCAGCCATCCCAGATGCGCAGGGCATTCCCGATGTCCTTACTCCAGAGGACACCTGAAAAGTACTCGTTATTCGAGCACGAAGTGTCATCACGGCCAACGGCAAGGATGATGTCTATGTGTTGCAGGGCTGCTAACCGCCCCGGCTCGTGCTCGTTCTTAATGAACTCACAGGGATTATTGAAGTAGACAGTGTCATCAGAGTAGCCATTGGTAAATCTCTTGATGTCGTAGGAGCCGCTCAACCCGATAACCCGGTCAACCAGCTCGGGGTGACGGAAAGCAAAATTAGCGGCATGGTAAGCGCCGAAGCTTGTGCCGACGGACATCAGGAATGGATTAGAGTTGAGCTGTTTGGTGAAAGGCAGGACTTCGTTCAGGAGGTAGTGATCGTACTGCTCCTGTCTCCATGCCCGTTCAGCGGGGGACTTCCATTTAGCGTACCAGCTTTCGCCATCGACACTATCTACGCAGAATAACTGAATCCAGCCTCGTTCCAAATGCTCGCTAAGCTCTGCAACCATGCCTGTATCTTCCCACTGGAAGAAACGACCCATTGAAGTCGGAAAAACTAGTACCCGAGCGCCTGCATGGCCGAAAACTAACAACTCCATGTCTCGCTCCAGGGAAGGGCTAAACCAACGATGATACTCACGATTCATTAGATTACACACTCACATCCGGTCCCAGACGGACCGGTTACAACATGTATGCGGGACGGCTTTGGCCGCGCACTAACCAGATCACGCGACCTTGGGCGATCGGGGATGGTTATGTGGGACAGAAAAAGCTGACAATAGAACAGTCCATTGTCTGGCTAAAATCATATCATGCGAGTTATGATGATGTCAACGAGAGGTTGCTTTAAAGTCATCTTGCTCTTGCAAACCGCTGCTCTGCATGTTATGCTTCTCGTACATATGATCTATGAGGTGATAGATCAGAGGGGGATATTTTGTTATGGCGCAGGCAGAAGTTAGCGGCTCGCCACAGCAAGGGGTATTACTGCGACGCGCACACGAATTGTTGGAGAGCACCGGGCAACCCGTTTCTGAAGATCTGTTGCTACAGCACCTTTTTGGCGTCACTGAAGGCGCAGGCAAAAATGCTATCTGGCAGACGTTATTGCACAAGGCTCTGCAAAGCTCTTCGTTATTTGAACAGATCGGTGAGCAGCAATGGGGGCTTATGGCATGGCGCAGCACGCATCGACCACTGAATGAAATAGAGTTTGTTGTGCTGGATACTGAAACAACTGGACTGCGCCCAGGACCTCACCGTGTGATTGAAGTTGCAGGTATTCGCATGCGCGCGGGCGAAGTCGTTGGCTCTTTTCAGAGCCTAGTTAATCCCGGTGTGCGTCTGCCGGCGTTCATTGTTCAATTCACAGGCATTACGCAGGAGATGGTTACCAGGGCGCCCAAAGCGCACGAAGTCTTGCCCGATTTTCTGCATTTTATTGAAGGGACCATCCTCGTCGGGCATAATGCCGGGTTTGATATAGGCTTTCTCTCGTACGAAGCGCGGCTACTTGGCTATGATTTCCCCCTTGATGGCCTGGATACCATTCCTCTGGCCCGCCGCTTTCTCCCGGGCCTGCGCAGGTTCAAGCTCGACAAAGTAGCCAGCCACTTGAAGATACACGTGGAAAATCGCCACCGTGCCCTGGGAGATGCGAGGGTGACGGCTGCTATCTTCATGAAGCTATTAGAATTAGCACAGCAGCAGGGTATAGAGACGCTCGGGCACCTGCGGCGGCGCCTGCAATTGCCTGTTGCCTGGAGCGGCGATATTACGCAGGCGACTACAAGCAGGCAGATCGAGTTGTTACGCGCAGATGGCAAGGTTGCAACACAATCGGTCGCGCTACGACCTACGGGTAACCTCTTCCTGAATCCTGCCTGGAAGCGGGACTTCCCCGCCAAGCCCGGGGTGTACTTGATGAAAGATCAGTACGGGCAGGTAATCTATGTGGGCAAGGCCAAGTGCCTGAAGGATCGGCTCTCCTCCTATTACAGCCAGCCCCTGGGCTATACGCACAAAATGGATGGGCTTTTGCAAAGTGTCAAAGAGATTGAAACGCGCGTGCTTGGCTCCGAACTTGAAGCTTTGCTGGTGGAATCGCAACTGATTAAAGAACTGCAGCCCATGTATAATGTGCAATTGCGTAACTATGAACTCTATCCCTTTATCAAGATCGACATACAACACCCTTTTCCGCGCGTCTATGCAACACGGGAGTTCGCCGCTGATGGCGCGCGCTATTTCGGCCCTTTTCGCAGCCGGCGCATGGTGGATCTCACCATTGAACTGGTACAAAAAGTATTTCCCGTTCGTACCTGCACTCGTTCGCTGCCGCCGCAGGCCAAACCCTCTGATCCGTGCCTGCGCTTGCACCTCAATCGCTGTCCTGGCCCGTGTCGTGGGGGCAGCGATCCAGCCGAGTATCGCAAGACAATTGAGGAGGTGTGCGCCTTTCTTGGAGGTGAGCGAGAAGACTTGCTCGACCGCCTGCGCCGCCAGATGCTAGAGGCATCGCAGCAGTTGAACTTTGAACGCGCCGCCTGGCTGCGTGATACCATCCGCAGCGCTGATGAAGTCTTGATCGGCCAACGTTTGATTAGCGGGGCGGTCGAAGCCAATAACCTCATTATCGTCTATCCATCAGCCCAGGAAGGCTGTAACGAACTCTTTCTCATTCGCCACGGGCGCCTGTTAGAACAGCGCTGTATCCCGCACGAGCCAGAGGCAATGAAACGCTCTGTCCAGGAACTCGTGACACTGGCTGCTACACTGGGGGAGCCGCCCAGCATCGTGGACAGGGCCGAAGTAGACCAGATCAATATTATTAGCCGCTGGATACATCGCCACAGCAATGATCGCGCCTTTTTTCCTTTGCACCAGGCACTCGCAGATGAAGGTGAGGCGCATCTGCTGGCCCAGTGCATCTGGGTTGAGGCCGATGCAGTGCGCACATTGCCTGTGGATGATGGTGCAGATGTGGAAGATGATACGTTATAACTAACACAGAGACTTTCGAAGGAGACTGCAGGGCATGTTACTTTCCGATAAGCGGATAGTGGAAGAGTTGAAAAGCGGCAACATCGTCATCGAACCATTTGATGAGCGGCAACTGGGCACTAATTCTTACGATTGCCGCCTGGGTGAATGGTATTTTCAGGGTGATATGAATGTAGACATCATACACCTGGATAATCCGCACGACATTCGCCGCTATTGGGGTGAACCGCGACGGGCTCAAGACGGAAAGATGGCCATTCGTCCTGGCACGATGATCCTGGCACATACGCAGGAGGTCATTGGAGGCCATAATGGCTACCTGGCGAAGATGTATTCGCGCAGCACGGTCGCAAGATCGGGCCTGTCAGTCTGTCGCTGCGCCGGCGTCGGCGATGTTGGCTATATCAGTCGCTGGACTATGGAAATCAGCAACCATACACAAACTACTATCTGGGTGCCTGTCGGTTTCCGCATTTGCCAGCTTACCTTCGAATATGTAGGCGAAACTTTAAAAGAGTATCACGGGAAATATGGCAAAGACAACCATGAATGGACGCCTGAAGATATGTTGCCTAAGCCATATTTCGACTGGGATTATGAGCTGTATCGCACCGACAAGGGGAAATAGGGCGTGAGCAAAGGGCGATTGATCTCTTTTGAAGGGCTTGATGGCGCGGGGAAGACGACGCAGATGGACTTATTGGAGCGGTGGCTGCAGCCGCGTGGGGTGCCATATGTCCGTACGCGCGAACCGGGAGGAACGCCGCTCGGAGTCGAGATACGCCGCCTGCTACTCAATCATCCCGAACTGGCAATCGACCCACTGGCAGAGGCCTTTCTCTTCCAGGCCGACCGCGCACAGCATTTTGCCAGACTCGTCATTCCGGCCCTCGGCGAAGGAAAATTAGTTATCACCGACCGCTGCTTTGATGCCAGCATCGCCTATCAAGGATATGGACGAGGGGTCGGTGCAGAGCTTGTGGAGCAACTTTCAATGCTGGCAACCCGGAGACATGTACCGGACCTCACTATATTGCTCGACCTTGATCCCTCTGAGGTGCATATGCGGACCGATACGTCCGGTGACCGGAGCGGTACGCGCGAAGAACGGACGCGCTTCGATGCAGAAGCGGAAGATTTTCATCAACGCGTGCAGGAGGGGTTTCGGGTCCTGGCTCGCGCCCATCCCGAACGGATTAAAGTGGTAGATGCTTCGCGTTCGCCCGAAGAGATTCACCGGGAAATAACCAGGTTGGTAGAGCCCTTATTGTAGCGAGGTAGGAACCTGACCCCCGCTGGCACTTACCCGTCTCACCAACGCTGCTGCGCAGCTACCCTACGGGTCAGGTGAGACGAAAGGAAAAGGGGGGTCACTAC
>Ga0207646_10000421_pt1 | contig 56638 bp, 48 predicted proteins | sample KBSK5502metaG_FD_184343 | JGI IMG/M metagenome (GOLD analysis project Ga0207646, IMG submission 184343) | Corn, switchgrass and miscanthus rhizosphere microbial communities from Kellogg Biological Station, Michigan, USA - KBS K5-50-2 metaG... | ecosystem: Host-associated > Plants > Roots >...
CCGTCATGCTTGTTCTCCTTTTGTGGTGAGTTCATCAAGCCACCGAAGGAGAACTGTACTCCCGGAACGCTCAAAGCTGGCCGAGTCCACTAGTCGAACTAGTGGCTTACCTTTTACTCAATAGTTAACAGTCGATTCGCGCTGTTCATCGTTGCGATGCACCCGCTCAAGGAGGTATATTCTTTCCCGTTCTTCACAGACCGAGCCGGCGAGTCCTCGATTGCAAGAACGCTTGCCGTTGCTTGGGCAACTGGTGCTCCCTTAGCCGAAGGCTAAAGGTTTCCATTTACGCTCAGCATACGTGCCACGATTGTTTTCAGTAGTATGGTCCGACCGCCTCGCACTGTTTCCATAATTGGTGGACCAGCCCGGGCGTTACCACTTTATTACTGAGAGGGTGGACAGACGGAATTAAGTGAGGCCCTATGTTCAACGACAATCGATTCAGACTCCTCTACCTGCTTCTCCTGCTGACTGCGGTCGTTCTCCCCGGCCTTTTCCTCGGTCCCCTCTCGCACGCGCAGTCGGCGCGCAGTCTCGAGGCTAAAGCAGATGCTGACCTCAAGCAGGTTTACCAATTATATCGCCAGCAGGCGGGGGCGGGGTTGAATGCGGCCCATCAAGGAGAACGTGACTTGCTGAAGTCACGCATAGCGGTTGAGGAGCAGGCTGGAGCCGCGACGGTCGGCGTCCTGATGCTGTTGCGCGAAGACAGTCCTCAAGCTCTGGACGCCGCAGAGGCTGAGATTGAAGCCAGGGGCTTCCACGTGCGCGCCCGCATCGGCAACGTGGCCGTGGCAACGGTTTTGGTGGATGACCTGCCGCGACTGGCTGAGATCGACTCCGTCCGGGCCATCGGCGCAGCACGCTACAGGCATCAGGATGCGGCTTGGTCCGAAACTGTGGCGCTCGACAAACGCGCGGCGCTCCGCGCGATGAACGACGCGGCGAATGCCGCGGTCAAAGCCCCGGATGCTCGGTCGGCTTACAACGTGACCGGCCGGGGAGTGATCTTCGGATCGATCGATTCAGGGGTCGATTGGCGGCACGGCGACTTCCGCAGGGCCGACGGCTCGACGCGCTTCAAATTCTTCTGGGACCTGAGCGACCCGGCACGCACCGGGCCCGGCGGCGTCGGGCGAGTTTATACTGAAGCCCAAATCAACGCCGCCCTGCAGCAGGGGAGCGGCGTGAACGCGAGGGACACCAGCGGCCACGGGACGCACGTCGCCGGGACGGCGGCGGGCAACGGACTCGGCACAGCCGGCGGCACGGCGCCTGGCACCTTTGCCGGCATCGCGCCTGAAGCCGATCTGGTAGCGGTCAAAGCCACTCGCAACGGGTCAGACTATCGCGATGATGATCTGCTGGCCGCCATGCTTTTTATCCGAGACCGGGCGGTCGAACTCAATGAGCCGTTCGTCATCAATATGAGCATCGGCGGGCAAGAGGGCCAGCGCGACGGCACGGAGGTGATGGAGGTCGCGATAGACAACTTGCTCAAAGAGGGGGCCGGGCGCCAGTTCGTGACCTCGGCCGGCAATACCGGCTCTGTCACCAACCACGCGGGCGGCGTGATCGCCCAGGGCAGCGAGGTCACTCTGCCTTTCATCGTGAGCAGCTCCGACCCGGACAACGGGTTGCAAGTCATCTATGGCGGGGGCGACACGATCAATCTCCGGCTCATCAAACCCAATGCGGCGGTACTCGGGCCGGTAGTCTTCGGCGCCTCACTCAACAGCGACAGTGACGTCACGATCTCGCACTCCACCAGCCCGACCAACAACGGCGCGCGCAATGCGCTGGTGAAGATCAAAAATCCGTTGTCAGGGATCTGGAAGCTCGTGCTCACGGGCGAGCGCATCAGCAACGGACGCTACGACGTGTGGAGCACCGACCGCGGGCTGACACAATTCGACCCCGCGATAGCCGACGGCATTTACGAGATAGGCTGGCCCAAGGGCATCCAGCGCGGGCTGGTGGTCGCCAATTTCATCACCAAGACTCAGTGGGTGGATGTCAACGGCAACATGACCGTGAGGTCGGGGCCACTGGGGGCAGCCCATTTCAGTTCCAGCGCCGGGCCGACCCGCGACGGACGCCTCAAACCGGACCTCGCGGCGCCAGGGACGCGGCTGATGTCAGCCCTCTCGGCTGATGCGACTAGGCCGGCAGATTCCTCCATCGCCCCCGGCGGCAAGTACCAAGCCCTGCTCGGCACTTCGATGTCATCTCCCATGGTCGCAGGTACGATCGCCTTGATGCTGCAAGCCAACCGCAACCTCACGCCAGACCAGATCCGGCGGCTGCTCCTGCGCACGGTGATTAACGACAACTTCACCGGGCCGGCGGTGAGCTACAAGTATGGCTACGGGAAGCTCAACGCCTTCGCGGCGGTCAAAGCAGTCGTCGAGGGCGTGGCCTCGTCGGAGTTCGTCAGCGTTTCGGCGGCGAGCTTCGCGCCCGACCTGATCGCGGCGCCGGATTCGATCCTCGCGGGTTTCGGCGCGAACCTCGCCCCCGGCACTGAAGCTGCGACCAGCCTCCCGCTGCCGACCTCGCTCGCCGGCACCAGCGTCCGCATCGCTGACAGTGCGGGCAACGTCAGACTGGCCCCGCTCTTCTTCGTCTCGCCGGGGCAGGTCAACTATAACCTGCCACCCGGCACGGCGCTCGGCGTCGCACAGATAGAGGTGCTGCGCAACGGCAACGTCGTCGCGCGTGGCGCCGTCAGCGTGAACACGGTTTGGCCGGGCCTCTTCTACGTCGATTCAGGCGGCCGGCGGGTGGGGGCTGCCAACGTCCTGCGGGTCAAATCGAACGGGCGGCAGCTCTACGAATCCCCGTTCGACCCGATCGACCTCTCAGTGCCGGGCGACACAGTGCTCCTGGTCCTCTACGGAACCAGCCTGCGCGGCCGCAGTGATTTGAGCAAGGTCAAGGTCACGTTGGGCGGGACGCCGCTGGCGGTAAATTTTGCCGGGCCGCAAGGCGACCTGGTCGGGCTCGATCAGATCAACGCCGTGATCCCGAACAACCTGGCCGGGCGGGGCGCCGTCGATCTGCTGATGTATGTTGATGAGTGGCCGGCCAACACCCTCCAATTCACCATTAAGTAAGCGCCTGCCAAAGAGTCAATATACGCAGTCCGGCATAGAGGTCGTTGCGTGACGGCGCGAATAAATTCGCCATTCCGAGGCTGTGCGCGCTACCCTCAATCTCTTAATTCCATCATTGGCCTGTTAGCCCCTGCTTGCGGTCTTCCTGCGATCCGGTTAACAAACCCAGCTTGTGCTTTGTCCCGCCACGTGAAAAAATAGGGTTTTAATTTTGCCCGGATAACAAGAGCATGAAGACCTTCTACGTCACAACACCGATTTACTACGTCAACTCGCACCCGCACCTCGGTCACCTCTACACGACGCTGGTGGCCGACACGGTTGCGCGCTACAAGCGGCAGCGCGGCTTTGACACCTTCTTCCTGACCGGGACCGACGAGCACGGGCAGAACATCGAGCGCGCCGCCTCGGCCGCGGGCCGACCCGTCAAGCAGCACGTGGACACCTACGTCGCCGAGTTCCAGGAGATGTTCGCGCGCTTCCATCTCGACCCCGACCACGGCGGCTACAATCACTGGATCCGCACTACCGACGATTACCACAAACGCGGCGTCGCGGAGCTGTGGCGGCGCGTGAGGGATGCCGGTTATATCTATAAAGGGCAATACGTAGGCTTGTACTGCGTCGGCTGCAACGAGTTCTATAGCGAGAGCGAGGCCGGGGTCGGGCCAGACGGCAAGCTGATTTGCAAGCTGCACGATCGCCCGCTGGAGCAGCTCTCGGAAGAGAGCTATTTCTTCAAGCTCTCCGCCTTTCAGGACACGCTGCTCGAATACTATGAGTCGCACCCAGACTTCATCCGGCCCGAGGCGCGGCGCAACGAGGTCATGAGCTTCATCCGCGGGGGCCTGAACGACCTTTCGGTCAGCCGCGTCTCGGTCAAGTGGGGCATCCCGGTGCCGGACGACCCGCGGCACACGATGTACGTCTGGTTCGACGCCCTGACGAATTACATCACGGCCATCGGCTACGGCAACGAAGAGCGCGGCGGCGAGGCGCAGTTCAGGAAGTATTGGCCGGCCGATTTGCAACTGGTGGGCAAGGACATCCTGCGCCAACACACGGTCTACTGGCCGGCGTTCTTGCTCGCGGGTGGGGTCGAGCCGCCGAAGGCTGTCTTCGCGCACGGCATGTGGCTCTCGGGCGGGCGCAAGATGTCGAAGTCGCTCGGCAACGTGATCGACCTCGACGTGCTCAGGCGCCACTTCACGCCCGACGCGGTGCGCTACTTCTGCCTGCGCGAGATGGTCTTCGGGCAGGACGGCGATTTCACTTACGAGGCCCTGATCGACCGCGTGAACGCAGACCTCGCGGCGGGGCTAGGCAATCTGTCAAGCCGCACCCTGACGATGGTGCGCAACTACTGCGGGGGCGAAATCCCTGCGCCCGGACCGGCGACGCCAGCAGCGAATGATGGGTTGATCGCCCAAGCGGCCGAGGTGCGCGAGACTATCCAGCGGGCGAGCACCGAATTTGATCAAGCCTTCGACGCCTACAACTTCAGCCGCGGGCTTGAGGCCGTGTGGGCGGCGATCGCGCGGCTCGACAAGTTTATCTCCGATGCGCGGCCCTGGGATTTGGCGAAGGAGGCGAGCCAGCGCGACTCGCTCAACCTCGTCCTGCATACTGCGGCTGAGGTGTTGCGGCACTTGGCCGTGCTGCTCGCGCCCGTGCTTCCGGAAGCGACGCAGGCGATCTGGGAGCAGTTGGGCGAATCGGGCAAGGTGTCTGAGATCACGCCCAGCAAGCTTCAGTGGGGCGAGCGCCGACCTGGAACGCAGATCGGTGAAGTGAAACCTATTTTCCCAAGACTGGACAAGAAGAAAGTTATGGAAGAGATCAAGCCAGAGGAAGCGGCCAGCCAGGCTGCCAATGCCCAAGGGAGCGGCGCACACGCGACCCAGGCTGATGCGACCAGCACTGCCTCGAAGACCGGCGCGCCAAGCTCGGCGGCAGAGACCAAACCGCTCCCGCAGGTCGGGGCGAGCGAGGCCGAAGCCGTGCCCGGCGTGGCCTACATCGGCATCGAAGACTTCGCCAAGGTGGACCTGCGCGTCGGCCAGGTGCTCACGGCCGAGCGCGTGCCGAAGGCTGACAAACTGCTCCGCTTCACGATCGACCTCGGCGAGGGGCAGCCGCGCCAGATTCTGGCCGGCATCGCGCAATATTATGAGCCGGAGAAACTGATCGGCCGCAAGGTGATCGTCGTCGCCAACCTCGCCCCGCGGAAGCTGCGCGGCCTTGAATCAAACGGCATGATCCTCGCGGCGTCGGTCGGTGAAGAAGGACGACCCGTGCTGGCTGGCTTTTTAGAGGAAGTGCCGAACGGAGCGAAGCTGAAATAGATGTCGGCCGCTCGCAAAATACAGTGGCAGCTTGAACCTAAGGATGGCGTATGAAAACCTTCACCGCTGTGGTTGAGAAGTGCGCTGAGACGGGCTTATACGTCGGTTATGTGCCAGGTTTCCCCGGCGCTCATACACAAGCTGAGTCGCTCGATGAATTGAATCGTAACCTTCAAGAGGTGATCGCCATGCTCCTAGAAGATGGTGAGCCCCGAATAGAGACCGAGTTCATCGGGTTACAAACAGTAGAGATTGCTTGAGCCATGGGGAAGCCCCCGGTGCTAAAACCTGGAGAAGTCGCAGCAATCTTGGAGAAATTAGGCTTGGTCGAAGTTCGCCAGCGCGGCTCGCACAAACAATACCGGCATCCAGACGGACGGGGTACGACCGTTCCGTTTCATAGCGGCAGGGACATCTCACCAGTTCTTCTGAGGCAGATCGCTAAAGACATCGGCCTGACGGTCGAAGAAATGCTCAAAGGCCGGTGACCGTACCTAACCATGCTCATCGATTCGCACGCCCACCTCGACATGCCGCTCTACGACGCGGACCGTGCGGAAGTCATCGCCCGTGCTCGCGAGGCAGGTGTGCAGATCATGGTCGAGATCGCGGGGAGCGACATCGCCAAAGGCTCACTCGACGTCGGGCTGCGCATCGCCGAGGATTATCCGTTCATCTACGCGGCGGTCGGTGTGCACCCGCACGAGGCGAGTTTGTATGATGAGGCGTTGGAGCAGAAGTTGCTCGCCTACAGCCGGCGCGAGAAGGTCATCGGGTGGGGCGAGATCGGCCTCGATTACCACTACGACCACAGCCCGCGTGACGTGCAGCGGCGCGTCTTCCGCCGCCAGTTGGAACTGGCGCTTGACCGCCGGCTGCCCGCGATCATCCACACGCGCGAGGCGGAGGAGGACACGATTGAGATTTTACGCGAAGCCTGGGCCGACCGCGGTGGCCGAGAGGTCGGCGGAATCCTCCACTGCTTCACGGGGACAGAAGGGTTGGCCGAGGCGGCGGTCGAGCTAGGCTTTCTCATCTCCTTCTCCGGCGTCCTGACCTTCAAGACGGCAGAGGAACTGCGCGCCGTGGCACGGTCGCTCCCGCTGGAGAAGATGCTGATCGAAACCGATTGCCCGTATTTGGCGCCTGTGCCCTACCGCGGCCAGCGGAATGAGCCGGCTTATGTGCGTGAGACGGCGGCCAAACTCGCCGAACTGCACGGGGTCAGCGTCGAGGATGTGGCGCGCATCACGAGCGAGAACTTCCGGCGGCTTTTCAACCTGCGCGGGCCGCTGCCGCCGGGCAACAATTGACAATCCTAATTCCGTCAGGTTACAACATCGAGTCTTACCTTCACAGAAGTGAGGTGGTCTATTTCGGCGTCTGTCGCCGGTGACGGCCGTGATATTTTTTTGACGAATACTCCAACCGCAGGTGACACTTTCGGCTTAGTCTTCATCTGTGGAAGCGTCGCCCAAGGTGCCGCGGCGATCACGAGCGACATCAGGCGATCATTCAGACAGTCCGCCCGCGGTCGTGGCGAGGTTTGTGAATTATGGCGCAGCAGAACACGTTCGACATCGTTTCCCACATCGACCACGCCGAGGTCGCGAACGCCATCAATCAGGCGCTGAAAGAGGTCCACACGCGCTTCGACTTCAAGGGCAGCAAGAGCCACATCGAGACCGAGGGGAAAGAAGCGATCATCCTCACTTCAGACGACGAGTACAAGCTCAAAAGTCTGAATGACATTTTCCAGTCGAAGTTGGTCAAGCGCGGGGTGCCGCTCAAGGGGCTGACTTACGGCAAGGTGGAGCAGGCTTTGGGCGGGACCGTGCGCCAGCGCGTCGCGCTCCAACAAGGCATCCCGCAAGAGAAAGCCAAGGAGATCGTCAAGTTCATCAAGGACGCCAAGCTCAAGGTGCAGCCCTCGGTCCAGGGCGACCTCGTGCGCGTCGCCGGCAAAGACCGAGACACATTGCAAGAAGTCATCGCCGCCTTGCGCGACCATGACTTCGGGATCGACATGCAGTTTACGAACTATCGCACGAACTAGGAGTGATGCGTGATGAGTCATGAGTGATGAGTGAAAGCATTCTTGTGCTCATCACTCATGACTCATCACGCATCACTTACCAAGCTAAAGATGCCAAATATCGTTTCAGCACCCTCTCCGAATGAGGCGCAACTGACCGCCGAGCGGGTGTTCCGCTTGATCCGCCGCGAACTCGCCGAAGTGGAGGAAGAGTTCGAGCGCCAGGCCCGCTCCAACATCCAGATCATCGCGCATATCGGGCGCTATCTGCATCAGGCCGGCGGCAAGCGCGTCCGCCCGGCCCTGCTCCTGCTCGCGGCCAAAGTCTTCGGCGAGAAGATCGGCGACGGCGTGATCCGGATGGCGGCCGTGATGGAGTTTCTGCATACGGCGACGCTGGTGCACGACGACATCATCGACGGGGCCGAGATGCGGCGCGGGCGCCAGGCGGTCTCTGCCCGCTGGGGCAATGACATCGCGGTGCTGATGGGCGACTGGCTTTATATGTCGGCCTTCGAGACCTCGCTCCGGCAGCGCAACCTGGAGGTGCTCGATGTCCTCACCGAGGCGACGCGCAAGATGACCGAGGGCGAGTTGATCCAACTGGCGCTGGTCAGCAACATGCGCCTCACCGAGGAGCAGCACCTTGAGATCGTGCGCCGCAAAACGGGTTTCTTATTCAGCGCCAGTTGTCGCATCGGCGGCATTCTCTGCGGGGCGAGCGAGGCGGAGAAGACGGGCCTGGCGGATTACGGCCTCAACCTCGGCGTGGCCTTTCAGCTCACCGATGACCTGCTCGATTTCACTTCCGACACCCAGAAGCTGGGCAAACCCGTCCTAAGCGACCTGCGGGAGGGGAAGCTCACGCTCCCACTCATCCGCCTCCTTGAGCGGCACCCGGAGCTGACGCCGGTGGTGCGCGCGGCCATGGAAGAAGAACCGGGGCGGACGGAACGGGCCGGCGAGGTCTTGGCTTTGCTCGGCGAGTATGGTGAACTAGAAAGGGCGCGCGCTGATGCTTATGCCTACGCGGTGCGCGCCCAGGATGCGCTCGCCTCACTGCCCGATAACCAGTACCGGCGCGCGCTCCTTGAGATCGCTCACTTCATTGTCGAGCGTGACCGCTGAATCGAATCAGATTGCCGATGGCAGGCGGCGGATTGAAATGGGACGAGATCTTCAATCCGCAATCCACAATCGCATGACAGAAGGCACAGCCATTACCGCACTCCAGCGCGCGCTCACCGAAGCGCGTGATGCCAAGCGGCACATCAAAGGCCGGCTGGTTGAGATTGAAGTTGAGGCCGAGTCGCTCCGGGCGCAACTCGTCTCACTCGATGCGGTGATCGAGCAGACTGAATCAGCGTTGCGCAGCGCGCTCTTCCCGTCCGAAAGCCAAGTTGATCGCAGGGCGCCTCCCAGACCGCCGGTTGAGCCGCCGATGAGTGCCGAGCGCTATCAGACAGGCTCTTTCCGGCCGGCCGAGATCGAGGAGGAGGTCGCGACCCTCCGGCTGAGCGAGCAGTCGAGCAACGTCCGCTTCAACGACTTCCGGATCCCGCAGGCAGCGACCATCGTGCTGCGTGAGGCCGGATGCCCCCTCCACGTGAGCGAGATTTACCGCCGCATGGCTGAAGGCGGCTTCGAGTTCCGCGGGCAGCACCAACTGATCACGCTCGCCGTCTCGCTGAGCCGCAGCAAGCGCTTCCGCAAGGTCGCCCCCGGCACCTTCGAACTCAACCCACAATTTTCGGCTGGACAAGTCGCCTGACGCCATTCCATGGAGCGTGCAGGAGCACGCGCCCCCAGTGGCGGATGGCGGAGCCGGAGCCGCTAGAGAATGGTGATTGACTCAGGCGCGGAGAGGGTGCTAGTCTGCCCGCCATACGGAGAGGGTAGTATCTGGACCGGCAAGTCTGCTGAAATGCCAAGCCGGATGTCTCTCGCGGCTCTTTGAAACTCAGAGTAGGGGGTTGTGACGGGAAGTCCGTCACGTAAAACTCCGAACGCTGAAGTAGAGAAACTATGTAGTTTGACCCTGCTGGGGTCACTAAGGCTGGGCAAGCCTAAAGTCACGCACGGGGAGAGGAGTGGTAGTTCCAGCACCCTCGTTGAGCCGTGAACAGGTGAAAAAAGACCAGGGAGTGCACGACGCACGACCGATTCTTCCGCGCCTGACGCCAAAATCACTGGCCCCCACTGACGGAAAGAGAACGATCGAGCTCCCTCACCAGGTAGGATTTGAAATTTGAGATTTCAGATTTGAGATGGGACATCGCCTGCTCCTCAACTAAACCTGCCGTCTGCGATCTGGAATCTGAACGACCATGGCAGAACACGAGATCGAAGTGAAACTTCGGTGTGCCGGCATCGAGCCACTGATCGAAGCGGGCATCTCGCTGGAACTCGATACCCCGCGTCACTTCGAGGACAACTGGCTGCTCGACACCCCGGACGGCCAGCTCGCGCGGCGGGCTGGGGTCCTGCGCGTGCGCGCGGCGGGCGGCGCCGGCTCGCTGACCTACAAAGAGAGGGCGGCGCCGGATGCGCCCATCTCGCAGTTCAAGCAACGCGTCGAGATCGAGACGACGCTCGGGGAGCCGCAGCAGGCGGTCGAGATCCTGGAACGGCTCGGCTACCGCAAATTCTTCCGCTACCAGAAGTATCGCACGATCTATAGCGCCTTGCTCCCGGACGGCGCGCACCTGCTCGTCATGGTCGACGAGACCCCGATCGGCGATTTCATCGAACTCGAGGGGGAGGAACAAGCGATTGCCCAGGCGGTGGCGCTGCTCGGGATCGAGCCGACAGATTACATCCTGGAGAGCTACCTCGCCCTGCAAGCTGAGCATTGCCGCCGGCAGGGGCGGCCGCTCGAAGATATGGTCTTCGACCTGCGGCGAGAGCCGAATGCGGAGTGAGTATTTCCGGGGCCGAGTGTGGCGGAGGAAGTCAAGGACGAGTGAGTATGCGCGCGATGATCTTAGCTGCGGGATTTGGCACCAGACTCTGGCCGCTCACGGTCGGGCGCACGAAACCCGCGATCCCGTTTCTCAATCGCCCGCTCATCGCCTACACCATCGAGTACCTCGGCCGTTACGGGATCAAGGACGTGATCATCAATCTGCACCACGAGCCGGCCTCGGTCCGCGACCAAATCGGCGACGGCGCGCGCTACGGTGTGCGCATTACCTATTCGATCGAGGAGCCCCACATTCTCGGCACGTCCGGCGCCCTCGACCGCGTGCGCCCGGCACTTGAGCGCGAGACTTTCCTGGTCATCAACGGCAAAATCATCACTGACATCGACCTCAATGCCGCCATCGCGACGCACCGGCAGCGCCAGGCCCTGGCCACGCTCGTGCTGCGACCGAACCCCCGGCGCGAGCGCTTCAGCGAAGTGAAGGTCGATGGGGGCGGGAAAGTCACAGAGTTCGCGGGCTTCCCTCACCCGGCGACTGAGCCGGGCTCGGCGGGCGAGGCGCCATTGATGTTCACCGGGGTCCACCTGATGGAGCCCAGGATTTTTGACTACATCCCGCGTGGCGTCTTCTCCGATTCCGTGCGCGACGTCTACCCGCGGGCGATGGCGGCCGGAGAAGTCATTGCCGCGCACGTGGCCGAAGGGGATTGGTGGGAGTTGAGCACGCTCACCCGCTACCTCGAAGTCAGCCTTGAATTCCTGCGCCGCGAGGGCCGTAGTTGCCTGGCTGATGAAGGCTGTGTCATCGAACGCGGGGCCGAGGTTGAAAGGACAGTGCTCTGGCGGCGCGTGCGCGTCGGGCGCGGCGCCCGTCTGACCGAGTGCATTGTGGGCGACGGGGTCAAGATCCCGGCCGGGGCGGATTTCAAGCGCGCGGCCATCGTGCGCGCGGAATTGGCCGCCGCGGGCGAGCGGCCGGAGAAGGCGGCACGCGGGGAGGTCGTGGGCGAGAACCTTGTCGTCCCCTTCGGGTGATGATACGATTCGCGAGTGGGTTTGATTGATAGCGATGAACTCTGAGCGATGAATGATGAACTAAAGAGCGGTAGTTCAGCGTTCAGGTCCGCCCCCTTTCGACCACTGCCGTCCCACCGAAGCGCCGAGACCCAGGCTCGCTAGCTTGACAACAGACAGCGTGAGTTTATGACTAGTCAGACTTCCGAAAAAAACTCGTCGGCTGGTGTCACCGGTGATTTAAGCGAGAAGCGTGTGCGCGGCTACGCGGCGCGTTATTTCGACGCCGCGCCCGAGGTGATCCGGATCGAGGCGCTGACCCCCGATGCTTCGACGCGCAAGTATTACCGCATTTTCCCGCAGGGGAATGCGAGTGAGAGCTATGTCGTCAGCCTCTACCCCACCCCCTTCAACCCGCAGGACAACACCTTCCTGGATGTGACGCGCCTGTTCGAGCGCGCTCATCTGCCGGTGCCGCGGGTGATCGACGCGGCCGGCACTGAAGGAATCATCCTGCAGGAGGACTTGGGCGACCGCAGCCTGGCCGGGTGGCTCGGCGAAGCCCTCGCGGCTGGCAATGAGGCGGGCGCCGAAGAGATGCTGCGGCGCGCCACGGAACTGATCGCGCGGATCCAGGCCGCCTCAGAACTAGCTGCAACTTCCGGCTCCGTCGCGGGCCGGCTCGCTTTCGACGAAGACAAGCTCTCCTGGGAGTTGAACTACTTCTTCGACCACTTCTTCGGCAGCCTGAGGCACCAGGAGTTTGAGCCGGCGCAAGAGCAGGCGATCAAGGCCGACCTGCGAGCGATCGCCGTTGAATTGTCAGCCCGCCCCCGCGTGCTCTGCCACCGTGACTACCATGCGATGAACCTGATGGTAGATGGCCGGGGCGAGTTGCGCATCATTGACCATCAGGATGCGCGGATGGGGCCGGTCACCTATGACCTCGTCCCGCTGCTGGTCGAGCGGAGGCTGGCGCCTGCGGACGAAGCCTGGGTGAGGGAATTCCAGGACTACTTTCTGCGAGTCCGAGATGAGTTGGGCCTGCCCCAGACTGAGGCGAGCGAGTTTCGCTACGAGTTCAACCTGATGACCGTGCAGCGGCAGTTGAAGGCCATCGGCACTTTTTCCTACCAGACGGGCGTGTGCGGTCGGGGCGAGTATTACGAGAGGTACATCGGCCCGGCGGTGGCCACTGTGCTGCGGGCGATGCGTGCGCCAGGGATGAAAGATTATCCGGCTCTGCGGTCAGCACTCGATGATGAGGCCAACTCACAGGTCGAAATAGCACCGAGCCGGCTGATCAAGTCATTTTTGCCCCACAAGGATCGCACCTTGGAATACGAATGGCTGGCACAACATCAGCGCGAGTATATCGGGCAGTGGGTGGCACTTGAAGGTCATCAATTAATTGCTCACGGCTACAATGCCAGAGAGGTTTTCGCTAAAGCCAGAGCCTCAGGCATCGATCGCCCTCTGGTTCTTTTGGTTGAAGACCCCGATGTGCCCTTTGCCGGAGTGTGACGATGAGCTACCAGCTTGATTTCAAAATCAAGTACCGCTACCAAAATGCCCCCGCCGGTATTGCCATCCCGGTTTCTCTCACCGTTGGCGATCTGTCTACCGAAGTAAACGCGAAGCTCGATACAGGCGCGGAGTTTTGTTTCTTTCAGCGTGAGATCGCAGAAGATTTAGGACTGGATGTGGAGAGCGGCGACCTTCTCAGGATGGCAACTCTGGTAGGCTCACTCACTGCTTACGGACATCGCGTCAAGCTTCATACTTTGGGATTGGCGTTTGAAAGCGAGGTCTTTTTCGCGGCTGTTTACGGGATGCCTCGCAATCTGCTGGGCAGAAGAGGCTGGCTGGAACATTTACATCTGGCGTTGATGATGGATGACGAAACTATCTATTTCAACTCGATTTATCCGACAGAAAATCTATGACGCAAACTTACATCTCCAATATCTCTAAACATCTCGGCGAAGAGATCACCATCAAGGGCTGGCTCTACAACAAGCGGTCGAGCGGCAAGCTCCAGTTCCTGGAGGTCCGCGACGGCTCAGGCCTCATCCAGGGCGTCGCCTCGAAGAAGGACGTGAGCGAGCAGGTCTGGAATGACTGCGAACGCCTGACGCAAGAATCATCAATTATTGTCACGGGGACGCCGCGCGAGCACCCGAAGAAGCCGGGCGTTTACGAATTGGACATCAAAGACGTGCAGCTCGTGCAACTGGCGCACGACTACCCGATCACGCCCAAGGAGCACGGGGTCGAGTTCCTGATGGACCACCGCCACCTCTGGCTGCGCTCGCGCCGCCAGCATGCGATCCTGCGCGTGCGGCACGAGATCATCCGCGCGGTGCGAGACTTCTTCGACAGCCAGGGGTTCATCCTGTGCGACACGCCGATCTTCACGCCGGCCGCCTGCGAGGGGACGACGACGCTCTTCGAGGTCGGCTACTTCGACGAGAAGGCGTATCTCACCCAGTCCGGCCAACTCTATAACGAAGCGACGGCGGCCGCCTTCGGCAAGGTCTACTGCTTCGGCCCCACCTTCCGCGCCGAGAAGTCGAAGACGCGGCGCCACCTGACCGAATTCTGGATGGTCGAGCCGGAGGTCGCCTACGCCAAGCTCGACGACATCATGGTCTTGGCCGAAAACTTCATCAGCCACATCGTCGGGCGCGTGCTCGAAAGCCGGCAGGAGGAATTGAAGCTGCTCGAACGCGACACCTCGAAGCTGGAAAAGATCGCTCCCCCCTTCCCGCGCCTGCAATACGATGAGGCGGTGCGGATGCTTCAAGCAGGGCACGCGGCGGGAAAACTGGAACATCGCTTCGAATGGGGCGGGGATCTGGGCTCGCCGGATGAGACCTATCTCTCTGAACATTTTGACAAGCCCGTGATGGTGCACCGCTACCCGGCGGCGGTCAAGGCCTTTTATATGGAGCCTGACCCGGAGCGGCCTGATCTGGCGTTGTGCGTGGACGTACTGGCGCCCGAGGGTTACGGCGAGGTCATCGGCGGCGGCGAACGCGCTTCGTCGCTCGATCTGCTCTTGCAGCGGATTCACGAACACGGCTTACCCGAAGAAGCCTTCGATTGGTACCTGGATTTGCGCAAGTATGGGAGCGTGCCGCACGCAGGTTTCGGGATGGGAATTGAAAGAGCGGTGACGTGGATTTGTGGGTTGGAGCACGTCCGCGAAACGATCCCGTTCCCGCGGATGCTTTACCGGCTGAAACCGTAGAGGCGCCCCGGCCTGAAGTATTGTCGCCTTGAAGCGCAGTCCCGCGTCCGATTCGAGCCTATGACTCAAAGGAGAAGTGACCAAATGACCGGAGAGCATTCGCTAGTAGTCGAAGCCCCGATTGCTAAGCCGCCCATTTCCACCTGGCTGACCGAATTCGAGCAGAAGGTGGCGAGCGATTTCAAGCGCCGGACGGGGCTTGATTACAAGACGACGATCGCCAAGGCGATTGAGGCCGCCGAGCCGCAGCCCGGCATGCAGGTGCTCGACGTGGCCACCGGCACGGGGGTGATCGCACGGCAGTTGGTCGGCTTGGTCGGCGAGAAGGGCAAGATCATCGGGGTAGACACCACTGAAGAGATGGTCGAACAGGCGCGCCTCGGCGCGCAGTCCGCCGGGGTCGGGCGCCGGATCGAATGGCGTGTCGCCCCGGCCGAGCATCTTCCCTTCGGCGATAAGAGCTTCGATCTCGTCACCTGCACCATGGCTTTTCACCTCTTGAACGCGCGGCGGTTCATCAAAGAAGCCTACCGGGTGCTGAAGGTGGGTGGCCGCTTGCTGGTGGCGGCCGAGCTGGCTAACGCCGAAGCCAGCGGGTTACGTTTGAGGTTCAGGCGCAATTACTATCAATACATCGTGCGTGATCGCACGGAGGCGACGGCGCATTTCTATTCTTCGGCGGAGGTCGTCGAGATGTTGACGGCGGCCGGCTTCCGCCAGAGCGTCGTGACCGGGCTGCGACGGCAACGCGGCAAACACGGAAGGAGCTTTTCCTTGGTTAAAGCGGTCAAGTAGCATGATAGTCAGTGGTCAGTTGTCCGTTGCTGGTTGCTAAAGACAACTGACCACTGACTACTGACTACTGACCATTGAGGTAGAAGTATGGCTAAGAGGAAGGCAGTAATCATCGGGGTGCTGATGGATTTGGGGGCGGATCGCCGCGGCGTGGATATGGGCCCCTCGGCCCTGCGCGTGGCGGATCTCAATGAGCGGTTGGCGACATTAGGTTATGAGGTGGTTGATGCCGGCAACATCAGCGTGCGCAATCCGGAGATGCTGCCGATTACGGATCGAAAGTTGAAATATTTGCCCGAAATCGCCGCCGCGAGTCAGAAGCTGGCCGACAAGGTCGAAGCGATTCTCGAAGAAGGCGCGATCCCGATCATCCTGGGCGGCGACCACTCGATTGCCATCGGCAGCGTCGCCGGGCTGGCGGCCTTTCACCACAAGCGCGATCAGCGCGTGGGCGTCATCTGGTTCGATGCCCACGGGGACATGAACACGCCCGAGACCTCGCCGTCGGGGAATATTCACGGCATGCCGTTCGCTGCGATCCTCGGACATGGAGCGCGGGAGCTGACGCACATCAGCGGTTTTGCGCCCAAAGTTTATCCGGAAGACTGCGTGCTGATCGGCGCCCGCAGCGTGGACCCGGAGGAGGCGGTGGCGCTCAAATCTTCGGGCGTGCGCGTGGTGACGATGCGCGAGTTGGATGAGCGCGGGATGAGCGCGGTGATGGATGAGGCGATGTGGCTGGCTTCGCGCCGCACCACGGGATTCCACGTGACGATGGATATGGATTTTGTGGATCCTGATTACGCGCCGGGCGTAGGAACGCCGGTACCGGGCGGCCCGACTTATCGCGAGAGCCACTTGGCAATGGAGAAGATCGCCGATTCGGGCAAGCTGCTTTCGTTTGAGCTGACTGAAGTCAATCCGGTGCTCGATGTCGCGAACCGGACGGCTGAACTCGGCGTCCAGCTCATTCTGTCCGCATTCGGAAAGAAAATCATGTGATTGCGGAATTCGGATTGCGGATTAAAGAAGCGCCTACCTTTCTTACAATCCGCAATCCGAATTCCGCAATCGGGAGGTTTGTTTTGTCAAGGAAGTTAAGGGTCGGGGTCATCTTCGGGGGACGGTCGGGCGAGCACGAAGTATCGCTGCGGTCGGCCGAGTCTGTCATCAATGCGCTTGATCGCAGCAAGTACGAGGTGGTGCCGATTGCGATCACGAAGCAGGGCAAGTGGCTGGCTTCGAGCGAGGCGACGAATCTGCTACCGAGCGCGGTGATCGAGACTGCGGATCAGCATGTGGCGCTCTTCGGCGACCCGACTGAGCGCGGTCTGGCGCGCTTCACTCGCGAAGGCAAGCCGGGCAGTCGCGATCAACTCGATGTCGTCATCCCGGTCTTACACGGAACCTACGGCGAGGACGGGACGATCCAGGGGCTATTCGAGATGGCGGACATCCCGTACGTCGGCTGCGGCGTGCTGGCTTCGGCGGCCGGGATGGACAAGGTGGTGATGAAGCGACTCTTCCACGAGGCGGGGCTCCCGATTGTCAACTACATCCATTTCTTCCGCACACATTGGGAAGCGGAACCACAGAAGGTTGAGGCGAGGGTGATTGAAGAGTTTGGCTTCCCCTGCTTCGTCAAACCGGCAAACTTGGGTTCCTCGGTCGGAGTTTCAAAGGCGACGGACGCGAGCAGCTTGTCGGCAGCCATTGCGTTGGCTGCGCGCTACGACCGCAAGATCATCGTCGAGTGTGGGGTGGATGCGCGTGAGATCGAAGCCAGCGTGCTCGGTAATGACGAGCCGATTGCAAGCTTGCCTGGCGAGGTCGTGCCAGCGACGGCGGAGTTTTATGATTACAAAGCGAAGTACATCGATGCCAATGGAGCACAGCTCATCATTCCGGCTCCGCTCCCCTCTGAGACCATTGCTGAAATCCAGCAGTTGGCAATTCGCGCCTTTCAGGCGGTCGACGGCTCAGGGCTCGCGCGGGTAGACTTCTTCCTCGAACGTCGCTCAGGAAAGATCATCCTCAACGAGATAAATACGATGCCGGGCTTCACCTCGATCAGCATGTACCCGAAGCTTTGGGAGGTCAGTGGGATCTCCTACGGCCAACTGATCGACCGCCTGATTGAGCTGGCGCTCGAACGCCACAAAGAGAAGTCACGCAACGTGACAAGCTATGGCTGAGGCAACGTTAAAAGGCTGGGGCAGTAAAGCTGCGCCTCCGCCAGACAGTCAGCGAAATAGAAAAGGGCGAGACGGTTAGCCTGATCTCGCCCTCAACCATTTGCGGGGCGTAAAGGTCCCGCAAAGAGCGGAAGGTTACTCCGCCTCCTTGATGCTATCGACCATTAAGTGTGACTCGTGCACCGTGCCTTCGACGGTGACTTTGATGCCCTTCTCCTTCTTGGTATTCTGGAGCAAGTCCTTGGATAACTCGATCCCCTTCTTATCGAACTCATAGAACTTGCCGTCGGCAAAAATGCCGTAGCCGCTGGCCGCGCAATTCTCCATCAGCGCGCACTTACGACTGTGCTCAGCCCCCGGATCCGCCTTCTTGGCTTGGCCCACCGAGCAGGCCTTATCGACTAGGTAGCCGGTCAAGGTCGTCTTCTTCTCCTCCTGCGCTGAGATCAAAGCTGCGAGACCTAAGAGCACGATCAGCGCGGTAAGAGGGAACAGGATCTTTCTCATCATAATCGGGTCCTTTCTGATTCGACGGTTGTAGAGTTTAAGAAATCAAAATTCGCTTTGTGACAAGGTGCCGGGATTATATCACACCCGACCAAAGCTCAATAGTGATGGCCGCTATTCTAATGAATCGGTTCCCAATTAAAAAAGCAGCCACCCCCCTTTATCAAAGGAGTGGCTGCTTTTCTAGAGCTAAGATAGGTTCCCCCAGCTAGAGGGCACGGGGGCTGCGGTACTGCTCGTAGCGTCGCGTTGGCTCGTACTTGTTGCTGACCGTCGGATCCTTCTTAGGCGGGCCTTCCAAGCGGATAATCTCAATCGCTTCTTGATAGACCCGTTCAAGATTTTCGGGTTGGAACCCATTCAGGCGGCAAGCACGGATGTGTGCTTGAACAATCTGCTCGACCGCTTGGCGACCTGATTCGTCCAACTCCTGGAGCGAGCGTAGTGCGTGCGAAGATAGTTTCATGGACCAGTCCTTTCGATTAAGTAGAATAATTCCGCTAGTACTTATTGGGTCAACACCGTGAGGAAGGAACAAAAGAAAGTGTACCACAGTTTTTTTCAGTGTCCACAAATATTTTTCGAGTTGGGGGCGGAAATAATTGGGGTTAAACGGATTTAGGACTATTATGCAGCCTTTGAGACTTGGCCGAATCAGTTTTAAATGTTATTTCCGTTCTCCCATCTCAAACAGTTTTCGCTTGAATTCTAATCTAGCTCCCATATAATCACTTGCGCCCAGGAAGGTTAGAATCCTGGGCCGCGGTTCACGGGAAGTAGTTTATTTTCTCCCCAGTTCATCCGAGAAATAAGGTTCCAGCGTTTCTTTTGGAACGGTGTATCAAGGCTTGCTCTCACTGGGTGCCCTAGCTTCAAGGGCATGATGCAGGCTCTAATTCGCAGGCCCACCTTCGTCCCTCATGCCCAATGTGGGTAATAAGTGGGCTTGCCTCCCCATTCTGAGTGGCTATCCGGAGCAGGTCGCGCCCTGCTCGGTCTTGGTGGAGTCCCAGTGTCAGCCAAGCATATTTACCTCATACTTCTCTTCTGCATAATGGCCCTGGCGACGTTTGTCTCGGCCCGCCATTCGCACGTGCATCGCGCAGCTCTGGCTGAGCACATGCCGCACCAGCTACTGATCAAATACCGTTCGCCCTCCGATAAAGGTGTAAGTGAGGTGCTCTCAGCTACTGAGAAGGCGCAAGTGACCCAAGCGCTGGCTGCCGCTCAAGGCCAGTTGGCCGAACGTCTCGGCATCAGTGAGCAGCGTCAGTTGCAGAACACCCAGTGGCATGTCGTCCGATTCGCCGCCAGCGTTTCAACCGACGAAGCGCTCTGGCTGGCGCTGGCGAACCCGGCAGTTGAGATGGCCGAGCCAAACTATGTCCTCCACCTCTCCTCTGCTGTGGTTGCTATGATCAGTCGCCCCGGGCAAGCCGTCGCCTCCCCGCCCAGCGATCCCGGCTTTAGCAACCAGTGGGCACTGCAAAACACTGGACAATTCGGCGGCCTGACTGGCTCGGATTTGGGGGCTCTCGCGGCCTGGCAAATCGCCAGTAGCCATCGAGTCATCGTCGTCGCAGTTCTCGATACGGGGGTCGATTACACCCATCCAGACCTCGCCAACCGGATTTGGACAAACCCTGGAGAAGTGGCCGGCAATGGAATCGATGACGATCACAACGGCTTCATCGATGATGTCCGCGGCTGGAACTTTGTCGCCCGCAATAACGACCCGATGGATGATAATTATCACGGGACGCTCGTCGCCGGCGCGATCGCGGCCGAGACCAACAATGGCATTGGCATCGCGGGCGTCGCGGGCACGACGGAAGTCCGCATCATGCCGCTCAAGTTTTTTGACGCCGGCGCGAAGGGAACGACCGCCGCGGCGATCGAGGCGATTGACTACGCGACACGCAACGGCGCCCGCATCATCAACACCAGTTGGGGGGACACCGTCTACTCGCAGGCGCTTTTCGAGGCCGCCCGGCGCAGTGTCACGGCCGGGTGCTTGATTGTCTCTGCCGCAGGGAATCTGGCCGGGGACAATGACAGCGTGCCAGTCTATCCCGCGAACTTCAATTCCGGCCCGAACGCGCTGTCCGCAGTCATCTCGGTCGCCGGGACTGACGAGTTGGATCGCTTGCTTGACTCCTCGAACTATGGCGCCAGGAGCGTGGATTTGGCCGCGCCCGGCAATTACATCTACAGCACCCTCCCAAGCAACGCTTATGGCTACATCAACGGGACCAGCATTGCCACCGCGCTCGTCTCAGGCGTCGCGGCACTGGTCTGGGCTAAGGATCCAGCCCTCACTAACGCCCAGGTGAAGCAGATTGTCAGGGGCTCAGTGCGGGCCGCCGCTGCCGTCCAGAGCAAGACCATTTCTGGGGGCGTGGCGCAGGCCTACCAGGCGCTCATCGCGACCCCGCCATACTTCGCGACCAACACCGTGGTATCTGCCTCGGCTGCCGATTACGTTTCGACCACGGTGGCGCCCGACTCAATTGTCGCAGCGTTTGGAACAAAGTTGGCCACTAGAATAGAGGTCGCACAGGGCTTACCGTTGCCCACCAGTCTTGCCGGGACGATAGTCAAGATCAACGGCGTAGCGGCGCCCCTTTTTGCGGTGACGCCTGGCCAAGTCAATCTCCTTATTCCATCGGGGCTGCCGAGCGGCCCCGCGGAGATCAAGGTCATCGCGGGTGACGGGAGCATTTCGAGCGGAGCAATTACCATCGTTCCAGTACAACCTGGTATTTTCACCTCGAACCAATCCGGCTCAGGCGCCCCGGCCGGTTTATGGACGCCGGATGGCCTGAACTACTTTCCTGTCGGGCGGCCGGACGGCACTCCGATTCCGATGGACGCAGGCGGCTACCTCGTGCTCCCTGCTACGGGGCTGCGCTACGCCCCGAATGCGGATGGCAGTAACAGCAACGGCGTCGCCGAAAGCGTGCAAGTGAGTGTCGGCGGCACTCCGGCCCCGGTGCTCTACGCCGGAGCCCAAGGCACCTACGCCGGGCTCGACCAAGTCAATCTGCAAGTCCCGGCAAGCTTACGCGGGAGGGGGCAAGTTGAGTTGGTGATGACGGTCGCAGGCAGGGCGGCGAATAGGGTGGTGATTAGTGTGAGGTGAAGAAGTCTGGAGTCTGGAGTCTGGAGTCAAATCCGGAAACCAACTCCAGACTCCAGACTTTTAAGCAACCTGCTGCCGTGACGCGCCCAAGATGCGGGCCGTCCGGCGTTTGAGGGCGACCTCGAAGACGCGTGCTTGCTCAATCGTCAGGTCGAGCGTCTTGAGCTGGCGGTTGACGCGGTTGCAGTAATCGCTGATCAGCGAGTCAGAGACCCCGAGGTGTTTGGCCAACTGGACATTCGACATCCGGCCGGGCTCCAGGTAGCAGTGCCAGAGCACGTGCATCATCCGCTCCGACTGTTTCGGCTTGCGGCGGACTGAGCCGGAGAGCTTATCCAGGAAGTCGTCGGCGAGTTTCGTCGCCCGGCGCTCGAACTCGTGACTGAGCGCCGTCTCTTCCGGGTTCTCGCGCTCGTCGGGTACCTCCGGAAAGTAGGGCGTCGTGGAGGTATCGTCCTCGGGCTTGCTGATCGGCACCATCACGATATTGATCACCGGCAGGCGTGACATGACCAGGGCGCGCATGGTCTTGATGTCGGCCAGCGAGTCGATCACCTCGAAGACTTCGACGATCAGCTTGAGCATGTCCGCGTTCGAGATGATGATCTGTGAGTCGGCCGTGCAACCGGCTTCGCGGGTGTTGCGCGTGCGCATGGGGATCTGCTGGACCAATTGTTCGAGCAGCGCTCGCTCCTTCATCTCCTTATTATCGGGCCACTCGGCCAAGCCGAAGACTTGCTCGGTCAGGCCGCGGCGTCGGCGCGGGTTTTTGCTCACGCGCACTTGGAGCGTATCGAAGCGCCGGAATCGAGGATTGCTCTGGATCAAGGTGCTGATGCGCCGCGCCATGCGGTAAGATTCAGGGTGCTGGCGGCGCAGGTGGGCGACGAGCATGTTGGTCAGCTCGATCTGCGAGATTTCATGCTCGATCTCGCTGTCGGTCATCCGACTCTCGATGTAGTGCTGAAAGCGCCCCTTCTGAAAGAGCATCAGGAAGAGTTCCTGAGTGAGGTCACTGTAGGACTCCCCGCTATACTGGTTCGCCCCCAGGAGCCCGGCATTGCGGGAGGATTGCACCAAGGGATGCAGGTAGACCATGCGATAGAGTTCATTCCAAATCTTGTTGACTTCTTCATCCAGCAGCGCCCGCGTCCAACTGAAATTTTTCATGCCTGTGCGTCACCTCGGTAGTAGTTTTAGTTTCAGGCTTCGTGGCTTGAACGCCCTCGCCACCGCCCACACACGACGGCGAGGCCGACCTGGACTGGCATCCGATCGGCTTTTATGGTCTAATGCGGACCATCGAAAGCGGTTTTACGGTTCTGGTCGTCGGGGCGACAACCCGGCTCTGAGAAATAAAGTGAGGGACAAAAGTTCGGGGTACTTGGGGGTGGCAGCCGGTCGGACTATTCCTCATGTTCTCCTCACTCCTGATCGAGCGAAATTTCCGAATTTCGGCCCAAATAATGAAAGAAAGGCTCAATGCTATGCCTCAGGATGTTCGGTTCGAGAAGTCTCCCACTTGTCCTGACAACGAGCAGTTGCTCGCCTATCAGCGCCAAGCCCTGAGCCCGGCCGAGGCGGGCGACGTCGCCACCCACTTGCAAGATTGCGATTTCTGCCTCCTCCTCCTCGACCTTCTCGCGTCTCACCCAGAAAGTGCGCCTCTCCCGCCTGATCCTCCGCCCGTGCCAGACGGCTTGCGTCAATTGTTTTCCCGGCGTCGTGAGGTTGAGTGAGTGAAACAGCGAATAGGTCTCTCTCCCCTGCCCCTTGAATTCTAGGGAAATCCTTAACGGAACGATTGCGACGGATTGATAATACCTTGTGGGCGAGAAGCGCCAGAGGTGTCGCGGCGGTCTGCGGTGCGATGCGCCTGGCGCCAAGCTTTTCCGCGTCATTAGCTGCTAGCCCCTGCTCCCGCACCCGGCATGCTACAATGAGGCGGATGGGGCTCGAAACGCATCTGCCGATTAGGCTACCCAGGACAACTTGAGCTGGTCATCAAGGGAGGCCGATAACAACCATCTATGCGCATTGCCGCTTCCACTTACCTTAACTCTGCACCGTTGGTCTATAGCTTCGCCGTAGGGGCACAACGTGGGCGGGCCATATTCTTGGGCGATACCGCGCCAGCGCGTTGCGCCAAGATGCTGGCGGCGGGGCAGTGTGACGTGGCGCTCATTCCCGTGATCGAATACCAGCGCATCCCGCGCCTGCGCATCATACCCGACGTGGCCGTCGCCGCAAAGAGCCGCGTGCGCAGCGTCGTGCTCGCGGCCCGGTGCCCGCTCGAAGAAGTGCGCACGGTCACCCTCGACAGCTCGTCACGCACCTCACAGACGTTGGTCCGGATCCTCTTCGAGCGGCGCTACGGCCTCACGCCCGTCTTTAGCGAGCGTACACCGGACGCCGCAGTCGAGTGCGAGAATATGTTTGAGGCGAGTGACGCCGCCTTGGTGATCGGCGACCCGGCGATGCAGCTTGAAGCGCGCGCGGAACAAACGGGGCTGCGCGTCTATGACCTGGCCGAGGAATGGCGCGAGATGATGGGCCTGCCGTTTGTCTTTGCGGTCTGGGCGGCGCGCGAGGAGGCGTGCGCAGATCATCAAGGCTTGGCGCAGGATTTCATCGCAGCCAAGCGCGAGGGCCTGGCGCACGTCGAGGAGATAGCGGCGTCTTACACGCGGCAGCTTGATCTGCCGCTGACTGAATTGCTGGGTTACCTGCGCGAGAACGTCAATTATGATTTGGATGAAGAGAACCTATCAGGCTTGCGGCACTACTTCAGCCTGGCGCGGGAGTGCGGGTTGATCAAAGAGGAGCGTGAACTGAAGTTTGCCGAAGCGTGAGGAGCGCCCGACCTCCATCAGGTGGCGCCGTCGAGCGAATGAATCACGTCTTTGAGCAGTGTGGCGGCGACAGCGGATCGAGACGAAGCCCCTCCGGCGAGCAGCAGCGTGCCATAAAGATCGGTGTGGAATTCGATGGCTTTGTTCGCCCCCCGCACGGCAAACAGACTATCGGTCGGTAAGACGATCTGCGGGGCCACTGAGAGCCTCACCCCATGTTCTACGCGTCGCGCTGTCGCGATCAGTTTGAGCGCGCCCTTCGCCGCGCGGGCTGTTGCGATCAGGTGCTGAGGGATGTCGCCGATGCCGCGGCGCGAGACCTGCTCGAAGCCCGCCTCAGCCCCCATCAGCGCATTGGCCAAGATCAATAACTTGGCGGCTGAATCCCACCCGTCAATGTCGTAGCGCGGGTCCGGCTCGGCGATGCCGGCTGCTTGCGCCTCGGCCAGCGCCGCGGCGAAATCAAGCCCGTCTTCATTCATTCGCGTGAGGATGTAGTTGGTCGTGCCGTTGAGAATACCGCGGACCTCTCCGATTTCAGCCCCCACTAATTCGTTTCGCGCGAAGCTGAGTGTGGGGAGCGCCGCACAGGTGGCGCCGCTATGCGCCAGGCAAAGGCCCTGGCTGGCCGCCAACTGCTCCAATTGCAGCCCGGCAAAAAGAAGGACCGCTTTGTTGGCCGTCACGACATGCAGGCCACGCGTGAGTGCTTGAGTCGCGTAGGCGATGGCCGGCTCCCCCCGGCTTTGCAGGTCACTCGGCAGCGTTTCCACAACCACTTGCGCCCCTGCCTTAACGAAGCTTTCGATCACTTCAGCCGGTGGAACGGCAGTCCCACCCGGGAGCTTGGCCAAAGTCCCACCAGATGCTTTGACCCGGATTAGCTCGGCGATGTCTAAGCCATCACGATTGACCACTGCGCCAGCGCGATCAGCCACGCCGATGAGGCTCAGCTCCAGGCCGAAGGCGCTCTTGAGCCAGTGGCGGCGCCGCACGAGCTGTTCGGCAAATGCCCGCCCGACGTTCCCGAAGCCGATGATTCCGAGCTTCGCCGAGGTTGAGCCGCGTTGCTCCCTTGTCTCCATGCTCTTGGTGCTGTAAATGGATGGCCCTCGCTACGCCGGCAGCAGTCCTTTGATTTCGCGCACCACGCGCGCGACTTCTTCCTGATCGGCGAGCGCGATCATAAAAAACTTGTAGCCCTCACTGATGCAGATGACCCCGTTGGCGAAGAACCAGATTCCGTTGAGCAGCGGATTGGCGCCGAGTAAGAGGCTAATCGGCAATCCCGTCACAGCGGCGCCTGAGAAGGCTGAGGCGATGAGTGTGGTTCCGGCGGCGACGCTGAAGGCCCCCAGCAGCGGGGCGCCGACGTACTTGGTCAGGTTGCGCTGAAACTCGATGCGGGCGCGTTCGGCCTCAGCCAGCTCCCCACGCGCGAGACGCGCTTCTTGTCCCTTCAAGTACTCGTCATACGCCGTGGTCATTTTACGCAGGCCGATGATCGGCAGAGAGCTATGGAAGAACCAGTGGCCCGCCGCGCCCGCCCCGAGGATAGTAGCTCCGAAGCCAGGCAGGACCGAACCCGCCCGCACTCCGGCGACGAGCGAGAGTGTGACCACGGTAGCCTTCCCGGGGTTGGTCTTGACCCAGGCTCGCGCTTTCTCGTAGCCGGTGAGCGCCGCCTTAGTGATTCGCGCCCCGCTCGCCCCCAGGTTGTAGGCTTGCTCAGCACGGTGGTAGTAGGCCTGGGCACCGCCGAAGATTTCACGGGCCTTCTCCTCGGCCGTGCGCGAGAACTCTTCGGCGCCCTCTTGCGCGGCCTTGGCGCCGGAGCGGACGGTCTCGCCCGCTTGCGTGGCGGTCGAGCGGAGATTCTCAGTCACGCGAAATTGCTCGTCGAGTTTGCTCGCCCTTTCGCGCGCGGCGGCGGCGGTGTCGCCGACGACCTCGGCGCCTTTGCGTGCTGCCTCGCTGGCAGCATTGACCCCTTGCTCGATCTTATGGCGCAGCTCGAACCGCTGATCAAGCTCCTGCGCCTTGCGCCGCGCGGCTTCGCGCCACTCTTCAAACTTCTTGTTATTACTCATCGATCTACCTCCGAGGGCCGCCCCATTGATGACTCGTTGCGATGACTTACGTTGCCGGGGTCACCAAGGTTCGCCCTCAGCGATGATAGCGTGACGAGAACAGCGCGGCAAGTTGTGGCCAGGGAGCCGCGGTTTTACGGGCTATTATGGCCTGTTGACGCCCCACTTCCGTAAAGTTACACTGTGGAATCTACTTCGGTCCGCCGGGCCGAGCGATACCAAAGGTAAGTCAAAACTATGCAGTCCCCGAGACCAATCATTCCACTACTATTGTGCCTCGTATTACTGGGTGGCTGGGCCACCAGCGCCTTCGCTCAGCAGAAGGAGCGCGATGCGAAAAAGGTCCCTGCCGTCCAGGAGCCTGCCGCCACTACGCCCTATAGCGACGTCCGGCGCGACTCGCTGCTCAACGGGCTCCAACTGATCACGCTGGAGCGGGCGAGCGAACCGCGTGTGATCTGTGACCTGGTCATCCGCAGTGGCGCCATGTTCGACCTCGTGAGCAAAGCCGGGCTGGCGGCGCTCACGCAAGAGGCGCTGCTGATTGTCAACCCGCAGCTCAATGATGAACTCGCCTCACTGCAAGCCAAGATGGAATGGGGTGTCACCCCGGATACGACTTGGTTCCATATTGAGGCCCCGCCCAGTAATTTCGACACGGTGATGCAGATCATCGGGCGCTTGTTGGTGATCGAGGCGGTCCGCCCCGAATCGTTCAAGCTCGCGCAGCAAGCCCGGCTGGAGCGAGTCAAAGGCCGCGGGAGGCAATTGTCTCCCGCCGAGCGTGCCGACGAAGCTTTCTTCGCGGCGCTCTACGGCGACCACCCTTATGGCCACAACACCGAGGGCAACGAGAAGACGATCGCGGCCATCGTCTATGGCGACGTTTATGACTTTTACAAGCGCTTCTATTTGGCCAACAACTCGTTCGCCCTGGTCGTCAGTAATCTCAAGCAGGAGCGAGTGCTGCGTACGTTCAAGACATTCCTGGGCGGGTGGATGAAGGGGAATGTGGTCCCGACTTCATTCCGTCAGATGCAACGCACCGCGGCCGGGCAACCCCTCAAGGTCGAGGTGCCCGAGGCGTCGGCAGTCGAGTTACGCGGCGGAGTGATTGGCGTGAAACACACCGACCCGGATTTTCTGGTGACTGAGGTCCTCGCGCGGGTGCTTGAGGCCAGGTTGAAACGGAACGCCGCTGGTCAGGCGGGAGAGACACTCATCGTCACGGCGCCGCCGCGGATGCTCCCCGGCCCGCTCTTCATTTCGGCCTCGTTGGGTGCCGAACAGGCGGCCGAGTTTTCGCGGCGGGCGACGGAGGCTTTCACGGCGCTGGCCAATGCTCCGGTGACGGCTGAGGAGTTGGCCGCGGCGAAAGCGAGCCTGAGCGCGGAGGATGCGGCGCGGACTATCCCGGACCATTTGCGCGAGGTCGAGATTTACGGGCTGCCGCGCAACTATCCGCTGACCTTTGCGACGCGGGTCAATGCGGTTTCCGCCGCCGACGTGCAGCGCGTTGCTAAGCGTCTGCTGGAAGGCAATGCGCTGACGATTGTCATGCTGGGGCGGGTCGGCGAGCATTTCAAATCTCAAATCTGAGATTTGAAATTGGTGAGAGAGTATGGGACCGAGTGCCGAGATGAATGCGCCGGGCAAGGACCGCGCCGTGCGGGCGATGTTCGCCGAAATTGCGCCGAGTTATGACCGGCTCAATCATCTGCTTTCGGTCAACATCGACAAGCGGTGGCGGCGCTTCACCGTCGGGAAGCTGAAGGACGTGCTCGCACGCCCTGAGGCGGTAGCGCTGGACCTGTGCTGCGGCACGGCTGATCTGACTTTAGAGTTGGCCCGGCAGGCGCGTGTCATCGGCTGTGATTTCTGTCACCCGATGCTGGTGATTGGGCGCGATAAGGTAGCAGCGCAAGGGATGGCAAGGGCCTCGTTGGCGGAGGGCGATGCGCTGAGGTTGCCGTTTGCTGACGCGGGCTTTGATGCGGTCACGGTGGCTTTCGGGTTGCGCAATTTGGAGCATGTGGAGGGCGGGTTGGCTGAGATCTGGCGCGTGCTCAAACCGGGCGGGCGGGCCGCCGTGCTGGAATTTTCACGCCCTGCCTTCCCCGTCTTCCGCAAGGCTTTTGAATTCTACTTCCACCGCCTTCTTCCCCGCATCGGCGCACTCATTTCAGGCTCAAGCGAAGCCTATAGCTACCTGCCGGCCTCGGTCCGCGCCTTCCCCGATCAAGCGAGCTTGGCAGAGATGATGCGCCAGGCAGGTTTTGTGAATGTGCGTTACCACAACCTCTCGGGCGGGATCGCGGCGTTGCACCTCGGCGAGCGAGCGTGAGCCATCAGTCGCTCAACTGCCGCCCAGGCAACGGCCGGCCGCGTGAGTGGGGAGACACAGAAAGACCACTAGATTATCTTCCTGGCCCGGAGCCAGATCTCTTATAATGGTGGCGCGCCCCCGGCCCAAATTGAAAGAGAGCAGGGAGAGGACCTAACCCTCAAGCATTTCACTGCGGCCCGGCTGCCGGGGCCGTGGTGAATGAGACACAATAATGATTTCACCTTTAGCCTTTTTCACCGACCGATTCAATATTACCGTTTCGGACATTGAGGGGTTGCTGGCCGCCGCGCTGTCGAAGGGTGGTGACTACGCCGACCTCTATTTTGAGCATACCGTCCTGAACAACCTGAGCCTTGAAGAGCAGATTGTCAAATCCGCTACGCGCTCGGTCACGCAGGGCGTCGGGGTGCGAGTGATTGCGGGCGAGCGCACGGGTTATGCTTATTGCGACGAGATCGAAGTCTCGGCCATTCGGGGGGCGGCGCTCACGGCGGCGCATATTGCGCACAGCCCGGCCAATATTGCGCCGATCAACATGTCGGTGGGGACTCACACGCACAACCTCTACCCGGTCGACCACCCGGCCAGCGATGAGACCTTGCAGCAGAAGATCGAACTCCTCAATCGCGCTGACCGCACCGCGCGCGGCCATGACCGGCGCATTCACGAAGTGCAGGCGGGCTTCTCGGACGAGTACAAGGTCGTCCTGATCGCGAACTCTGATGGGCTATTGATGGGTGACGTGCAGCCGCTGACGCGGTTGGGCGTCACTTGCATTGCCGATGACGACGGCAATTTGCAAGTCGGCCGGGCCGGCGGCGGCGGCCGCGTCGGGCTGGATTTCTTCAACGAGCAGTTAACGCCGGAGCACTTTGCCACTGAGTCTGCGCGTCAAGCCATCGTTCAGCTCGAAGCAGTGGAGGCGCCGGCCGGGGCGATGGAAGTAGTGCTCGGCCCCGGCTGGCCGGGAATTTTGTTACACGAGGCGATCGGGCACGGGCTGGAATCAGACTTCAATCGCAAGGGCACCTCGGCCTTTGCCGGCCTGATCGGGCAGCGAGTCGCCAGCGAACTCTGCACGATCATCGATGACGGCACGATCCCCGACCGGCGCGGCTCATTGAATATTGACGACGAAGGCACCCCGACCTCGCGCACAGTTCTGATCGAGAATGGCATCCTGCGCGGCTACATCCAGGACAAGCTCAGCGCCCGCTTGACCGGGGCGCGCTTGACCGGCAACGGCCGCCGTGAGAGCTATCGCCATCTGCCGATGCCGCGCATGACGAACACTTATATGCTGAGCGGCCAGAGCACGCCTGAAGAGATCATTCGCTCGGTCAAGCGTGGCATCTACGCCGTCCAGTTCGGCGGCGGCCAGGTGGATATTACCAACGGCAAATTCGTCTTCTCGGCCAGCGAAGCTTATCTGATCGAGGACGGCCGCATCACGGCCCCCGTCAAGGGGGCGACCCTGATCGGCAATGGCCCGAATGCGCTCACCAAGGTCACCGCTGTCGGTAATGACATGGCGCTTGATGAGGGGATCGGTGTCTGCGGCAAGGATGGGCAGTCAGTGCCCGTCGGGGTGGGGCTCCCGACGATCAAGATTTCCGAGATGACGGTAGGTGGAACGATTGGCGTCGCAGCGGCGAGAAGAATCGCCTGACTCGTCCTGAGTCAGGCTCCTCACCTTGTCGCTCCGTTCCTGCTTCTTCGAGCGCCGTCGCTCTCCACAGGCTTCCATGGTTTTGGCCCGCCCGGCCATACCCTTTGGAGTGAATTTATGGTTTCACTAGACCGTTTCTCTGCTTCAGCGTTACAACTTTTACGTGACGGACTGCCCGTCACAACCGCCCGAAGCTGCAGTTTCAAAACTCGCCGAAATCAGTGCACTCCGGCAGCATTTCGAGCCTTTACCCACGAGAGACCGGACAAAACTGATCGTATTCAATGGCTCATACGCTGCTCGAATGGGCCTGGTTGCCAAAACTCGCCGCTACGAGATATATATATTGCCCTGACCCACTCCACTGCGCTGCCGTGGGCCGGGGTTGCACTCATCCTGAGTGCTCCAGGGAAAAGACGAAAGGCGAAAGTCTAGAGTTCAGCACTTTCGCCTTATCCCTTTCGACTTTCGCTTAGGATAATGACCACACAGCTCTCTAAAGATTTTCTCTCTGAGATTGTCCGCACGGCAATCAAGCGCGGGGCGACTGATGTCGAGGCTATCAGTCTTGAAACTACCGAGTTCTCAGTCGAGGTGCGGCTCGGCGAGGTGGAGAAACTGAAGGAATCGGCCTCGCGTGGGATCGGCCTCCGCGTGCTTTATGAAGGCCGCCAGGCTTCAGCGTCAACCTCGGACCTGGGCCCGGAGGCGGTCGATGAGTTGATTACGAACACGGTCGAGATGGCAAAACTCACGTCGGTGGACGAGTCAGCCGTGCTGCCGACACGCGAGGACTTTACGAGCCACGGCGACGGCGACCTGGCGCTCTACGACCAGGCAATCGCCGAGTTGCCGACCGAGCGCAAGATAGAGATGGCGCGGATGGGTGAGGACGCCGCGCGAAACTATGATCCGCGGATCACCAACTCTGAGGGCGCAGGCTGCTCGACGACCCTCGGCCGGATGGTTTTGGTGACGAGCGCGGGGTTTGCGGGCGAGTACCGCGGCACGACCTGCAACCTGGCAGTAGCGCCGATTGCGCGTGACGGTGAGCAGATGCAGGTGGCTGGGTGGCTCGATAATCAACGCTCCTTCAGCGCGCTCGACGCGCCGGAGGAGATCGGGCGCGAGGCCGCGCGGCGAGCCTTGCGTAAGCTCGGCGCACGCAAGGTCACCACCCAGGAGGTGCCCATCGTCTTTGAATCGAGTGCGGCAGAAGACCTGCTCGGCGATCTCTTCGATGCGGTCTCCGGTGAAGCGATCTTCCGGCGGGCCTCATTCCTGGTCGGCAAACTCGGCGAGCGGATTGCGGCCGAGTGCCTCACGGTCATCGACGACGGCCGCTTGCGAGGCGCTGTCGGCTCACGCCCCTTCGATAGCGAAGGGCTCCCAACGCGGCGCACTGTAGTCATTGAGGACGGCGTCCTGCGCACCTACTTGCTCACCACCTACACGGCACGCAAGCTCGGCCTGCGCTCGACGGCCAACGCCGCGCGCGGCTTGGTGGGGGCGCCCAGTGTCGGCATCAATAATTTCTTCATCGCCCCCGGCGAATTCACGCCGGAAGAGATCATCGCTTCAGTGGGGAGCGGCTTCTACGTCACCGAGATGATCGGCTTCGGCTTCAACCCCGTGACGGGCGATTATTCGCGGGGCGCCGCCGGGCTGTGGATTGAGAACGGCAAACTGAGTTCCCCGGTCGAAGAAGTAACCATCGCCGGCAACTTCCGTGAAATGCTTCGCGGGATTCAGATGGTCGGCAACGATCTGCGCTTCCGCGGTAAGATCGCCGCCCCGACCATCAAGGTTGACAAGATGATGGTCAGCGGAGACTAAAAACCAGTAGAAAGTGGAAAGTAAAAAGTGAAAAGTATCAGCAGCTCTTCACTCGCCACTTTTTACCTTCCACTTTTCACTTTCACTCTTAGACTATGTTCGACCCTGAAACTGAAAAAGCAACCGAGCAGAGGCGCTCGCGCATCATTATGGCCCTGGGCGCGCTGGGCGCACTGGTTCTGGCCATTATTGTCATGGTCGTCGCACGCTCGCGGTCGCAGCCGGCGGCACCTGATAATTTTAGGCGTGCTGGCGCGGCGGAGTTCGAGAGCTATAAGGACCGGGTCACGCTGGACAATCAAGAGGTCGTGGTCTACCCCAATCAGCTCGGGATGAATCAGTTCGTGGTCAAGGCGCAGCTTAACAACCGCGGCGACCGCGCGCTGACGGGCGTGGAGATCATTGGCAAGGTTTATGATCAGCAGGATAAGGTCGTGGCCCAGGTCATCAGCGTGCCGATTCCGCGTGTGCGCGAAGAACCACTTAAGCCCGGGGAGTCGATGGCCATCACCGTCAGGATAGATACCCCCGCCAAGATCAAAGAGGCTGACGTGAAGAAGGTGGATGCCGAACTTCATGGCCTCCGCTTCCAGTGAGCTGCGAAGCCGCAGGCCGGTTCGCCTACCGGTAAGCGATAAACGCCGAGAGGGCGGCCAGGGACTTCATCCCTGGCCGCCCTCTCGGCTTTGGTGGTCTGCACTGTCTAGTTCTGTGCGCCGCGAGTTGTCTTCGGCTCGATCTCAATCACAGCCGAAGCCGGCGTGAGCACAGGCTCCTTGAGGAAGCGCGGTGAGATGCTCCGGTAGATGCGCCCCGCAATCTCGGCGGCACGCTTGCCTGCCTCAGTCGAACCGGTGGTGATGACCGTCACAACGAGTTTCGGGTTGTTGATGCTGGAGAATGAGGTGAAGAGCCCCAGCTTATCCGACTCCCCGGTGCAGGTGCCGGTCTTACCCGCCACTTGCCCGATCGGGTCATAAGCCAGCTTGGCCGTCCCGAAGTTGACCGCGCCGATCATCCCGGACAAAATCCGGAGCCGGTCCTCGGGAGAAATTTCGATCTTGCGCCGCAGCTCCGGCTTAAAATGATCGGCCTCCTCCGGCGTGCGCGGCGCGTGCGGCAGATAAAGGTTCCCGCCATTGGCGATCGCTCCGGTGAAGGCGGCGAGTTGTACCGCCGTCACGCCGAAGCCGTCGCCGTGGCTCGACATGTGGCCGGTCTCCCCTTCACCCGGCTCGGGCAAGAAGCCGTCACTCTCACCGGGGTAATTGACGCCGGTCTTCTCGCCGAAGCCGAAGTTCTCGGCATACTTCATGACACGTTCATAGCCGAGGCGGCGGCCGAGCACCTGAAAGAAGGGATTGTTTGAATGGGCCACGGCATCAGTCAAGTTGATACTCCAGCCATTGCTGGCGAGTTGGACATCCATGTTGGGGTCGAAGACCTTTTCGTGGAGCGCCGCGAGGCCGACGATCAGCTTGACGGTCGAGCAGGGCTTGACCGGGGAGCCGACGGCCATTTGCTGGTTGACGATGGTATAGACGCGGCCCGTGTTCGGGTCCATGACCACGACCGTCCCGGAGCGGCCCGAGAGGGCCTCGACCGCAGCGCGACGGACCTCCAAGTCTTCACCCGTGCTGTTGTCCTTGAGGATATTCGCCGCCGCGATGTTCCGCAGCGCCGAGTCATGAGCGCGGGCGGCGCGCAGTCGGGCTTCCTGAAGGGCGATAGCGCGACGGCGCGAGGCAGAGTGATAAGCCGCAAGCTGTTGGCGCTCGGCACGGCTGAGCCTGCCTTGGCGCTGGCGCTTGAGCAGGGCTTGGACCTCCCGCGTGCTCAATTGCGGCTCGTTGCGAGCCGCGCGGCCGCGGCGTGAGCTTTCTCGCGGCTCGTTGCGGGCAGCACGGCCGCGGCGTGAGCTTCGTGACCTTGTACGTGTTGCCCGGACGTGGCCGGAGCTGGACTTGGCCGCCCGGCCCGCCTTCGCCGAATGGCGCCTCTTCGCGTAAGCCACATCGCTGACGGAGAAGACGACGAGGGATGAGAGGAGGGCGAAGAGCAATGGTGTCGCGGTAGCGCGATAAATCTTCCTCATGATCAATCCTTTCCTGGCTCGAAAAACGGCTTTCATCCCAGCCGAGTAACGCCTCTTGCGGGCGCTTCCATCGAGCGTTAAGACGCCGGAGCGTAACAACAATGCTTCAGAACTTGGTTCGCTTGAACGGGAGGCTGAAGAGCGCCTCCGCCGAAATCAGTTTGGGAGCGACCCCAGTAGTCGCATGAAGTGACGGACGACCCTATCGGAACAACCGTCTTACCTGTACAATTGAAGGGCAAGCGCACAGCTTGATTCCCCTTCAGGCTCCATGGACCGCAAGCCGGGGGCAGGCGCACGCTTGCAGTGTAGCAAAATTCACTAAACGGCACAACGGGTATTTGCAAAAGCCTGCAAAAGAGTGATCAGTCGGCAGCAGTTTTCCTTCTCACTCGCCGCCCGTCACCGGTGTTACGATGAGCAGACTCAATCTATTCTCCAGCTTCCGGGCGCGGATGGTGATCTTCATTGCGGCGATGCTGTTCTTCAACACGGCCGCGCTCTACTTCATCAACCGGCGCCTGGAGGAACGCATCATCCAGCAAGTGGAAGTAAATAGCCAGGCGCTCACCCTGGCGAGTTCCATCGCCTTGAAATCGCTCTTTAGCGGCGAGTACATCCGCAAGCTCGTGGCCCAAGAGAGTAAGGAAAGGCGGGCGGCGATGTCTGGTACGATCCGCCATATTTTGGTCATTGATGCCGAAGGCAAGATTGTCGATAGCACGGATGAGAAGGACATCGAGCAGCAGCTTCAGGCGGCGATCGGGGACCTGCCGCCGATGAGTTTCGGTGACGTGATGGGTGATACGGACGCGAGCGGCAATGAGCAAGACCGGACCATGTCTTACCCGGTAGTGACCGATAAGGGTGAACGGAAGATCGTCATTGTCTTGTCGATCAGCCAACTCAAACGGGTGGTGGATAAGGCTTCGCTCGACCGTCTGGTGGCGACGGGCGGGCTGGGGGTTTTATCGCTGCTCATTATCGCGTTCGTGAGCTGGCGCTTCACTCTCCCGATCACGGCGCTGGCGCGGGCGGCCCGCCGGGTCACTGCCGGGGACCTCGATTTTCAGGTGCCAGTCTCGCGGCGCGACGAGGTCGGCGCCTTGGCCGAGACCTTCAACGAGATGCTCGCGGGCCTGCGCAGCAAGCGCGAGCTGGAAAAGAAATTGCAGCGGGCCGAACGCTCGGCCGTCGTCGGCCGCCTCGCCTCCGGCATTGCGCACGAGATTCGCAACCCGCTCAACTTCATCAACCTCTCAATCGATCACCTGCGGGAGAAGTTCGCGCCCGCTCCCCCGGCGCCCGACGCGGCGCGTGCCGAGTACGGCCGCATCCTCGGCATGATCAAAGACGAGATCGGCCGGCTCAATCGGATGGTCAGTGAGTTCCTGAGTTACGGCCGCCCGGCGCGGCTCAAGCTCCGCGACCTTGATGTGCGCTCGCTCGTGGAAGAGGTTGTCGGATTGGTGAGTGCCCAGGCCGAGCAGCAGGGCGTGCGCTTGACCGTCCAAGCGTCGGGAGGTGAGGGTGGCCACCGCCGGCCTGAGAATCAGGTGCGTGGGGATGCCGAGCAACTCAAGACCTGCTTCTCGAATCTAGTGATCAACGCGATCCAGGCCATGCCCGAGGGCGGCGCACTCGTGCTGACGCTGCACCCGCGCGAATCGGAGATCGAGGTTGAGGTGGCTGATACCGGCCCGGGCATCGCGCCGGAGGCGATCGGGCAGATCTTCGAGCCCTACTACTCGACCAAGGAGACCGGCATCGGACTCGGCCTGCCGCTGACGAAGAAGATCATTGACGAGCATGGCGGGCGGATCACAGTCAAAAGTGAGTTGGGTGCGGGGACGACCTTCACTGTCACCTTGCCGCGTGGACCGATGGGACAGCCCCGGCCTGAGCTCTCGCCCCAGACTGCGCTGAGTGCGCCCTGATGAATTTGAATGAGAGATAGACACGAGATGAAAGCGAAACGAATCTTAATAGTCGATGACGAGAAGAATCAGCGTGACATCCTCGAACTGATCCTGACCGGCGAACGTGACGAGACGGGCGCCCCGCGCTACGACGTGAAGGCGGCCAGTTCCGGGCAGGAAGCGTTGCGCCTGTTCAAGCACGAGCGCTTTGACCTCGTGCTCACCGACCTCAAGATGGGGGGGATGGACGGGATTCAGTTGCTCAACGAATTGACGCAGATTGACAGCTCCACTCCGGTCATCCTCATGACCGCGCACGGCTCGATCGAATCGGTCAAGGATGCGCTGCGCGGCGGCGCCTTTGATTACCTGGAAAAGCCGCTCGACCGCGCGAAATTGCTCGACGTCATCTCGCGCGCCGTCGCGCAGATGCACGCCGTGGATGAAGAGATCGTCGGCGTCTCGGACGCGATCGAGCGCGTCAAGAAAATGATCGTCAAAGTGGCCGGGTCCAGCTCGACCGTGCTCATCCGCGGCGAGTCCGGCACCGGCAAGGAGCGGATTGCCCGCGCGATTCATAAAGCCAGTCAGCGTGTGGGCGAACGCTTCCAGGCCGTCAACTGCGCGGCGATCAACGAGAACCTCCTCGAAAGCGAACTCTTCGGTCACGAGAGGGGCGCGTTCACCGGGGCGGTCGGCGAGAAGAAAGGCTTATTCGAGATCGCCGATAAAGGCACGCTCTTCCTCGATGAGATCGGCGACCTCAACATCAGCATGCAGGCCAAGCTCCTGCGCGCTTTACAAGAGAAAGAGATCTTGCGTGTCGGCGGCACCCGCCCGATCAAAGTGGACGTGCGTGTGCTCGCCGCCACCAACCGCGATTTGGAGGCGATGGTCAAAGATAATCGCTTCCGTGAAGACCTCTACTACCGCTTGAATGTCATCCCGATCGATGTGCCGCCGCTACGGCAACGGCATGACGACATCGCCGTGCTCATGGATTACTTCCTCCACAAGCACAGTGCGAACGCCAACCGCCCGATGAAGGTGTCGCCCGAGGCGCGCAAGCTCTTGATGGATTACGCCTGGCCCGGCAACGTGCGCCAACTGGAATCGGCCATCGAGCGTGCTCTCTTGCTGGCTGAGGGCGACGAGATCACGGTCGAGGACCTGCCGGTCGAGATTCGCCATGCCACTCAGACCGAGGGCGCGGGCGGATTCAAGCTCCCGCCCGAAGGCATCTCCTTCGAGGACCTCGAGCGGTCCTTGATCATGCAGGCGATGGAGCAGACGGGCTGGAACATCACGCGGGCGGCCAGGCTCCTCGGCCTCTCCTTTCGCACCATGCAGTATCGGCTCGATAAGTTCGGGATCGAGCGCCCCAATCGCAAGGGTAAAGGGGCGCAAGAGGAGGACGAGGAGGAGCAAGAGTAGCGGCTCACAACCTGGTCGCGACATTTTGCTGGCCGGTTGACACTGCCCAGGCGGCGTGATAATGTGCGCCTTCGCTTTTCACGGTTCTTTGCCAGCGCCTTCAGGTGCCCGTTGACTGGCTCAACGGGAGAATAGGGAAGCGGGTGTGAATCCCGCGCGGTCACCGCCACTGTAAGGCTCGTTTGGGTGATGATGTGTCAAATGCCATTGCGCCGCCAGCGCGAGAAGGCCGACATCTCACCTCGGATTCTTCAACGAATTCTACCGAGCCAAGCCAGGAGACCTGCCTGAAAGCCAACCGCCTTCGACTCTTCGGCTGAAAGAGCGCAGCGCATCCTCAGGCATAGCTTTTCGCGATCAACGAGCCTCAGACGCGCCACTCTTTCCGGCCGCGTCTGAGGCTTTCGTCTTTTGAGATTAAGTTATGCCTAGCCCCGTTCGGCCCATCCACCATCGTTTTCACCAAGCGCATCTGGCCTTCTTGATACTGCTCTGTGTCTTTGTCGCCTGCTCACGGCCACAACCGCGGGCGGTCGATGCCGGCCGGCGAAGCTTCACTGATGGGCTCGGCCGTACGGTCGCAGTCGCGCCCGACCCACAGCGCATTATCTCGCTGGCGCCGAATATTACCGAGGCGCTCTTTGCGCTTGGCCTGGGCGACCGCGTCGTCGGCGTGACGACTTACTGCGACTTCCCGGCGGAGGCGCGGGCCAAGGAGAAGATCGGCGATACGATCCACCCCGACCTCGAACACCTCGTCGCGCTCAAGCCGGATTTGGTCGTCATCTCGACGGCCAGTCAGCTCGAGAACCTGACTCGCCGGCTCGATGAGCTGAAAATCCCGGTCTACGTCACCGACCCGCGCACGGTTGAGGGAGTGGTAGCCTCGATTCGCAACCTCGGAGAGGTGACCGGGGCGACGGGGCGGGCCGCACAGATCACGACCGAGATGGAACAGCGCATCAATGAGGTGCGGCGGCGTGCGGAAGGTCTGCCGAAGCCGCGAGTCTTCTACGTGCTGCAAACCGGGCCGCTCATCACGGCAGGGCGGGACACATTCATCAACGATCTGATCAATCTGGCGGGCGGCCGTTCGATCTCGGCGGAGGAGACAGCCGCCTACCCGCAATTCTCGCGTGAGACGGCGGTAGCGCGGGCGCCCGAAGTGATCATCGCGCCCGAAAGCCACGGGAGCGAGTTGGTGAGCGAAGCGGACCTGCGGCGCGAATTCGCCACCACGCCGGCCGTGCGCCAAAACCGCCTGGTTCGCATCAACCCAGACTTAGTTGACCGCCCGGGGCCGCGCATCGTGGAAGGGCTTGAGCAGTTAGCCCGTGCGCTACATCCGGAACTTACGGAAAGGAAAGCCATCAACTAGAAGGGCGAGAAGAGCCTTTCGCTTTACTGCTCGTCCGATCAATTCAGATGAGAACTGCCGAGGTGACAAAGCAGGGAACGAATGAGGCGCTGGCAACTGCGGCACGTACTTATCTCACCAGGCGCCGGGCTGTGGTCGTGATCGCAGCGCTCGGCGGCACGCTCGCTTGCGCCTCCGTGGCGGCGCTTGCCCTGGGGAGTGAATCCATCCCCTTGAAGGAGATCTTTGCCGGGCTGTGGGCCAAACTCGTTGGCGCGAGTTCGCCACTCTCGGGTGAACAGGCGGTCATCATCTTCAGTCTGCGCCTGCCGCGCATCGCCCTCGCGCTCGGCGTCGGCGCAGCCCTCGCCATCGCCGGGGCCGCATTTCAGGCGTTGCTGCGGAACCCATTGGCCGACCCTTACATCCTCGGCGTCTCGAGCGGGGCAGCGCTGGGCTCGATCATTGGGGTCATGCTCGCCGGCCAAGTTCTGATTGCACGGCCACTGCTCGGGTTTGCGGGCGCAGCTGCGGCGACGCTCCTGGTCTACCGGCTCGGCCGTCGCGAGGATGACCCGGCGCGACTACTACTCGCCGGCGTGGTGGTGACGACCTTCCTCTCTTCAGTGATCGTGCTGCTGACCGCGGTGGCCGACAACGTCAAGCTGCGCAACATCACGCTTTGGCTGTTGGGCGACCTCTCAAGCGGGAGCACGGAAGGGTTGGCATTCATTGGGGTGGCCGTCGCGGTTGGAGCGGGCGTCCTAGTGCTGCAAGCGCGGGCGCTGAACTTAATGATGATCGGTGAGCGCGACGCTTTTGCGCTCGGCGTTGAGACGGCCCGCGTGCGGTGGATCGTCTTCTTTACGGCCTCGCTGCTTACGGGCGCAGCCGTTTCGGGGGGCGGGGCCATTGGGTACATCGGTCTGGTTGTGCCCCACTTGGTTCGTCTTGCAGCCGGCGGGGACAATCGTCTGGTGATCCCGGCCTCCGCGCTAGCAGGTGCGCTCCTCGTGCTCATCGCCGACACGACAGCACGCACCATCCTCGCGCCGCGCGAGCTGCCGACCGGCGCCATTACCGCGCTCATCGGCGCCCCGGTGTTTGTGTACTTACTGGTGAAGGGCCGGTGATGAGTGATGAGTAAAAAGTAGAAAGTAAAAAGTAGAAAGCAAGAGGCACCGGGACTTTTTACTTTCCACTTTCCACTTTCCACTTTTTACTCATTACTCTCTTATGCTGGAACTATGCAATGTCCATTTCAATTATGACCGGGAGGTGCTTTCCGGCATCACGCTCGAAGTGCGCGCGGGCCAAGTGCTGGCGCTGTTGGGGCCGAATGGGGCGGGCAAATCCACGCTCCTGAGCTTGGCCGGCGGGACCTTGAAGCCGCAACGAGGGACGGCGCTCTGGGACGGGCAGGCAGTAGCGAGTTTTTCACGTCGCGAGATCGCGAAGCGCATGGCTTTGGTGGCACAGACGGGCGAGGTGCGCTTCCCGATGACGGCGCTTGAGTATGTCCTGACCGGTCGCTTTGCGTATGTCAGTGCGCTGGGCTTCGACTCTCCACACGATGTCGCCGTGGCGATGTCGGCGCTCCGCGCAACCGATGCTGAGCAGTTCGCCGGGCGGCGCTTCAATGAACTGTCGAGCGGCGAACGCCAGCGCGTAGTCCTGGCGCGGGCGCTGGCGCAGGAACCGCAGTTGCTGCTGCTGGATGAGCCGACGGCGAATCTCGACCTTGGGCACCAAGTCGCGCTGCTTAGCTTAGTCCGGCAGCTCACGCGCGAGCGGCGGATCGGCGCCCTCATCGTAACTCACGAGATCAACCTGGCCGCGGAGTTTGCCGACCGTGTCGCGCTGCTCAAAGGCGGCCGTCTGCTGGCTTGCGGCACACCACACGAAGTGATGACGGTCAAGCTGCTGAGTGACTTGTTTGAGACGCCACTGCTCGTTGATGCGCACCCGCAGAGCGGCAACCCGCGCGTTACTTTCATGAGGGCCTGATGAAGACCAATCGCCTGATCCTGCTCGCCGTCCTGATTGCCGTGCTGCCCGGCCTGAACGCCTGCGCCCGCCGAGCCGCATCGCCGCCGCCAGCGGCACAGTCGGCACGCGAGGAGCGCCTCGTCATCGCCTATGAAGGTGAAGACGGAAAGACGGCGCTTGAGCTGCTCAAAGCCCGAGCGCGTGTGCGCACCAGCACCAGCCAGCTCGGCGAATTGGTCGAAGAAATCAACGGCACCGGCAATGGCGGCGGGCGGTATCTGATCTTTTACGTCAACGGCGTCGCGGCCAAAACCGGCGCGGGGAACTACGTGACGAAGGCCGGAGATAAGATCGAGTGGAAATTGATCGGGCCGAAGAAGAGCCCGTAAGCCACTCGCCCGCGCTCGAAACTAAAATCATAATTACCGGAGGGGGAGATGAAATCGATTGCCAAGTTTACAGTATTCTGCTGGCTCACGATCTCGCTGGGCGTCGCGACAGCCGCCCAGACGAAACATGGCGCGTTGCGCGGTGAGGTTGTCGACGCGGCCGGGGCCGCCGTCAGGGGAGCCCGCGTGACTTTGCGTCACCCGAATGGCTTCGTCATCCGCGACGGCGTGACTGATGATCGCGGGGAGTTTAGTTTTGATGATTTGACTCCCGGCCATTACCGGTTGGCGGCGGAGGCCGAGGGGCTGGTGCAGGCGGGCGGGGAGCAGACGATCATCATCAGCGAGGCGCAAGAGAGCCGCGCTTCCGTCAAACTGATTGTCGGGGCGATCAAAGACGCAATCATCGTCTCAGCTACGCGAACTGATACGAGAGCGGCGGTAGCACCCGCGAGCGCCTTCGTCGCCACGGCCGGCGAGCTATTGCGTTCACAACGCGTGAGCGCCCTTGACGCCCTGCGCGCGTCGCCGGGAGTCACCGTCGTGCAGACAGCGCGGCGTGGCGGCATCACCTCGCTCTTCGTCCGCGGAGGTAAATCGGATTACACCAAGGTGCTCATCGACGGCATCCCGGTCAATGACGCGGGCGGCGCTTTCGACCTCTCGGACCTGACGACTGAGAACGCCGAACGGCTGGAACTCATCCGCGGCGCTCAGAGCGCCCTCTACGGTTCGGACGCGATGAGCGGGGTGCTGCAATTCGTCACGCGGCGGGGGACGAGTGCGACGCCCGAGCTTGAACTCTCGGCCGAGGGCGGGAGCTTTGCTTTCAATCGAGAGTATGCGCGGCTGTCGGGTGCCCGCGGCGGGTTCGACTACTCGCTCAGCTTCGCGCACCTGCGGACCGAGGGGCGAGACCGCAACGACGACTACCAGAATCGCACGGCGTCGGCCAACCTCGGCTTCCGCCCTAGCGAGCGCACGCAACTGCGCTTGACCGCGCGCAGCGAGAATACGGGGCTCGGCGTGCCCGGTCCGACCTCACGCCTCTTTCCCGACCCGGACGAGCGCGCGCGGCGGCGGCGCATCGCCCTGGGCTTACGGCTCGATGATCAGACGACACACGCCTGGCACCAGAGCGTCACCTTCGCTTACGCCGAGAGCAATCAGCTCAGCTTCGACCCGGCGGCGCAAGACCTCACTAAGCCGAACACGCCGCCAGATACGACTTTCGCCTTTAATGACTTCGCCTCGCTCTTCAACAATCACCAGCGCCGCCGGGGGCTCCGCTATCAAAGCGACCTCGTGCTGCCGCTCGGCAATCTCTTCTCGGCGGGGCTCGACTACGAGCAGGAGCGCGCGGTCTTTGACAGCGGCTTTGCCGGGAAAAACCGGGTGGCGCCGGACCGCACCAACGTCGGAGTCTTTCTCCAGGATCAGTTCTCCTACGCCTCCCGACTGCTGCTGACGGCCGGCCTGCGCATCGAACACAATCGTGCCGAGGTGCCGGCCAGCTTAGCTAAAATACTCGCTGATCTCGGGTCGGCGAGTTTCACCGGCCGCGTCGGCTTCGGCACCAAGCTGGCCCCGAAAATCTCGGCCCTGGTCCTCGTCTCGCAAGGCCAGAGCCAAGGCAGGTGGGGAGCCACCAAGTTGCGGGCCAATTACGGCGAGGGCATCAAAGAGCCGACCCTCATTGAAGCCTTCAGCCCGAGCCCCTTCTTCCTCGGCAACCCGGCGCTCAGGCCGGAGCGGGCGCGCAGTTTCGATGTGGGCATCGAGCAACTGCTCTGGCTGGAGCGCGTCAGTGTGGGGGCCACTTATTTCGACAATCGCTTCCGCGATCAGATCGCCTTCGTCGGCAACCCCGCCACCTTCGGCGGCCCGATCAAAACCCCGGACGGGCGGCTCACCAACAATATCAACAATGATCGAGCGCGTGGGCGAGGGCTCGAACTCGTGGCCGCCTTACGCCCGGCGCGACGTTTGAGTCTAGGCGGGCATTACACGTTCCTGGACTCGAAGCTCATCGCGGCGGCTGACGTGATTGACTTCGGATCGGGCACCTTAGTTCCCAACCGCGAAGTCGGCTTGCCACTCCTCAGGCGGCCTCGCCACTCGGGCGCGCTCAATGTGGCCTGGGCAGGCGAACGCTTCGACCTGAACCTCGATGCTTTCTTCGTTGGGCGGCGCCGCGACCTCGACCCGGTGACCTTCTCACGGCTGGTCTACAATGACGGGTATGCCAAGCTCGACCTGGCGGGCGCCTACCGCCTCTCGCCGCGCGTCACGGCTTTCGCGCGGATTGAGAATCTGCTCAACCAAAATTACCAGGAAGCGCTGGGCTACCCGGCCTATCGTTTGAATTTCGCGGCGGGGATGCGGCTCAGAATCGGCGGTGGGAGATAAGATGAAGGCGAGTGCCGGATGATCGGGTCTTCCTCAGCGGCGCAGTCGCTTGAGTGAAGCGCGGATTCGCGCCTGTGCCTTCTCGCCGAGGCGCGGCACGCTTTGCAAGCCTCCGCCTTCGACAAACTTCGCGAAGTCGTCGAGGTTGGTGATCTTGAACTGCTGGTAGAGGAGCTGCGCCGTCTTCGGCCCGACGCCTTCGACCTGCGCGAGGTCGAGCAATGTTTCAGGCATCTCAGCCTTCAACTCCTCGTAAAACTGGCAGGTGCCCGTCTCGAGGATTTCGATGATCTTCTTGCTGATCGCTTCGCCGACGCCGGGCAGTTCACGGAGCCTGGCGGCGCCACCCTCCGCGGCCATCTTCTGAAGCGGCGTCTGAGTGTCTTCGATCACGCCGGCGGCCGTGCGGTAAGAGCGAACTTTGAACGGATTGTCGTCACGGAACTCCATCAGCTCGGCGATGCGGCGGAAGATGGCGGCGATCTCTTGGTTGCTCATAACACACTGACGACCGGCAAGTGATGAGCACCTTCACCGGTCACTCATCACTTGTCGCTTTGGGTGGGCCTCACCCGCGCAACGCTGACCAGGCTGCCCCGATCAGCGCCACCACCCCGTAAATGCAGCCGAGCGCGATGGCCGCGGTTGAGGTCTTCAACCGGCGCGAGACGGCCGCATAGCCGATGGCCAGCAGGGCGATTGCCCAAATCGCGAACAGGTCAATCCAGCGCGCCAAGGCCATGACGAACTTGGGGAGGCCGTCCTTACCCACGGCCCACGCAAGTAGCGCATTCAGGTTTGAGGCGACCAGGTTATTGATATCTATCTCTTCAGGGTTCTTGAGGTAGAGCAGGATCACCACTAACACCGAGGAGATCAGAAAGACCGCGAGCAGGGCGTAGAGGGTCACCGAGAATAGTGGCTTGAACTCATTGTCGGCCCCCACCAGCATGCTGACCAACTTGAAGGCCCCAGCCAGAATGAGCGCGATCACCGCCCAATTGATCGCCCCAAAGATGGGGAAACTCGCCTTAACGAAGGTCGCCGCCGGGCCAGAGGTCACACGCTCCAAAGCTTGATTGGCCTGCTCCTGAGTCATTTGCCCGGACTGCACAGCTTGCTCATACTGCTTGCTGAAGAAGGTCTGGATGCCAATTCGGTTGATCATCAGAAAGCCGACCAAGGCGCCCATGACCATCAGCGCCAGCAGCGGGACCAGTACGCGCGGCGCGCGGCCGATCTCTTGAAACGTTTCGCCGGGCGAGAAGTAGACGCCGATCAGCCGGCTCAGAAAGCCCTGCGGCGCGGCGGCCGATGCACTACTCGTTGGTTGGGAAGCGAGATTGGATTCAGGGGTCATAACTCCTCCTTAGTTCGGGGTTACTAACTGGAGCAGCTTCGCCACCGCGGGCGAAGCAAGAAATTGCCGGCGCTATGCCGGGTGTGATTCTACACCTTGTTGGTTGAGAAAACACGCGACCCAGTGGCCGGGTTCGACCTCCGCGAAGTCCGGCTCGGCCGCCCGGCACTGCTCCATCGCATGCGGGCAGCGCGGGTGGAAGCGGCAACCCGAGGGCGGGGCGAGCGGCGTGGGCACATCCCCTTGAAGGCGCTGACTTGACCCGTCACGCTCTCGCTTCACCTCCGGATCAGGCACCGGAATCGCGGCCAGCAGCGCCTGCGTGTAAGGGTGCAGCGGCCGGCGGTAAATCGCCTCAGCCGGCGCCAGTTCGACCAGCTTGCCCAGGTACATCACACCCACCCGCGTCGAGATATGCTCGACCACGGCCAGCCCGTGCGAAATGAAAAGATAGGTGAGGCCGAATTGCTCTTGCAAGTCCTGCAGCAGGTTGACCACCTGGGCCTGCACCGAGACGTCGAGCGCCGAGACGGGCTCATCAGCCACGATGAAGTCCGGGTTCAGCGCGAGTGCCCGCGCAATGCCGATGCGCTGGCGCTGGCCGCCGCTGAACTGGTGCGGGTAGCGCCGCGCATAATCCGGGTCCAGGCCGACCACGCGCAGCAACTCCGCCACGCGCTCACGCCGCTGCGAGCGGCTGCCCTCGCCGTGAACGATCAGCGGCTCGGCGATGATGTCGCCGACCGTGAGCCGCGGGTTGAGCGAAGAGTAAGGGTCTTGAAAGATGATCTGCATCCGGCGCCGCAGCCGCCGCAATTCCCGGCGCCCCACCGCCAGCAGGTCCTCCCCGTCGAAGCGAATCTGCCCGCCCGTCGGCTCGACGAGACGCAAGAGGCAACGCCCGACGGTCGTCTTGCCGCAGCCCGACTCACCCACCAGGCCGAGCGTCTCGCCGCGCTGGATGGAGAACGAGACCCCGTCCACCGCCCGCACCGCCTGGCCATGAGCGGCGGGAAAATATTTCTTGAGCTCTTTGATTTCGACGAGGTTGGTATTTACCATCAGGCTTTGAAAACATCGGCCACGGCCACGATCAATCGAGGCAAGCCGACGAATACATTTGCGCGGTCAGACCTCGCAGTGATTCTATGTGGCCCGCTCGCTCTTGGTCAAACCTCCTTCAGCCAGGCCATAAATCTCATCCACGCGAATGCAGCGCGACGAGTGTGCAGAGCCGACCGGGATCAAAGGAATTTCACCCCGACCACATTCCTCCCGCGCGTGCAGGCAGCGCGGCGCAAAGCGGCAGCCCGGCGGCAACTCTAACGGGTTAGGGACCACGCCCTCGATCGTCTCCAGCCTCGCCTTCCGCCCGACGCCTGCTTCGCTCAAATGCGGGACGGCGCGCAGCAACCCTTCGGTATATGGGTGGCGCGGGCGGCGGAAGAGTTCACGCACGGGCGCCTCCTCGACGATCTTGCCCGCGTACATCACGGCCACGCGGTCGGCCGTTTCAGCCACCACCCCCAGGTCATGAGTGATGAGCAGCAGGCCGAGGTTGCGGCGCTCGCGCAGTCGGGTGAGCAGTTGCAGGATTTGCGCCTGGATCGTCACGTCGAGCGCGGTGGTCGGCTCATCGGCGATCAAGAGTTTGGGGTCGCAGGCCAGCGCCATGGCGATCATCACGCGCTGGCGCATGCCGCCTGACATCTCGTGCGGGTAACTCTTGGCCCGCACCTCAGGGGCCGGGATAGCCACATCGCGCATGCCTTCAATCGCCTGGTTCCAGGACTCGCGCTTCGAGACGCGGCGGTGCAGGCGGATGGCCTCGGCAATCTGCTCGCCGACGGTGTAGACCGGGTTGAGCGAGGTCATCGGGTCCTGAAAGATCATGGCGATGTCATTGCCGCGGATCGCCCGCATCTCGGCCTCGGAGAGCTTCAGCAGATTACGCCCTTCGAAGATGATCTCGCCCCCGACGATGCGGCCGGGCGGCGCCACCAGACGCATGACTGAAAGCGCAGTCACCGACTTGCCGCAGCCCGACTCGCCGACCAGACTCAGCGTTTCGCCGCGTTCGAGCGTGAAACTCACGTTGTCAACCGAACGCACTTCACCGCGCGCAGTGGCGAAGTAGGTCTTCAAGTTTCGTACTTCGAGCAGGCTCATTCAGGAAGAGTACCAAACTCACAGCGCGGAATTCAAAGCCTGATGATTGGCCCAAACACTCGCACTGCCGGCCGGCGTGGGCAGTAGCGGCTGGAGGGAATGAACGCGGGAACTCACTGCGGCATCGCGGGCGTGTCACCCGAGAGGACTCGCTTGATCGTCTCCACCAACCTATCACCATCAAGTGGCTTTTGAAGAACCACCGTCGCTCCTGCCTCAGAGGCTTCCGACTGGTAGTCGTCGCCGTAGGCCGACATGACTATGATTGGGATCTTGGCCAGGTCTGCCGTCTTCCTCACGTGCCGGATCACTTCTCCGCCGCTGACGTTCGGCATCATGAGGTCGGTGACAATCACGTCCGGCCTGACCTCGGTGAGCAAGTCTATCGCTCTGGCGCCGTCGTCGGCCGTGATGACCAGGAAGCCTTCGCTCTCCAGTTGGACGCGCAAAAAAAACTGCGTGTCGTGGTTGTCCTCTGCGATCAAGATGGTGATTTTAGCCATGGTCCCCCTAGCCTGGTGATGGGGGAGGAGGGCATTATACTCCATCGCGCCAGACGCCCAAAGATTGACAGACGCCTTGTGCCTATCGTAAATTGCCCCTGGTCTTCATCTTTGATAAATACTACTTCCAATGTGATCTAACTTCCCCTCGTGATGCGGTCCCCGTATCGAGGCTGCCACAGTCTCCTTCCGTCAATGGGGGAACAAGCGAACAGGCTGTACCTCACCAGCGTGGGTTGCGATTCCAGGTCTAGGGACCTGTGAGGGAAGCTGCGGTGTGTTAGGCCAGGTGGTAGTGTCTTACTGTTCCCACTGGTGGGGCACCTGCTCCTCTGCGCCAATGCGGAGCGCCTTCGTCGAACTGGCGTTAGGCGGCACGAGTGCCTGCCAGCAGTAGCATCGGTCTTTAGTCATCGGTCGCTACGAGGGGGCAGACGAGATGGGAGGCGGTGAAAACTCAATGTTGGCTGAACCGTTTTATCGAATGCGCTCGGTGGGACTAATCACCACTAAGAGGAGGGCCTGATGCAATCCCTTGCTCAGCCGCCGCTATTTTGTCCCCGATGCGGTTGCGCGCACCGGAGGGAAGAAGGCTCCTGCGCCCGATGCGCAACGCTCCTGCCTGTGCGGCGCACAGAAATCATTCCGATCCCACGCAGCCCACGCGGATTGGGCGGCACGCCAGACTCCGGCCGGCCTCAGAGGTCGAGAACCGGAGTCAGGCCGGTGTTGATTTGCTGCGCGGGCCTGGTGCTACTCTTCCTGGTCAGCGAGATGGTTATCAACCTGAAAGATAACGCTAAATCATCGAGCGCCCCGGCAGTGCCAGTGACCTCTTCAATCGCCGCTCAGTATCACGGCCCGGCGCCTGCCGCGACCAAACCGGTCGTCGCTATCTCGCCCGCGGAGCCATTCAAAAAATCGCCCGACGGGGCGATAATCATCGCGGCCGACCTGCTCTATCAGCTTTACGACCAGAACGAGGATCAAGCTGACGCCCAGTTTAGGGGGAAGGTCATCGAAGTCTCAGGCATCGTAGATTATCTGGGAAAGTATCTGCTCGGGAAAAGGTACGTGACTTTGAGGAGCAAAGAGAAGAGCAATCTCAGCGTCCGTTGTTTCTTCGGCGACGAACACCAGGACGCTTTAGCCGGACTGACGCCGGGGCGGGCCGTCACGATCAGGGGCCGATGCAGCGGCAAAGCCGGCAATGTCATTTTGGAGGATTGCGCTCTCCGATGAATGAAAGCTCAGGGGAGCCGCCTGGCCCTCCGCAGTTGGTAAAGGAATCAACCCATGAAGCACCTCACCAGACTTTCGTGGCTACTCGTCACCGTTTGCGCCTGGGCCCTGACTGCGCCCGCCCAAAGTAATTCAACCTTCAGCCAGGCCGAAATCGGCAGCCTCGCCGAGATCAAAAATAAGCGCCGGGTCTATGTCGAGCAGTCAAACTTCAACGCTCATGATCTCATCCTCGAGGTGCTGGCCAAGGATCCCAGCCTGGCCGTAGTCAGCAAAGCCGAGGAGGCCGACTTCATCATCTCTTACGACGTAGATTTCCTCGACCTGGGCAACAACCAGCGCGCCCTCTCCGGCCAATTAGTCATCTTCACCCTGGTCGAGAACCCTGCGACCAAAGATCAACGCCCGCGCGTGCTGTGGGCGGCGCCCAAGCACAAAGTCTTCACCACCGGGAATACCTTTAACCAGGAGGCAGTCATTGGCGGCGCCCAGGAATTCATCAAAGCGCTTCAGAGTGCTCGCCTTGATGCTGAGGTTTATGCCGGGGCGCGCAAGCCCTCGCCACCCGCCGGAGCCGCACCGGCCGTTCAGCCAATTGAGACTAAGCCGGCGGCTGAAGCAAAGGCTGACCCGACAACTCAGCCAACTCCGAAGAAACGCAAGATAGAGAATGGACAGTACCTGCCTGACCCGGATGCTGTGCCGGAGCCGCCGCCGGCTCAGAAAAGGCGTAGGATAGAGAACGGGCGCTACGTGCCATAGTAGCCCTCAAAAACGCAGTCAACCGCGAGTCATGTCACATCGAAAAGATTGGGTGGGCGGAGGTATCTTTACCCTTGGCTATTGCTCGTTAAAGAAGAATCGCTTGTAGCCAAATGCTGCTGCGGTTCTGCGCCGATGGCAATTCGCGCAACGCACCTCACATTTCTGTATCTCGGCCAGGATCTTTTCCCAAGCCCAGTTGCGACGCACTAGATCTGCTACGGCATGAGTCTTCTCTTGACTCTGTCTATGATCGAATTCGAGCACTACCGGATCGCGCTCGCCACAATCGACACAAGCATGCTGGATCAAATACTCATAAACCTTCCGGGCCTTCTCTTGCCGCAATCTATTTCTGCTCTCGCCGTGCCGCTGTTTATAAAACTCGTGGTTTAAGTAGTACCGCTCTTGCCAGTTCTCACGATGACAGTCACGACACCAAGACGCCTTACCGTCATGTGCCCTTCGCCTGGATGAAAACGAAGATTCGGGCTTATCAGTTTTACATCTTGTGCATCGTTTCATACTCTTTAGCTATCGAGCTGATGATAATCTGGGAATTGAAACGACGATCATCTCGCGATCCATTCAAGCTTCCAAGGGTACCCAAATAATAAGAAGGCAGGCAAAGAAGGCAGCAGAGTGCAATGACCACTTTCATCTCGCGAGATGATTGAATTTTTGGGGCGAGTAGTCGGGTTCGAACCGACGACCTCCTAATCCACAGTCAGGCGCTCTAACCGGCTGAGCTATACTCGCCATAATCTCGCATCGACAGTATCAAAGGCTACCATTTCAACTTTGGTTTTGTCTAGTAGCCAGTCGCTTTAAAGCCCCTCAGAGCGCTGTGTGCTTTTCGCGACGCTCGCAATAATCGCCAGCACGCTCGCCGCTGCACAACAGATGGCGAACAAGTCGCCGTGACGGGTGTATGGGGTCTGGCCGCCGCGCGCCTGCGCCTGCCAGACGTGCGAAGCTGAGGTGAACATCGGGAGCGGATCAACAATACGCCCGTCGGCGGTGATGAGCGTAGTTACCCCAGTATTAGTCACGCGCACCAGATCGCGGTCGTTCTCAATCGCCCGCATGACGGCGTGGGCCAGGTGTTGGCGTGCCCCGGCCGTATTCCCGAACCAGGCATCATCGGAGACGTTGATCAAGAGGGTCGCTCCGTTCTGCACGAAGCGCCGCACGAGGCTGGGGTAGGCGGCCTCATAGCAGATGAAGGTGCCGGCGCGGACGAAGCTCGTGGTCCGCTCGATGGTCGGCGTGTTCATCTCGCCCCCTTCGCCGAGCGCGAGGGCGGCACGCTCGGTGCTGAGTTTCAGGAGGTTGACGACGGCATCGGTTCCGGGCGTAAAGTCGCCGACAATCGCCGGGACGAACCGGCCGAGCACCGGCCGCCACGGCACGTACTCGCCGAAGGGGACGAGCCGCATCTTGTCGTAGCGCCGCAGCGGCGTGCCCTGGGGGCTGAGCGTCTCGGCGCTGTTGAAGTAACGCTCGCCCTCGCGCGTGAGGGCGTTGAAGATCAGATGGCTGCCAATCTCCCGCGCGAAGGAGTTGAGGCGCTCGCGCACCGCCGGGTCGTTCTCGTAGAAGAGCACGAGGGGCGATTCGGCCCAGATCACCAAGTCGGCGGTCTTGCTCGGCGCCTGCTCAAGCGCGCTCCGCGTGAGCGCGAGGTTGTTCTCGAAGTGACGTGTTTGGTCCTCCGCAGTCTCATGCAGGTTGAGCGGGATGTTGGGCTGCACGCCGGCAATAGTGATCACTGCCCCCAGGTATCTTGGCAGCGGGGGCAGAAGCAGGGCTGCAAGGGCACCGATCATGATGAGCGCGACTGCCAGCTTTGCCGGACGCAGTCTCGCTTTGAGGAGGAGAGCAAGGACGGCGCTGCCTGCGGCAACCTCCCAACTGACTAAATAAACGCCGCCGTATTGCGCCAGGCGAGCTACCGCGAAGTGCTGCGCTTGTGAGATACCCAAGGCGTTCCAAGTCACACCGGTAATGGCCGGGCGGAGCCACTCGGTCCCGACCCAAACAATCGGCGCCAAAACCAGCGCCCAGGGGCCGAAGGCTCGCGCCATTTGCGCGACGGCCGCGGCGAAGATGGCGGGGAAGAGCGCGAGGATCGCAGCGAACAGAAACGCGACTCCGTAGGCGAGCACGGTCAGGAAGCCGCCGAAGTGCGAGATCGAATGCGCAATCCAGTTTTCGGCGAAGAAAGTAAAGGTCAGGCCCGTCATCCACCCGAGCCAGAAGGCCCGCCGCAGCCCGATGCCGCCCGTGAGCACATGGAGGAGTGGCGCGAGTGCGACCCACGCCAGCCAGCTCAGTTCGAATTTCGGGAAGGAGAGGACGAGCAGCAATCCCGTGGCCGCGGCCATCGTCGATTGCCAGAGGAGGCCGGCCGGGGTAAGGGGAAGGCGGCGGGACGCAGCGGGCTGTCTCATCACCGGCCTGGCGCATCTGCGGGCACTGTCACCGCACTGTAGCCTGCGTTGCGCAGTGCCAGCGACAGGTCGTCGGCCTGCGTGCGAGTAGCCAACGGGCCGACCTTCACGACATGCCCCCTGGCCCCCGAGCCTGTCTCGACCACAGTGTTGATGCGCTTCTGTGTGCGGAGCGCTGCGCTCAACTCATTAGCCGCCTCAGCCGAGTCAAGGCCCATCACGCGCACAGTAAAACCGGCCATCGGCCGCCCGGCGCCATTCGCCGCATAGGACTGCGGCGTCGAGTAGCCGATAAAGATGCCGGCGGCGAAGAACGTGGCGCACAGCAGCACGATTGCGAGATAGAGCATCAAGGCCCGCTTATCTTTCACCGTCAGATTACTCAAAAGTTTCATGGCTTCGATTCAGCGGCCAGAGATCAGCGGACAGGGGATCAAGCCAGCGCTTGTGCCTACTGATTTCCGGCCTGAGATTTCATCATGATCCCGGTCATTCCTGCGTTGCGCGCATTGTAGCACGATTTTGGCCCTTGCCACTCCCCGCGATGCGGGCGACAGAGAAATTGCCCTGACCGCCGGCTGAGGTCACGGCCGGAACTTGCTTTTTTCCGGGCCGGGGCGGATGCTCATGTCGCGAACGGGAACTCACACTCCAGTAGCCAGATCAAAGGAGCATACCAGGCAACATCGAGAAAGGTCATCGACAGTGATTCCACACCTGCGTGAGCGATTCAACGCGCAATTTTCCAGGGCGACTTACCAGCGATTTTTGCAGTCGCTCGAAGAGGCAGCCGGCGCCTCAGTCGAGTTCCGCCCGTGCGAGACGCCGGTCTTTATGCCGGCAGATTTGCTCGCCGAGATGCAGCAGGCCGCCTGGGAGATCATCAAGCAGCTTCGTGACCCGGCCTACCTGGCGGCCTCCGAGCGCGCCATCCCAGACGAGTTCCGCACCCCCGGTGAGGGCGACCACCCGAACTTTATCCAAGTCGACTTCGCCGTCACTCGTGAGGCGGATGGAAAGTTCGTGCCCAAGCTGGTTGAGCTTCAGGGCTGCGCTTCGCTCTACGCCTATCAACTCGCCCTGCCCCACGTCTATCAGCGCCACTACGATTTGAGCGGCCTCGCCTATCTCCTCAACGGCCTGACCGATGAAGGTTATGTAGAGCTGTTCCGCCGCACGGTGCTCGGCCCTCATACGCCCGAGCAGGTCATCCTCATGGAGATCGAGCCGGAGCAGCAGAAGACGCTCCCGGATTTTCTGCTCACCGAGAAGTTGATCGGCGTGCCGACGGTGGCCGTGACGGACGTCGTCAAGCGCGGCCGCAAACTCTTCTACCGTAGCGGCGGTCGCGAAGTCGAGATTCGCCGCGTCTACAATCGCGTGATCATCGACGAGTTCGTCAGCAAGGGCGTGCGCGCCGCCTTCGATTTCCGGGACGAGTTAGACGTCGAGTGGGCGGGCCACCCGAATTGGTTTTTCCGGATGAGTAAATTCTCGCTTCCCTTCCTCAAGCACCGGACAGTGCCGCGTGCTTCATTCCTGGATCAACTGACAGAGTATCCGGAGCCGCTCGATCAGTTTGTACTCAAACCCCTCTTTTCTTTCGCCGGCAGCGGCGTCAAGGTCAGCGTGACTCGCGCCGACCTTGACGCCATTCCCGAAGCTGAGCGCGCAAATTATCTGCTGCAAGAAAAGATCGCCTATGCGCCGGCCGTCATCACGCCTGAGGAGCCGAGCAAGGTTGAGGTCCGCTTGATGTACATCTGGCCGGACGATGAGGCCGAACCCACGGCCGCGACAACGCTCAGCCGCTTGAGCAAGGGCGCAATGATGGGGGTTGACTTCAACAAGAATAAGGAATGGGTTGGGTCTTCGTGCTGCTTCTTTGAATACTGAAGGCGAAAGACGAAAGGGGCAAGGCGAAAGGGGAGTCTTTCCTTTCGCCTTTCGTCTTGTCCCTTACCCCTCTCTGCTAGGCTTTCTTGACACCCTCGTGAAACGGCCCATATACTGGCCGCAATGCGTGTGATGGCACTTGATTATGGCACGCGCGCAATCGGCGTGGCCATTTCCGATGAATTGAGGTTGACGGTCCGGCCGCTGGCGACGATTCGCCGAGAGCGCCAGAGCCGCACGCACATTATCGAGCGCGTCTTCGCGCTGGCGTCGGAATACGAGGTGGGGACCCTCGTCGTGGGACTGCCGCTGAGGATGGATGGGACGGAGGGCGAGGCGGCGGTGCGGGTGAAGCGCTTCATCCGCGACTTGCAGAGCCGGCTGGCGGTGCCGGTCGTCCCTTATGATGAGCGCTTAAGCTCCCACGCGGCGGATGAAATTTTGCGCGAGCGCGGGGCTGACCGGCGTGAGCGGCGCACGCGGTCGGATGAGGTTGCCGCCGCGATTATTTTGCAGGATTACCTTAACGAGCACCCGAACGACCGCGGAGCCGATATTCCAGCCCCTGCCACCCACCTGTAGGTCAAAGCATGCGATTCAGTTCTCTTGCCAAAAAGGGCATCATCTTGCTCGCGGCCGGGCTGATTGTGGCCGTCGCCGGCGTCTATTGGCTCAACCGCGAGGTCAGGCGGCCTCACGCGCACGGGGCGGCCCAGGACGTGATCACGATTGAGCCGCGCTCGAATTCGGGAGCGATCGTGGCGCGGCTGCACCGCCAAGGAATCCTCGCCCGCGAGTGGCCGGCCCTGCTTTATCTGAAGCTGGTGGCGCGCGGCAAGCACTTCAAGGCCGGCGATTATCAATTCAAATCCCCGATCACGCCGCTCGAGGTGATCAATAAGTTGGCCCGCGGCGAAGTGGCAACGCACAGTTTGACGATCCCTGAAGGCTACAACCAATTCGACATCGCACGCATTCTCGCTTCGCTCCCGGGACTCAAGCAGCCGGCGGCGGGAAGCCCCGAGGAGGTGCTGGAGCTGTTCAAGAATACCGCGCTCATCGCCGACCTCGACCCGCGGGCCAAGACGCTGGAGGGGTTCCTCTTCCCCGACACTTATGAGTACACGGCCAGCACCACCCGTGAGCAGTTGGTTGAAGCCATGGTGCGGCGCTTCCGCAAAGTCTACACGCCGGAGATGCAGCAGCGCGCCCAGCAAATCGGGATGACGACGCGCGAAGTCGTCACGCTCGCCTCGCTGGTCGAAAAGGAGGCGAAGGTCGACAGGGACCGCGAGCTGATCTCATCGGTCTACCACCGGCGGTTGAAGCTTAGGATGGCGCTCGCCTGCGATCCCACGGTAATTTACGCGGCGCTCATCGAAGGGCGCTACCGCGGGAAGATTTATCAAAGCGATCTTGATCGCAGCTCGCCCTACAATACCTACAGACGCGCGGGGCTGCCGCCCGGCCCGATTGCTTCGCCCGGCCGCCGCTCGCTCCAGGCCGCGCTCTACCCGGCCGACACTGACTACCTGTACTTTGTCGTCGATGTGACGCGCAACGACGGCTCGCACAAGTTTTCGGCCAACCCCGCCGAGCACGGCCGCGCGGTGGCGGCGCTGCGGCAGTGGGAGCGGCAAAATCAGCAGAGATAAGATAGGCGGCGGCGGGTAGCGCGAGGCCTTGCTCACGGGCCGCCAATGACGGGTCTCTCGTGTTTAGTGGAGCGGCTCGGAACTCCGAATTCACTGTGAGCGTAGTACAGTCAACTACCACCGTCAAAGGCGGTGGCTTGTCCCTGTACTCGGACTGGAAGTCCTTTCCGAGACTATAGGCCGGTTGACATATCCCGAAGGATAGCTCGAAGAGCCACGACCCCAGAGAGGAACCTTAAGAATTTTACGATAACAAGGTTGAGCGATAAGTTCTGTTATCAACGCCCAATTCTTAGTTCAAAGAGCGATAACCGTTGCTCTCCAAGGGAGAGTGCCTTTGCTCATGGCTATTATACCGAGGGCCTGATATCTTTCAACGGTCGAACCGAATAACTGCACCACTACCGGAGGTAGTGGCTTCAGAGGATCAGTGAAGCCAACCCTCAACACCTACGGGAGGCGCGTATGTTTGAACGCTACACTGAGAAGGCCCGCCGTGTCGTCTTCTTCGCCCGCTACGAAGCCAGCCAATTCGGCGCCTCGCAGATCGAGGCGGAGCACCTGCTGCTCGGCCTGATGCGCGAGGATAAGAACCTGACTACCCGCTTCTTCACTCGGCCCCTGGCCGATATCGAATCGGTCCGGAAAGAGATTGAGGGGCGCACCAGTCTGCGCGAGCGCATTTCGACCTCCATCGATTTGCCGCTCTCGGTCGAGGCTAAACGCGTGCTCGCCTTCGCGGCTGAAGAAGCGGACCAGTCAGACACCCCCGGCAAAGCCGGTGGCTTGATGAGTGGGGCCGCCTCAAAGGCGGTCGCCCTTACCAATTAGCTCTTTGACATCGCACGCGCGCGATGCCACGACTGCTTTCAGAAGCGCCCCTC
>Ga0207646_10000422_pt1 | contig 56581 bp, 46 predicted proteins | sample KBSK5502metaG_FD_184343 | JGI IMG/M metagenome (GOLD analysis project Ga0207646, IMG submission 184343) | Corn, switchgrass and miscanthus rhizosphere microbial communities from Kellogg Biological Station, Michigan, USA - KBS K5-50-2 metaG... | ecosystem: Host-associated > Plants > Roots >...
TGTTGGTTATAATTAGAAACGGAGGAGTGGGTGAGCGGTTGAAACCGGCGGTCTTGAAAACCGTTAGACTCGAAAGGGTCTCGGGGGTTCGAATCCCTCCTCCTCCGCCACTAAACCCAAAGCAGCCGTGAAGTTGGAGACGACGTTCACTCTTTTCGCAGGACGCGGCCTTTATCCCAATTCATCCCATTGCACCGAATTGCCTGACCAGCGGTCCGCAAAACCGTTAGGCTCGAACTTTAACAAATAAAGCGACGCTCTGCGAAACCGTGGTATCTAAGGTCGGAGATTACTTCCGGGTTGTCCGTCACCCGGGAGGAATTGCCACATCCTGGTTTCGGTCGCTCGCGGTAAAAGCCAGTTCTCGCCAGCAATCGTCAATTTTCTAGGAAGCCAGTTTGTTCAGGCCAACGCTGAGGGATTCTTCAGATACCGATTCACGATAGCATCGGCCGCGCGATACGTAAGAGCTAGGATGGTGGGTGTGGGATTCGCAGAGGCATTCTGCGGGAACGCCGACGCGCCTAGCACGAAAAGATTCGAAACCTGCCAGTGCTGCAAGTATGAATTCACCACCGAACGTTCGGGAGAACTTCCCATGATCGTGCCACCCTGAATGTGGGTCGATTGGCTGCGGGTTGCATCGTAACTTCGCAAGCCCGGAAATGGAGTAACTTCCCTTGCCCCCATCTGCCGAGCGATTTCCACTGCTTTCGCCGTGGCAAACTCAGCCATCCTCCGCTCGTTCTCTCGCCAGTCGAGGGTGAAACGAAGCAAGGGATCGCCAAAATGGTCTTTGTATATGGGGTCCAGGTCCATGAAGTTGCCTTTATAGGCTAAATGCTCGCCTGAAAAGACAATGCTCGCTGTGCTGTCATAGTAGTGGAGCGCTGCCTTCTTCCATTCCGAACCCCACCAGGCTTTCACCGTTTGTGGAACTACGCCGAAATTCGCTATGGGCCGGTAACCTAAACTCAAAACCTCGAAAGTCCCGCCACGCAGAAAGGCCAGTTGGCTGTGATCAAACACGTCGCCATCCAGGTCGCCGATACGGATCCCAGCAGCGCCAGCGCCCATAAACCGGTTAAGAGGTTTTTCAAAGAAGGCTGTCGCCGCGGGAAAGAAGATTTGGTGGGTCAGGTTGCGTCCAAGCGTGCCTTTTCCGGAAGTAGGGTCGTAAGGTTCTCCGATCTGCGAGAGGAGCAGTAACCGAGTATTGTTCAGAGTCCAGGACGCGAGAAAGACCACTTCCGCCGGTTGAAATACCTCTTCGCCGCTGGCATCGATATAAGAGACGCCGCGCGCCCTCTCCCTGCTTTGCGTAGTGCCATGCACGATGCGTCGGACTGTTGCTCCAGTGCGAATGGAGACGTTTTTCCGTTTTTGTATCACGGGCAAGAGAGTATTCGTAGGCTGAGCTTTGGCGCCGATCATGCACCCAAATCGTTCGCAGAACCCACAATAGGTGCAGCCCGGTCTCGCGATGCCATCGGGATTCGTGTAGACCTGGCTAATGGTAGCAGCAGGAACCGGATATGGATGGTATCCAAGACCCTTTGCAGCATCTCGGAACAAGGCCGAACAGTAGGGAATCTTGGTGGGCGGAGTGGGATATTCAGCGCTGCGCCAGCCTTCAAAAACATTGCCACCTTCTATCAGTTTTCCGCGAATATTGCCGGCTTTGCCGGAAATTCCTAGAAGTACGTCTGCACGCGTGTAGTGTGGTTCCAATTCGTCGTATGTGACGCCCCAATCCTGAATGGAGTGATCTTCGGGCAATCTCTCTGCTCCATATTTTTCGATTGTGTTGGACAGCAGTGCGAAACAGTCCGGCAGAGCGCGAGGGAATACACCGTTCCAGTGCTCACCTGCTCCCCCGACGCCAGAGCCGGGGAAGAAAGATGCGTGCTGTCGAAGGGGAAGAGCGCGCTGGCTCGTAGTATGCCGGAGTGTGACCGACTCGCCCGAGGCATCCTGCATCATGCGGAGCCGAATCGCGTAATCCAACTCATCCATGTCGTCGCCGTAGTCGTCCGTCTTGCGGAGCCCACCGCGTTCGAGCACCACCACCGAAAGCGCCGTGCGCGAGCCAAGTTCCTTGGCCATGAGCAAGCCAGTCCAGCCACCGCCGACGATCACCACGTCCACCGATGGCAAGGTCTTCATTCCGCATCCTCGCTGGGGCGGGCGTTGCGCCCCGTCATCTGGCGTAAGCTGGCGGGTTTTGGGCGAAACGCTTCACCAAAGTGCTTGTCCGCGTCGTCGAAGTTGCTCATGCGGGGGCCAGGGAAGCCGATGAGCTGCCAGCCCAGCATGTCGATGTTCCCACCATGCATCGGATCGCAGAACATGCCTTCCATGGTGTTCTGCCTGAGAAGCGAGAAAAACAAACTAGCTTCGATTTGCTTCAGCTTCTGGTCCTGCTCGGCAGGCTCTAGGCGATCGAAGCCGTTCAACTCTTTGAGCCCTTGGCGATAGATCTGCTGCGGCGTGGCTTGGCCTTGATAGCCGAACTCCGGGGGGGCGTTCTCTTCAAAAGGCCCCTGAGTGTAGCGATGGCGGTCGCGACCCCAAGGTCCTGCCAGCTGGCGGTCGATGTAGACAACAACGCCTGCTTCACTGGCGCCCGGGCCTGCTTCGTCGCTCGGAAAGATTCGTGATGCGGCAGCGGCAACAGTCAGAGCTTCCGCTTGAGAGAAAAATCGAAGAGGAATGCGAATGGATTTGTCAGCTCGCGCGGAAAGTCGAAAGACTGCGCGATCAAGCGAGTAGACAAGCTCTCCGCCGATGCTGGCCACTGACAAAGTGAGAAATTCACGGCGCCGCATGATGCGGAGCATATCAGACGTCTCCGTGTTATACGGGAAAGTGGCCTTTCGATTCGAGCCCCCGTAACTCCCGTGTCGTCGGCAACCTTCCCTTATCGGATTATGGAAAGGTTGTCCGTGATTCGGCCAGAATCGCTAGCAAGAGCCCCGGGCTTGCAACATCACGAAGATATCCAACGCAATTGTGAGCGACTACGTCACAAGAAGATGCGCCCACGCACTCTTGATCATGTTAGGGGAGACCACATTTTGGCTTGCTCTTTGACTTCTTCTGGGATGCGACCTAAGATGCCCGGAAATAGGCGGTACTCTCCGCATGACTGGCCAAATACTCGGCCATTATCGCATCTTGGAAAAAATTGGTGCCGGGGGCATGGGCGAAGTCTATCGTGCGCACGATGATATCCTGCAACGCGACGTGGCGATTAAGACTCTTCACCTGGGATTGTTGGATGATCCGAGAGCCAAAGAGAAGCTCTTGCGGGAGGCAAGATCCTCATCCGCGCTCAACGATCCCCACATTTGCACCATTTACGAAGTAGGCGAATCAGACGGCAAGGCTTTCATCGCGATGGAGTTGGTGGAAGGCCGGCCTTTGAACTCTTTAATTCCGTACGAGGGATTGCCAGTCAAATTGGTCGTTCGCTACGGCACACAGATCGCGGCGGCCTTGGCACACGCGCACGATTGCGGGATCGTTCATCGCGACGTAAAAAGTTCAAATGTCGTGATTGCTCCATCGGGTTTGCTGAAGGTTCTCGATTTTGGACTCGCGCTGCGACCTCGCGGGACCGACCTCGAAGAAATCACACGCACTCAAGATTCAGGCGTCCCTCAGGACTCGCTGACGGGAACACTTCCATACATGGCCCCGGAAGTTCTGCGTGGTTGCGAGGCCACCGAAAGGACCGACATCTGGGCTCTGGGTGTCGTTCTGTATGAGATGGTGACGGGCAAGCGACCATTTCAAGCTCATACAGCCAACGAATTGGTTTCTGAGATCCTGCGTGAGGCTCCGGCACCACTGTCAGGCAGTGTTCCCGGCGTGCTGAGGCGCATCATCGAACGCTGCTTGGAAAAAGAGGCAGGGCATCGCTACCAGCGCGCAAGCGAAGTTCGCGCGGCCCTCGAAGCAGTCCAGACAGAAGACGCATCGGTTCCCCTCGCCACAGCTAAGACCAGCGCGTCTTCCAGGACTCGCATCGCTTGGCTAGCGGGATCAGTCGCATTTCTGTGCTTGGCGGGATTGCTGGCCTCGAACGTCGGTGGATTGCGCAGGCGGATCTTTGGACCTAAATCTTCCGGCCCGATTCAGTCGCTCGCTGTCCTTCCGCTTGAGAATTTGTCCCATGATCCAGCTCAGGAATACTTTGCTGACGGCATCACCGATGCTCTGATCACCGAGCTTGCTAAAGCCGGAAACTTTCGCGTCGTTTCTCGAACTTCCGTGATGCCTTACAAGGATGCCAAGAAGACCCTTCCTAACATCGCACAAGAACTAGGCGTGGACGCGGTCGTGGAAGGATCCGTGCTTCAATCCGAAAATCGTGTGCGCATTACGGCGCAACTTATCGAGGCTCGGACAGACAGACATCTGTGGGCCGAAAACTATGAGCGGGATGTCAGGGACATTCTTTCTTTGCAGGATGACGTTGCCAGCGCCATTGCTATCGCCGTCCACAGACGCATCGCCCCTCCGCGGTCCTTTCAGAGTTCCCGGCCACCGGTGAACCCCGAAGCCTATCGGTTCTATCTTCAAGGGATGTACTCGTACGACAGGCATACAGACGAAGGCTTCCAAAAGGCCATCAGTTTCTTTCAACAAGCAATCGACAAAGATCCTTCTTTCGCCTCTTCCTATTCAGCGTTGGCTGACTGTTATATGGCTCTCGGAGGGTTCAGCCTTGCGTCCACAAGCGCCGTGTTACCAAAAGCGCGGGCCGCAGCCAATCAAGCGCTCCAGCTGGACGATTCTCTGTCAAACGCCCATGAAACGCTGGCAAGCATTCACATGACCGAATGGAATTTCGCAGGGGCGGAAAAGGAATTCCGGAGAGCTCTCGAACTCAATCCGAATGATGCGGGCGCGCATCAGGGCTACGGCGGTCTCCTATCGTATCTGGGAAGGTTCGACGAAGCGTTGCCCGAGGCGAGAAAAGCTGTTGAGCTCGATCCTCTGTACATCACACATGGCGTTGTGCTCGGAAATGTTTTCTACTATCGCGGCGATTATGAAGCGGCCTTAAAGGAATACAACAATGTCTTGGACATGGATCCCAATTATTGGCTCGCACACGGCTCTCTCGCCCTCACTTACGGACAAAAGAAGATGTATCCGCAAGCCTTCGCGGAGTTGGAGAAAGTGATGGCCGCATTTCCACATAGCAATGTCACAGCCGTCTGGGGTCAGATCAAAGCCCTGTCTGGTGCGAAGAACGAAGCGCGAAGGATCGCCCGCGAGTTGCAGAAGCGTTCCAAGAAGGAATATGTCTCCGACTATTGGGTGGCTACCATTTATGCCGCTCTCGGCGACAATGATCAAGCCTTTCAATTGCTTGAGGGCGCATACACGGAGCGCTCTCAATGGTTAATTCAATTGAAAGTCGACCCCAGATTCGCGAACCTGCGCTCCGATCCCCGATTCCAGGATCTGCTCCGCCGCATTGGCCTTCCCACGTAGCGTAGCTTTTCTCCAAAACTGCGTGGTTTTGTGTGGCCAGGCCATTTGTGGCCCGGCCGCTCCAGCACGACACCCACTTTACGGCTCATCCGGTGAGTCTTGGCCGCGTGGCGCCGATAAATCGGCTAACCCGAGAGGTAGTCCAGAAAACGGCGACTCGGGCCCAATCGCCGACATAACCAGGCGAATCAAATAAACGGATTGACTGGACATTCAGAGCCCCCCTTCCAGAATCTGACCGGCCATTCGGGGTGCGGTGGAAATCATAAGAAACGTTTACTCGCAGCAAATTCTGTCGTTGGTACTACGCAAAACTGACATACGATGAATGACGATGCCTAAATGTTATTCACTCCGACTCCTATCATTGGTTCTGGTATTCGAGCTCGTCATGCCACAAGCAGAAGCCCGGCAACCAGTCTACGCTCGAAAGGCTATGGTCGTCGCTCAAGAGGAGCACGCCACAGATGTTGGCTTGGCAGTGCTGCGATCTGGCGGCAACGCCGTCGATGCCGCTGTAGCCGTTGGCTTCGCGCTCGCAGTAACCCACCCTTACGCCGGCAATATTGGCGGGGGCGGATTCATGCTAATTCGCCTGGCCGATGGCCGCGCGACTTTTATCGATTTCCGTGAGAAGGCGCCGGGTAAGGCGAGCCGTGATATGTACCTCGACGCCGCCGGGAAGCCAACTGAAGAAAGCGTTGTAGGATGGCGCGCAGTGGGGGTACCCGGAACCGTCCGCGGCCTGGAACTGGCTCACAAAAAGTACGGGCGTAAGCCGTGGGCCGAACTCGTGAAACCTGCAGTGGACCTCGCGACCAAAGGTTTCCCGGTCTCCTATCCCCAGATGGATTCGTGGAAGCACTACGCTCCTTTGCTTGCACAATTCCCCGAGTCGAAGCGCATTTTTCTCAAAGGTGGCGCGTACTACGACTGGCAGGAAACGTTTCGGCAACCCGAACTGGCGCTGACACTCGATCGCATCGCTCGACTCGGGGCCAGTGATTTTTATGAAGGCCAGACCGCGCAGCTCATCGCCACTACGATGTTGGATCAGGGCGGATTGATCACGCTCGCAGACCTGCGCGACTATCAAGCGATCGAGCGGAAGCCATTGGAGGGTGACTACAAGGGCTGTCACATTATTACCGCACCTCCGCCCAGCGCGGGCGGCGTTGGGGTCTTGCAGATGCTGGCCATGCTGAACGCCACGGGCTACGAAAAAAACGGTCCTGGCTCCGCAGAAACCTATCATTATCTGGCGGAGGTCATGCGCCGCTACTACGCGGATCGAAACGAGTACCTCGGCGATCCTGACTTCGTGAAAAACCCAATCTCTTCACTACTCGACCCGGCGTATGTGCGCGCCAGACGGGCGACGATTAACCCCGAACGCGCCACACCGAGTGACGAGGTGAATCCCAGTCTTCCTGTTGGGAGCGAAGGCTCGGACACCACGCACTTCAGCATCGTGGACGAGCAGGGCAATGCGGTTGCGGTTACTTACACACTCAATAGCGCTTATGGAAGTGGCGTTACCGTGCGGGGCGCCGGATTTCTGTTAAATGACGAAATGGATGATTTCGCCGCAATGCCAGGAACACCGAATAAGTTCGGTTTGGTGCAGGGCGCGAACAATGCTATCGCCCCCGGCAGACGTCCGCTTTCCTCCATGACGCCTACAATTATTTTGAAGAATGACAAGCCGTTCCTTGTGATGGGCGCTCCAGGCGGGTCGACGATTACCACCGCGGTCCTGCAGGTGATCGTCAACATCATCGATTTCGGAATGAATGTGCAAGACGCCATCGACTTTCCGCGGATTCATCATCAATGGAAACCGGATCGTCTAGACTACGAAAGTGGCGTTTCCCCAGACACAATCATGCTGCTTAAGGGCATGGGACACCAGGTGGAGGAAGCTCATCCCAGAGTACAGGCACGCGTAGAAGCCATCCTGATCAGTAATAGCTGGCTGCAAGGTGGGCATGACGGTCGCGGCGTCAACAGTGTCGGGAAAGCCTCTGGTTATTAAAGGACCTTTGCTGGGCTACCGGACAATTCCGAATCGACCGTGTCTCTGGCGCAGGCACTCAAGTTAGCGGCGTTCCCAGCATTTCGACTCGATGCCCGATGCGATGAGTCACGGTTGGTCGGCAACCCGTACTCTGTTATCCGTTAGCACTCCTGGTGCGTGGCCATTCAGTCTTTAAGGTAGCGATCAAGAAATTCAAATACGTCGGATTCCCATGCAGGGATATTTTCGTACAACATGTTGTGACCGTCGTCCGAGGTGAGGCCTACCTGGGGGTAGATTTTCAAAGAGTGTGGCTTGCGCAGGCGTTCCAGTTCTTCCGCCAGAGCACGTCCGGCGGCTGTACTGAAATCGTTCTCTGCATGGATCAGCATTACTGCGGCGCTGGTCTTGCGAGCCGCAGTGAGCAGGCGGTCGCGCACTTCGGCAGAGCGCTCCCAAGAACCAGCCCCTGCACCGAAGGTGACCACTGCACGGATCGTGCTGTCGCGCTCGGCCGCGAGCAATGTGAGCTGCCCGCCAAAGGAATTCCCCGCAACAGCGATGCGGTGAATGTCAACTCCCGGCACCGTCTTAAGGAATGCCAACGCGGCCATTACATCATCGAGCTGATCGGTCGTCAGGAGCTTGAACTGGAGATGTTGGCGGGCTTCTCTTCCCCTTTCTTTTTCCTCTTGACGCAGGAGATCCTGCATGAACGCCGCCTGGTCAGCGGAAGGACCGTGGCCGCGGCGAAAGGGATAGAGGAACGCGTAGCCATGCTTGATGAAGAAAGGGGCAAGGATTTCGGCTGACTCGGTAATCTGCATTCCCGCGGTAAGGTCAGCCTCGTTGCCGCCCGAGCCGTGGCTGAACAACACTGCAGGAAAGGGCCCGGGACCGGCTGGCTTCCAGAGGTACGCTTTCAGGCGAACCTTTCCGCTGGGAAACTCTACCGTTTGCGGAACCATCGGTCGCTTGGTCTCGCACAAAGTAGAGGGTGAAAGCATCAGGAAGCACGCCAACCAATACTGGATTCTCATGGCCTTGTGGCCCTTCGGGAACAAAATATACCGCAGCCCTAAAAGACTGACAATTGCTTGAAAACTCTGTGGGTAATTGTGGATAGTCAATCCAGGTCATTGGCGAGTTGTCGACAACCCTTACGTTACTGGATTGCGGAAGGGTAGCTCGTGATTCGCTCAAAACGGAGCTGGTCCGCAGGATGAGCGCAATGGCTTGACCTGTTCTTCATTTGTATGCCGAACTGAACAGGGAACATTTTTAAGTGGTGGAGCTAATCCTGCGGAGTGAGTTCAAGCACTGTAATCTCCGGCCGCGCCCCGAGCCGGATGGGGAAGCCGGCGGTTCCGATGCCGAGGTTGACGTAGAGCTGGCTGCCGGCTTTTCCGCGCCAGCCGCTGGCGCAGGGAGTCTCCAGGCTAATGCCATGGAAATGTGACGACTTGCTGCCGCGCTCAGTAGTGACATGCAACGTCGTCTGAATGCTTCCGGATACCAAGACTGCGTCTTTCTGCACGCGCAGCAGACGTTGGGGAACTTCGCCATCGCGCTGAAGGCAGCAGCGAAATAGTGCTCGAAAGAATGACGATTCGCATTTCGGTGTCTGTGGTTCTACGGTTGCTGTTCCAAGCGCTACCTCATCAAGGGAGCAAATACAATTGACTCGCCGCGTAGTTGTAACAGGCGTTGGACTCGTCTGTGCTGCAGGAGTCGGCACGGAGGAAAGCTGGAAGAATCTTCTGGCCGGGCAGAGTGGCATTGCCACCATCACCAGCTTCGACTCCGCGCGATTCGACTGCCGCATTGCGGGTGAAGTGAAGAACTTCGACCCGTTCCAGTGGATTGACAAAAAGGAATTGAAGAAGATGGGCCGGTTCATCCAGCTGGCCCTGGCCGCTGCGGATTTTGCGGTGAAGATGGCAGACTGGAAGCCTGAGGAGTCTGATCTGGATGAAGTGGGAGTTTACATCTCCTCGGGCATCGGCGGCTTCGACATGATAGAGCGTGAGCACATCAAGCTGATGCAGGGCGGGCCACGGAAGATCTCGCCATTTTTCATTCCTTCGGCAATTATCAATCTGGCCGCCGGACACATTTCGATTCGATATGGTGCGCGCGGACCGAATTCGGCGACGGCGACGGCGTGCTCGGCTTCGGCGCATGCCATAGGCGATTCGTTCAAGATTATCGAGCGCGGCGCGGCGGAGATGATGATCTGCGGCGGGGCCGAAGCAGCTATCACGTCGATGGGGATTGGGGGATTTGCGTCGATGAAGGCGCTTTCGACCCGGAATGATGATCCGCCGCGCGCGAGCCGGCCGTTTGACGCGAAACGTGATGGATTCGTTGTGGGCGAAGGCGCGGGGATTTTGATTTTGGAATCGCTAGAGTGCGCTCAGAAGCGGAATGCGCCGATTTTCGCGGAGATTGTAGGATACGGAATGTCGGGCGACGCCTGTCACATCACGCAACCTGCCGAAAACGGTGACGGGGCGTATCGCGTGATGCGCAAGGCCTTAAAGGACGCAAAGCTCGCGCCGGAAGATATCGGGTATGTCAACGCGCATGGAACGTCGACGCCGATCGGGGACGTCATCGAGACGAGAGCACTCAAAAGGTTATTCGGAGAGCGGGTCAAGCAAGTTCCGGTGAGTTCGACGAAGTCGATGACCGGGCATTTGCTCGGTGGAGCAGGTGGACTCGAAGCAGGCATCAGCGTGCTGGCGCTACGCGATCAGATCTTGCCGCCGACGATCAATCAAGAAGCACCCGATCCGGAGTGCGACCTGGACTACGTTCCGAATGCGGCGCGCAAGGCGTCGGTGGACTATGCTCTATCGAATTCGTTTGGGTTTGGCGGTACGAACGCTGCGCTCATTTTCGGCCGTTGGACTGGCAAATAGCCTGGACTCGCTGAGGTTGAAAGGGACAGCGGGAGGGAAAGATCAATGCGACGTAACCTCGTGCTCTGGTTCGTGTTATTGCTCACCGGATTTCTTACTGGGTTCATCTTGCAGTATGCCAGACTGCAGCGGGTACTGCAGGAACTGTCCGCCTCAACAAAACAATTAGATTTGTGTCGGTCCAGCGAAGAATTGTCACACCTTCGCGACACAGCCACGATGATGTATCTGGAGGCCATGCAAAAGAACTACGGAAAGGCCGGAGAATACTCGAAAGAGTTCTTTGATCACGCTCAGAAAATTGTGAGCAGCACGGATGACGCAGTGCTCCGCGACTTGCTTTATGACATCCTGGCAACCCGCGATCAGACCACCGCGGATCTGGCGAAGGGAGACGCCATCGCAGTCCCAGGAATACAGCGAGTCTTATCCAAGCTCGAGCAGACTACAAAACATTGACTAAAGGCGCGCTACCCGTGGCTCGACTCAAGCTTTGGAAGCTTAATGTCCCACGCTAGACCCAGCCACTGGAGTGCGCAGATCCCGTACCAATTCAAATCGAATTCATACCAGGCAAGGCCATGACGCGCCGACCGTGGCGCGGCGTGATGATTGTTGTGCCATCCTTCACCAAACGTGAGCATGGCAACCCAGAAGCTATTGGTAGAAGCATCGCCCGTCAAGAAGCGCTGTGATCCCCACATGTGTGTTGCAGAATTTACGAGCCAAGTGCCATGGAGATTGACGACAGTTCGCAGGAAGATTCCCCAAAGCAGGCAGGACCATCCACCGATTGCAAGAAGTGCTAGGCTCAGGACAGCCAGCGGAGCCCAATGCCACTTGCTGATCCAGACATGAAATTTATCTTTGCGCAGATCCGGAACAAACGGTAAGAGCTCACCCGCGCTATTGTGCAGTGCCTTGCCCGTTATGATCCAGCCCATATGGGCCCACAACCCGCCATCTCGAGGGGAGTGCGGATCGCCTTCCTTGTCGGCGTTCTGATGATGAACCCGGTGCGTTGCGACCCATGCAATCGGCCCGCCTTCGAGGGCTAATGTGCCGCAAGCGGTCAAGAAATACTCCACCCATTTCGGTGTCTTGTAACCGCGATGCGTGAGCAGCCGGTGGTAGCCCATTCCGATGCCGAGGCTGCCGGAAATCCACCACAAGACAATGGCTAGCGCCAGCGCTTTCCAGGAGAAGAAAAAGAGCGCTGCAATGGCTCCGACGTGGAAAGCAATCATGAACAAAGTCGTGGTCCAGATAATAGGTTGTGAAAACGTTTTGTCCCGTTCGAACTTACTCAGCCGTTCCTCTGATCGACCGCAGAGCCGTTCGACCCTTGGACAGGGAGGCTGCAGACCGCCGACGTTCATGTTTGACCGACATTGTCCTCTTTGGACGGACATTGTTTTCATGCTGCCGTTCCTGTAATTCTGGAGGCGGGCGAAAGAAATCTCGCACGGGCTGACGTTTGAATTACGATCGCAGACCAGTTGGACACTCTGCTGGACAGGTTAGAAATGAACACTTCACATGCACAGCAGTGATCTATTGGCCCTTCGTCAAGATTCCAAGGGGATACAGGGAGCTGACAGGCTCGCTCCTCAGAATCCTCATGTTCAGCCTGCCAACCATTGCAGCGAGACCTCGAAAGGGCGAAAAGAATTCAACAACTCTCCGTCGAACTCCTGCCAATGCTTCTGCATCATGGACGCCCCAGAAATCTACCAGCCGGCCGGTCTTGTGGTTGTAAGCGAACTTTTGACCGCAATCCAAGCAAGTGATGTAGGACCGTCGGCCATAGACAGATCGGCATCCGTGAAGGTTGGAGGGGATTGACTCGCCTATCGGAGGACCCTTATGTCGATGGGGACAGACAAGAACAAGACGAAGCAGAGTCCTCAGAAAGAGCGGGGCCCGGAAGACCATACTCCACCACGGCTCCGCAGGGAGGAGTGATCTTTCCGCCGTGAACGGACTTCTCGCTGCCGATGGATACAGAACTAAAGACCCTTTGATTCTATATGCTCGGGCCACTTTTTTTTCGATTGAGGTTGTCATGTAAGCACCTCAATAAGATGATGGACGCGGTGAAGATTCGCGTCTGTTCCGTTGTGAACACTGACCTAGCAGATTGTCTTCTTGTCGCGATACTGTTCTGGCGCCTGCGCGACGCCGATCGTGTACACCTATGTGAGCCAGTTCCAAATCCAAGGGGGAATTGCGCGGCATACTCGTTCCGGTTGTGGAGAAGTCTTTAGCCGACGGTACAATCCTTAGCTGGTCCACCTTCGAGCAAGTCGTACACACACCCGACTGATATACGCACGGCGCGGCGCGGTCGTCCAACAGCATCACCGGGCTCATGAAAGTGATCGACGAAGTTCGCAAGAACGTCCGCGGCCCGGGCAAATCGCAGCCACCAAGCACGAAGACTTCTTGATGCAAACAAGCATGTACCATGGCGGCACCGTCGATGCGCTACGTCGTCATCACCTACCCCAACGCCGAAAGCATGGACAAGTGGGCGACAGCCATCAACACGACGATGGGTAAGTGGAGCCCTGCGGAACGCACAGAATTCGCAAGTGCCACGGTGCCCCACAGCCGGCGCGACATCTTGGCGCGGATAACGCACTCAGGCCATAAACAGCGGATTCTTTCTTGGTAGTGTGAAACGGGGATATTCAGTGCCGTAGTGTAAGAAGGTGGGTCTCTCCGTTTACATCTAAAGAATCGCAGGGTTGGTAAAATTAGCGAATCGCCGCCTTGGCAACAGGGTTCCGTTCACCGACCGAGGCATTCGGTTTTTACCCGAAGGTTTGCACCATAATAAAATCGTAATACTAATGGTGGTGAATGGCGGCAAGACGCGAACGAAAAGTGAATAAAGAAGGAGAAATTGATTCGTCAGGTTTCATCGCAACTTGCTGATTTCCTTTGATTAGGGCCAGTTCCTGCAAGTTGTGATTAAATTTGTTTCCTGGCTGTTAACCGAAAGGTCTGCAAAATGCGCTATTAGTTGGTGCAATGGAGGGAATGCTGGATGCGGTGTAATTCCGTTTCACTATACGGGAGCAAGTTACCCCGTAAAGCACTGGAAAGCGGCAGGGGAAGCAGCGGCTAGCTGTATTACTTTCGATTAAGTACTGAGTCTATTACTTGCCAATTACTGGCCAAAAGGCGGCAAATGGGATCATTCCGGCGCAACTGAGAGCTCGTAACTCTAACAAAACAAGTGAACATCGATGAGCAAGAACGGGGTCGGTTAGACTAGCAAACCGCCGACTGAGAATCGCCTACAAACGTATGGGCTGGCCTAGATTCCACCCAGAAAGTTGCTGCCTGCTTTTGAGTTTCCGGCGGACTCTGTCCGACGAGCTGACTACCTTTATCCCAATTTATCACAATAGGCTGCCAACTGTGCCCAAACCACCCACAACGAGCCGAACGCCGCCTTTAGTTCTCAACAACTTACCAGCGAGCCAGGGCGCAATCACCCGCCTTGAAAACCGTTAGACTCGCAAGGGTCTCGGGGGTTCGAATCCCTCCTCCTCCGCCAGTAAACCCAGAACGCAGCGTTGTAGTTAACCATCACTTCCAATCTTTCCGGCGGCCAAAGTCCTTTATCCCGATTTATCCCAATGCAGGAATTGCCTGCCAAGCGGTCCGCGAAACCGTTAGGCTCGAAAAGGGGGGCTCCGCGGTTCGAACCCTTGAGTAGTCGGTTCACAGCCGAAAACTAATTTCGTTCGAAGGCCTTCGTGTCAGTCTCGACCGGGCAAGCGGCCGGGTCACAGTCTGACCTCCTGGCTTTGCACCAGAGGGTCGCGAACCAACGCAGCTCAGCTTGGCATTTATCCGCGCGTTCACCCTGTGCTAGCCAAGCACACGAGACACCTCAACCTCGTGGACATCCTTGCGGTCCGAGTGGACCGCATGCAGCGGAACTTCGAGCCGATGCGGAAGCAAGTGAAGGCGTGGAAGGGGACTCGCCTTCCCGATGAGTCCGCGAAGCTGGTCATCTACCGGGCATTCGTCGAGGGCGAGTTGGATGCTCCGAAGCATCTGGCCCGCCGTGTCCATGACCTGTATTTCAATCCGCAGGTTGAAGAATTCGCTCCGAGGACGACATGGAGTCTCTCCAATTCGTTCACCAGCGCGTTCAAGGAACTTGACCCGATTCCGCAGTTCAAGGCAACGGCGAAGCTTGCGCCGTTCCTCAAGCATAAATGGCTCGGTAACAACCACAATGGCTCTCCTGCGCGTCTCGCGGTGCGCCGTGCCTCGGATCGCGAGAAGCCCTTCTTACCCTTCATCGCCCGCCAGCCAGCAGAATGGGCATGGTTGGAGTAGTGTTACCTGTTTCCGGTTCGATCGTGATCGCAAATGCTTTGGCCTGTAAATCCTTCGGCAAGGATGGCATCAGTACGCTGGCGCTGCCTCGAGCATCCGGTTTGAAAACGCCTACTGGAATAGGCGGGGCGCCGCTGGTCGGCAACAGCCAGAGTTCATAGGCTTTCTTGGGCGGAAGGGGCGCGAAGTTGCTCGCGAGGAAAACCAGGCTCCCCGTCTGCGGCCTGTAGATCGCTTTGCCTTGCGGCTGAGGCTTGGCATTGGTTGCTACCAACGTGACACGCAGGGCATCAGGAGCAGTCAGAAGCGCCAGGACTTCCGTCGCGCGTTCGACTTCGGCTTGGTTCTGTCTCGACTGCTTCAGCTGTTGAGCGAGATCCTGCCGCAACGCGTTATTCTGGCGCCATAACACGACCGAGACCACCGCCAGCACGATGGCGGCAGCTACCGGCGCCAGTAACCACAAGCGCCGCGCCTGTTTACGAACCACGCGCACGCGCGGCTCCTTGGCCACGGCGGAAAGCAGGCGGGCGCGCGCGCCCGGGGGTGGCGCTGGCCCCATCGTGGTCAGCCCCAGCAGACCCATATCACCGTACAGGTGCTGCAGCTCGCGCCGGCACGCCGCACACTGCCCCAGATGGGCTTGCAGAGCGGCGCGCTCGCTTCCCTCCAACGCGCCCAGCGCGTACAGCGTCAGGTCATCCGCGAATTGTTCGTGCACACTCATACTGCAAACGCCTTCCGCACTGCCGAGAGTCCAGAACGGATGCGCGTTTTGATCGTGCCCAGCGGCTGGCCAGTTTTTCCCGCGATCTCCACGTGCGTCAATCCGTCGAAGAACGCCATCTCCAGGGGGGCCCGCTGTTCGGCAGGCATGCCTGCTAGCACAGTGCGAACTTTCTCGATCATCTGGTTACGTTCTGTCGTGTTTTCCAGGTCCCGGTCCACGGCAATCACAGTCTCTGCTGCTTCCACCTCCGGGCGCTTCTTGCGGAGCTGATCGATGGCGCGATTCCGGGCGATGACGGCCAGCCACGCCGCCAAACTGCCGCGGCTGGCATTGAAAGTCTGCGCGTTGCGCCACAGTTGCATAAACACATCCTGGAGGATGTCCTCGGCGGCACTGCCGTCCGACAGCACACGAAGGGCGACCGCATACACCAGATGTGAGTAGCGGTCATAGAGGAGCGCCATTGCGCCCTCATCGCCGGAGTAGATGCGGGCGATGATTTCCGCGTCGCTCACTCCCAGTTCTGGCTGCGTCGTCGCCAATCCCATTCCTCGTGACTCGGTGTCGGCACTGTGAACCCAGCACAGGATACCTCTTTCACGCCAACGAAACGTTCGAGAGGCGTCGCGTCCCTCGCCAGTCTCGCGCACCGGGATCGTCGTGAACCCGTTGCCCAGCGACTTCCGAGCGACATATTCGAACTCCCCTTTCGCTTGTACTCTCCACCGCAGAGGCTCGCCTTGTGTCACTATTCTTGCTGCTGACCTATTTTGTAAGCTTCGCGGAGCCAGGCGAGCACTTCCGCGTTGAGGCCTTTTTCGCTCGTAATTCCGGATTGATAGACGTAATTGTTGGGCGGAGGATATTCCACGCGCGTAAAGCTTGGACTCTCGATCCGGTGCTTGCGAAACGCACCCGCGCCTGAAAGCTGATCCGAGATTTGTTGACATTCACTTTCACGGGTCCACATTTACGCACGCGCTTCAGAAAGGCGCGGTAGAGCTTCTTGCCAAATATTCCTGATCACAAACTTCTGCCTGCACCGAGGACACGTCCAAAGCAGTCGTTTTCGTCCTTTTCCATACCGATTGAATTCAGCATAGCATTCGCCGAGCCCTCCGGGAACGGACGTAACGGGTGGCCTCCGTGCCAGCGATCATTCATCGGAGCGGTGTCACGACAATACAGTCAGAGTGCCCCGTGATCCGGGAGGAATCGCGCGCCCAATAACTTCACCGGTTTTCACGTGAAGCATGAGGGCGATTCGCCATACAGGTTAAGGACCTGATCAGGCCGGGGCTTCACGCACGGACTCGCCCGTCATTGGATTTGCAGAGTCGGCTCGCGCTAGAGAAACTGCCTTGAGCCCTACTCGACGTGACGTCACGCCGAGTGCACACGGTACGAATTTGCCGCGTTCAGCTTGTCGACGTTGTCGAAGACAATCTCATCTCTCCGCACGGCCAGAGAGTATCGCACATACGTGGAAAGCGCTCTGCTGTCCTTACTGTCCCATCCGAACTTGGGCGATGCTAGCCAGCTTGTCTCGCGCCAGTTCGGAATCGGCAGTATTCAACTCTGCCGACTGCCGCAAGTACTGTTGTGCGGTTGCCCGTTCACCGCACTTCAGCGCGATCTCACCCGCGTGGCGGAACAGCTTCGCATCGCGAATGCCCACTGCCAACGCCGCCTCGATCTGTTTGCGCGCCTCCTGAGATTGCTCGTTCATGTACAGCGCCCAGGCATATGAATCCAGCGTGTACACGTCGCGACGCCGCGAGATTTCTCGTCTGGCCACTTCTAACGCTTTGGCAGGTTCGTTCGCGTGATCCGCGTAGTAGAAGGTCAGCTCGTGATTCGAGTTGTCCGCTCGGTAGGACTCGAGGAGCGACTTCTGCTCGAACTCCGCAAATGCCCTCTTCGCCTCTTCTGTCCGGCCGGCCAACTGCAAAGCCTCGGCCAGCTCGTATAGGTTTTCTGCGTGCGGCGCGGCCTGGTAGCGTTGCTTCAGGAGTTCAACTGCCTCCGCATATCGTTTCTGCTGGACTCTCACCTTGGCCAAATTCCCTAGGGCGTAGTGATATCCAGGAAAAATCACCTGCGCCTGCAGGAGCAGATTCTCAGCTTGACTGCTCTTACCGGTCGCCAGGTTCAGGTGCGCCATTTGCGTGATGATCCAGGCGCGGTCCTCGGATTCGCTGGGCGCAGTTGACTGGTACGCCATTTCCATCAAATCGAGCGCGCCGTCAACGTCGCCGAACAGTTCGCGGAGGTAGGCGGCCCGCGTCAGCCCAGGGATGCTCCCCGCCCTCAGATCGAGCATCCATTGCGCTGCTGCCTCTGCGTCCTTGTAGTTGCCTAGCTCCACGTTGGCGTCGGTAAGGAATCCGTAAAGCATCACATCGTCCGGCATCTTCTTATTGAGCTTCTTCGCCGTTTCTAGCGCAGCCGCGAACTCGTGCTTTCCCAGCAACAACCAGACGTGGGTCCTTTCACCATCAAAGTTGCCGGGAGAGATTTCGAATGACCTTTGCAGCGCTTCCTCGGCCTGCGTGTAGAACTTTACGTCGGAGGTCTCGCGCGCCCGCCGTGACAGCGCCAAAGCCAGCGCGTTGTAGGCCTCGAAGTCCTTGGGATTTTTCGCGATCAGCTTTTTCGCCTGGGCGATGTTTCGTTCCGCAGGCGAGAGATTTGTTTCCGCGCGGCTGCTCGGGCTTTGTGCCCATCCAGCGGCAGCAGCCAGGACCATCAACAGGAGAGCTGTAACACGTGGCATGACATTCCTCCATTTCTCTCGACTAAAAGTTTCGTGGCCGCCGTTGGCCAGCGGCCACGAATTTGGATTACTGGACTGGGCAAAGCTCTTGTGGTTGGCCACTGCACCCGGTCTGACCCGGGCCTACGTGATGGCTGTCCCGTCCACTGTGGGCCGGTTGCACGTAAGGAAATGTCGTGCCGTAGCCTGCTTCGTTGATGTTGACGCCATCGCCGATGCGTGTGCCGAACTTTACCGGGTCCGCCAGAATACCGGCCACGACGCGGGAGGCAATGTCCACCACGTCGTCGTTGAGTCGGCGCCCGTTTGGAAAGCCGGCATTGTCACCCCCTAGGAGCCCCAGGCGCTTCTGACTGCCGGGAGCCGTGGGCGGAATGCCGGTGTTCAATCGGAGCAGATCGGCAATCGGGCCCGCGTCCTGCGGGCTACATCCTGGACAGATCGGAGCGCTGTACTGGACTAGGGGCAGCAGGTCCGTACGAGGCGCCGCCGGCACCGGGATGCCAAGGGAAGAGAATAGATGCGCCAGAAGCGGATCCAGGAAGAAGTTGGCGAACTGGCCGTCGTGCTCCGGGTCATCCACACTGAAACGGTCTTTTGACCCCGTGCCGATGATCAGTTCGTTGATCAGCGGGTTGCCCTCGCGCTGTACTTGGCGCCACGGGCCCTCAGTTCGAACCGCATTGCCGTTTTCCTTCGTTTCGGCGACCTTGCGACGGATCGTAACGTGCTGGCGCGATGTCGCCCCATACGTTCCGATCACCGCATTCTTGTCGGTAGCCGGATGAAGCTGGTCGTCTACCGTCAGCATGGTGATCGGCACTTCCAGCACAATCGAGTTCACGTTGAAGCCTGCTACAGCATCGGGCGCGTAGTTGTGCGTGTCGTCGGCATCCACCTGCGGGCTCAGGACGCCGCCCACGCCCATGCGGAAGTTCAGGGAATCAAACGCCGCTCCCAGGTCGATAAAGAAAGGATCGTCCACCGTACCGGCGAATACCCGCACGCCGTCGCTTAGCTCGTAGATTCCCTGGTTGAACAACGCCTGATAGTTCGGCATAGTGCGCGGCCCGACGTTCGAAGGAACTGCGAACAGTGTTTGTCCGTCCGCCAGGTCGGTCGACATCCCGTCCCTGATCATCGTGACTGTGTAAGTTTGGCGCAGGCTCAGGCCAGTAGAGCCCGGACCGTCGAGCGAGGTGATCGGCGGTATCCCGGCGATTCCCCCCGCAAAACCTGTGAACACCCCGGGCAGCCGAATCTCCGTCTTGAAGCGAAACTGAAACGTGATGTCCTCAATTCCGTCGTGATTGTTGTCAACTTTCATCTCGTAGAGGACGTTAGGATCGAAGGGAAAGTAGTTGGGGCCGTTCGACGGCTCCAGAAAAGGATCGACGTTAAGAATCATCGTGACCCTGTCCGGGTGGTCAAAGCTGACGAACGCATACCAGTCGGTGACGTCCGCGGTGTGGTCCAAGGCTGTGATTGGTGCTTCTCGATGGCTGGAGGCCGGCACATTGGTGGGGACCAAAATGAGCAGTGCCATCGCAACAGCCATCGTTGCTCTCACTCGCTGCATGGATTTCTCCTAACGATTGAAATGCGTGGACGTGGCTAATCGTGGGTTTGCTGCTGGCACGTGGCGCCACGCTCCAGGCAGATACGACCGGCTCCGTCTACAACTCAAGTACGCGCCAGGCAGTCAGACGGATTTCTCGCGGGGAGATTTTTCGCTGCAGGGCAAGCAGAATTTACCGCTGCGCCAGGTTTTGACAGCAGTCTTCGATCACTCGGACCCACCGCTTGACCGGGGCAAATATGTCATCTGTAAAAATGATCTGCGAATGAAATCCAAATCCCTTTGAACAGCGTATCTTATGTGTGACACGATCCTAGAATTCGTGTAAATAAGCGTAAGTCCATCAGACCCCAGGCAAATCAGAAAGGAATAGAACAAACTGCTAAGTCCAGAACGAGACCTTGCCATGATCGCCGTCAGGTATGAGATTTCGGCTTCCCCAAGATTTCTGCAATTTCTCTGCTCTGTCTTCGTGCTCTGGCCTTTCGCGCTTTGCGCGCCGACTGCAGCAGCGGCAATCAGCCTATCGGGGAATGTCACCGATCCTCAGGGTAGTGTGGTGGCCGGCGCAACGGTCCGCCTCTTGCGCCATCGTTCGGAATGGCTCGGCAAAATAACGGAAGCCGGCGTGCACCGTCGGGCCGAGTTCTTTTAGGCGATTTGTGTGCATCGGCACTGAGTCTCCAGGATTACCCTATGCCCTCTCGCATGACCCAAGAAAGCTATAGGCCAGGAGTCTCCGATAGGACCATGGTTGGCAACTCTGCAACCACGTTAGCTTGTGAGTGTCAGAAAACCGAACGGCGCCGTCATGAAGCGAACATGAAACTACTGGGATGGAAAAGAAGGATCGGGGCCTCGTCGCTCCGCGGCCTACAGGGTCGCTCCGCGACGAATCAAAACGGTCAAGCAGCTGAAGGAAAAAAAGAAAGAACGTCGTGCGGGCTGGATGCCGCGAAAACATTTCTGGCTTCCGGCTCAGGGAGAAGTATTTTTCGCTTGACATCCCCTTATATAGGACTTCCGTGTAACTCGTCATCCGCCCAGAATGGCCGGAAACGCTCACACAACAGCGACTCGGTCGTTTACTTCGCACACGCGAACGTCGTTGCCATCGGCGTGATTTTTCTGCGCAAGACAACTACTGGTCACTGAGAACTGACTTACTTCGACGTATCGCGCAGCATCACCACGTCCGATTCCACGTGCCCGCGCCCGACCCCGAGTTTCTTGCCGTCGAGCGACCAGCCGAAGCCGAGGATCTGTTCGGAGGAAAACTGGGTGATCTGACGGCCGGGCTTCCCGTTCAGAGGCTGCAACAACAGATTACCGACATTGTTTTCCGAGCTGATCACATAGACTAGTGCCAGCCCGTCCGGAGTGAACCTTGGCGGTCCACCGGTTGCCACTATACGCGGGTCGACCTCGAGAATGCGGGGCGGAGCGCTCAACGCATCGGTGTCAAGGATTGCCAACTTGTGTTTGTAGGTGTTGGTGGCTGGATCAGGCAACGAGCCGAACACCGCCAAAAAGCGGCCATCACGAGAGATCGCCTGTAGCGGAAAGACGCCCGCACCGGGTACGCGGCTGAAAGCGAGCGCCTCTGAGACCCCGCTTTCTAATGGAACGCGCATCCAGCGCTGGCGCTCGTCGTCAGTGTAATACACCCACTTCCCGCCCGTCGAACAAAGCGGCAAGGAGTCGGATTCTCCTTCCGTTAGTCGCCTTAAGTTAGCGCCGTCGGCGTCCATTCGCCACAGACGCATTGCGCTTTCCGTTTCGTGACCGCGCATGGCGAACACGATGAAACGCCCATTCGCGCAAACGGACGGGTTTGCCAAAAATGTCTTGTCGTCGCTAAACAGTTCAGTTTGCTCCGACCCATCCAGGGCGACTCGCAGGATTTTGCTGGGTAGGGCCACCACTAATTCCGAATCGCTCAGCCTAGCCGCGCCGGTGGCTTGCTGGAGCAACTTGCCCATGCCCGGAACTGCTTCGCCAGCGCCGCCGCCGGAAGCAGGGAGTATTTCGAGGGCGGCGATGCGTTGCGACTGAACGGTGGTTACCGTCCGGCTGTCGCCGGAAAGACTTACCGTCGAGTAATTGTTCGTGTCGTTGGTGATCGGATCAAACTTGCCGTCGGGGTAGGAAACATAGCCTATCTGACCTCGCGCGTAGTTTGTGCTTTTGTCGGCGTAAGCGATCACCAGACCGCGGCCATCCGGCGTCCACTTCAGGTCGGTGATGCTTTTGTCGGGCAGACTGAAAAGGGGCGACTCCTGGTTTTTGGCCACGTCAAACGATCCTATTTTTTGCCCCTCGTGCAGGGCTATAGAACCCGGCGAGAACGCAATGCGCTTGCCATTGGGAGACCAGGTAAGACTAAGTGGGAATCCTCCAGATCGTACTAAAAGCACCTGCTCGCCGCTGCCGTCGGGCGAAGACGAAAGCCAGCGGCATTTGTTCGGTTCGGGATTGTTGCAGCGCATGTAAATCATCCGCTGGCCGTCGGGAGAGAAAGCGGGGTGGGTGTCGACGTCGCGCGCAAGAAGTTTTGGCGTGCCGCCCAAAACGGGTGCTCTAAACAACACGTGGATAGTGCCGGTTTTGTCTCCCCCCTGGCGAAAATAAAGGAAGTTGCCGTCGGGCGAAAAAGACAGCGACGCAAAAGGGTTGGGCGATGGCGGCAGGACCTGGGTGTCACTGGACGTAGGCACGTTTCTAAGCCACAAACTTTCCAAACCGTTTTCGCGTCTTGTATAGAGCAAGTATTTCCCATCGGGCGAAATCGCGGACAACGTCGCCGCGCCGGAATTCGTGGCTTGTGTAATCGAAAATTGTGCGAAGGGCCGTGGCACGCTGCGCGAAAACAGAGAATGAAGGCCATACCCAGCGCCCGCTACCAGCAACAGGATCACCGCTCCGATCGCTGCGGTTCCCCATTTGTGTTCTTTCGCGACTGCGGCTATTGCAGAACTTCCGGAAGAGTGCCGCGCCGGTGGAGTCGCTTCGGAAGGAGGCACGCCGACGGGGGTTTGCCGCCCGGAGTCCGTTGCTCTCGTCAAATCGGAAGTCCGGTGCTGGCCGGAACTGGTATCGCGCTTGAGGCGCTTCAAGTCGGCGCGCATTTCGGCCGCGCTTTGGTAACGTAGGTCGCGGTCCTTCTCCATCGCTTTTTTAACGAGCTGCTCGAGATCTAATGGAATGGCTGGATTTAGGCGCACCGCGGCGGTGGGATCCTTGTGCAGGATTTCGTTGAAAATCGCGCCGTAACTTTCGCCTTTAAACGGCAGGAATCCGGTGGCCATTTCGTAGAGCACGACACCAAAGGAAAAAAGATCGCTGCGAGCATCCAGCGGTTTCCCCAGCACCTGTTCCGGCGACATGTAGGAAACAGTGCCCACCGTCGCGCCGGGGCTTGTCAGCTCTTCGGAGTCCTCGCCGAGGGTTGCCAACGTTTCACCCTCCCTACCAGCGACCCGCGGCGTGGCTATTTTCGCGAGCCCGAAATCCAGGATTTTGGCGTGGCCCCGCCTGGTGACGAAAATGTTCGCTGGCTTGATGTCCCGGTGAATGATGCCCTCAGAGTGCGCGGCATCCAGAGCATCTGCAACCTGAACCGAAATGTTAAGAAGCCGATCGAGTTCGACCGGCAGGCCAGCGATGATGTGCTTGAGAGTGGCACCATCCAAATATTCCATTGCAATGAATACGTGACCATCCTCTTCGCCGATGTCATGTATGATGCAGATGTTTGGATGATTCAATGCCGAAGCGGCCTGAGCTTCTCGCTGGAATCGCAACAGCCGCTGAGTCCCTTTGGCAAGGTCGTCGGGGAGAAATTTCAGAGCGACGAGTCGGTGGAGGCGAGTGTCCTCAGCCTTATAAACCACACCCATGCCACCGCCGCCAAGCTTTTCCACAATGCGATAATGCGAGACGGTTTGGCCGATCACGGGCCGCCCCTGTTCAGAGGATGTTACTTTGAGTAGACGCTGTGGTCAATTAGCAGACGCCCTGCTGGGGAAACCGAGAGTTGCGTGTTGTTTGCCAACTTCACGGGCCGTAGACCGGCTACCAATGTGCGACGCATTTTGCCATTCTTTCGCGCAGCGATGCGGCATTTTGGACGTATGGTCGGCATCCGCCCTCGATCGACAGCATTGGATGTTTCGCACCTTGGTGCAAGGAGTAGTGAGTTGCAATCAGTCCTCAACAAAAACTTTCCACCAGCATGACGATCGCGGATGAAACGATCCACTTGACTATAAGAATGCTAGGGCTGAGATCAGACGAATATCGGCTTCACGTCAGAAGGCTCTGTAACTCCGAAAAAAATGTCTCCGGAGAACGGGGGCGTCGTGCTGCATCGCGCGCAAGCGCACAATTGAAAAACCTCTGCCAACTCGTTGGAGCTTCCGGAAGGTACGCAGCAACCGGCGTGAGCTGCCCTGCAGCGATCGCCCGCTCGAATTCGAGGGCGCTTTCTGCAGCAAACGGGTGTGCGCCCGTCAACATTTCGTAAGTCACTACTCCCAACGCCCAGAGATCCCATTCGGGTGTGGCTGCTTCACCGCGCAACTGCTCGGGCGACATATACGGCAACGTGCCGACCAGCATTCCCGTGCCAGTATCAACAGTGGCTTCCTGCATTGTGCCGGGGAAGAATTTCGCGACCCCGAAGTCGAGGACCTTCGCTATTTCCTGAGAATCGTCTTGCACTAGAAAGATGTTTTCTGGCTTCAGATCGCGGTGAAGCAATTGTTTTCTGTGCGCGGCATCGACCGCAGCGCAGACGCCTTGGAGGATGCCCAGTACGCGTGGCGGCGCGAGGCGTCTCTCCTTGTGCAACACTTCACGCAGGGTGACACCGTGGAGCAACTCCATCACCAGGAAGGCGCGTGTTCCTGCGGCCAGGCCGAAATCGTACACCCTCACCACATTGGGATGCGCAAACGCTGCGGCCGCGCGCGCCTCGCGACGGAACCGCTCCGCGCTTTCGGCGCTACCGACTAGGTCGTCGCGGATGACTTTCACCGCCACGCCTCGCTCGAGCGCGCTGTCAAAAGCTTCGTAGACAGCGCCCATCCCGCCGCGGCCCAGGCGTCGGTCAACGCGATATCGCCCTTCGAGCAGCCGCGGCAGTGCGACGGGGACGAGCGCGGCGGAATCATGTTCGCACCGGGTAATGCCGGTGTCGTAACAGGTGCCACACTCAGGACACTCCTCGAAACGGTCGCGGCGCGGTGCTACGGTCGCGGCAGGTTTTTCAAGTAAGATCGCCAGGCTTGCAGCGATGGTCACGAGTAGGTCCCGATCTTCACTTGAGTAAGGTTCTTCGGAGCGCTTCGTGCCAAGCGTCAGCAGCGCTTCAGTTCGCTCGGGCGAGGTGGCCACCGGCACTAGCAAGTCAATGCGCGTTCGGCGAAGGAATTCCGTCTCCTCCCGGGGCAGTTGCTGCTGGAGCCAGCCAGAATCCGTGTGGGGCATCTCGACGGGCTTTCCGAGAAGGCGTACCAGCGCGATCAACTTGCTTTCCGCGGGAAAAGTCATAGCCTCGTGTCCCAATGGCGATGAAGCCAGATTGTGATAGGCGCGCGCACGCGGCTCGCGCGCCAGCAGCGCCACAAATTCGGGATGCAGTGCTGCCTCGATGCGTGCCACCGCGCGCGGCGCTTCCTGCTCCAAGCTTTGCGCGGCGCGGACTTCCTCCACGACTTCGCGCAGCAGCCGCTGGGCATCGTAGCGCTCGCGGAAGAAGCGGCGGTCCAGCCACTCCAGCCAGTTGCGCCGCTGCGTGTGCGCGAGAACCGCTAGTCCAACTAGGCTGGCGTACACCCAACCGTGCGCCCGGAGAATCGCCGCGAGCGGCTGCTCGCCGTGCAACCAGAGGTCTAAGAGCAGAATTGCAGCGAGCACCGGAACCACTGATAACACCGAGCTGCGCGCGAAAGCGTATCGTAAGCCCTGGCGCAGCACTACACGAATGTCGAATAGCCGGTGGCGAAGGAGAGCGTAAGCGAACGATACTGGGATCAGGAGAAAGAGAAAATAACCCACCATGGGGGCTGGTGTCGAGAAGAACGCGGGCGCAAAACTAGGAAACAGCTCTGCTATGACAGGAACAGGCAGGAATCCCACGGCTCCCACCACGGTTCCCAGAACCAACGCGCGTACACGTCGCCGCTCGTTGATGTCATCCAGCCTGCGGTAATTTGCGATCAACGCTCCTAAACCCAGAACGATATACAAATTCGCCAGGACCATTGCGGCGGAAAGCACATTTTGCGACATCCCAGCGGCGTGTTCGGGTTTGTAAACCATCCTGTACATCTGTGAGACGTGTAAGGAGGCGAGGACTACTCCTAAACCCCATGCCAGTCGAAGAGCCCAGAGCAAACCGAACATCTTGCGAGGGAATAAAGCAAAAAAAGTAAAAACGATTGGCGGGCCGAATGAGAGACAGAGGAAGGCAATCCACAAAAGAGCTCCCAGCGGCGCGGGCAGGTGCCGCCAAATAGCTGCGAACCCATATCCCGGTGGTCCCTCAGTCGCAATCGTGGTGAGAAGAAGCCCGGCACCCAACAAGGCGACCGAATCGCGAGGGCGGCTGAAGGCAATAACCAAAGACAGGAGCAAGGCGATTAACTTAGCCGTGTACTGCGCAATGGAAGTCAACTGCTTAGAGCGATCCTGCTGGCTCCAAGCCGTCCGCTTCAGGGTTATCCCAATTTCGAGCCGGTTATCGCTTCGCTCAATTTCCACTCGCCGTGGACTGCCCACCTCGAAGTTTGCGCTGATGGCCCTCCAGTCGGATTTGCTACGAATCGCTTGCCCTTCCACAGCCAATAGATGGTCGCCCGGCCGAAGGCCTGCCCACGCTGCCGGGGAATCAGGAAAAACCTCGCGGAGCACCATGCGGCCACCACTGTAATCGGACAAGATGCCCAGAGGCTCCGTTCCCCAGAAATCGGAATATATTTGCAGGACAAAATAGCCACAAAACGAGGCAGCAACCATGTACAGCCACCAAGGCGTCTGTCGGCGAGACATGGAGTGCTCCGCTTCTGCCAAGGGAAGAGTAAATGCGCGATAGGAAAGTAAAACGGATTATAGCAATTCTGGGCGAATTGTCGGCAAACCCGAAGCAATGATCTGTTCGCTGATAAGTTCCGGGTTGCTCGTCATACGTTAGGAACCGCAGGCTCCTTTGTCTGTACTTGAAATTCCTGCATTTTTCCTAAAGTCTTTCGAATGGAGCGCTTCCCATCCGTCATACGAGGTGCGCTGCGAATTCCGAACTCTGCTGTGCCCTCCACCTGCGTGAAATTTCATACGTTCCCATGATGCGCGTGAACTCGTCCCCTTGGAAGTCTTGCCCAGAGTATTCCGCCCCGCGACCACGAGCGATGGCAATTGCCCGGAGCAGCCGGTTGCCCTGGCTTTGCATTTACGCCCAGCCCAGGGCGCGCCGCGCCATTCGTGTCTTTCGCCAAAATGTGAGGCACGCCCCAGTTGTCCCACAGAATCTCAGCTGGGGTGCCACTCTCAGTCGCCTTCGCTTGGGCCGCAGCAGGAACAGCTGGACCGCACGCCGAAATAGCACCCGCCAATACGATTACAATACATTGAGAACGCTGCATCCCATCTCAAACCTTGCTGCCGTCATTGATTCAGGCTCGGCTGGTCGTCGCAAGCCTTCACATCCAGTCGCAGGAACCGCGCCGCATTCCGGCAGAAGATATCCCGCTTCTGCTCCGTCGTCAGAAAATCCGCCGACTCGATGGTTTCAATCGCCACTTTGATTGTCTGTGGCCATATCATTTCGTCAGATCCAAACAGAATTCGTTTTCCAAACCCCGCCTCGACCAAACGCCGCAAATGGCTGTGGAATTCCTTCCGGGGAAGCATCCAGTCGTTACCCGAAACGTCTACATACAGCTGCGGGTGCGAGAAAAGCATGGAAAGCATCTCATCCACCAGCGGCGAACCGTAATGCATCACGTACACCCGCAGCCGTGGATGATGAACCAGCACCTCTTCGAGAAGAAACGGGCTCGTCACGCGTGCGCGGTACTTCGAGGACCAAACATAAGCCGCTCCCGGAGGCCCTTCGCCCATGTGGATGCCGACAGGGATGTCCAGCTCTTCAGCCACGGCAAAATAGGGTTCGAATGACGAGGCAGAAATGCTAATGCCGTCATACTGAGGGCTGACTTCCGCGAACACAGCGAACTTGCTTTCCTTGAAGGCGCGACGAAATCCCTCAGGGTCATGCGGTTCATAATTCGCCTCTGCAAACGAGATTGCCGGAATAATGCGGTCTGGAGCTGCGTTGCGCCACTTCGTCACCTGCTCGAGTGGTCCGCTCGTCACCGCCCGAATATTGTAATTCTTCAGCACGGCGAGCGCTTGGCGCATCAGGTCGTCGTCTGTGGCAGGCGCCTCCAGCCGCGCAGGGCAGGACTTCGCACGCTCAAACGTCAGTGGCTCTCGCGGATCCCATCCGGGAAAGAGGATTTCCTGGTCATTCGTGCACGGCGATGGGAGCGGTTTTGCGTACATGCTTAACGTGTGCGCGTGCAGGTGCATATCAATGATGAGCGGCCGCGGAGCGCGATCTTGTGCACTCACGCACGCGGCTTCCAGGAGAACCATCAAAAGCGCGAGTCTACTGCGCCTCATTGGTACCTCCAGTTGAGTTCGCGTACGGCGTTCATGGAAGACATCACCCAGTTGCTTCCATCACTTTTATGGTTGTAGCTGTCCCGCAGCTTCCAATTGCTCGATTTCCTGCTTGGTGGTAGGCCTAGCGAATGGACTGCGTAAAAAGCGTTCAGCCATTGCGTTGAAACGCTCGTACTGTCCCTGAATCAGGAAATGTGTAGTTCCCGGCAAGATGGATAGCTGCGCGTGCTGAAGATTGCGATAGATATCGAGAAGATGCTCGGTCTTGATTACGTCTTCATCGGCGCCCGATATCAGCACCGGCACTTGAATGCGGCGCAGCTCGCTAAGCTGGATGTGAGGCTCGTGGAGCATCAGCTCATTCCAACGCTTGATCCTTGCCCAATTCTTGGAATGGTCGCCTTTTGCGATCATCGCCTCCGCACGTTCGAGATCTTGCTTCATGAGCGGAAAAACCCATGCGGCCATCGCTGTTTCGTCCGGCCAGAGGTTCGGCGAATTCGCGACGATCTTATTCACCTTCGATGGGTACCGAATTCCGAGTAGCAACGCTACGATTGCGCCGTCGCTCTGACCGAGAACGGCGGTCGAACTCACATTGACTTCTGTCAGGAGTGCAGCCAAGTCGTCGGCGATTTGCTCGTAAGTCAGCGGGCCGCTGCCATCCTCGCTTTTCCCATGAGCGCGACTGTCGGCAGCAATCACCCGGTAAGAGCGCGAGAAATGTGCTATCTGGCAACGCATCCCCCAGATGGAGCCACCGTTGCCATGAATCAGCAGCAGTGGTGGGCCACTACCGTAGGTCTCGTAATACAAACGGATACCGTTGACCACGGCGAAGTGCCCTGCGGCATCATTCTGTCCATAGCGAACCTCCGTTGGACAGGGAGGCGAATCCTTCATACTCGTGTCGTTCCCTTGCACGCGCTGTGTCAGGAACGGACGCGGATCAAAAAATGCACGCTCCTCGGCGATCCGGCCCGCTTCGAATCGAAAGCACGTGACCGCCGGGACCGCAAACCCTGCGTTACTCTGGTATTCGTACTGCGCGCAAGCGCGATCGCCGTCGATCACCCGCCACTCAAGCTGGACGTTCCGAGCCCCTTTGCCAACGGCGACAAGAAACGCGCGGACGGCCGAATCTCCGCGAATAGGTTCGGTGTGTAACGATCCACGGAAGACTACTTCGCGCGTGAACGGAACCTGCGAGAAGTCGTGTGAGTTCATTGCCGCGAAGTAGCTGTCCAGGATGTGCTCGGCCTGCAGGCGAGAGGTGGTCCCTATATCCTTGGACCCGTTCGGCCCTTGACCAGTCGCAACCGTTCCAAGCAGCGCCAGGATGATGTACACGAATGCCGAGATGAGGCGAGTCCTGTGCTTCATCTAATCCTCTCCCTCCTTCCGCCTGAAACGCCTCCGAGTCACCGCACTCTCGAACTTGCGCCAAGCTTGACTATCCAACTACGGCGGTGGCGAGCGATCGAACTCTTTGTCAATGGGACAGGAATAGCGGGCGATCATTTGCCAGTCGTGCTTCTTTCTCCAGATATCCACTAGATAGAAGTCACCGCTACGGTCGTGGCCATCCACCGTAGCTTTTTGAGTTGCCAGCAGACTAACAACCGAAAGATCACCGGTGAGCTTGCGAGCGGCATGGTAGCGCTCCTCGAGCGATTGGATTCTGTAAGGTGTGGCGGGTTGACCCCATACGCTGCGGGGGACACTGCGCTGAGGGGCATCCGACATACGGATCGTGAACTCCGGTGGCACGAGGCGCTCCAGGTTTTTTGTGTCCTTGAATCCGTGCAGGGTGGCTTCGACGACTTCCTGTTCGAGCCGGCGAAGCTGCTCGGTAAGCTGTACATCGATATCGCTAGGCGGCGGAAGTCGTAGCGGTGGCCGCTCGGGCGGCTTACCTACCGCACAGCCATAACGAGCGATGATCTGCCATTTGCCATCACGTTTCTTCCAGAAGTCAACCAAATAGGAATCGCCGCTAAAGTCGCGGCCCTCCATAGAGCCTTTATAAGTGAACCGCAGGCTCAAGGCTGCAAGGTCGTCGGTGAGCTTACGAGCTGCGTCATCGCGCTGGGCGAAGGATTGAGCCTTCAGTCGGTGAAGCGTATTGTCCATCCAGATTGAGCGAGGCAGGCTGCTCTCAGGAACATCGGAAACGCGAAGCGTGAACTCCGGGCTGACAATACGCTCAAGCGTGTTGTCGTCCTTGTGCAGGATGGCATTGCCGAATTCCTGTTCAAGCTGACGCAATTGTTCGGTATGACTGGGGTCGATATCGGAAGGAGCAGGTAGTTGACGGGGCGACCGTTCTCGCTGGGTTTGCGCGGCTAACCAGGTAAAGCCGATCAACAAGGACGTACGCAGCGGTAGGAGGAACCGGGCCATGAGAGCCTCCCTCGCGCACTATAGGCCGATCAGCCCTGCAACACAACTCGCCTCGCCAACCAATACGAAGCGACCGGCAAACAAGGAGTAATCGGTTAGTTCCGTTTTGCCCGTACGGGAGCAATATCGGGAAGAGGTCGGATACTTGGTCTTGGAACGAGATCACCAGCGTGTGCGAGCGGCTCATGCAATTGGACTTGGCGGACAAAGAAGAGTCAAAGTCACGTCAGGGAAGGACGCAGCGCATCAATGCCCCTTCTGCCCGTCACCAGCGCGTTGTTTCAGCTCTTCGAACCAGTTCAGCACAACGTTCAACTGCGTGACTGTAGCCTTCTGCTGGTTTTCCATCACCATCAGCAACCGCTGACCGTCCGGCGCAACGTCATAGTTTGGTATGTCGCTGCTGATGCGCGCATATGGGGCCTCAAAGAGCAGGCGAGATCGGGAAACGGCAAAGGCTGGCCTCGTTTCGAGACTCACGGCCATCATTTTGTCGCCGTTTCGATAAAATATCGCCCGACCCGAAGGCGCCCACAGCGGCTCGTTACCTCCTTCCGTGGAGACCTTCCACTTTGCGCCCAGACTCGGGAACGGCTGCACGTACACTTCAGCGCTGCCGGATTCGTTGGAGGTGTAAGCGATCCACTGCCCATCCGGTGAGAATCGCGGCTGCCATTCATCAAAAGGTGTCTGCAATAGCGGCTGCGGCCTTCGATCTCCCTGCAAGGGCACCAACCATATGTCATCGCCGGTCTGCGAATGCCCTTCCTCGGTGAACGCCAGGAACTTGCCGTCCGGCGACCACGAGCCAGGATATTGGCTGTATTCGCTCGTCGTCAGCCGCTCGACTGTTCCACTGCCGTCGGCTGCGGTCACGTATAAGTTCGCGGCGCCAACCCGTGTGGAGTTGAATGCGATGCGCTTTCCGTCGGGCGACCAAACGGGATAGTTGTCGTCGCCGCCGAAGGTGAGTCGCGTAAGGGTATCGCGAGCAGCGTCGTACAGCCAGATGTCGTAGGTAGACCCGGCGATGACCACGGCTAGGTGACGCCCATCCGGCGACAGCCGTGGCACCTCGAAAGAACGGTCTCGCCCCGACAGGGGCCGGACGGCTGCCTTTTGATCCACCCACACCAGGGAGTATTCCAGCATGCGCAGACCGCCGGGTACATACAGGAGAGTACCGTCCCGGGAGAAGCTGAAGTCCGCATCGCCGGCGCTTGCCCCGATCATCAAGCCGTCCAGAACTCGCGTTTCTGTGCCACGAACTTCGAGCCGCTGGGGGTCGAACGGCACCGCCAGGAGTTCCGAGCCGCGGGCATAGACCAGGTGACCCGTGGGCACGTAGCGGGCGTACGTTCCTCCGTCGATTACCGTGCGCCTCTCGTGGGTGTCAAGTCGGAATGCGACGATGTGGGCGCCGTCAAAACTTCCGCCGGTCCAAGCCGTGAACAGCACGGTCTTAGCACCAGGCAACACTTCGGGCCATAGGTACGCGCGCTCGCTCTTGCCAGACTCGGGCGCGACTACCAGTTCCGTTTGGCCTCCGCGCGCAGGAACGCGCCAGATGCCCTTCGTCCAGAGAGGTGTGAAGTAAATCATGTCGTCGGAGCCCCAGCTCGCCCCAATACCATCTCCCGCGGCGCAGATGTCCTGCGGAACGCCTCCAGCGACCGCAGCCTTTTTTAGTTTACCTTGGGCAAAGAAGCCCACCCACTGGCCGTCCGAGGAAAAGAATGGGTTGTAGGCGTCTTCGCTGGCCGGGACGAGGGTTGGCTCAAGTCGGTTCAGCGCACGCAAATACAGCTGTGATATGTCGCCTCGACGGACCGTGTACGCAACGTTCTTGCCATCGGGAGAAAGGGCGATAGGAGCCCGATCTCGCGAAAAACTCAGCGCCTCAGTGGCCGGCAAGAGAATGCTCAAGCGCAGCGAGGACGGTGGAGATCGGCGCTCGCGAACGGGCTGCCAATAGCCAAGGGCGGCGGTGAGCGCAAATACGAGAACAAGTGACCAGGCGAGATACTCGCGGAGTTTTCGCCTTGTGGCGACGGGGGCCACAACCCCCGCCGCGGAGCCGCCTGCGGCAATCCAGCGCAACTCGTCGCGCAGGTCCGCGGCCGACTGCCAACGCTCGTCGGGGTCTTTTGCCAGGCAGTGCTTCACCGCGCGCTCAAGCGCTGGGGACACGAGCCTTTGCGTATGCCCGAATGGCGCAGGCTCCGACGATAGAATCGCTGCGATCAAGCTCGCCTTGCTGCGTCCAGCAAATGCCGGCCGGCCTGTCACCATCTCGTACAGCACAGCGCCCATCGCAAACAGGTCAGTTCGCGAGTCCGCCCCATGCCCTTCCAACTGCTCGGGCGCCATGTATTGAAACGTGCCGACGATAACGCCTTCATCCGTGAGCTTCACGTCACGCGTTTCACCGACCATCTCCGTCAACGCCGCTGCCATCGGTACCGGCTCCGCGCACAGTCTGGCTAGACCGAAATCGAGAAGTTTTGCACCACTCTTGGTCAGCATGATGTTTCCGGGCTTCAAGTCGCGATGCACGATGTTCTGCCGATGAGCTCGACCGAGTGCATCCGTTACCTCAATCGCGATGCGCAGTGCTTGCTCAAGTGGCAACGCACCGCGCTCCAGGCGTTGTGCCAGCGTCTCCCCTTCCAGAAACTCCATAACCAGGTACTGCTGATGGTCGTGTTCGCCAACGTCGTAGAGCGCGCAGATATGCGGATGATTCAGGCTGGAAATGGCCTTCGCTTCGCGCTCGAATCTTTGCTTTCGCACCGCATCATTGGACATTTCTTTGGGCAGGATTTTGATCGCCACTGAACGTTCCAGCCGCGTATCCCGAGCACGATACACTTCGCCCATGCCGCCCGCGCCGACAGGCGCTTGAATCTCGTAGGGTCCGAGTTTCGTGCCCGAAGAAAGGGACATAATGCGCGCATTATAACGCCAGGTTGCCTACACAATGTCAGTTGTCGTGAACGAGTCATGCGTAGGGGTGACCGCACAAGGTATTTTGGGCTGCGTAGTTATTCCCGGATGTCGGCAACCCGGAGAGCGCCGGGATAAACATCCGCTGGACACTTCATGCCGAGAGCTTCGTGAGGTCGTTCGTTGTTGAAGACCTCGATGAATTTGTCGAAGCGCGCTTGCTGCTGAAGGAAATTGGCGGCGGCTGGTTTGTCCACGAGCTCCGTCGTTTGTCCGGTGTGAACGATTTCGCTACCCTCAGACATGTGAACGTCTTTCCGGAACCCTGTTCAGCGCACCGTTTTGTCCGAATATTTTGGGCCTTCCACAGGGAATCGCACTACAATGCACGAAGGCCCGCAATGCAGCCAGACGGTCGAAATATCGACGTGCAGCAAGAGGTCGGTAAGGGGAATCACACGCCTACCGGTGATGCGGCACCTCAAGAGCTGGTAACCGCGGTCGACGCTGGTGACCTCGAACTCACTGAGCACAAGCTCCTTCCGGACGAACAAGAGCCGGGACGAATCGTCGACCTTATTGCACAAACAATCGTGGTTCTGAATCCCGCCGGCAGGGCCATCTACGCAAATCGCGTGACACTTGAATACACGGGACTATCTCTGGACGAAGTGCGCGCCGACAACTTCCGGGATCGCGTGTTCCATCCCGAGGACATTCAGAGACTTCGTGAAGCGCGCCACAAAGGTCTGTCTGGAACGGTTCCGTTCGAAAATGAGCAGCGCGCCCTCGGTAAGGATGGCCAATACCGATGGTTCTTGGTCCGCTACAATCCGCTACTAGACGAACGCGGGAATGTCCTTCGTTGGTACGCCACGGGCACGGACATTCAGGATCGCAAGCAGACTGAAACCCTACATGCGGCCGAAAAACGGACCTTGGAAATGATTGCCAGCGGAGCTTGCCTACCAGATGTCCTGGAAAGGTTGTGCGAGACGATCGATGCTCAGGCAAGTAACGTCAAGTCGGCAGTTATGCTGCTGGACGCTGACGGCATGCACCTTCGGCACGCAGCCGGTCATCGAGTTCCCAAGGGCTGGGTTGAGGCGATCACTCCGCTAAAGATTGGCCCTTGTGTAGGTTCGTGCGGCTCCGCCGCATTTCTGAAGAAGCGGGTGATCGTTTCCGACATTGCAAGAGACCCTTTGTGGGCTGACTACCGGGAACTTGCTTTGAGTTACGCCTTGCGCGCCGCGTGGTCTCAGCCGCTCGTCTCCAAGAACCAAGACGTGCTCGGCACCTTCGGAATGTACTATCCGGAAGCCCGCACCCCGAGTGAGACTGATCTGCGACTGATCGAAGGCGCGGGTCATATCGCCGTAATCGCCATCGAGGGAGAGCGATCGCAGGAAGCATTGAGAAGCGCTTTTGAAGAAATCCGAAACTCGGAAGCGAAACTTCGACAGGAAGAGCGCGAGCTGCGGCAACTCATAGATTTCCTTCCTCATCATGTGCTTGTGCTGGATAAGGATGGCACCTTGCTTCAGGCCAACAAGAGACTGCTTGACTACAAGGGCTTGACCTTGGAAGAAATGAAAGGCGGGGGAACTCGCGAGCGGATCAACAGAGACGTTCATCCAGACGACCTAGAGAGAGTTCAAAAGGAACGAAGCGCGGGGCTTTCAAAAGGAGTGCCCTTCGAGACGGAAAAGCGGCTGCTGGGTAAAGATGGCCAGTTTCGCTGGTTCCTTTTTCGCTACAACCCGGTACTCAATGAAGCCGGAGAGATCGTTCGGTGGTTCGCAACGGCGACCGACGTCGAAGATCGCAAGCAGGCTGAAGATCGCGTGCGAAATGAGGCCATCGCATTGCGAGAGCAAATCGATCGGGAGTCGATGTTTGAGGACATTGTCGGTTCTTCGGAAGCGCTGCGTAAAGTGCTTCGCCAACTCGCCAGGGTAGCACCTTCCGATTCCACAGTCTTGATTCTGGGTGAAACCGGCACCGGAAAAGAGTTGATAGCTCGCGCCATCCATAAACGATCGAAGCGCGCAGACCGAGCATTTATCGGTGTGAATTGCGCCGCGATACCAACTTCGCTGATTGCTTCCGAGCTCTTTGGTCACGAGAAGGGCGCGTTCACCGGCGCGACGCAACGACGCCTGGGACGTTTTGAATCGGCAAATGGGGGGACCATCTTCCTGGATGAAGTCGGCGACTTGCCCCCGGAAATCCAGATCGCATTGTTGCGGGTGCTGCAAGAACGTGAAATCGAACGTGTTGGCAGCAACAAACCCATTTCAATTGATGTCAGAGTGCTGGCCGCTACTCATCATGATCTGGAGGCTCTCGTAGCCGAAGGAAGGTTTCGTCAAGATCTTCTGTACAGACTGAGCGTCGTGCCTGTTCAGATGCCCTCCTTGCGCGAGCGAAGAGAAGACATTCCGCTACTCGTTGAATACTTCATTGGTCGGTTTGGGAAAAAAGCTGGAAAGGAGTTCAGAACCATCGACAAAAAAACGGCTAGATTGTTCGAATCCTATCAATGGCCCGGCAACGTTCGAGAGCTGCAAAATGTGATTGAGCGGGCGGTGATCCTCAGTGAGGATGATGTTTTTTCCGTGGATACGGCGTGGCTCAAACAAAATACGTCGCAATTCAGTGATTCACCAACTGCGCTGAATAGAGTGCTGCTGCGGCACGAAAAGGAAATGATCGAATCCGCTCTGGCAGAAAGCGGAGGCCGCGTTTCCGGTCCAAGCGGCGCAGCAGCAAAACTGAGAATTCCGACGCGGACTCTCGATTCAAAGATCAAACGCCTCGGAATCAACAAATTTCGGTTCAAAAGGCCGCAAGCCAACTAAATTTATTCACGCCCACCAGTCGCTCGAAAGGCGCTGCTTAAATCCTGATTAATCAGGAATCCCTGATGATTCAGGAGACTGCTTCCTTCCAGGCCCTTGGTTTTCAATCATTTGAAACTGGTCCATCCATTGCCCCCTCGAGAGTGCGGTCGGGAGCTGGCAATTCATGACGCTCAAGATCGAGCGATTGCGGGCGCGGGTTCGGCTCAGCGGAGAGCTGCGATCCGAACATCTGGATCAGGTCAAAACCGAATTACGGAAATGCGGAGCATCGGCCATTTTGGATTTGGAAGAAGTGAATCTCGCGGATGTCGAGGGCGTTCGCTTTCTCAACGGGTGTGAGGCGAAAGGGATATCGGTGGTGCACTGCTCGCCTTATATCAAGGAGTGGATGTCGCGGGAGCGGGGTCGAGCAAAAACACGCGCAGAAGCATAGCAAGGACGGCTCGTTCGGACAAACTGTGCAAGCTTCAACAGCAAATGTTTCGTGTGTGCCCGCGCATCGGTGCTGATATGTGGGAGAGGAAAAACAGATAAAAGGAGAACAAACAATGAAGTCTAGCCAAACCAAACCAAGCATCGTGTTCTGCCATGGGCTCTGGGCGGACGGCACGTGCTTTAGCAAGGTGATCCCCGCACTTCAGGCAGAAGGTCACCAGGTGATAGCCGCCCAGTACGCGCTCAACACAACCGCGGACGACGTCGCCACCGTAAGAAGCGCGCTGGGGCGGGTCAGCAGCCCTGCCATCCTCGTCGGTCACTCATACGGCGGAAGCGTCATCACCGGTGCCGGAACCGACGACCGCGTTGCCGGGCTGGTCTACATCGCCGCGCTCGCTCCGGACGCTGACGAGACATCTCAGACGCAGCAGTCTAACTTCCCGAAGACGGACGTCTTCTCGTACATCGAAGTCGCGGACGGACGTATCTGGCTGCTTCCGGAAGGCATCGACTGTTTCGCAGGCGATTTGTCCGAGCAGGAAAAGAAGCTCGTTTGGGCGACCCAGTGCGTGCCGGCTCCCGACCTGTTCAACGCGAAAGTCGGAGGAACTGCTTGGAGATTGAAGCCAAGCTGGTACATCGTCGCCAAGAACGACCGCACCGTCCACCCCGACATGGAACGGTTCGTTGCTAAGCGGATGGGCGCCAAAGTGACTGAGGTTGCCAGCAGCCACGTCCCCATGCTCTCCCACCCCGACGTGGTAATCGATGTAATCCGTGCCGCCGCAAAAGCGGTTGGAGCACGATCCGCAGCCGCGTCGCAATAGGAGTTGTGGATCGCGCCTAGAGTTAGTCGCCAACGGCGAACGAAGCTTACTCCGTGGAGGTCTGGAACTCTGATGAAGGCGACAACTGAACAGAACAAAAAACTCGTTTTGGAGGGATTCGACACGCTGTTCAACAAGCGTGATTACGAAGCGGCAAAGCGCTACTGGTCTCCCAACTACATCCAGCACAGTGCTCACATCGAGCCAGGCCGTAACGGCTTGTTCAATCTAGTACGGAGCGCCCCTCCCACATTGAAATATGAACCGGGTCTGATTGTGGCTGAAGGGGACTTTGTAATTGTTCACGGGCGATTCAGTGGTCGCGGTTCGGCTGTCAATTGGATTGCTGCCGACATCGTGCGAATCGAAAACGGAGTTCTTCAAGAACACTGGGATGTGCTCCAGGACGAGTCCACGGAGGAACAGTCCAAGAGCAGAGCACCGATGTTCGGGACGAGTTTCCCGAAATGAGCGGAGTCGCTTGATATGAACGATCGTGCACCGCAAGCGGTCCCCGCGCAACTAAGCGAATCCAAGGGGACAAATCTTGCTCGAGAGCTGTTCACGAGCAACTTGTGGATGTCTGGTCTTGCGATGCTGAAGTACATTCCGCGTTCTTTCGGTGTGAAGCAGGTAGACGGAATGGCCTTCTTCACGGAATCGAAACACGGCGAGTTTCGGAACAGGGTTCTCCGGATTACTCCTGCTAACCCGCGGCAATGGGGAACGATGAACGTCTCCCAGATGTTGCATCACCTCAATTTGGCGTGTGGCAGTGCACTCGGCTTCTACAAACTTCCTGATGAGAGCTATCTCGTATCGCGAATACTGTTTCGATGGATTCTGGTGGACTGGTTCCCGGAACAACCCGTAGGACTGCGACTGCCAAAAGGTTTCAAGATTCCCCACGGCGCGGAATTCGACTTCGACTTTGAAAAGCAACAGTTGCTCAAAATCGTGGATGCTGCCTGGCATGCAAGATCGCCCGACGACTGGGGACCGCACCCGATGTTCGGAAAAATGACGTTGTCCGAATGGGGAAAGCTCCTTCAAATTCACATCGATTACCACCTGAAGCAATTCGCGGCCTAGAGTCGCACTAGAGATCAGACGGAGGGGCCATGAACGCAACATATAAAGCCATCGAGCTCTCGGGACCGGGAAAATTCTCGGAAGTAAGAAAGCCACTTCTAGATCCAGGTCCCAATCAGGTACGCATTCGCGTCGAGGCATGTGGGGTCTGCCACTCGGATTCGGCAACGGTAGAGGGACTCTTTCCGATCGAGTGGCCGCGCGTTCCGGGGCATGAAGTCGTCGGACGCATCGACGCTCTTGGTTCCGGTGTCCAGGGCTGGGCGGTCGGTCAGCGCGTGGGGGTTGGGTTTCTCGGCGGTTTTTGTGGCTACTGCGAATTCTGCCGCAACGGCGATCTCGTGAACTGTCGGAACCAGGAATATACCGGCATTCATCATGATGGCGGATACGCCGAAGTGATGATTGCAAAGGCGAGCGGGCTCGTGTCGATTCCCGACGACCTATCCTCTGTCGATGCGGCGCCGCTGCTGTGCGCGGGAATCACGACCTTCAGTGCCCTACGAAACTCACCGGCGAGGGCTGGCGATGTTGTCGCTGTGCTAGGTATCGGCGGGCTTGGTCATCTGGGGGTGCAATACGCGCGGCATATGGGTTTCGAGGTCGTTGCGATTGCCCGCGGGGCCGACACAGCAGAATTAGCCAAAGAAGCTAGGCGCCCACCACTACATCGACAGCTCTGCTGCGGATCCTGCCGCAGGGCTGCAGGCGCTCGGTGGCGCCCAGGTGATTCTGATAACCGCGTCCGGAGGAAAGACGGTTGCCGCCACGTTTAAGGGACTGCGTCCGGGCGGCGTCTCAATCTCCGTTGGCGTCGGACCCGAGCCGATTGAGGTCACCGGTATGGATCTCATATTCGCCGAGCGAAAGGTTGCAGGGTCGCTGACGGGAAACCCGGCAACTGGTGACGCAACGCTCCGTTTCAGCGCGTTGAGTGGCGTGTCGCCGATGATTGAGACCGTCGCCCTCGACCAAGCGGCCGCCGCCTACGCCAAGATGATGGCCGGGAAGGCGCGCTTTCGTATGGTGCTGGTCACAAAAAATGGCGCTGGTCAGAGTGCGCGTTGAAGTGAAGTAGATCGGGACTATCAGGAGCAGAGCAAGAAGGAGAGGAATATGTCTACGCCATCAAAATCCAAGATGGGTGAGCTTCAAGCAGGCCCCAGTCAGTTCACCTCTGAATGGGGCTCCGTTGAAGAACTGTTTGGCAAGCAGAGGGCAAACTTTGGCACGGACGTCACGAAGACTTACGAATGGAGAGTCGATCAACTGGATCGCCTTACCCGCATGCTTAAGGGGAACTATCAGCGTTTTGCGGAAGCGTCGTGCAAGGACTTCAAGACCGCCACACAAGAGAATGCGTTCGAGGTATCCGCGTCTATTGCGACGAGTGAATTTGCGAAGTCTCAGCTGAAGGAGTGGATGAAACCGGTCGAAGCTCCCCTTCCGAAGTTCCTCGCTGCATCTGGGCGCAAAGGAATTGTGTACCGCGAGCCGTACGGGGGTCACTTTGATCATTTGTCCCTTCAATGGGCCTCTTGTCCTGTCGTTGCGTCCCGCAGTTGCCGCTTTATCAGCCGGCAACCCCTGCATTTTGAAACTTTCCGAAGCGCTGTTGGCGACGGATGAGTTGCTCCTGGATTTGATTCCCAAGTATTTCGAGCCGGAGGCTCTTAGCGCTGTGGTCGGTAGCCGAGAATTAGTAACGAACCTTCTGAAGCTTCCGTTTGACTTCATTTTTCTCACCGGGAGCGTGGCTGTGGGTAAGGTGGTAATGCGCGCGGCTGCCGAACACATCACTCCAGTATTGCTGGAATTGGGAGGACAGAACCCCGCCATTGTTGATGAGACAGCGAACATTTCGGATGCCGCCAAGAAAATTGTCTGGGGCGCGATGGCGTGGGGTGGACAGTGGTGTACCTCTCCTGGCTACGCGGTCGTTCATGAATCCATGGCAGAAGACTTTGTCGCGGAATGCAGAAAAGCTGTCGTCGAACTTTACGGCACAGACCCAAAGAGCAATTCAGATTACTCGCGTGTTATCAGCCCTTCCGCGGTAAACAGGCTCGCGTCGCTGATCGATCCGGGCAAGGTGGTTTATGGTGGCAAGTTCGACGCCCCAGCACGCTACCTCGACCCGACCATTCTGTATCCTATCTCGTGGTCCGACAAAATCATGGAAGACGAAATATTCGGGCCGCTTTTGCCCATCCTTACTTATTCCGACCTTGGCACGCTACTCACAAAAATCAAGGCGTTGCCGAAGCCACTCGCCGGCTACATGTTCAGCCGAAGCCAAAAGGCAATCGATAGGGTTTTGCAATCCCTTTCCTTTTCGGGAGGCGCTGTAAATCAGACCAACATTTTCTTGTTTATTGAGAGTATGCCCTACGGAGGAGTGGGAACGTCCGGCATCGGGAATTACTATGGCAAGTATGGCTACGACTCTCTCACACATGCGAAGTCTGTCTTGATATCTCCGCCCGATGTCGTTATCGATCACTTGTTTCCACCTTACACGAAGGAGAAGGTTCAAGCGCTCGATCAATGGTTCAACTATTAGGGTAAACGAATGAAAACAACAAGTGAGCGGAACAAAAGGCTCGTTTTGGACGCTTTCGACACGTTGTTCAACAAACGTGACTATGGGGCCGCCCAGAAGTTTTGGTCGCCGAACTACATCCAGCACAGCGCTCACATCCCGCCGGGCCGCGACGGATTATTCAATTCAGGCCTTCTGTCGGTGAACTGGATTGCAGCCGACATTCTTCACATCAACGACGGTGTTCTCCTTGATCACTGGGATGTAATCCAGGACGAAGCCATTAAAGAGCAACTGCCAATGTTTGGCGACAAATTCCCACTTTGAGCGCGGCTTTGGCTGCAGCCGAAAGGCAGACGCTGATGCTGGTCATCCAGTTGACGAAATACGGTAAACCTGAGGAAGGTCTTCGACTCGCGGAGATTGCGGAACCGGACCATCCCAGATCGGGTCAAATCCTGATTCGCGTTGAGTACGCGCCCATCAATGATAGCGACCTGCTCTTAGCCAGCGGGCTCTACGCGCTCCAACCGAAGCTTCCCAGCGTGCTCGGAAACGAAGGAGCTGGGAAGGTATTGGCCGTCGGTGATGGCGTGCAGAACGTCAAGATAGGCGACCGCGTCGTGATCCCTCATGGTGTGTTCTCCTGGGCGGAGAAAGTACTAGCGCTGGCTGAAGAAGCCATCGTTTTGCCTGCTGAGATCGATCCCCAGCAAGCGGCGATGCTCAGTATCAATCCGCCGGCGGCAGCACTGCTTCTCGAAGAGTTCGTTTCTCTGAAGTCTGGTGATTGGATTGTTCAGAACGCCGCGAATTCCGGAGTAGGGCGAGCCGTCATCGTCTTCGCGAAACAAAAAGGGCTCCGGACCATCAATATCGTTCGTCGCCCCGAGCTCATCGCAGAGCTTCAAGACATAGGCGCTGATATTGTTCTTCTGGCAGGACCGAATACCGCTGCGGAGGCGAATCGCGCCACTGGCGGTGCCCTCGTGCGCCTGGCGCTTGATGGAGTCAGCGGTGACGCGACAGGAACGCTATTGGACATCGTCGGCTGGGACGCAAAAATTGTTTGTTATGCGGCTCCGACACGCGAACCCATCATGGTCAATCCGTTAGGCCTGGTGGCCAAGCGCGCTTCGATCCACCCGTTTTTCATGCATTACCCAGAAAACTTGCCCAAAATTCCGGAGAAGATTCGTACCGCCGCACAGCTAGTTGCCACCCACCAACATCGCGTACCGATCGCTGCAGTCTATTCGGCACGAAGCTTCAAGCAAGCTCTTGCTCGTGCTCTGGCGGGTGGCAAAGTCCTGCTCGATTTTACGGACGAAAGCTAGCAAACCATTGGCACTACGGGTGAAAGGAGCCAGGTGATAAGTCCCAAGAATATTTCGACGGAGCAGAATGCCGCCAAGGAGCCTCTAACGCGCCGAAAGTTTATCAGTGTGGCTGCACTGTCTGGGGCGGGGCTCGCGTCATTGAAGTCTCACGAGATCGAGGAGCACGCAATGGCTGATGAAAACCGCATGGCCGAAGAAATCAGGAAGGAGAAAATCCACCGCGCAATGTTGGCCGGTCCACCGTCCGTGACGGCTGAGGCGACCATCGCGGAAATGGATCATCAGGGGAACCTGACAGTGCTTCGTCCCGGCGCGAACGAGTGGGTGTGCATCCCTGGCGATCAAAACGTTGTTGGACGGCCGGATATGGCTCTCGATCCAATGGGCATGGTCTGGTTTAAGGATGTTCTTGCCAGAAAGCCAAAACCAACGAACACCTCGCCGGGCCTGATTTACATGCTGAACGGCGCAACGCAGAGAAGCTATACAGACCCGTTCGACACCACGAGCCCTCCTATCGGCATCGGTCCACACTGGATGATTCTTTGGCCCTTCGATGCCAAAGCCGCTGGTCTTTCCACTGTCATGCGCGACGCAGGAACGATGGTGATGTTCGCTGGGACGCCGTACGCGCACCTGCACATCTGTGGATCGCCATGGGAGGGAAACGAATATCATCGAGGTGATCGCGGCGTATGGACGATGAGGTACGAGCGTCCGTGAAGGTTCACTTTACCGGCTTAGCTATGACTGAAAACGCGCGTAGCAGGTCCCGGCGGTCGTTTTGCTCCTTCGTCGCAGGCGGCCTGGTCGCAGCGTGCGTGACGAAGAAAGCAGTGTTCGCAGGAGATCCCATGACGGTATCGAACGTTCGTTCTCAGGGCGCCAAGAGCACGCATCTGAAGTGGGATGTGTTTGTGACTCCAAGCATCCCTGTCCTGACCAATGATTTTGCGCCCGGCGAACACGAACGCCCCTGGCCGCCAATTTCTTCGACTCTCATTTACGGTTCGCGGGATGCTGTGGTTGTCGATTCTTTTATCACCGATCAGCAGACTCGCGCTCAAGCCGACTGGATCGCCTCGACGGGTAAGAATCTGACAACAATTTACGCCACGCACGGGCACGGTGATCACTTCTTTGGGACCAGCGTCCTTTTGGAGCGCTTCCCTAAGGCCCGGTTCGTCGCCGCATCCAGTGCGATTCAAGTCATGAAGGAGCAAACCGCACCGGAGTATGTCGCGAAATTCTGGGAATCGCGTTTTCCGAATCAGGTCCCGAAGCGTCTTGTGGTTGCTCAGGAACTCATCACGAATGTTATCGAACTGGAAGGCGAGAGCCTGGTGGTTGTTCCGCTTAAGTTCACGGACACTGCAGGCACAACGTGCTTGCATGTACTTTCGGTTGTGACCGCCTGCGTTTAGGTATCGAGCGTCACACGGATCGTCGAGTGACGCAGCAGCTGCTGCATGATCTTCCGTTCCGCCCCAGTAGATCGAAGCAACGTTGAATAGGTGTGACGAAACGTATGGCACGCTAGCGGACGCACTGGATGGGATTGCGGTCGCGGAGGTCGTGGCGGGGCAGATCGCGCCAGGCGCGCACGACATCGGGCTCGTATGGCGCAAGAGTGCGATGTGAGGTTGCACGCGAGGGTGTAATATCGCGCCATGGACACTATCGACTGGCTACTCGATTTGGACCCCGCCATCCGCTGGCAGGTGTTACGCGATCTTGTCCATGCGCCGGCTGAGGTCGTCGTGGCGGCGCGCGCGCGGGTGGCCACCGAGGGCTGGGGTGCCAGACTGCTGGCGTTGCAGGGCGAAGACGGCCAGTGGGCGGGAGGCGCGTGCTTCCCGGCGCGGAGCTTCAACCAGTCCGACGAGAACCAGGGCCAGCCCTGGACCGCCACGCTGCCAACACTCCAGCTGCTGCTTGATTTCGGGGTCGACCCGTGCTCTGACCGGGTGCGCCGGGCGGTGGCGCTGGTCAGAGACCACTGCCGTTGGGAGCACGCCGGGCAGCCGTTCTTCAGCGGTGAGGTCGAGCCGTGCATCAATGGCAGGACCGTTACATTGGGCACCTACTTTGATCAAGATGTGGATGGCGTGGTCGCCCGCCTACTTGGTGAGCAGCTCGAGGACGGCGGGTGGAACTGCGAGGTGGAGAAAGGCTCCGTCCGCTCGTCGTTCGCGACCACGATCAACGTCCTGGAAGGACTGTTGGCGCACGAGCGCGCAACCGGTGGCTCTGCTGAATCCATCGCGGCTCGGCGCCGGGGTGAGGAGTACCTCCTCGAACGAAAGCTGGTCCGACGTAAGAGCACCGGCGAAGTCGTCAACCCAGCCTGGCTGCAATTCTCGTTTCCGACCCGCTGGCACTACGATGTGCTGCGTGCCCTCGAATACTTTCGCTCGGTCGGGGACATGCCGGACTCGCGGATGGACGAAGCGATCGATTTGCTCCGATCCAAGCAACAGCCCGATGGCACCTGGCTGCTGGAGAACACGCATCCCGGCAATGTCCACTTTGCGCTCGAGGACGGCGACAGTCGGCCCAGCCGGTGGAACACGCTCCGGGCGCTGCGTGTGCTCCGCTGGTACGAGCGAGCACGGCTCGAACCGACGGGCCCTCCGTAGGGCATGGAGTCCGATCCTGGAGGTCGCCGCCTGCACAAAGGAGCGTCCCGTCCTAAATGGCGGTCGATGTCAACTGTCACCATGTGTCGCCAAGTAGATTGTCTCAATGAGGGGTTCGCTACCTTGGCGTCCTCGCAGGCGAGCGGAAATATCGCGGATGTCAGACCGGCTAGAGATCAATAGCGCTACCTTAATTAAAGGTGAAGTCTGGAGCTGAGTGGCCGGAGACCGACCACCTGAAAAGAGTTGAATCGTAGACATGGCCGAAGTTTCACATTTGAAGAGCATCCGCCGGAATAATTGCTGAGGTCAGGTGTTCTATCTACATCCTGGAGTTCGGCGGACCGCGTTGGAATGAATCCGGGGAAGACGCCAACCGCCAGCTCTTTATCTTTGGCGGGCACCGCAGCGGCACAATCGGGAGACACGGCCTCCCCATTCATTAAGACACGGGCGCCCATAATCGCGACTTCAAATGTTGAAGTAATTGATGGGACCGATACAAGTGTGCTGACAGTGCAGACGGTGCTCATTGACCATGGGAAGATAGCGGCTGTCGGGCCGACGGCGCAAATCACTATGCCTGCCGGAGCGACCACGATTGATGGGACTTCAAAAACTTTGATCCCTGGTATGGTGGGGATGCACGAGCATCTTTTCTATATTTCTCCTGCTTCCGGCCCGCCGCTGGCAATCGAACAGTTCTTTACGTTTCCGCCTTTGTATCTGGCAAGCGGAGTCACCACCGCTCGCACAACAGGTGCCATGGACCCCTATGCCGACGTTCAGATAAAAGCCCGTGTCGACAGCGGCCAGATGCCCGGACCGAACTTTGAACTTACGACCCCTTATCTCGAAGGCGCGCCAGGAGCGATTTCGCAAATGCTTGAACTGGATGGCCCGACAGACGCGCGATCCCTCGTGCAGTATTGGCATCCTGTCGGATTTACTTCTGCGAAGGCCTACACGGACATTACACCCGAAGAACTTCAAACGGCCATTGAGGAAGCACACAAACTGCATATGAAGGTCACTGTTTCGCGCTCCATTGAATATGGCTCATCGGATAGGTTCTAACGGACTGGATAGGCTTTCGAGGACGTCCCTGGCCAACTTGCCTTTGCAAAAACGGGTCCGATTGTCGAGCGATGCGTCGATGCTGTCACAAATGACCTTCAACATCGGTGCCGGATTCTTTGCGGTTCATTTCGGCAAGGATTGTGGTGCGAGCCGGTTCTTGAGGCCAAGGACGGGCTTCTCAATCCAGTGATTCGAAGCGGCCGCAATTGCGACGGGGACAACGACGCACAGCGGGAACTCGCGTAACGGTCCCCACGACGGCACGGAAGTTACAAGGAACAACTGCTGCCAAAGGTACAGTGAGTACGAAATTGTTCCGAGGTAACGCAGTGCGCCTGACCGAAATATGGCAGCATACTTCGTGTAGTTGCACAGAACCAACTGCGCGAGGACAATCGCGACAAGAATTTCCTGAATTGACAGGTATAGCGCGTGCGTAAGATCTTCACCGAGAGCTGTCCAGCACAAGAGTGCGCCCCATAACACTACTGGTGGAACAATCGAGAGCAGCTTCCTTCCAAGAACTAGGGCCCGAGGTGAAGAAGCAAGCCAGAGAACCAGGCACGCGCCAATCAGAATTGAATCGAAGCGAAAATAAGGACGTCTAGAGTAAATGCCACTCTCATAGGAAAACAGGTGCGTAGCGATTGCAGCAGTTCGCCATGTCGCAATAGAAAGACAAATGATCGTGACAATGTTCGCGCTACGCCGCAGCGCAAGTATTGAAAACACAAACGGCCAAAGCAAATAGAACTGCTCCTCTAGCGACAGCGACCAAATGTGTCCGAGAGTCAAGCTCCGGCCAAAAATATTTCTCGCATATAACAGGCACTCGATAATTTCCTTGCGCGGCACGTCGGTAACCAAGCCGAAACACATCAGAATAACTACGGTCAATAGAAAGAGGAAAAAGGCCGGCCCGAGGCGAAGAACCCTGCGCACGTAGAACCGCCGGAAATCGATCTTGCCGGTCGTAGAGCGCTCTCGATGTAGCAGTCCGGTGATTAGAAATCCGCTCAGGACGAAGAAGAGCAACACACCGAGTGACCCACAGCTGGTTGCGAGAGCGTAGCTACGCACTCCGGCGGCCCGGTATTCGACAATGTGGCCGACGAAAACGAGCAAAATTGACACCCCCCGAAAACCGTCCAATTCCGGAATGTGGCGGAAGTGAAATTGAGATGTGTGAGCTTGGGTCGCGGCCGCTTCTCCAGCGGAACCAGTTTGGTCGCTGGCGGAGAGAGTGGCACTTGCGCGCCGATTGGAAATTTCCGAAGGGTCCATCCACACGGTCCAGAGACAGCATATCAGTGAAATAGATCATCCAACCCAGCCAGCTTCGCGAGGCCCAACCAATGTCGTGGATGTGGCATAGATCGGGCAGAAGGAATTCTAAGGGCGTAGGGCTCCGAGATCGCGAGAGTTAGCAAGGTTGATAGCACTGGTCGTTGTTTGTCTTATGGCCCAGACGGTGTTCGGACGTAAGCGACTGGTGAAAACCGTTTGGACGAAATGAGAGTAAATAAGGATGCTGCCCGTCTGAATGACCGGCAGAAGAAAGTCCTGAATAAACTGGTCAGTGGAGTCGAGGGAAAGCTGACCAGAGAGAAGTGGATGAAAATAACGAAGGCTTCTTCGCGAACTGCTCTTCGAGATATCGAAGAGCTGATCGCGGGAGGGGTCATTGAACAAGAAGAGGCCGGAGGAAGAAGCACTTCCTACAGGCTAAACAGGATCGCAAAAATCAGAGGGCAAGATTAGTAAGTCCTCCGGGCCTTCGTCTTTTACCCGAACGACTACCCTGATCCCCTTGATTGAGAAGAAATCGTACCCTGACGTCGTCCCGATGGATTACTCTCATACCGACACTGCAATTTGCCGCTTCTAAAATGGAATACCGACAAAGATTTTATTCGCGAAACTACGAAAAACCGGCTTATCGCGAATTGCATCGAATCGGGAATCGACTTCTATCCAAACAAGCTCTACCTCTCTGTGCTGCACGGCCTTCGCCAATAGGGAAAGGCAGTCTTTCTTTTGTTCGAATGCCAAAGAGAGCGCCGCCTGGCGAAATCTGCCGACGACCGGTTCGGAATCATGCAGTTTGAAATCAGAAACAATCTGTTCGGCGATTGGCTTCCGTCACAAACCGATGAGAACAGAACTGGAATCCCTCGGCGCTTGAGTTTTTCACAGTGAACGCAAGCGACGTATCTAGTGTCCGTCCATTAGCTGAGCGTCACCTTCGACCAGTCAATCAAGGCTTGGCGTCAGACCCTCAGACCCTGTACCGTCCGGCCTGACTCACGGCAGTCCTCACACTAAACACTGATCGCATATGCTGCCATAAACAGACAATACTTCTCGCGTGCACTTTACCGCGCCTGTGTTGACCCAACGGCCTTTGCTCTATAAATTGAGGCATGGGCGTCCAATCCGCTTCACTGGGGCCAGTCCTCGGCCCCAATCCTGCTGCTTTACGCTTACTCAGTGTTGTGATCCCCGCTCACAACGAGGAAGGCTGCATCTCCTCGACGGTTGAGCATCTACACCTCGAATTGCGCCTTCAGAAGATTCCGCACGAGATCGTTGTCGTCGACGACGGCAGCACGGATTCCACCTGGGCCACGCTTCTAGAACTCTCTCAACACATCACGGTGCTAAAGCCGGTGCAGAACCGAGGACCCCATGGCTTCGGAAGGGCGGTAGCTGAGGGCTTCGCCTGCATGAGTGGCGACGCCGTCGTGATCATGATGGCCGACGAATCCGACGACTGCCGAGACGTGGCGCGATATTGGGCGCTGCTAAGCCAGGGCTGGGATGCGGTCTTTGGCTCGCGGTTCATTAAAGGCGGCGGCGTGATTGACTACCCCTGGCTCAAACTCCGTCTGAATCGAATAGCAAATTTTATGATCGGCATTATGTTCGGAACGAAACTAAACGACACTACCAACGCCTTCAAAGCCTACCGCGCAACGGTGATCGATGGTTGTCGGCCGTTGCTTTCGCCGCATTTCAATCTCACAGTGGAACTGCCGCTGAAAACCATTGTTCGCGGATACAGTTGGACCGTCACGCCAATCACTTGGCGAAACCGCCGGGCGGGCATTTCTAAACTAAATCTCAAAGAAATGGGCAGCCGTTACCTCTTTATCTGTTTATATATGTGGCTAGAAAAGTATTTTAGCCACGGTGATTACAAAAAACGCTGACACTGTTTGGGATTTTTTAGCGTGGCACTGAGTTCAGTAGGACCAGTCACGAAATGCCGGTGCCTAGGCCTCGATTTCTGGACACTCCCAGGCAAAGATCCGAACCCCTGAGCGGTGGCTCTGATCGCTGAGATTGTTCTCACATCCAGATTAAGGGCGCTGTTGTTCACAAAAGTCCGCAAACTTGCTATTGTGTTTTGCGATCGTCTCACGGTTCATTGTTTTTTGCGAAGGCTTCAATTGATTGAGTGGACGAATTGAGTTCTGAGCATGCAACCAGAATTGCGACTATTCCGAGAACGGGTTCAGCGTCAGGGCATTCTACGAGTCCTTCTCACCAATCCTCGATCAGAAAGTACCATAGTCTCACCGTCCTGCTATTCTTTCTGAATACCCTATCTGCACTGCTATTCATCCTTGCCGTTAATCACGCGGCTTACGACGATGCGTATCATCTACTAGACGTTCATCGTTATGCGCGCGAGGGAGTGTCGGCCAATAGCATTCGAGCCCACATAAATGCGCCAGGGCCAACGGCCTATCTCTGGATGGCTCTGGCCGTACGCATGTTTCCGGGCAATGAACTCCGGAGTGCGCGGGCCGCCATACTGGTTAGCTGGCTCCTTCTGGGTGCTGGGATCCTAGCTGCCGCTCGTTATACGCGTTTCCCTTCCTTTTGGTATGCCGCTCTCTTTGTCACACTGGCCTTTCCCCATGCACTTACCGCAACGGCTCTTGTCTTGACTGAAGGCCCGGCGCTGCTCTTCGCAACCTTGGGAGCTCTCATGTGGGTAGAGTTTCTATCTCTGCCCAGTTTCAATCTTGACAGAGAGCCAGTCGGAGTCGCGGGGGGAGTTTTGATTGGTCTCGCGATAACATGTCGGCAATACTATTTGGCTTTGCTGCCAACGGGGCTAATTTTTGCTCTACTCCAATGGCGGAAACGTTCCGCGCAGGCTCGCTCACTCTGGGTTCTGCCGATCTTGCTGTCCCTCCTGGTGTCAATACCACCCGTACTTCTTTTAGTAGCCGTGTGGAAGGGTCTTTCAAGTCCGAGTATGGCTTCGGGAATTTCTTACCCCAATTGGACATCCACTGTCGGCGCAAATCTTTGGCGTCCGATTGTCACAACCTTCTACATCGCGCTCTATTCTCTTCCTTTGACATTTCCGGCGATGCGACACTTACCCCGTGAACAGCGTTGGCGAACTCTTTTGGTCGCTGTTCTCGGTGGGTTTGGAGCCGTTCATTTCATGTCCGCCTTACTGCAGCCGGGCCCGTTCAATTCAGTTGTTGGAATCCTGTCGCGCACGCCTCGAGTTCAGTCTTTGTTCTTCGCTATGATCGTGGGCGCAACAATCTACAATTTAGTCGCCGTGGTTTTGCTGTTCTGGGAGAAACGTACAATTCTGTTTTCGTCTCCTCCGGTCGTTTTCTCGATACTCGCGATTGTATTTTTTGTGGCGGAACAGTTCGGAGTCCAAGGTAACCTTCCATTTTACGACCGATACGTAATTCAATTGGCACCGTTCCTTGGAATCGCTGCTTTCGCGCTGCTGCCAAAGCTCAGCATGCCACGCCTTCTGGTCCTAGGTGCTAGCTCGGCCTTGGGGCAGTACATGTTGTGGAGGTATGCTTTCTGAAGACGATTGCATGTCGTGAGATCCGTGAGACCACCATGAGTCCTCGAGTCCATTTCGCCATCCAACCTGCAGCAACTCTATGCGACCCGCTTCAACGATAATTCTGGATACATGGGCCGGGGTAACCTGGTGGAACTTTTAGTTTCGGCTGTTTAAGTCTGTAACGTTATGAGTTCTAATACGGCTTCTGGATCACAAAGTGCTCTTAAATCGCTTCAACCGTATTGTTTTCTCATCGGCGGAGAAAAAATGTCCCCGCCGCTATAGCTTGTATTTATCCCGTGTGGTAGGGCACGGATTGGTAAGCAGGACGATTTCAGCTCTTTTCAATGTTCGGCCATTCGTCTGCGATATCTGCGGTTTGAAACATTACCGACGCACACCGACAAGAAAAATCTGTGGATGACGCTAAGTAGTGTCGACTTGGCGCGACTCTAAGTAGTATTAATTGAAAGCTATCCGAGAACATCAAGCGGCTTGTTCAGGAACCCTGGATCACCGACTATATCGCCAACTACCGTCGCGTCGCCGGCGTTGGCCATTAAGATGGCTTGGTACAAGCCAAAAATGGCAATGGAAATCAGGTAGCCGACAAAGAAAAACGGTTCGAGAAGAGTGAAGGCAAGCGTCGCGCAAAATACCGCCATACTTCGGCGGATTTGTATTAGATGGTGTTGCATCGACCTGTTGAGCCCACAGCACTTACCGGGTGATTGCTGACACTTTCAGCGTTGCTTGCTGCATTTTGTCGCAGCAACCCAGCAGCCTTCTTTTCCGGAAACCTTCGCGCCTCTCCGGCATCCAATCTCGCAAGCATGCCGTACTATTCAAAAGGGAAGCAACCACACGTACGCGTAAGTGGTTCTAATACAAAACATGTTGATTAAGCAAGCATCGGCACTCGCGGACATCACCCCGAAAGAAGTCTATTTCAATCGCCGCAACTTTTTGCGCGGCTTGGGGATCGCCGGAGCCGCCACCGTAGTCGGTGAACGCTTCTCCTCCCTACTTTCGCCCCCCACAACTGCGTTCGCCGGCACCAAACTCACCACTATCAAAAGTAACTACCGTGTGGACGAAAAAATCTCCTCAGAAAATGACGTCACCCACTACAACAATTTTTACGAATTTGGTTCCGACAAAGGCGATCCCGCAAAGAACGCGCAAAATTTCCGAACTTCACCCTGGGTCGTTTCCGTTGAAGGTGAAGTCAAAACGCCACGCAAATTTTCCATGGATGAGATTTTAACGCTCGCGCCCCTTGAGGAACGCATCTACCGACACCGCTGCGTGGAGCGTTGGTCCATTGTGGTTCCCTGGATTGGCTACTCTCTCGGGACCGTTCTTAAGCTTGTCGAGCCCACTCCCAAGGCAAAGTATGTAGCCTTCGAGAGCTTCTACGATCCGAAACAGATGCCGCAAGCAAAATATACCGGCCTCGCCTATCCGTACGTCGAAGGCTTACGCCTTGATGAAGCGATGCATCCCCTCGCGCTTCTTTGCGTCGGCATGTATGGAGAAACGCTTCCCAATCAGGACGGCGCGCCGGTGCGCATGGTAATTCCCTGGAAGTACGGCTACAAAAGCATCAAGTCCATCGTGAAGATCCGTCTGCAATCCTCCGAACCGCCCACCTCCTGGAATCGCCAGGCCCCCAACGAATACGGCTTCTATTCCAATGTGAATCCTAACGTTGACCATCCTCGCTGGAGTCAGGCAACCGAACGCCGTCTCGGCGAAATTTTCATGCACAAGACTCTGATGTTCAACGGTTACTCGGATCAGGTTGCTTCCCTCTACTCTGGCATGGACCTGAAGAAATTCCACTGATGCTCCTCGCCGTTCGAAAATTTCTTGCCAGCAAATGGGCGAAAGTCTTCGTCTTTCTTTTGTCTTCGGTTCCACTCCTTTTACTCGTGTGGCGCGGCTTCCGCGGCGACCTCACTGCAAATCCTGTTGAGTTTCTGCAGCATCAAACCGGAGATTGGACGCTTCGCTTTCTCATCTTCACGCTTTGCATTACGCCGTTCCGCAAACTTTTGAATCTGCCGGAACTCATCCGTTTCCGCCGTATGTTGGGCCTTTTCGCCTTTTTCTATGTCGGCCTTCACTTCTTGACGTACCTGGGTCCCGATCAATCTTTCAACGTCGCGGGAATGTTGAAGGACGTCGCAAAACGGCCCTTCATCACTGTCGGCTTCGCGGCTTTCGTTCTTTTGATTCCCATGGCGATTACGTCAACCGCAGGCTGGATACGCCGTCTCGGCGGCAAACGCTGGCAGGTCCTTCATCGCAGCATCTACATTTGCGCGATTCTAGGCGTCATTCACTACTACTGGCTGGTCAAATCCGATATTCGCAAGCCCTTGTTTTACGGAATGCTGGTCGGGATTTTGCTCATTTGGCGACTGGCCGCTTGGTTCGGCAGGCCCAAAGCGCCGGCAGTCGCGCACTCGGTCCCTGTGCGCCCTTCATGACCCTTTGGTTTTCTCGGTTTCGCGCGTGTGTTTAGTGCACGTTTTTATTCAACGATGGGCGCGCCGTTCGGCGGAGAAACCTGTTCCGCAAATTCCAGCCCCCAGAAGTGCGGTGCCGGAGTCAAAAATTCAATTCCCACTCGCTGTCCCTGGTCGCACAATTCGCCTAGAAACACGATCCGGCACTCGATTTCCTCTAGCGTCTCCGGATTCGTGATCACCAGCAATTCGCCGTCATCCACTTCATGTTTCAGCATCAACAGGCCGCCGTGCGCGCTTACCACCAGCGTTTCGCAGGTTTCGCGGAACTTCTTGCCGTTGTGCGCGCGTCCCTGCGCTTGCATCTTCAGCTTGCGAAAAACCCGCGCACTGCGCCGTGGCGCGGTGAATTCAACCGTAGTGCTCATGGTCCCATCTTCTGCGCCGCCGCAGGCCCCGTCAATCGTCCTTGCGCCCAGTTGTTTCGCATGAGGAACGAGGTGTCCAGCATCGCTTGTTCTTTGCCTGAACACGGTCTTACAATCAAATATGGCGGTGCGGTGGCTCATCTTTCCGTCACTTTCTTCCCCGGCCGCAAACTTTTTTAATCTGAACTGCGTATTAATCTCTGAAAGGACTCATACGTTTGCCCGTCCCCATGACCTTGGCCGAATTCATCGACTCACATCGCGATCAGAATCTTGCTGAATTGAACGAGTTTCTTCGCATCCCCAGTGTCAGTGCCAAATCCGAACACAAGCCCGACATCGAGCGCGCCGCCCGCTGGGTCGCCGATAATTTGCGGTCAGCCGGATTTCAATCGATTGAAATCGTTCCCACCGCCCTGCATCCCCTGGTCTATGCCGAGTCGCTCAACGCCCCTGGCAAGCCAACCATCCTTTTCTACGGCCACTATGATGTTCAGCCTGCGGAGCCTCTTCACCTCTGGACCACCCCGGCTTTCGAACCCACGGTCCGCAATGGAAACATCTATGCCCGCGGAACTGCTGACGACAAAGGACAAGTACATATCCACCTGAAGGCGCTGCAGGCCCTGCACCAGATGGGCGGCGAATTCCCCATCAACATCAAGATTCTGATCGAAGGTGAAGAAGAAGTCGGCAGCGTCAGCCTCTGGAATTTCGTTCAAAAAAATAGGGAAAAACTCAAGGCCGATGCGCTGGTCGTTTCCGATACCTCAATGCTCGGCAAGGGCGTGCCTTCAATCACCTACGGCTTGCGCGGATTGAATTACTACCAGATCGAACTGACCGGTCCCACGCGTGACTTGCACTCCGGCGTCTATGGCGGCGCCGTTCCTAATCCGCTCGCGGTTCTGGCTGTGCTGTTTGCAAAACTTCACGACAAAAATTTTCGCGTGACCGTTCCCGGCTTCTACGACAACGTCAAGCAACTTTCCAAAGCCGAACGCAAGGCACTCAATGCGCTGCCCTGGAGCCGCAAAGCTTTTCAGGAAGCGGTCGGCGCACCCGGCTACTGCGGTGAAAAAGGGTTTACCACGGTCGAGCAGCTCTGGATCAGACCAACCCTTGAACTCAATGGCCTCTGGGGCGGCTACCAGGGCGAAGGTGCCAAGACGGTCATTCCGTCAAAAGCTTACGCCAAATTTTCTACGCGCCTCGTCCCCGGACAGGACCCGCAACGCATTGCCAAGCTTGTCGAAAAACATGTTCGCAAGCTGTTACCAAAAACGGTGACGTGCAAATTTGAAGTGCTCAGTACTGGCAAGCCGTGGTCCGCTCCCTACCACGCGCCCATTTTCCAGCGCGCGCAAGCTGCGTTGCAGAAGGGCTTCAACAAAAAGGCGGTCTTCATCCGCGAAGGTGGTTCCATTCCTTTCGTCACGCAGATGTACGATACCTTCGAAGTGCCGTGCGTCTTGATCGGCTTCGGTCTGCCCGATGAAAACGCTCACGCGCCCGACGAGCATCTTTACCTCGAGAATTATTTCAGCGGCATAAAAGCCATCGCGCACTTCTATCAGGATCTAGCCACCCTCTAGCTTTTACTAGCGCTGGCGTCCCGCTTGCTCTTCGAGCGGGCTCTGCGCCACTTTTAATTTTGTAGTGGCCGCCCGTCTGCCGCCGGCAGTGTCTTCAGAGCGGCGTATTTTCGCAGCACGGCGAACACCTTCTGCCTGCGCGGCTCTTTGCCGAGAAAACGGCGTTTTCCGCCTCAATCTGATTACGCCCGCTCAATCCGAAACAGGTAGCAACCGGCCGAAGTGCTCCGCGCGTGAACGTATTCCACTTCCTCTCGTACAAAGACCTCTTGCACCGCCTCGTCCTCAGCGCCTCCGTGGACAAGTCTCTCCGCCACCCTTGCTCGATTCGCCCCAAATGCTTCAAACGTTAACGGCTGTCCACGATACTCAGCCGGGGATCTCCCCGTTGCCGGAATACGCTTCACACTTCTGCGCATGCACGTAAATAGGTCCCGGCAACGGTGGCACGCCCTGTCCATGAAAGGCATCGTAGGTAAAAAGAATCAG
>Ga0207646_10000423_pt1 | contig 56577 bp, 50 predicted proteins | sample KBSK5502metaG_FD_184343 | JGI IMG/M metagenome (GOLD analysis project Ga0207646, IMG submission 184343) | Corn, switchgrass and miscanthus rhizosphere microbial communities from Kellogg Biological Station, Michigan, USA - KBS K5-50-2 metaG... | ecosystem: Host-associated > Plants > Roots >...
TTCACGGAACAAGGCGATGATGCAGGTTGGCGCCGTTTCCAGAACGTGGCGGGCGGGTTGGCAATGAGAGTTTTACTTATGGGATGTTTGGTCGGCTTGTTTGCCTACGGGGTCGGCTGGGTGGGCGGTGAACCCGTAGTGAACAACTTCCAAAATGCCGGCACTGATTTCAGTCAGCAGGAAATGGAAAATAACACCAACACGAGCCGTAAGGAGATTTGGTCCGCGACCTGGCAAATGATCAAGGCTCATCCGTTGGCAGGCAGCGGGTTCAGCGCTTACTGGATCGGGATTACCAGGTATCACCATGCATCGGGCGAAATAACCCCGCAGCAGGCCCATAATGACTATCTGGAATTGATGGCCAGCGGCGGTCTTATCGGCTGCGCACTCGTGGGATGGTTCGCGGTTTTGTTCGTGAAAAAGGCGCGCCAAAGTCTACGTTCGCCGGATCCGGTGTGTCGGGCTGCATGTTTAGGGGCGCTGGCAGGGATTTTTGGCGTAGCTATCCACAGTTTCGTGGATTTTGGATTACATATAACCATTAACACTTTACTCTTCTGTACCTTGATTGTAATTGCTGTCCAAAATGACCGGCTGGCGGCTGCCGGGGCGGGGGAGCTTTCGGGAACAGCGGCTGCGTTGGGAAATTGACCCCCGTTGTCTGTGGTTTAGCCAGGGGTTGGGCGGTGTGGCGGAAACCGCTTGACGTACCAGAAAAGTGGGGGGTATACTCCACGCCAATTCTTCGGTGCCGGCGAAGTCAGATCAAAGACCGAACATTTCTCTCATTAAGTTGATGAGAGGGGGAGTAAACTCATGAATCTCAGATACCAAAAACTCACCACGGCAACCGCTTTGCTCGTTACCCTTGCGGTCGGACAGCTCTATGTCGGGATCACGTTCGCCGAGGCAAACTCCGGCTTAAGTGTTTCGGGGGCTGTACCTGTAGCGCTAATGGGGGTCCTGACGACGACTAATAACAAGCCGATCTTGGTCAATGGAGCGAACGCGATTAGCGGCGCCTCGATTCCGAGCGGAGCTACCATCGAGACCCCGGATGGGGTCGGTGCCACTATCAGGCTCGGGCCTCTTGGCAGTTTGTGCATCGCGCCAAACACCAAGCTGAGTCTTGAGTTTGACCAGCAGGGCAAATTGGTAAAGGTAAACGTGACCCAGGGCTGTGTCATTCTCCGGACTTCAAAGAATGTTGCCGGTACTATTAATGGTCCTCAAGGCGTCATCGGCCAAATAGCAGCCGCGACCGGGGGCTCACTGGATGTGTGCTTGCGGCAGGGTGCCGCACCCTCAATTAATCAGGGGGCCGCGGTAGATGCAGGAGCTGGAGCGTCGGCCGTAGATTGTGGCGCTTTGGGTGCGGCGCCAATTCCGCCAGGCATTCCGCCGGCTGTCACAGCAGCGTTTATCGGCGGTGGTGCCGCGGGACTCTACTTTCTCTTTCGCGGAACGAATCCAAGTCCGTCTGGTCCATGATTTCCGGGCCGGAGAAGTCCTAGGTAAGAAAAAATTGCAGTCCAAAAGGAAGACGGCGCCTGCGGGTGTTCGTCTTCCTTTTATTATTTGGAAGTAATAGCCTGTTCAAAGCCCGCATAGTTTTCTTCTTAATGAAGAGACTGTGTGCCACGGTTGACGCCAAGACACTTTTGGCTCCCGTCGCTTAACGCATGCGTTAGCAGAGCTCCAGAGGCTAAAGCCGATGCCACACGATGGAGAGAGTAAGACGCCGCCACCCGACGTCGCCCGCGCTGCGGTCACTGTGGGCTTATTGGTCATCCTTTTGCTTTCGACGTGGAACATCGGACGTTCGGGGCTGGCCAGTCTTCTCACCGCCTATGCAGCGCAGAGTGGCCAGATTGCTTCAGCTAACACAGCCGTGAGTCTGAGTGCAGGCAGTCCGGATGCTCATTATGTGCGTGCGGCAATTCTCGAGGCGACTGATTTACCAGGGGCAATCTCAGAGTACCAAAGAGCTGCTTTGGCTCGTCCTGATGATTACGCTTTATGGTTGAGCCTCGCCCGCGCGAGCGAGCTCAACGGCGACACCACCGCGGGTGCGGTTGCTGCGGCCAGACAAGCGGTGCCACTTGCGCCTGATTACGCGGAACCACATTACCAGCTTGGGAATATTCTCTTGCGGGCGGGACAAAGAGACGAGGCCTTCAAAGAGCTTCGTCTGGCGGGTGCCAGCAATCCCACGCTGATGGCCGGCATTATTGATTTAGCCTGGAGAGTATCCGGGGGCAACGTTCAATTTGTCACGCAGGCAATCACGCCACAAACTCCAGCAGCTTACTTGGCGTTAGGCCAATACTTCCGAGGGCATCAAGCTCCGGGTGCGGCCATCGCTATGTACGTGGCGGCCGGCAGTGCGTCTGAGCAGGACCGGCGATCATATCTGGCGGAACTCATTGCCGAGAAGCGATTCGATGACGCCGCTAACCTGTGGAAAGTCGGACGACAAGACGGGGCTGCGCCGGGAGTGATGACCGATCCCGGATTTGAGCAGGAGAGCAATCTTAAAGATCCGGGATTTGGATGGCGACTTGGGGAGAAGGATACGGGGTTTCATCTTTCTCTGGATACAAACAATCCACGGCAAGGTCGCTCCAGTCTTAAAATTGAGTTCAATGGTGATTCTTATCCCTCTTCGCCGGTAATATCTCAACTCGTCCTGGTTGATTCGGGCGGCCATTACCAGCTTCGCTTTGCGGTCCGGTCGGAAGGTCTGGTTAGCGGCGGGTTACCGTTCGTAATCGTCACGGATGCCGGTGACAACAAGGTGCTCGGACAGTCTGACAAATTTCCGACAACTGACGGTTGGCACGAATACACTATTAACTTTGACCCGGGACAATCAGCGCGCGCCGTCCAAATTGCGCTCCAGCGTCAAGCTTGCAGCAAATCTCCTTGTCCGATCTTTGGCCACCTCTGGTTAGATGACTTCTTGTTGCAAAGGCTCTGAGAAACTCCGGCAAATCGAGACACAAGACTACTATCCGCCCAGCAGGTTTCCCTGTCGGATTATTGCCATCACTATCACGCCGTGATATAAGCCGCCTCGGATCTACCTGAAGGAGGACCCATGGCTGGATTTTCCCGCATAGTCGCTTTTGTCTTTTGGCTCCTGGGACTGCTAATCACGGTTCTGGTGTTGGTCGCGCGCATTACGCGTCCGCTCCGGGGAATACTCGAAGAGAAACTTGAGATACGAAGTCTGCTTTGGCTCGCCGGAGTGTTCTTTCTGGGAGCGATAGCCACTCGGGCCATCGAACGGACCTCGAGAGAATAGAAGCGCGGACTCCGGAAGGGTAAACCTTCACCAGACCTCGAATCCGTAGAAGAATGTTTTTCCGGCAACGCACATAGGCGTAGCTGGCCGGCGAAATTCGACGAGGCGAGGCTCACTGCGCCTCCAGCCTCGTACTTATGGTTTGGGAATAACTATCGGAGTGTCGTCATCAACGGGCTCTTCGCCCTCGTCGATTAGGTTTCTGCTTGGAGGCGAGGGCCGGACGCGCACCTTCAGTTCTTTGTAGGCTTCCCTGACTTGAGCTATGTCACACGCAGTGGGCATCGCCATGTCATTAGGTACGTTCATCACCTTGAACTGATTCATTAGCGTGCTCTTCTTTTTGCAAGTATAACAATCAAGCAGTCCCAGGTTGTGGCCCAGTTCATGCGCGACCGCATCCAGAATTGCCCTGGGGTTGGTCAGCCTTGGATCGATGATGATCGACGCGTAATTGATGATTTGATCGCGATGGGCACTAAAAGCTTTGAGCTCGGTTGCGTGCCTCTTCGCCTTGTCAAACACCGGGCCCCGCATGACGGTAAGGCAGTTATCGCAAGAGAGTTCCTGCTTCGCGTCCCCAACGTATTCGAACGTAACTCCCGAAGCGGTTGACTCCGAGGCGCTATTCCAATTCTGAAATGCCTTAAGAAGATAGGGAATTTCTTGTGTCTTGAAGTCGGCAGAAGCAATGTAGACTTTGACATGAGCATTCGCGGCCCACGTCCAGAAGCCAATTGCCGGTGCTTGTTGCCCGATTCGGCATGGAGCCGTCACGGTCGGAGTTTGGGTGTGTACATCTCTCACGCCGAGGCCGGCGATCAGCGATAGAAGTATTATGGAGAGGGTTCGCTTCATTTTCATTGGGGATTACCTGTGAGCGCCTGGGAACAACAGTGATTGTTTAGAAGCGGCGATCCCACAGAAACAGGGACCGATTAACGCGGGGATGATGAACATCAAAGGGATAGAAACGCGCTTTGTTTAGGCTGAGCGGTTTCAGCGTCAAAATGCTGTCAGCCAAACCCGTCGCTGGTCTCTTGTCACCGACCGCATTGATGAATGGTTTTGCGTGCAGGGTCGGCTGCCGTAAATCAGGAACGGAAAAACTTGCGCGGTCTAAACGAGGCTGAGATAACACCAATGTGCGGTCGACTGGACCCGACTCTGGTCGCTTATCGTCATAGGAGCTGGCTGCAGCAATCTGTTGCTCTTCTTGATACACATTTCTCATCGTTGCCAGGTCGCAACTCGACGGCCCAACGAGGCCATTGTTCTGGTTGAGTCCCGGAAAGGAATTCATGAGCGACTGCTTCTTTTTGCAGCTCGGGCAGTCCCAAAGACCGAGGCCGTGACCAAGTTCGTGGGCCATGAAGCCCTGCAAAGCCTTGGGTTCCGTGATGCCAACATCAAGATCTATCCAGGCAGAAACCAACAACTGACCTTCCTCCTGCATGGGATGGAAAAATGCGTAGTGATGTTTGTCTTGCTTGTATACGTCTCGCCTTCCCACGGTCAGGCAACCACGGCAGCTCATCCGCCTTTCGGTTTCGCCCGCATAGGTAAACTTGACTCCGGAGCCATCTTCCTGACCGCTGGCGGTCCAGGTTCCCATGGCCTCGAGTAGCGTAGCGCTTTGCTCTGGGGTGAACATGTTGCGGACAAAATAGACTTTGACTTCAGAGTTGGCTGGCCAGTGATAGCCACCGACAGGCGGTGCATTGCGGTTGGTAGTACAGACCTCTGGTTTGTTCCGCGGTTGAACTTTGGGCAGCGATGATTGAGGGGCCGGCTTTTCGGTTAGTTTCGGATGAGATTGTTTGACTTTCGGCGCGCGTTCGTTGCCTCTGGGCTGCGCTTGTTTCATTTCAGGCGGTGCTTCGTTCATCTTTGGCGTAACTTCGTTTACGTCGGTGAAAGGCTCGTCTACCTCAGTGACACTGACTTTGCTTCCGAATAGTTTGTAGTCGTAGTAGCGCACCTTGATTCGATAATGAACATCGAGGGCGCCGAAATGTAAGACGTCGTCGGCCTCAGTGCGCGTGGGGAATGCCAGCGCATTCTTAATTGGCTCGCGCCAAGTCTCAAATATCGGGAAGCGTTGCTTACCCTGTGGTTCGACGATCCCTTTGATTTTCACGATTTGGAAAGTGATCGGGTCAACCCATACCCGTCCAACAAAGTAGCGCTCGCTCATATGTTTCGAATCCGGTTCGGTCAGCGGCGCAACGTCGATTGCAAAGAGTTGGCGTGAGTCGATCTTTTCAACGCCAACGTAACTGAGTCGGTACTTAGTTGCTTCAACAATGTCGATACCCAACAGTTGGCTTCCCGCAAGATCCTGAATGTCTTCCTTGGTGATCCGCATTTCACGGATCGTCGATGCCGGGTGGTAGAGAACCTTCTCAATGCGCTTGCCTCGGTCATCAAACAAAAACTGTGAGTTTCGGATGTATTCGCCGGTAACTTCGCCATTCGGGCCGATGGTCTGGAGGATTACGTCACGTTTGAAAGTATGCTGGTTTAAAGCCTCACGCACCTTGTTTTCCATAGCCACGAAACTCGCCAGGATGGATGTGAGATCGCCGGAGTCTTTCGCTTCCGGCTTCGCGACCCTGGCGGATCGCGAGCTACCGTCAGGTCTTACCAGCGAGGCAACTGAATTTTGTTGAGAAAAGGCCCGGTTGAAAGATGCTATGAGCAGGAATAAAAAGCCAAGCTGCATGGCTCGTTTGCTTACGAATTGAAACATTATTGATTGCTCCCGAAGAGCTCGTTCCTTCGAAGACTTGGCGCTCAAATTTTGAGCAGTATTCTTCGCAGAAAAGCTCGAAAATGGATCCGTGAGTTGGAACGACTCTCGGGGCGAGTAGGTCGTAGGGCTGAGGGTTGCGATGTCCTTGCTTGGGCGTCCGTCGGGAAGCTTTGGCGCCGTCCGACGTACAACTGACTTTAACAACCTGACACAATGTCAGTCAAGGATAATCTTTGTATGCGTCGCCTGAGTATTTGAGCGAGAGTGTCCAGGAACGGGTCCTAACATCGAAGTTTCGGGAAATAACGCATGATTCTTCGTCTTTCTCAAACGGCGATCAATTAAATTCATTACAAAGCTCAAGGCTGGCGGGTACCAAGGTCGAAGCGAAGCCGGCTCTGGAGAGAATCAGCTCAGGCTGGCTGAAATGATTTCTGATTCGTTTGGGCCCTGCCGAAACAGTATTGACAGAAACAGTTGGTTGAACTAGAGTTACTCCCCCTTATTCTGGTTTTGATTCGGTCGTGTGCGAAATAATCGCGTTGGCCCCACGCGACTGAGTTTGAACTTGCTGCCGCTCAACTGAAGAATCGTTGAGGCGGCATCCAGTCAAGTCTGATTTACTAGCCACGCAGGAAGCGAGTGTGCCGTGAAGATTTGATCTGAAGGTTCGCCAGAGCGGTCCAGGTGTCCGGGTAATCTCACTGTATTTGCGCCTCGTACGCACAAACCCATAAAGAACCTGTCAGTCTCGTCGAGCGTGGGTGGGAGATCCTTTCACATTAACCTGGAAGTCAGTCCATCTAATCCTGCTATCAAGTCTGGCGCAATTAATCATCAATAGAGACTCCGGTCGATCTCCGTTAATGGATGAGCAACCGGAATTGGGGACTCTTTTCTCTGTGTTTTCAGAGGCTGCCCTTCAGACATCAATTACTCGATGGAGAACGACAACACGCATATGGGAAGAACTGTTCCGCAACGACAAGATTAAGAACGCATCGGCGCACACAATGGCGCGGATGATCCTGGCCTTTTCTGAATGCTGCCTCGCGAGAGAGGTTTCCCCTCGGGGTCCCGCATGAATCGTGCAGATACATGCTTGCGGAGAATTTTGATTACGAATAAGCCAGGGCCTGAAGGCACATAGACATTCAGGTCGTCAATGAAGGAAAGAAAAGAGAGTGCAACGATGGGACTGATTTCAAGAGCAATCGTCAACACGTTCGTAGTTAGTCTTTTGCTGATCTGCGGGGTGAGCTACTCCCGAGCGCAACAGGGCTCGGCGGTCTCCAGTGGATCAGTCGGCACCGTCGGTAGTGGAGACCTCGCGGCTAACAAAGGCCAACCAACGCCGTCGGACACGCGCTACCGAATCGGGCCCGGAGATGTGCTTGATGTACATGTTGCGAGAGCGCCTGATCTGTCTCGTGACGGAGTTCGTGTGGATCAGAGTGGCATGATTCGTATGCCGATGCTGGATGTTGATATCCCGGCCGCTTGTCTAACTGAAGGGGAATTGGCCCAGAACATTGCCAAGCTTTACAAGAAGTATAAGAACGATCCGCATGTCGATGTTTTCGTCAAAGAGTTTCAGTCCCAACCGGTGGCCGTACTGGGCGCCGTACACGGCGCCGCCCAATTCAAACTTCAGCGGCAGGTCAGACTGCTGGAGTTGTTGACCTTCGCGGGCGGACCGACTGAGAGCGCTGGACAGACTGTTCAAATCGTTCACGCTGGCGGTGGCCCATTCTGCGAATTGTCGGGCCCTTCCGCCGCGGACAACAGTGATGCCTCCGCCTTTGTCGCATACAGGTTGGCTGACACACTCAAGGCAGTGCCGGAAGCCAATCCAATTGTCCGTCCGGGCGACATCGTCTCGGTTCCTCAAGCGGATCAGGTCTTCGTGTTGGGCAACGTATTGAAGCCGTCGGCAATTCCTCTCAAGGAGCCCCTTACGGTATCGCGAGCCATTGCTATTGCAGGCGGCACTGCGCCCAGCACTAAACGCGACCGAGTGCGCATCCTGCGACAACTTCCCGGGAGCACGCAGAAGCAGGAAATCTATGTCGATCTTCGAGCCATCGAGAAGAATAAAGCCGAGGACGTGGCATTAATGGCGAACGACGTAGTGGATGTGCCCATTTCCGGGACGAAGAGCATTTTGCGTAGTTTGCTGGGCACGGTGGTTCCCACTATTTCGCAATTACCGGTACGCGTTATCCCATAATTAAAGAATTAACTCAATTGAGTCAGGAGAACCAAGATGGACGACCCGAATGAAAACGGAAAGGCCCCGTCGGAGCTTGCCAAAGCTTTAGCGGTGATTTCCAATGTGTCGCGCGGGCTTCCCGCGTCTTATGCCCCCGCGGAGGACACGAGATATCCCGGCAGCTACGGCCCGCCAAATCGCGTGGACGAAGGTGTTCGCTTGCGCGATGTGTGGATTGCCATCAGCAAGCGGCGCTGGATGATTGTGCTTGTTGTCTTGCTGATCACCACAGCCACGGCGGTGATGCTGGCACGCAAGCCGGACATCTATCTCGCTGAAACCGATGTACAGGTCGACACCGAAGGCCCGGCGTCGGGTTTGACTTCCGGTAAGGGCAACATCATCGTCGATACCGGGTCAGATCCAACGTACTTCAACACTCAGTTGCAGATCATTACCAAACCCGGCCTCCTGCGCCGGGTGGTGAAGACGCTGGATCTCGAGCACAATCCGGATTTCCTGCGAGCACAGGCCAACGACACATCCTGGCAACGTCTGTTACGGACCTTTGGTCTGGGCGGCAACACGACGGTAGTCCAAACACCGGCGCAAAAAGCCGAGAACGACAAACTCTCACTTGATACACCGCTCGCCTCGGCTAGTTCACCCGACAATCTGGAAGAGGCAGCCCGACTAGAGCCCTTTGTGAGCTCGCTGCAGGGCGGACTGAAGGTCGATCCGATCAAAGACGATCGCTTACAATTTACCGAAACGCGGCTGATTAGCATAAAGTTTACCCATGCGAATCCACTGGTCGCCGCGAAGATCGCCAACGCAGTGGCTAATGCATTCGTCCTGTCAAATCTCGAACAAAAAACCAAATTCACCAGCACCACCGGCGATTTCCTGCAACAAAGAATCGCGGAGCTGCAATCGCAGATTCGCGCCGACGAAGAGCGCCTGATCAATTATGCCAAGGGACATGAAATCCTCTCGCTCGACGCGGCGCAGAACACCGTCGTCGATCGCCTGGCGGGATTAAACAAGGCACTCCTCGAAGCTGAAAACGAGCGCAAGATTGCCGAAGCAGCTTATCGAGTTAGTAAAGAGCCCGGTGCGGCCGACGTCCTGGCAGCGGGCGGGACGAAGGGTCTTGAAGAAGAGCTTACGAAGTTGAAACAAAAACGCGCGCAGTTGCTGGTGGACAACACCGAAGAGTGGCCTGAGGTCAAAGAAGTCGATAAGCAGATTGCCGCACTGGAAAAAGATATTCAGGACGCGCGCTCGAAATCCGTCTCGACCGCGTCAAAAACGCTCGAGGTGCGTTACCACGAAGCCCTCGACCGCGAGCAAGCACTGCGAACTGCGTTCGAACAACAGCGTGGGGCGACCCGGACCCAAAACGAGGCCGCGATCAATTACCACATTATTCAACAGGAAATAGAAACTAATAAGAGTTTGCTGGACGGCCTGCTGCAACGCGCCAAAGAAAATGATGTAGTGCTGGCCGGCACGCCCAACAATTTGCACGTCACAGACTATGCGACACCTCCGAGAGTGCCGATTGGTCCGAATCGCCTTCAGGGGATAGTGCTCGCGTTTCTTTTCGCGCTTGGCTTCGGTGTCTGTCTGGCAACCATGCTCGAATATCTGGACGACAGCGTGCGTTCCTCAGAGGACGTGGAAAGAATACTGCGATTACCTACGCTGGCAACGATCCCGGTGCTAAAAACCGGCCGGATACGCCGCGCGCTCTCAGGCGGAACCACCTCTTTGCAACTGCAGAACGGAAACGGAAACGGAAACGGACACAAAAATGGAAATGGAAGGGTGAATCCCGCGCTCTTGCTCGATCTGGATCAGCGTTCGCCGCTGGCGGAAGCCTATCGTCACTTGCGCACGTCGGTTTTACTGTCATCCGCCGGACGTGCGCCCAAGACGCTGGTGGTCACCTCTTGCGTGCCTTCGGAAGGGAAAACGACGACGACGATCAACCTCGCGGTTACCCTTGCGCAAACCGGAGCCCGCGTGCTGGTCATTGATGGTGACATGCGGCGCCCGAGTGTTCATGGGTCCTTTGGCGCCGAAAACAAACGGGGGTTAAGCAACCTCTTGTCTGCCGAGATGTCGGAAGCCGAAATGCTCGCCGTGGTCCAGAAGGAAGAGGAAAGCGGCTTGTATTTGCTGACCTCGGGACCGGTGCCGCCCAACCCGGCGGAATTGATCGGCTCTGATCAGATGCGCAAGGTGGTCCTCGAATTGGGGAAGACGTTCGATCATATCGTGATTGACTCTCCGCCCGTAGCGTCGTTCACTGACGGCATATTGCTGGCGGCAGTATCCGACGGCGTTATTCTCGTGATTCATGCGAATGAATGCTCGCGCAAGGTGGTGCAACGAGCGCGTCAGGCGTTGCTGGATGTAGGGGCGAAGGTTCTGGGTGTGGTCCTCAATCGCGTTAACCTGCGCTCGCCAGACTATTACTACAACTACCAGTACTACTCGGGTTACAAGGACGAGTCGAGCTACTCAGAAACGGTGCCGCCGGCGTGACACGGCAAAGGGAAAAGAGCCGAGGGCAAAGCGTCTCTGGCTCTTAGCCTTCGCACCTGGCGCTTTGCCCTTTCCTCTTAGCCCCTTACCTCTTAGTTGAAATGCCTTCCGACTTCATAGTTTTTGGCGCGCCCAGTATCGAACGGGACGAGATTGACGAGGTCGTGCGCTGTCTCGAATCCGGTTGGATCGGCACCGGGCCGCGAGTCGCCCGCTTTGAAAAAGAATTTGCGCAGTATAAGAGCCAGCCTTTTGCCGCCGCGGTCAGCTCCTGCACCGCCGCAATGCACCTCAGTGTCCTGGCCGCCGGCATTGGGCAGGGTGACGAAGTCATCACCACCCCAATGACCTTCTGCGCCACGGTCAACGCGATCGTCCATGCGGGGGCCACGCCAGTGCTCGCCGACGTCGATCCGCTGACAATGAATATTGGCCCGGCGGAAGTCGAAGCTCGCATTACTCCCCAGACCAAAGCCATTCTGCCGGTTCATTTCGCCGGCCGTGCCGCGAACATGGACGCGCTCACAGAAATAGCCGCGCGTCACAGACTGAAAATAATAGAGGACTGCGCCCACGCCATCGAAACGGAATATCACGGCCGCAAAGCCGGCACCTTCGGCGATTTCGGCTGCTTCAGTTTCTATGCCACCAAGAATGTCACCACCGGCGAAGGCGGCATGGTGCTGACGCGCAATGAAGAAGATCTTGCGCGCATCAAAATGCTGGCGCTGCACGGCATGAGCAAAGACGCCTGGAAGCGTTTCAGCGATGAAGGATACAAACACTACTTCGTCGTCGAGACGGGCTTCAAATACAACATGATGGATTTGCAGGCGGCGCTGGGCATTCACCAACTGCAACGCGTCGAATTAAATTGGCGCCGCCGGGAAGAGATTTGGCGGCAGTACAACAAAGCCTTCGCTGGTTTGCCCGTTACGTTGCCGGCCGATTCAGAGCCGGACACTCGTCACGCATATCATCTTTATACGATCCTGATTGACGAAGCGCGCGCTGGAATCACTCGCGATGAATTTCTTGACGCGATGACGGCCAGGGATATTGGCGTCGGTGTCCACTACCTGAGCGTGCCTGAGCATCCGGTGTATCAGGACAAGTTCGGTTGGCAGCCGGAAGACTATCCCCACGCGATGCGCACGGGTCGGCAAACAGTCAGTCTGCCGCTGTCCGCGGGATTAACTGACGCCGAAGTCGCGCGGGTTATTGCGGCAGTGCGGGAATCGATAAGCGAAAAGAGCAAAGCGGTAAGAGCAAACGGCAGAGAGCAAACAGTCGAACCCTTGCCCTTAGCACTTCGCTCTTAGCATTCACCGTGAGGAAAGAAGGCAAGGGGTAAATCGCAAGGGGCTACGAGCCACGAACGCGGAGGGTGCGGCCAACCATTCTTCGCGCCAGGCACTTAGCCCCTTGCGATTTACCCCCGTCTTCGGATCTAAAACAGGAACTAGAGATAAGAAGAAGTCAAAGATCGGGCCCTAATGATATCAGAGATCAGAGGAGACAGTTCGGAAGTCAGAGGCCCAGAAATAAGCTCTACTCCAGGCTTCTCACCCTTAGGTCTTTGCTGTTAGGCCTTTAAAGCTGTTGCCCTTTGCCGCTGATTCTTAGCGTTTCATAGATGAATCCAGAATCCGCAATATCAGATTCACCGTTACCGCTTAGCCCTTCGCGTTCTGCCGCAGTCCCCACTCTGCGCATCGCGCCCTCGAAGGGTTGGGTCTCACTCAAACTGCGCGAACTCTGGGAGTACCGCGAGCTGCTTTACTTTCTTGTTTGGCGAGACATCAAGGTGCGTTACAAACAGACGGCGCTGGGGGCCTCCTGGGCTATCATTCAACCCTTCTTTACGATGGTGGTCTTCAGTCTGTTTTTTGGTCATCTGGGCAAGATACCTTCAGACGGAATTCCTTATCCAATCTTCAGCTTCGCGGCCCTGGTGCCCTGGACCTTCTTTGCCAATGGCCTGGGCCAGGCGTCCAACAGCCTGGTCGGCAGCTCGAACCTGATTACTAAAGTTTATTTTCCGCGGCTGACTATCCCCCTCGCATCGGTGCTTTCCGGCGTAGTGGACTTTGCCCTCGCCTTCATCGTGCTCCTGGCGATGATGCTCTATTACGGTTTGGCGCCGACGCTGAACGTCCTTTGGCTGCCGCTGTTCGTTCTGCTCGCGCTGGTTACGTCACTCGGCGTCGGCCTCTGGCTTTCAGCGCTGAACGTCGAGTATCGCGACGTGCGCTATGTGGTTCCCTTCATCACGCAGTTCTGGTTGTTGGCGACTCCGATTGCTTATCCGAGCAGCTTGCTACACGAACCCTGGCGCACGATCTATGGATTGAATCCGATGGTCGGCGTCGTGGAAGGCTTTCGCTGGGCGCTGTTGAGAACAAACACCGCCCCCGGTCCGATCATCGCGGTCTCGTCCACAGCCGCACTTCTGATTCTAATTACGGGCGCATTTTATTTCCGACGCATGGAAAAGACATTCGCAGATATCGTCTAGGCCCCAGACCGATGACAGAAGACAGAAGACCGAGGATCGGGGACGGAGGGCGAATTGCTGACGGCGGAAGAGCAATAGGCGTCGAGTCTCAGGTTTATAAGTTTCAGCGCTTAGAGATATATCAGCTCGCGTTGACCTATATCGATCTCACGTACGACCTTGCCGCGAGACTGCCCAGGAGTGAGGACTTTGGTTTAAAGTCATAGATCACTCGCGCCGCAAATTCCATTGCCCTGAACATCGCTGAAGGATCAACCGGCCAAACTGACGCTGAGCAATCGAGATTTCTGGGAATGGCGCTACGATCGCTGATTGAAACGGTCGCCTGCCACGACATTATTAAGCGAAGGCTCTATGCGTCGGACACTGAACTACACGAGAGCAGGCAAGTCAGCACGAAGCTTTTCGCCAAAATCCAGACGATGAGAAAGACGCTCAACGGTCGGATCCGTCGTTAGTTTCCGTCTGTCATCCGTCATCGGTCATCCGTCAAACCAACATGAGTGATACAGCAATCAAAGTCGAGGGCCTGAGCAAGCGCTACCGCATCGGCGCGCAGCAGCAGGCATACCGCACGTTGAGAGAGAAACTCAACGATACTGCGCTCGCTCCCTTCCGCGCTGCGAGGCATCTGCTGACGCGCAATGGTGGAAACGGACAGATGACAGAAGACGGACGACCGAAGACGGTCAACGGTCGTCGGTCCTCCGTCTTCCGTCAGCCCGGCGAGACCTTCTGGGCCCTTAAGGACGTTTCCTTCGAAGTCAAGCGCGGCGAGGTTGTCGGCATCATCGGGCGCAACGGGGCGGGGAAGAGCACGCTGCTGAAGATTCTTTCGCGCATTACCGAACCCACCGAAGGTTACGCCGACATCAACGGCCGCATCGCCTCTCTGCTCGAAGTAGGCACCGGCTTTCATCCGGAACTGACAGGTCGCGAAAACATTTTCCTCAACGGCTCAATCCTGGGAATGAAACGCGTTGAGATCAAAAAGAAGTTTGACGAGATAGTCGCCTTTGCCGAGATCGAAAAGTTCATCGACACGCCGGTGAAGTTCTATTCCAGCGGCATGTACGTGCGTCTCGCCTTCGCCGTCGCCGCCCATCTCGATCCTGAGATCCTAATGGTTGATGAAGTACTGGCCGTTGGTGATATTGCATTCCAAAAGAAGTGTCTGAATAAGGTGAAAGAGGCGGGCGGACAGGGACAGACATCACTGGTTGTCAGTCACAATATGGAGACTATTACCCGAATCTGTGAAAGAGCCATATGGTTGGATCGAGGTCGTCTGATGTTAGAAAGCAACGTGAGCGACACGGTCAGTGCTTATGAGGCAAGTACCCGCGCGAGCCATGACCCAAGAACTAACCGGATTGTGAGAAGTGATTCGACCATCGGGAAAGCTTTCGTAGAGTGGCTTGAAATAAGAAGTGATGAAAATGAAGCTCGCACAGTATTTGCCAACGGCGAATTCATGAATCTCGTCGTTTCCATTAGCGGTGACCTGCCTGCGGCATCTTACTTTGAATGGGCATTGTTCACCGAGCGGGGACAGGTCGCAACCTCAGGTGGTAATTTCTTTAAGCAATCAGACATCAAACTGCCGACTCGGAGTGGGTTATTGCGAGCTCGTATCGGGCCCCTTCCTCTTGCAGAGGGCAGATACAGTCTTCACTTGAGGCTTGGTGAATTGCCCGGGCACCGCCAGATTGATGTTTGGGAAGAGGTGTCGACAATCATAATTACGTCTAATGTTCCGGAGATCGGAGGGCTTCCTTTCGATCTCCGTCGGGGAGTTATTTACATTCCGGCAGACTACAGCGATGGACAAGCCTGAATCAATGAGTACTTCCGAACAGCGGCTAACCCGACCCGTTCTCAATGCATCGTTGTTAAGAAGAGTGCATCGAAAGCTCAACAGTCTTTGGATAAGTTACCGACTAAGGTCTTACAAAGGAATTGATGGATGGCTGTTACTTGAAGAAGCAGAGGCGCTCTACAAGGCCGCGTCGAAGTTGCCTCCCGGTAGCACGGTTCTTGAAATTGGAACCTGGAAGGGAAAGAGTACCTATTGCTTGGCCCGCGGACTTCGTAGCGGAAAGATCATATGCATCGACCCATTCGATGGCTCGGGTGACGAGGTCTATTTAGAAGCAAAGGGAGAAGAGCCTTTGCTCAATCAATTCTCGAAGAGAATGAAAGAGTTAGGTGTCTTGCACAAAATCCAAATCTGCAAGGGCCGCTCGGAGGATTTTGTTGAAGAGATCCCAGCTATCCAATTCCTCTTCATTGATGGTGATCATTCAAAAGAGGCATGCGAGTTTGACTTTACCAGTTATGAGCGAGCCCTCGCACCGGGCGGTTATCTTGCTTTCCATGACTATTACCCGGAGCGCAGAGAGTTGGGACCGACTTGGGTCATCGATAATATGGTCATACCTTCTAACAACTTCAAACGGATCGCCCTCGTGAAGTCCCTATGGCTCGGTCAAAAGCTCTAAAGGTCGAAATGGAAAACAGTGAGCGCGTCTAAGAGCGGAATAAATGTTCAGAAAAAGAAAAACAATAGCCGTAGTCGTGGACCAGTATTCACCCGAGTACATGAATAAGGAAATGGTGACATTTGCGCGCAAGCTTTCCGCTTCGGCCGAACTGGATGGGTGGGTCGTCTCTAACGCAACCAACAACAATCTGGGAATTGAAAGAATTCATGAAAGTATAAAGCTGGTTCGTTTACAGATCCCTGCCAATCGAGAATGGCCGCCGCTCCATCATTGGCGATACTATCTGTTCTTGCTTGCCAACGGTGCGAGAATTGGATGTGTGTGGCTCTACCGTGGACGTCAGTATGTACTGCCTACGGTTGTTTGGTGCAAGCTTATTGGTGCCAAGATTGTGATTCGGTTAGACGGATTAAACGGAGTAAGTTGGCTTAGTAAACGACTCTATGATTCAAGACGTCAAACGAAACCAGCCAAACGATTTGGTGGCGTCACAGCGAATTCCGGTCGAACGATCGAGTCATCGTTAGAGTCTAGTCGTCGCGGAGCCATTCATCGCAGTCTGAGTTGGGTGAAGAGCGTGACTAGGGCAGGAATTGACTTCTTAGATCGAGACCTGCCTCTTATCTTGGCTGACGCAGTTTTGGTCGAAACGCCAGAAGTTGCAGATTCGCTAGTGCCGTTATATGTTGCACGAAAGTGCGTGCTTTATGTAAATGGACCGTCAGCCGCGCTAATGGAGGGAGAGGATCGTACGATTGACCTAACCTCGAAAACGAATTGTATCCTGGCTGTCGGTAGGATCCGTCCTTCCAAAGGTTTCATCTATCTCGTGCGAGCGTTTGCTTGCTTGCCAAAGGCGTTACGTGAAGAATGGCCTTTGATTATCGTGGGTCCAGTAGAGGACGACGATTATTTTGAAGAAATGTCCAAGCTCGTCGTAAGCTTGGGAGTGGCTACCTCAGTCCAAATAAGATCCGCGGTTTACGGAAGTGATCTCTACGAACTCCTACGACGATCGGCCATTTTTGTACTGCCGTCCACTTCTGGTGAAGGACAGCCTAATATCATTACCGAGGCTATGTATTTTAAGTGCGCTGTCATAGGTACTCAGGTAGGGACGGTTCCGTTCCAATTGGATTACGGGCGTGCGGGCATTTTGGTGGAACCGATGAACGTCTCTTCGTTAAGTAACGCACTCGCGGAGTTGATTCGGAATGACCGTTTGCGGAAAGCTCTATCTGAGCGGGCTGAGGAAAGAGCACGTAATGACCTGTCGCCCGACAAGAGTATGTCTATTCTAACCAAAATGATTTATCCATCCACCGATCAGAAGGGTGGAGTCGTTCCTTCCGCAATAGCATCGTAAATTTTGTAAGCTGAGGCCTGGAATTGCCAGTTAGTCGCAGCAATCGCTTGACATAAAGTTGACTACCTACGACCTAACCATATCCGTTGTTAGTTATAACACCCGGGACTATCTGCGCCAGTGCCTCAACTCAATTTATGAGAACACACAGGGGATTTCGTTTGAAATCATCGTAGTCGATAATGCATCGACCGATGGCAGCGCTGAAATGGTGGCGCAACAGTTTCCTTCAGTTCACTTGATAAAGAACAACGAGAACAGGTTTTTTAGTGGAGGGCATAATCAGGCGCTGGCAATTGCGAGCGGACAGTTTTTCCTCATTCTCAATCCCGATACGATAGTTCCGACTGGTACCCTGCCAAGGCTCGTGCGTTTTCTTAAAGAAAATCCAAAGGTGGGAGCCGTGTCGTGCCGCGAATATGATTCAAACGGAAATCTCGTTGTCACAGCGGGAAATCTTCCCGGTCCTGCAATCCAGATTCTGGAATGGACGTACCTGCGCGGCCGCGTTTTCAAGCGAGCTTGGGATCGCTTTCGCCTGGTTGATTGGAACCGAGATTCTTTGAGAAGAGTTGATGTTGTTAGCGGCTGTTTCATCATGGCACGAACTACTCTACTTAGAAAGATCAAAGGTTTTGACGAGCGGATCCGTCTTTACTTTACGGAGCACGATCTCTGTTGGAATATTGGCAAAGCTGATTACGAGATTTACTTCGTTCCAGACGCTCATTACATCCACGCCGGGCAGCGCAGCACATCCCAGTACCCGAAGGAGTACATTAGAAAGATCTTATTTGAAGACATGATTCAGTACTACACACCACGATATGGTCGACTTAGAAGCAGTCTCGTAATGCTGACCATCCGATTTTTGCGAAAACTGGAACGCACCCTCTACTATCTTTGGCCCCCGCGTTGGTTCCGGTTCGCAATGAGTAAGCTTGTAACTTTGGTAGAGTCTTAATCTTGTCTCAGAACCTAGCGCCAACTGTCAGCGTCGTAACGGTAGTGCACAATGGCCAGCAGTATTTGCACCTGGCCGTCGAAAGTATCCTTACTCAAACTTTCCGCGACTTTGAACTCGTCATTGTTGATGATGGGTCAACCGATTCTACACCTGAGATTCTTAATCGATTCTCGGATGGGCGGATACGCCGACTGCGCAACTCGGCAAACTTAGGGGTCCGACGTGCTCGCAATTGTGCGCTCGCTGCTGCGCGAGGGAAACTGATCGCGATTCAAGACGCGGATGACATTTCCTCTCGAGAGCGGTTGGCCCAGCAAGTGAAGGTTCTGCGCCGAAGGCGAGATGTTGCAGTCATTGGAAGCGATTACTTCGAGGTGAATGAGAACAGCGAGTCATCGATTCGCGTCCGCATGCCGGTTGGGGACGCTCCAATTAAGTGGCACGGACTATTCCAGAGCCCCATCGCAAACGCGACATCCATGTTTCGACGCGAGACTGCCGCGCAGGTCGGTGACTATTCAGAATCGGATGCTCTGCATGGTGAAGACTATGATCTTTGGGTTCGGTTGATTTGGGCCCGTCAACGTTTCGCCAATCTGCATAAACCGCTCGTCCGTGTTGGATGTAATCCAACAGGGTTATCGAGAACCGATCCTGAACTCCAGTCGACGAACTTTCATGCTATCGTGCAGGGCAACCTTGAGAGACTTGTGCCGATTTTGCGCGACGACGAAGCGCTCGCGGATCTCATTTGGAAACTGCAAGTGTGCGGTGGATTTGATCAGCCACTTGAGCAGGTGGAGCGAGCTTTGAAGGTTCTCGACGAGCTTACAGAAAACTTTTGCGAATACTTCAAGCTTGACTCTCGTCAGCAACGGCGGGTTCATCAAATCGCGCGTCGCCGAACAGCGCGTTCGTTGCTTCATAATGCGCAGCAGCTTTCTTACGCCGGACGGATGGCAAAGGCCAACGAGTTTGCCCGGCTGGCAACAAGCCTCGATAAGAGATTGGCTCTCTCAAGCGGCTACGGAAAACTACGCGTGAAGAACTTGCTAGGGCGACGATCAACGCAACGCTTACAGAACGCACAAAAGCGGATCAAGAGCGCGATTCATCCTTCTTGAACCTTTCTCTGATAACTTCCCGACTCAAAGAAATGATTCGTGAGAAGCAGTTTGCGGTACCGGGTGGGCAGCCCACTGTCGCCGCGCTTTCATCCGTGAGTGAAAAGCCATCGCGCGTGCGCACAACCTTATTGCAGAAGTTAGTCCTTGTCTCTATCGGAATCGGAATCGGTCTATTGCTCGGCGAAGGGATAGTTAGGGCGTTTCATCTGGGACACACTAACACCGTCGCGCGTTACCACGACAAGATTCTGAAGCTCAAACCAAACGTAAGCTTCATGAACTACGAAGAGAATAAGAACTGGGTCGAGATAAACGATCTTGGTTTCCACGACCGTGATCGCCAGGCCTCTAACGACAAGTATCGGATTCTCTTTATCGGGGATTCGTTTGTCGAAGGCCGGCAGGTTGATACCGAAAGTCTCTTTACGGTTCGGCTGGAAAAGCGGTTTGCTCAGGAAGGTAAGAAGATCGAAACGATCAACGGAGGCGTTTTAGGCACGGGCACAGCCTATCAGTATGTCCTTTGGAAAGAATTCTTCGAGCCGAACGTCAAAATCGATCATGTGGTCTTGTGCTTTTATATGGGGAACGATCTGGTTGATAACAACGCAGATTTGATGTTCTCAGCTTTTCCCGGCACTGACCACGCGTTCTTTGTCGATAGCGAGGGGCGGATTCTGAATTTGGGAAAGCAGCCTGGCGAGTTGAAACGAGTCGTTAACTACGTCCGCGATCACTCCGCACTCCTAAACACATTGTACGAAGTCGCCTATCAAATGAAGAAGGGTTTCGAAGGCAGGGGTGCGAGTCGATCCGAAGCGAAGGCGGAAGACAGCGTGGTCAAGCCTAACGTGCCGGGAAATGAGACCGACGCGTGGAAGGCGTCTGAGCAAGGTACCCTCGCCCTTATCAAAAACTGGAAGGCCGAACTCGCGAACCGTCGTCTTCCTTTTGACATTATCGTCATCGACCGGCCAGGCAAGGTTTATAACGAATTCGAGACGGAGTTTCTGGATAAGTTGCAGGCGACCTGCGCGCAGGATCAGATCGAATGCTTGCGTCTACAACTGACTGGCAATCCATACGAAACTTATTCATTCGATGGCAAGCGATTGGGTCATTTCAATCGAAAGGGCCATGAGATTGCGGCGAACGAGATGTATGACTTCTTCAAGTCTCATCACGCAGCGAAATTCAAATGATTCGAGTGTGGTCGCGGTGAAAGGTAAAGTGGTTCGACGGTTTGAACTTTGGTTTCCGTTCACGCCCGGCGTCATCGGCGTAGCGGAAGACGAGCTTGCCGCAGTGCATAATCGTCCTTTCGCTGATGTTCTCGCCGCTATAAGTGAATCGGGTGGCTGGCAGATTGAGCAATGCTACTTCACCGACCACAGCCGGTCTTACGCGGCAAGGGCGGCGGTAACCAATCGCTTCTTTCCCGTTTCTTTTCGCCGGCATTCATCCGCGAAACGCGGCGCGCGGCAGTGGTCAATCAAAGCACTCGCTCATGTTCTCTTTAATCCACCGAAAGCGCTCGCGATCTTCTTTGCCTACGGGCGCTTTGCGAAAGCACTGGCGCTGGTAGCGAGAATCAGGCGCGTTCCATATTTCGTGATCGTCGGCGGCTGGTATAACCGCATCAGCAAATCTCAGCGGGCTTATTTTGATCGCGCATTCCGCGTTTTGGTCCATACCGAAATGCAAAAGCAGGAACTCGTGCGTGCGGGTTATCGCGAAGACAACATCGAAATCTTTCCTTTAGGCTTAGACAACTCTTCGTTCACTTCAAAGACGACTGAACAATACGGCTGGATCGACAATGGTCCGCGTCTGCTTTTTGTCGGGCGGTTGCAATCGAGCAAAGGTCCGATGGAAGCGCTCATGACTTTCGAGGCCGTTAGGCAGAGCTTCCCGAATGGGACTCTACAGATCGTTGGTCCGTGCAACGATGAAGAATTCCGTCAGCGCATGATCGCTTACGTTGACTCGCATGGGCTTAACAATGCGGTGGATTTTGTCGGGCCGATCGCTTACGAGGAGTTGCCGCGCTTTTATCAGGAAGCCGATTTATTTCTCTTCCCGAGCCCGTACGAAGGCCTGCCTTCAGTCGTGCTCGAGAGCATGGCCTGCGGCACCGCGCCCGTGGTGCTGCGCGGCAGCGGCGGAACCGAGGAAGCCGTTATTGACGGAGAATGCGGCTGGGTGATGGACATGCCACGGCTCGCATATGACGTGGTTGAGTTGTTAAAGAGTCCGATGGAAATTCGCCGTCGCGGAATGAACGGAGCCCGACGCGCGCAAGAATGTTATTCGTCGCAACGAACGTATGACATTCTGGCCGGACTTTTGGCGGAGATCGGGCCCAGAGATCAGAAATCAGAAGTCAGAGATCAGAGACAAGACGTAGCAAGGCAGAAAGCGCTAAGAGCAAAGAGCTAAGTTCAGCGAATGTCGAACGTCGAATTGCGAATAGCTGAGCCATTAAGAGACCGAGAACTGCGGTCAGCGGAGCAGAGACCATCGCTCATTGGTCGCCGGTCGGCCGTCACTGGTCGAACGTTCCTTCGATCTGTGTGGAATCGACTACGACGCTCCTACTACACCCGCCGTGCTGCGCGAGCGCTGGGATGCTCAACTTCACAACTTGATGTCTCGGGTCCATGCGTCATTCATGGGGGCGGAAAATTTATCGTTGGAAAGAACGTCTCCATCCGCGCAACTCCGCGACTTCCCGTGGAGCTCTACTGCGCTCCGGGAGCGACCATCACACTCCACGACAACTGCTTTCTCAATCAAGGAACACACATTGCCTGCGTTCGCGAAGTCAGCATTGGAGAAGATAGCTTGATTGCCGATCAGGCCATGATTATGGACACCGACTTTCATGCAGTCGGCGACGCAGAGACAATGTCTGCGCCGATCGTCATTGAACGAGGCGCATGGCTCGGCGCGCGGGCAATCATCCTTAAAGGGGTGACAATCGGCGAAGGAACAATCGTCGGAGCCGGCGCAGTCGTTGCTCGATCAATTCCATCGCGCGCGATTGCGGTGGGTAACCCAGCGCAAGTTGTGCGGACGCTAGACTGATGAAGATTCTTTTTGTCGCGCCATTTTTTCGCGTCCCGGCGGATTTTGGGATCGCGGTGCGGAACTACGAGCTGCTGAAGCATCTCACTGAGCGACACCAGGTAACCGTGATCACTTATGGCGAAGACGAGGCCAGACAAACCGACAAGTGGTTGACGGCGCGCGGCGCGCGAGTTGTCAGACTGCCGTACTCGATTCCGTGGTCAAACGATAAGAGTCGAGCGGCATCGGTAAGAAATGCCTTCTATTATCCGCCGGCGTCTTTTCAGCGGTTCTCGCCGGAAGTTCTTTCCGACTCCATTTCGACTTGCTTGGCGGAAGAGCCCGAGATTGACCTAATTGTTTTTGATACCGAGTTGGCGGGTCAGGCGGTGCTCAAGAAGAAATTCGATAAGCCGCATGTCCTGATCGTGCACGACATCTATGACCTGATGTTGCGGCGCGAGTTTGAGATCACTGGTCTGAGACCATTCAAGATCGTCAGGCTGATCGACTGGTTGAAGACGAGGCGATATGAGCGCCGCATTCTGTCCGGACACAAGAACCTCATTGCAGTTTCCGGCGATGACGAAGTGTTTTTGAAAGAACACTTCCCAAACGCCAAGACTTATCTGGCGCCGAACGGAGTGGATACGGAAAAGTTTTCGCGCAACGGTCAACCCAGAGATCCAAACACGATTCTCTTTGTCGGCGCATTCGAATACCCACCGAACGTCGACGCGTTCTTTTACTTCTGTCGAGAGATTCTGCCGCTGGTGCGCGCCCAACGTCCTGACACTAAATTCGTGGCCGTGGGGCGTAATCCGACTGACGCGATGCGCGATTACGCCGCAGCCGACACTGGGATCGACTTGACTGGAACCGTTGACGACGTGCGGCCTTATTATGGCCGCGCATCAGTCGTGGTGATTCCTTTACGCGTAGGCAGCGGCATGAAGTTGAAAACGCTTGAGGCGTTTGGCATGGGCGTCCCGGTTGTATCGACTCCGATCGGTTGCGAGGGATTGGGGGTTGAGAGCGAGGTTCACTGTGTAGTCGCGGACACCGTGCAGGCATTTGCTGCGCGCACGGTTGAGTTGCTGGCAAAGCCAGACGTTGCGTTTGAGCTGGCGGAGCACGCTCGCGCTTTGGTTACTGAGCGCTACGATTGGAAGCAAATTGCTTCGAGCTTTGAATCGAATCTAGAACAGATCGCGGCCGCTGATCGAAGTCCAGGAATCGCAGCTTCATAATGCATATCGTCTTTGTAATCGCGCCCGGCGGAGGACCAGAAGCAAACGTCAAGACGCTCGCGCCCGAACTCGAGAAGCGCGGCCATCGCCTATCGGTCATCTACACGGTCACGAAAGACATAGTGAATACCGATTGGTCTGACACGATTCGGTTCCGATTCGCTCCTCCTACGTCGGTTCATTATTACGTCGCGAGGTTGGTCGGCAGTTTTCACACGTGGCCACTGCGACTGCGCGCGTGGGAGCAAGCCCTGGCGGTTCGGCGTGTCCTTAAAGGGATCGATAGCGACGAGCCCATCGACATAGTTGAGGTTACAGATGGTTTGCCGGTGTCTTTGTTTTCACGGCGCTGCCGTGTGGTCGTGCGATCGCAGGGGCCTGACTGGACTTTTCGCTCCTTCTGTGGCGATGGTGGGATCAATTCAGATCGTTGGTTGATGGCGCAACAGCGAAGACAGGTCTTGCAGGCACATCGAGTCACTGCCTTGAGCGCCCACCTGGCGATGCATTTGCGCGAAGCGCTTCAGATACCATCTCCGATCGACGTTCTGCCTTATGGCATCGATACGGCCGTGTTTTCGCCGAATTCCAACGGCGCGCAATCACCGCCGGTGTTGTTGACAGTTGGTCGTCTCGAACGGCGCAAGGGGTTGGATGTTCTGCTGCGAGCAATGCCACAGATATGGCGGCGCTTTCCCGATACGCAGGTTCACCTAATTGGCGGCGAGTCAGAGTTTCGACGTCAGGACTTGTTGGCAATGGCGCCGCCTGACAAACAGGGCCAGATCGTTTTTCGCGGATTTGTCGGACGAGACCAGTTGATTGCTCACTACCAGCACGCCACCATTTATATAGCACCTACGCAGTACGAGACTTTTGGCTATACCGTGCTGGAAGCGATGGCTTGCGGCCGACCAGTAATATCGACGCGAGTCGGAGCGATCCCGGAACTCGTTGATGACGGAGAGACCGGCCTGCTGGTTCCCTGGAACGATCCGGCGGCTCTGGCCGACGCAGTGTTAAGCCTTCTGGCCGATCCGGAGAGCGCGGCGCGAATGGGAACCGCGGGACGCCAGAAAGCGTGCGCTCTGTTCACACTGGATCGAATTTCTTACCGGACGTGTGAAGTCTATGAAAGCGTCATGTTAACGAAATGATTGGCAAACACGAATTTGGCTGGCGTTACAGCCTGGCACTTGAGTGCTTGTTCTACCTGCGAACGTGCAGGAACTGGAGAACAGTTGTCCGAGGCCGTTTGCGCGACGTTCCCTTCGAGCGGTTTGAACTGCGAGGCGGAACGGTAATCACTTTCGAAGGCGAACCACCCTGGCATCTGGTCCAGGACGTCTGGCGCTATCAGGTCTATACCCGCCGTCCGTTGCGCGTGCGCCAACCTCGCATAGTTGTTGATATCGGAGCCAACATCGGCAGTTTTGCGCTATACGCCGCCACTCGATGGCCCACCGCGTCGATTCATGCATTTGAACCTGCTCCGGATAACATCGAGCGCCTCCGGCAAAACGTGGCACTTAGTAGGACGCCGGGCGTTGTCTGTCATTCGTCTGCCGTGGGGGCAACCTCAGGCACGACGACCCTCTATCTTAAAGCGGATCCGGGTTGGCACTCGATTTGGGACCACGGCGCAGAGACGTCCATTACAGTCGCGACCACAAGCCTCGGCGACATTGCGGGGGAATTAAATGGAGAGCCCATCGATCTTCTCAAGCTCGATTGCGAAGGAGCGGAGTACGAGATTCTTGAGGGAAGGGAATCATTGCTGCGGGATCGCGTGCATCAGATCGCGATGGAATATCACGAAGTCGGAGGACACAGCGTTCAAGAACTGACGTCACTGCTTGGTCGCGCAGGATTCCAATGTGAGATCGAGCCCGCACCGGAATGGAAGACGGGAATGCTGTATGCGGTAAACCGGGAGTGGCAGGGTAAATGAAATAACGGCTGCAGGTGCGGCGCGTATGAACACGCACTGAGAAAGAACCTAAGTCCACAGAGTGAACATGTTCGACAAAGCTAAGACTTTCGTGCGCGATTTGCTGCGCACTTTGCCCTTAGTCCCGTGGTTTCTTTTGCGCCTCGTTTTGTTTAAGCAAGAGTCCCGTGGAATGGTGCAGGATCCAATCAAGGGCCGCGCTCTCGTGATTTTGACGAATGCAATCGGCGACACAGTGACTGCACTGCCGGCTCTGCAATGTGTGGTGCAGCAACAGAGGCCCATGAAGGTCGATGTGTTGGTGCGACCAAAGACGGCGCCGCTTTTCAAGTTCGTACCTGGAGTCGGAGACGTCGTTCCGCTGAAGAAGCTGAGTTTTCCTTTCAAGTTGACGGCGCTGCTCTCAAACATCGTCGCGTTGAGAGAGCTTCGACGCCGGCGCTACCAGTCCGCAATCATCTTTGCCAGTAACTTCTGGACCGCATGGGTCGCATTCCTGGTCGGAGCGGGCCAACGCTATGGGTTCAGTCGTACAGAGAACGTAGGCTTGATCACCATTCGAGACTTTGACTTTCTCCTGACTCACGACAAGAAGGAGATTAAGAGCCGGAATTACGCAGAGGCGCATTTCGAATTTCTGGACTGGCTTCATCGGGGCGCGAATGAGCCGCGGACGCTGCCGCAACTGAAGCTTGATGACGCTGGTCAGAATACCGGAACTCTGGCCGATGAGAGACCTATAGTTGTCCTCAATCCTTTTGCCTCACAACGGATAAGAGAATGGCCGTTGGAACACTGGATCGAACTGGCAAGTGCGTTGGCGGAACATCATGCACTTGTAGTGCTGTGTTGTGAGGCCGCTCAGGAGAAACGATTGCTAAGTGCTCTCAACGGTGAACAATCAAGCATCCTGGTGTTTTCAGATCTCGGGCTCGAGGACTTCATTTGCCTCTTGAGCACAGCAACCTCGGTCGTCACCAATGACTCTGGTCCGCTGCATTTGAGTTACTCGCTCGGCAAACCTTCAGTAGCCATCTTTGGTCCTACTGATCCTGACAACGTTATCCCGAATGGCGCTGACGTGACCGTGGTACGGAATCAGATCGAGTGTTCCCCATGTGTTCAGCTCGGCAGTTTTGAAAGATGTCCGCTGACACACCATCTCTGTCTTCGAGAGATCGGGGTCGATGAGGTCTTGAATCCATTACTTGTCCAACTAAGACTCACTGAATTGCGTGCGCCGGTCACTGTCTGCTCTACGGTCGGGCAAAGATGAAGATTCTGCTAGTTGTTTCCAGTTACGCCCCGAATACGGGTGGGTTGCGAGTATATCGATCTTTTTGTCGCGCGATTCTTTCGTCTTACCTCGGACATTTTGTCTCGCGTTTACGACGCAAGAGAAGGAACATATGCAACCTGAAGTCAGATCACCGAAGGCTGGGTTGAAACGGTCAGTAGGTCCCCAGATATGACGGCAATTCGGTTGAAATCTGCAACATCGGCTTTCCTGATCATTTCCATTCTTGGTCTTGGCCTTTACTTGAGGGTCGTAGGTCTTTCCGGGCGGGGAATTATCGCGCGTGACGAGGTGTGGCACTTGTACAGTGCGCGAGGGTTAGCGCATCGATTATCCACGAGCGTAGAACTTGCTAGCGATAGCGAATACACGTTGACCGAAACCTCGTTGGAAAAGATCAGCAGCAACAACGTGGCAGGCAAGCCGACTTACGTGGTCGCCTTGTGGATCCTAGGGTTAATCCTTCAGAATTGGAATTATCAAATAACACTTATTCTGTCAGTCATATGTGGTGTCGTGGGGCTGTTGTTAGCCTGGAAACTCGCCCGAGCGATCCGACTGGGACCCGTCGAGGCAATCGTTGCGCCGGCCCTCCTGGCTACCTCCTTCTCACATCTGTATTTCTCCCGGATCGGCTATCCACATGCCTTACTCATCGCGGTCTATGCGGCTTCGCTTATCTATTTCATGCGTTCGTTTGGAAGTAAACCGCTAGTGAATCTGGCGTTGGCTGGCTTGGCTTTTGGCGTCGGCCTGTCCGTGCACATGAGTCTGGTCCTAGCTTTACCAGGTATTTTTCTGGCCCAATTTTATCAGACAGCTCTCATTGAAGGTAAGCCACGAGACTTCGTTCGGCGCGCTAGCGTCCTTGCCAGCGGAATAGTGCTCCCTTTGTTGTTTTGGGAACTGCTCTATCACGCATTTGCCAAGGTACTTGGCTCACGACCTGGCGTCGCGTCACTGAGCGGTTCCTACTTGTTGGACGCTCTAAGGCATAGCGGCACGGGATCGATCCCCACATATGGCCTATTGGGGAAGCTTCTTTTCTATCCGCTTGTGTTGGTCGGCATGGAGAACCCCGTCGTCAGTCTATTTACGGTCGCTGGTTTAGTAGCGGTACTCAGGCGCAGGTCTGACCGAGGCCTAACTCTCGGTTTGATTATCCTCGTAAGCAATCTGGCGCTTCTGATCATGTTTCCAGCCAAGTACGGCAGGCAAATTGCGCCGTTGTTGGTGCTGTGGGCCATCATAGGAGCGCGTGGCGTCGCTGTGGTGGTCGGTTGGATTAATGCACGACACTGGATTTCACAAACTAGAGGTGTCGGCCCGACGATAGTGATCATGGTCATACTGTTCAATCTATATTGGGACCTGCCCCTGCTGTCGTCGCGGTCTGGCGGGTTCAAGCAAGCGGCCGAGTGGCTCGAAGCCAGCGGTCACAGGGAAGACAAACTGCTGATGATTGAAATCTCAGACGCGGCGATCATGCACTACTATTGGCCCAAGAGAGTGTACCTCTGGCATGAAACGCTGAATTCTCAAGACGCCGCGGAGTGGTACGTCAAATCACCCACGGACCATCTTCGCGATGATTGGCCCCAAATTTCGAGGGCACTTATAGCCAACCACGCGACATCAGCTTCTTTTGACGATTACTGGACGCGCTTACGCCCTCACCAATCCGTAGGTGGCGATTGGCTTCTCATCCCGTGGTGGCGGTGGAGTCGCGGACCGTCGAGCTTTCGGGCACATTGGGATGATGCCGTTCAAGTGTATGCGCGTGACCAATGATGAGGAGTGGTGAAATAGCAGACGCGCTTGAGGTTGAATTCAGTCGGCAACGCCGCGCTCACTGGGCCTCGGTAGTCCAGAGCACGGGCCAGCACAACTGGGGCTCCTACTATCACAAGCGATTGTCAGAGATATACCGGTTTCTCATTCCTCCCGGCAGAAGAGTCCTCGAACTGGGTTCAGGTAGTGGACGCCTGCTTGCGGCTCTCCGTCCGAGCGTCGGCGTCGGAGTCGATTTTTCACCTGAGATGACGGAACTCGCGAAACGGACTTATCCTAGTTTGGAGTTTGTCTGTGCCGACGTTCATGCTATCCCGGTGAGGGAGGAATTTGACTACATCATTCTTTCAGATCTCTTGAACGACGTCTGGGACGTGCTTCAAGTTTTGAAAGAGGTGCAAAACCTCGTACACACCCGCAGCCGTATTGTCATCAATCTTTACAGTAGGCTCTGGGAATTGCCATTGGACGCAGTCGGGAAATTAAGACTCGCTAAGCCCAACCTAAACCAAAACTGGCTGACCGTCCCCGATGTTTCAAACTGCTCAGGGTTGCCGACTTTGAAGTCCTTCGCACGTGGCACGAGGTGCTCTGACCGATCAATACGCCCCTCGTTTCACCGCTTATGAATCAATATGTAGTTCGATTCTGGCCTTTTACGCATCTGGCGCTGGCGAATCTTGTCATGGCAAAGCCCTCTGCTAAGTCTGGGCCTAAGCCTCGGACCCCCACAGTGTCGGTGGTTATCCCCGCCCGCAACGAAGCTGGGAATATTCTTAACATATTTGAGCAAGTTCCCAACATTGGAAGCTCGACAGAGATCGTGTTTGTTGAAGGACACTCACAAGACAACACTTATGAGGAAGTCCAGAAGCAGATGGAGTCCTCGAGTCGGGCATGCAAGCTGCTGTGCCAAACAGGCAAGGGCAAAGGGGATGCAGTGCGGCTCGCCTTTAGCCAATCAACTGGTGATGTGCTCATGATTCTGGACGCCGACCTGACAGTTCCGCCAAATGACTTATTGCGGTTCTACGAAGCACTTGTAAGTGAGAAGGGGGAGTTCATAAATGGCGTGCGATCTATGTATCCCATGGAAAAACAGGCGATGCGGTTCTTCAACATTCTGGGCAACAAGATCTTTAGTTTACTTTTGTCCTGGATATTGGGACAACCCATCAAAGACACCCTTTGTGGAACAAAGGTGCTTTGGCGAGACGATTATGAACGGATTGCCGCTGGTCGTTCATACTTTGGTGATTTTGATCCTTTCGGTGATTTCGATCTCATCTTTGGAGCCGCAAAGCTCAATCTGAAGATCGTTGACATGCCAATCCGTTATCGTGAAAGAAAGTACGGAAGTACCAACATCCAAAGGTGGAGTCATGGCTGGTTATTGCTCAGGATGGTTCTGTTTGCCGCTAGGCGTGTGAGGTTTGTTTGAAGTAACCGAATTCGAGCTGAACAGAGATAGATCCCATCCGCTTCAAGCCCGGTTCTGGAGCTTTTGAATGAAGATTCTGCTGATCGTTTCCAGCTACGCGCCGAATGCCGGCGGGCTCCAGACTGTAACGAGGCAGTTGGCCAAAGAACTGCTCGCGCGCGGACATGAGGTTGCGGTGATCACGAATCGCTATCCGCGCACGCTACCAGCGAATGAGGTTCTGGATGGTGTGCAAGTGCTTCGTTGGCATTTTCTAACGCCGCAAGTGCGATTCCTGAGAAGCTTGCGACTCGATCTATTCCTTGCTGGCTGTTTTTATTTTCCGCTGACGTTGGCGCGGCTCGTTTTACACCTGCGACGAGATCGTCCCGATGTCGTTAATCTCCATTTCGTGGGTGCGCCCGCGTTCTTTCTGTTACTCGCGCATTGTCTCACGCGCTTTCGCCTGGTGGTCTCGATGCACGGAGATGACGTTGAGGGACTGTCGGCGCGAGGATGGTTTGATCACCGGGTGTTTCGCGGGTTGATGCGTCGCGCTTATGCGGTGACGGCGTGCTCGCGTTATTTACTCGATGAGGGAAAGAAATTTGAAGCGGCGATCGCTGAGAAAGGACGCGTGGTTCACAACGGGATGGAGCCGTTAGCGAAACCCCAGGATCCTGATTCGTCAAACGGGATTGTCGCCGTGGGACGAATGTTTCCTAAGAAGGGCTTCGATGTGTTGTTGCGCGCTCACGCGCAAACCAGCGGCCAATCGAATCTATCGTTAATCGGCGATGGCCCCGAACGCGAGGGACTTGAACGATTGGCCCGAACATTGGGGATGAATGGTGACGTGCGCTTCCTGGGTGGACAGGATCGAACCCGCGTTTTGGAGGAAATGGCCGCGGCGGATTTAGTAGTCATTCCGTCTCGTCAAGAGCCTTTCGGAATGGTCGCGCTTGAAGCGATGGCGTTGGGCAAACCCGTGGTGGCGACGCGTGTAGGTGGATTGCCGGAAGTGTTAGAGGACGCGGACGCGCTTATGGTCGAACCGGACCAACCGGTTGAACTTGCCGCAGCGATTGCGAACGTGCGCGAGCAAATACGTCGCGAGCCGAATTTTGGTGCACGCAACCGCGAGTTGGCAGCGGGCTTTTCAACGCAGCGCATGACTGATGGCTATCTCGATGCATACGGATGCGGGATCGATCGTCCACTTAGAGTTGCTTTCATCTCGCCCTTTCAATTTCGTTATGCCCGCGGGATCGAGCGTTACACTTTCAATCTGGCAAATGAATTTGCGCAACGAGGTGTAGAAACGCATCTTCTCACCTGGAATTGGCCTGAGCCGTTACAGATTGATGAGCTTGATGAACGAGTGAACGTTTGCCGGCTGCCTACTTCAAAATACTTCGCGGCAAAAGCGATCGTGCCGTTCTATGCGCGGCATTTGTCACGGCATCGCTATGATTTCGTCTGGATTGCTTTCGCAGGATACGGAGAAGCCGAAGGCTTAATGCTCGCGCGTAGACAGCCCTTTGGCATTGTGTTTCATTATCCGCTGACGCAAGTTCCGCATCGTTATCGCGAGTTCAACCGCTATGGCCTGGCCCAACGCGCCGCGAAGATCATTTCGGTGAGTCAATATGTGGCTGATGGCGTGCGCGAATTCTTCGGGCGGGAGAGCGCGGTTATTCATCACGGCGTGGACGCTCAACGATTCAAGCCCGATGAAGAGATGCGAAGAGTAAAGCGCAAAGAGCTTGGCGTGGGCGATGCACCGTTGTTGGTGACCGCGGCGGCCTTGGAAGCGCGCAAAGGAATTCAGTGGGTGATACGCGCTTTGCCAGAGGTCCTTGAGCGCTTTCCCGAAACGATCTATCTGGTTCTGGGCGGCGGTGATTATCGGGACGCGCTCGAACAACTCGCAAGCGATCTGGGCATTCAATCGCACGTGCGCTTTATGGGTGAGCAGGAAGACGTGACGCCATTTTATCAGGCAGCGGATATCTCTCTGATTCTGTCGCGTGGCGAAGCCTCGTCACTCTCGGCGCTGGAATCGTTAGCTTGCGAAGTTCCCGTCATCGCCGCGCGCCGTCCGCCTTTCGATGAATTGATCCGGGACGAGTACGGAGTGTTGGTAGACGAAGAGGATGCGAATGCGTTAGCCGGCGTGGTCGAAAGCCTCTTGGCGAACCCGGCGCAACGCAGAGCGATGGGCGGGCGTGGACGTGCGCACGTGCGCGAACACTTTTCCTGGGAACGCGCGGCCGAAGAGTACATTCGGGTGATGGAGTCGACCGCCGCAGCAAACTGAACCAATGTCCGTGGCCGAACAACAGGCGCTGCTAAAGATTTCTTCCGACATCTCTCGGATCGACGATGCGTCATCGTCCGCCGGGCCGAGGCGCAGACGTTTCGTTGGGTTCGCCGTCGTTTTGGTCAGCATCGGTATTGGCCTTGCACTCATGGAAAGTATTGTAAGAGCCTTCCGCATAGGCCACATCAACACTGTTTCGCGATACCACGATAAGATTCTTAAGCTGAGACCTCATGTCGGATTCATGAATTACGAAGAGAACAAGAATTGGGTCGAAACAAACAATCTGGGATTTCACGACCATGACCGTGCGGCCACGAACGACAAGTACAGGATATTGTTTTTAGGCGACTCGTTCGTGGAAGGTCGACAGGTGAGCACAGAGAGTCTGTTTACCATTCGGCTGGAGAAAAGACTCGCCCAGGCGGGCCAGAAGATTGAGACAATCAATGGCGGAGTCCTCGGGACCGGCACGGCCTACCAATATGTGCTGTGGAAAGAGTTTTTCGAGCCAAGCATCAGGATTGATCATCTAGTGCTGTGCTTTTACATGGGCAATGATTTGGTCGATAACAACGCCGAACTCATGTTCTCGGCCTTTCCGGGCACTGACCATGCCTTCTTTGTGGATAGTCAGGGAGAGATTTCGGACGTGGGGAAAAGACCTGGCCAGCTCAAGAAGGTGGTTACTTATGTCCGCGATTATTCTGCCCTCGCCAACACTTTATACGAAGCTGCTTACCAGATGAAGAAGGGCCGCGAGCAGCGATCTGATACCAGTGCGAACGCAGTCGAGAAAGCCGTGGTCGGCAAAGCATCGGAAAATAATGCCGGCGCCTGGGAAGCTAGCGAGCGGGGGACAATCGCGCTGATACGCAAATGGAAATCCGAGCTGGAAGGAAAAAACATTCCCTTTGACATCGTTGTGATCGACCGGCCCGGGAGGGTCTATAACAAGTTTGAGTTGGAGTTTATCGACACGTTGAAAACAACGTGCGCGCAGGACCAGATTGATTGCATCCGGCTGAAGCTTGCTGAGGATCCGTACAAATTGTATTCGTTCGATGGAAAGAGGCTGGGTCACTTTAATGAACGTGGCCATGAGACGGCCGCTAACGAACTGTATGAGCATTTCGAATCGCGCCACAAAGCGATACTCGATCGACTATCGAACTGAGGCAGCAAGATCTTTTAACCTGCGAGTGCCGTTCTATTTGTGAGAGATTTTCTTGCCCATTAGAACGATCCACGAAAATGCACGAAGCCGAAGCTGTTCGTGCAATTTCGTGGATTGTTCTTCGATCCCTGGGGCTGACGCCAGACTTTATGCTGACGCCCGCTTCGCGGGCTTGTTACACAAGAATTCAGTAGTAAGGAACCACAATTGGCCAGCCGTTTAGTTCGTTTGATGTCTGATGCGTCGTATCGCGCGCATGTGCGTGAAGAAGTGAAACTCTTTGCACGTTATCCGCGGGCCGTTGGTTATAAGAGCGCGGCCCTGTTGCTCAATAGCGGCCACCGTTGGGAACGGCGATTGAGCGAAACGGGGAAAGTTGTTTGCTCGCTTTGCGGCTGGACCGGGAACGCATTCGATGCAATTGCCACGTTCGGTTATTGGCGGCGGAACGCCCGCTGCCCGGGATGCGGTTCGCTGGAACGTCATCGGGCAATGATCGAGTTTCTCGAACGCGAAGCCTGGGTAACACGTGGCGCGGCCTGTCTGGACATCGGCGGTATTCCTCCCTTTCGTCCCTGGTTCGAGAGTCAAGGTGTTCGCTACGTCTCGCTGAGTTTGGGCGATCCGGCGATGGTCTGTATGAACATTCAGCAGATGGGTTTTCCCGATCACACTTTCGATCTGGTGCTGGATTCGCACGTGCTTGAATATGTCGGCGACTATCGTCAGGCGCTCAGCGAAGTCAGGCGAGTGCTGCGGCCCGGAGGCAGAATGCTTCTGACCGAAAGTTATCTTTTTGGCCAGCCGGTCACCGAAGAGTTCGGTAAACCTGAGCCGGCAGCCACTTTCATGGTGCGTCGTTTTGGAGACGACCTGCTCGGATTACTCGAGCAAGCCGGTTTCCAAACTACGCGATGGGATTATACCGGGCGCAATGATTGCCACGGCGACTATTTCTTTCTCTGCGAAAAAGAATCCAGCGCTAGCAAGGTGCAAACGGCCTGAGTGTTTGGGGGCCGAAACCGTTTCGCGATTCCTGAATTGTGATGCAATCGATTCAAGCCGCACAGCCATTAACCAGTGGTTTCGAGAAGGCAGTGACCGCTGGCAGGCCGCGCAGGTTCCTGCTCAGACTGGTCTTGATTTTTGCCGGGGTCGCGGTCGGATTGGGACTTGCCGAAATAATCATGCGGGCTTTTCATCTGGGGCAGACTCGCATGGTGGTGCTCTATAACGACAGCAGCCTCAAGCTGCCGCCGCATTTCAAATTCACCAATCTCAAGGAGAATAGAAATGAAGTTGAGACAAACAATCTGGGATTTCACGATTACGAGCGCCAGACCACGAACTCGAACTATCGCATTCTGTTCCTGGGTGATTCTTTCCTGGAGGCGCGGCATGTAAATACGGACAGTCTGTTCACGATTCGGTTGGAAAAGAAATTCACCCAGGAAGGGCAGCGAATCGAGGTCATCAACGGTGGTGTTCCGGGTACCGGCACGGTCTACCAGTACATGCTGTGGAAAGAGTACTTCGAGCCGACCGTCAAAGTCGATCATTTGGTGCTGTGCTTCTACATGGGTAACGATCTCGTTGATAACAATGTTGACCTGACAGCTGAGAACATATGGGCCACAGGGAGCCCGTACTTTGTCGACGGTCAGGGAAAGATCCTGAAAGTTGCCAACGAACCCGGAGCAATCAAGAAAGGCATCAATCTGGTTCGCGACCATTCCGTGCTTTTCAATACCCTTTATGAGCTCGCGTTTCAAATTCGGAAAACGTTAAGGGGAAACGGCGGAGTAGACGGCGCAGACGACGAAGGGCGAGATCGCACCGCTGTATGGCAGGCTTCCGAACAGGGCACCATCGCACTGTTGAAAAGATGGAAGACGGAGTTGAGGGGCAAGAACATTCCTCTGGACGTAGTGCTCATCGATCGCCCCGGTAAGGTCTATAACAAATTTGAGCGAGAGTTTATGGATAGACTGGAAGCGACCTGCACACAGGACCATATCGACTGTTTGCGGCTGAAGCTTACTAACGATCCGTTCGAATCATATTCGTTCGATGGCGTTAGCCTCGGCCATTTCAATTACAAGGGGCACGAGCTGGCGGCCAACGAGCTGTATGATTTTTTCAAGTCTCATCACGCGGCAATATTCACACAGGGAGCGGCGGCCCAGGCGTTGCGCCCTTAAACATCGCGCGCCAGACGAGCCTGCCGTAAATAAGAAGTGTTCAGATTGCCGACTCTAGTCGTTTCTCTATTACGAGGGAAAGAACCCAACTGAAGTTGGTACTCTAACCTCCTACTCTTTCTGGAAAACCGGTGAAGCTGCTGACTCCAAATCATTGGCCGTCGTACGCGCGGGCGAATCGTCTGCGCATCCTGATGTACCACAGTATCTCCAATAGTGCTCACGATCGGCTCGCGGTCGCGCCCGAGAGATTCGCGGCTGAGATGAAGTTGCTGGCTGACGAGCAGTTTCAGGTTACCTCGCTCGAAGAAGGCTGCCGGCGTCTCGCATCCGCACAGGATCTTGCTCGTACCATCGTATTGACGTTTGACGATGGACTTCGGGATTTTCTGACGACGGCGGCGCCGGTGCTGCGACAGCATCGCTTTACCGCGACGCTATTTGTGGTAACTGGAAGGTTGGGTGACGCCGCGCGTTGGAGTTCCAAAGACAAGACAAGTGCCTTACTGACTCGGGACGAACTGCGCGAGCTTCGATCCGAAGGGTTTCATCTGGGCAGCCACACTGTGACTCATGCGGATTTACGGACGCTGGACGAAGCGGCGCTGGACTGTGAGCTGGCTGATTCACGCGCGGCGATTGCCGAGATGGGTGAGACGTTTTTTCCTTTCGCTTATCCGGGCGGAACGTTTACTCAGCGTGAACGCGATGCGGTGGAACGCGCCGGTTACGATTGCGGCGTGATCGTGGGTGGACGTTGGGGCAATGGCCCTGAGACTGATCGGTTCCTGCTAAAGCGCGAGCCTATGCTTGCGTCTGACTCGCTTGATTGGTTCAAGAAGCGCGTCGGCGGATTCTATGAAGCGCACTATCTGATGGCCCGCGCGCGGGGCGTTGAGACCCGATGAAGGCGAAGAGCAAGGACGTCAATCCCTCGTCAATGGAGAGAGCAAGGGGCAATGTACAAGGGGCTACGAGCCAAGTTCGCGGAGGGTGCGGCCAACCATTCTTCGCGCCCGGCGCTTAGCCCCTTGCGCATTGCCCTTTTGACTTCAAACCTAAACAGACGTCCGAAGGCAGAGAACAGAGGTTAGAAGTCAAAGATCAGAGGGCCCCTTTGGTCCAAGCGCTCGGCCAAATGGGGCGAGACAATGATACCAGAAGTCAGAGGCCTGAAGGCAAAGGTTATAGATCAGTGAAATTTTCGGTTCTTATCTGCACTTACAACCGGCCGGATTTATTGGCGCAATGCCTGGAGGCATTGATTTGCCGCACCACAGAGAAACCGGACGAGATTGTCGTCGTGAATGGCGGCGACGAACGCGCGGATGCGGTGGTACGGGCAAAGAGCCGAGAGCGAAGCGCAAAGAACGCAGGGCAGGGAATTGAAATCAAGTTGGTCAAGACGGTAAACAAGAATCTTGCCGCGTCGCGCAATGTTGGCTTGCCGCACTGTACCGGAGACATCGTCGCGATGACCGATGACGATGCCGAAGTTTTTCCGGATTGGGTAACGCAGATGAAGCGTCTGCACGCGGAACATCCAGAGGCCGGCGTCGTTGGCGGAGCGGTGGTGGGCGCCGATTCAGATTCGTTGATCAGCCGTCTGGCTGACCGGGTGACGTTTAGTTCGCCGGCCACCGCGCGATATGTACGTACGTTGCCTGGCGTGAATGTCTCGTACAAGCGGGCAGTCATCGAGGGCATCGGGCCGCAGGACGAAAGCCTGTTTCGCGGCGAAGACGTCGATTACAACTGGCGCGCCAAGCGATTGGGCTACGAAGTCTATTACGATCCTTCAGTACGGGTGCTACACCATCATCGGCCGACGCTGCGAAAGTTTCTTAATCAGCACTACATGTATGGCCGAGCTTACTATCTGGTGCGGCACAAATGGCCTGAGATGTATTGCATCTATCCGCACGCGTGGCGGCGCCCGAAAGATCTTCTCAAAGCGATGAATTTTTTTGCCGCACCCTTTTACGAACCTCTGCAGTATGCACTCAGACTGGAACGCGTGGCCGATCGTCTGCCGGCGTACCCGATCCTGTTTGCGAATCAGTTGGCATGGCGGGGCGGAATGTTTCGGCAAATGCTCGCCGGGCGCTGCCGCGAGAATTTCACGCAAAGGCGCAAAGCCGCAAAGGAAACTGAGACGGTAGCGTGACAAGGGTCCTCTAAGCAATCTCGTCGAGAACGCAGAGTCAGCGCAGAGAATTTCACACCAGGCGTTACCTTATTAATATGCCGGCAAAAATAAGCGTCCTGCTACCAACTTTCAACAACGCAGAGATCATCCGCCCGACGCTGGAATCGATTCGTTGGGCTGATGAGATTCTGGTGGTGGATTCCTTCAGTACCGACAATACTTTGGACATCTGTCGGCAATACGGCGCGCGCATCATCCAGCACGAATACATTCAATCGGCAAATCAGAAAAACTGGGCCATCCCCCGATGCGCAAATGAATGGGTGCTCCAGCTAGATACCGACGAGGTGCCGGATGACGCACTGCGGGAAGAGATTGAAGCGGTGCTCGAAAATCCGCCGGCCGGCGTAGACGGCTTTCGGATTCCTTTCAAGCACCAGATACTCGGCCGCTGGGTGCGTGTGTGTGGCTTGTATCCCGAATATCACTTGCGCCTATTTCGGCGTGACGTGGGCCGCTTTGAAGATAAAGAGGTCCATGCACACGTGCGCGTGCCTGGCGAAGTGCAGACACTGCAAAGTCACATCCTGCATTTTGGCATGACTTCGCTCAGCAAGCAGTTGAGCAACATCGATCGCTACTCACGCTATCAGGCTGATGAATTGCGAAAGCGCGGCAAGCGCTTCCGCTGGTCGCAGGTTGTGTTTCGACCGGCCGTGGTTTTCGGCTATTACTATTTTTGGAAGCGCGGGTTTCTGGCAGGCTATCGCGGACTGTGGCTGGCGGCGATAAATACTACGTACGATCTGTGGGCGCATGCAAAGCTGTGGGAGCTCGAGGCTTTCAATCTTTCGGCCAGTCCGAAGTGAAGATGGATTTAGACTTGGTGAAAATCAGACCGCAAGAACGTGTCTCGGGAAGATAGTCCCGGAGGGACGACAGTTTATAGATCAGGATTGAAACTTAGAATTCTCCGAGCGAAACGAAATTCCTCTCGTTCCGCTCGGAGCTATCGATGAAAGAGTTGCGCGCGATATAAAACGTCTCCCCGCTAGCGCGGCGAAGTTATTGAAAGCTGATTAGCATGCAGATTGTTTACCTCTTATTTCGACTGTGGGCCCGGGCATTCGCCGCCATTTACGGCGGCGAAGGGGTAAACATCCCTTTGATGTTCATGCCCACACAAGAAATTGCGCCAACGCTGCGCGCATTTGGCGCCCGCATTGGCGCTAATGTGCGCTTTCGGTCTCCGCTCGTTATTCACAATAGCCGGGCAGAGCGCCGCCGGTATTACGAGAATCTGCAGGTGGGCGATGATTGTTATCTGGGACGCGAGCTGTTTTTGGATTTGCAGGACCAGATCGTGATCGAAGACCAAGTAACCATTTCACATCGGGTGATGATCCTGACGCACACCGATGCCGGTAACAGCCCGCTCAAGGACGAGGTCATTAATACTGAACAGGCGCCGGTCATAATTCGCCGCGGCGCATACATCGGCGCCAATGTGACTATCTTGGAGGGCGTGGAGATAGGTGAATCCAGTGTCGTGGGGGCCGGCGCTGTCGTAACTCGGTCAGTGCCTGCGTCGAGCGTCGTGGCCGGCGTTCCCGCGCGCGTCCTGAAGACCGTGGGGAAACAACCGATCGAAATGCTAAGGATAACGGCAAGGTAATGATTGAACGATTTATCCATACTCGGCGAGCTCGGGCGATTGTCGCTATATCAGCCATCCTAATCGGCGCGGTCGTCTTTTACTACTACCTTGGGAGACAGGGACCTTCTTATAAGGAGGTAATGATCGCGTTTGGCGCCTTGATCATGGCGGTAATTGTCTTTGGCCGCGAACTGGGCATTCGCTATGGATTTGTTTTGTGGGTACTGACGCTGACTCTCGGTTATCGCACAGTTGCCGTGACTCCCGATCTGGCGATTCATCCTTCGGAAATACTTTTATGGATCTTGTTGATATGCATCCTCGCACAGCGGAGACTCGTGTCCAGCGCGCGGTTAACTTTTCCGGTTTGGCTCTGGATATTTATCCCCTTCTGCGTACTCGCATGGTGGCCGATGATAAGTGGGGGCGCGCCCTGGGATCGCATGCTCAACGAGTTTCGGAACTTCCTTTTGTTTGTTCCCCTGGTGATCGTGGCGGCCATAGTGCTACAGCGCGAACGCTATTGGCGTTATCTAATGCTGGCTTTCTTCGCGGCCGGCTCGTTGATCGCTCTGATGGGAATTCTGGAGTATTGGTTTCCGCAAGTGATCGCGTTATTCCCTGCCTTCGTGGGCAAAGCGACCCCCACCGTAACCGAAGAAGGCTTTGTGCGCGCGCAATTCGCATTTTGGGGCGGACCGCCGGCCACCTTCATTTGCGCGCTGGCTTTGCCGGCCGCGATTGTGCTGGCGCAATGGTGGCGTCGATGGTTGCAACGTGCGGCAATTGTCTTTGCGTCGGTCCTGCAAGTACTGGCGATCTACATTGGTGGCTATCGCAGCATCTGGCTGATACTGATATTTCAAGTTATGGCTGCGTGTGTGTTGCGACTGAGAAAACAGGGCGCGATTATCGCTCTCTTGTGCGTGGTGATTTCTGTCGGAGGATACGAGCTGATTCCGAGGACAAGCGAACGGGCGATGTCTGGGATTTCGGCTTTGCAGGGACATCCGACGGATTCCAGCGCCACCGGCCGCAAGAACCGGGCGCTGGCGGCTTTTGAGAGCGCCGTTGACGCCCCGTTTGGAACCGGCTGGAGCAGCGCCGGATGGGTGCACAGCGATTTCCTTCAGGTGTTCGTGAACCTGGGCGTGATCGCCGGACTAATCTTCTTTGGCGGGTGTGCTTACACACTGCTGCGATTGGGCCGGCGCTTGTTACCTGATCTCAGAAATCGCCAGTTCGGCGACCTCGGCCTGTCGCTGTTCCTGTCATTCATCGCCGTTCTGGGAATCCTGGCGATGGAAGGCGTCACGGTATTGCCACAGTTGGTGCTGCCGGTCTGGTTTGTTTGGGCCTTGACTGAGGTTTGGCTGAGACAAACAGCGGACGTGTCCGAGGTGAAAGCCGCAATCACCCAGCTACCTTCCTATCAGATGATGGCAGTTCCATTGCCCTCAAGCTTCAAAGCAGATGTCTGAATTCATCCGCCCAAGCACGAATCAAAGAATGCGCGGCGTGGCAACACGCCATTCAGGCAAACAACTGTTCCAGTTTCTATCTCGGAACAGCGTGCGCCGCAAAGCTGTGGTCATCCTGCTGGTAGCCATTGTCCCGTATTTCGTTCTGGGCCGGGGATTCGCCTTTCGCGACCTAATCATCGGTTTTGCGGCGTTGGTTTTAGCGGTAATTGCTTTTAATGGTGAGCTAGGAATTCAGTATGGCCTTGTGCTCTGGGTACTGACACTGGCTTTGGGGTATCGCACCATTGCCTTAACCCCGGATCTTCATATCCACCCTTCGGAGATTCTTCTTTGGGTGCTGATGGCGTGCATCTGCGTGCACCGGGAATTGGTCAAAACCAGTCGATTAACGTTTCCGTTGTGGATGTGGCTGATGTTGCCTTTCTGGGTGCTCGCCTGGTGGCCGCTGATCCTGGGAACTGCCCACTGGGACCAAATGCTCAACGAGTTTCGAAATTTTCTGCTGCTGATCCCGTTGATGATTGTGGCGACGGTGGTTTTACGAGAGGGCGATAACTGGCGGCGGCTGTTGCTTGCATTTTTTCTCGCCAGCACCTGGATTGCCGTGCTGGGCATTTTAGAGTTCTCGTTTTCCGGCATCTCGGGTCTCTTCCCAGCCTTTATGACGAATCCGAGTGCGGGCAGGATAGAAGGTTTCGAACGCGCTATGTTCTCGTTCTGGGGCGGCCCCATGGCGACCTTTGTTTGTGCCCTGGCGTTGCCCATAGGGATTGTGGCAGTGCGTTGGTGGCCGGCGCTGTGGCAACGCGCTGTGATCATCGGTTCGGCCATCGCCCAGGTAATTGCAATTTATATCGCCGGCTATCGCAGCATTTGGCTGGTGATGGTTGTCGAGATTCTGTTGGCCTGTTTGCTCAGTCTCAAACGCCAGCGCGTGACTATTGCGGCGGCTTGCCTGGTGGTAATCATCGGTGGATACCAATTCGTGCCCGAAGCCGGGCATCAACGCGCGTTTAGTGGCATCGAGGCCTTGCGAGGTCGCCCAACTGACTCGAGCGCGCGCGATCGAATCAGTCGCGCAGAGGGAGCCCTGAATCAAATGTTTGCTGCGCCGTTGGGTAATGGGTGGAGCGCAGCGGGCTGGGTGCATAGTGATTTCGTTCAGGTGGGCGCGAACCTCGGACTGCTGGCTGGATTGATCTTTCTCGGCGGCTATCTGTACACACTCGCGCGTCTGTTCCGACGTGTTCTTTCTGAGCCGCGCACAGAAGAGCAGGGAAGTCTCGGAGTATCGCTGCTGCTGGCTTACATCAGTGCGGGGGGCATTTTGGCGAGTCAGGGCGTCGAGGTTTTGCCGCAATTGGTCCTTCCCGTGTGGTTCATCTGGGTCCTGGTCGAGGTCTGGTTGGGCCAGGCAGCGAGCGCCTACGAACTCAGTGAAGCTTCCTCCAGTATTCGGATGTCGAAGTCCGGACAAGCGAATCATTGGTGGCCGCCCCCGTTGGCCGGCAGCGAGGGAGTGAAACAGTAAATGTCCGCGTTCCCGATCGATCGAAAAGAACGATTCGACGCACCACGCGCAGTGGTCTTCCTCGAATCGGCAGGAGCGATGGGAGGCGTGCAGTTCAGCACCCTGTACCTGGCTCAGCGATTAAGTCGAACGCAGTGGAAACCCATCGTGGTTTGTCCCGAAGCCGGAGAACTGACCCGGGCGTGCCGCGACGCGGGTGTGGAAACGCACGTGCTTGAGCAGACAGGTCTGCGATCGACGAGTGTTCGCGTTGGCAGCACGCTACGCTTGCCGAATCCCGCGGCGTGGGCATGGAATGGATATGCCGTCGGCGGCGCCGTGCGAAGACTGAGACGTTTTCTCGCACAATCTCATCCTGCGCTGGTGGTAACAAAAGGACTCTCGGCCCACTTTGCCGGCGGCCTGGCGGCGCGCAAGCTGGGAATTCCCTGCGTCTGGCACGCGCAAGACTTAATTTCCGAACACTCATTCGGGCTTTATCGGCGCGCGTTTGGCCGGGTGGCAGGTTGGCTGCCGCAACAGATCATCGCCGATGGGGCGAGCATCTCAGAACAATTGCCGTCATCGTTACAGTCTCGCATTACGGTGATCCACAACGGCGTCGACACCAACGTCTTTCATCCGAGACTAGATGGCGACGGCGTTCGCTGCGAGCTGGAGATTCCTGGCGATCATCTGGTAGTGGGCCACATGGGGCGAGTAACACCCTGGAAAGGGCAGCACTATTTGATCGAGGCGTTCGCGCGCATTGCTGACGAGCATCCGAACGTGACTTTGTTAATGGTCGGAGCGCCGGTGTTCGATAACGATTCTTACCAGCGGCGACTGCTGAACATGGCGACGCAGTTCGGTCTTAACGGTCGAATAAAGTTTGCGGGTTATCGTCACGACACTGCGCGCGTATTGGCGGCGATGGATGTTTTCGCCTTTACGTCAGTCGAGAAAGACACCAGTCCGCTGGCGCTACTCTCGGCGATGTCCTGTGGATTGCCAATCGTTGCGTTTGAAATTGCGGGTGTGCGGGAGTTGATGGCTACAGAGGATCAGTTCCGGGTTGTGCCGGTGGCGGATATTGCTGCTCTCGGTCGGGCGCTTTCAGAAGTACTCTCAGACCAGAGTCTGCGACAGCGACTAGGGGCGTCCGCGCGCAAACAAGTAACTACGGAATTCAACCTCGACAAATACACCGATCGAATTGAGCAAGTCTTTCGCGTTGCTCTGCAAAGCGTCCGGTTGCCCGGCGCCGCACAGGTAGCTCCAGAAGTTTCGGCCTCTGAGCTGCGCGATTGCGCTTAGCAGGTTGGCGAAAACTGGTTACGATCCACGAATCCACGCTAAACAACGCTAAGAAGACTTTGTTTCGAGTTATATCGTGTGATTTCGAAGATCGCCGTTCTGTTCTCTTCGCTAGTCTGTTAACGGAACTTCAACCTCTGAGACTTAAGTGAAGAAGATCCTTTTCATTCACAACCATCCGACGCAGTTCGTTCGTCTGGATCTGGCAGAGCTGCAAAAGCGCTATCAAGTTACCGAGTACTATCTGAAGTCGCGTTGGCTCAACTTAGCGGCCCTCTGGCACCAGGTGAGGATTCATGATTTGGTGTTCGGCTGGTTTGCTTCGTGGCATACGCTGCTGCCCATAGAGTTTGCTCGTCTCTTGCACAAACCCTCAGTGCTGGTTATTGGAGGGTATGACCTGGCCAACATTCCTGAGATTGGTTATGGCCATCAACGTGGTGGAATGAAACGGTGGTTAAGTCGGCGCACGATGCGCTCTGCCAGTTGTCTGATTACCAACTCCGATTATAGTCAGGAAGAAGCGATGCGAAACGCGGGGCTCGCGAGGGAACAAGTGAGCGCCGTTTACCATGGCGTGCCGGATCCTTTCGGAGCGCTGCCGCACGGTCCGCGCGCGCGCATGGCTTTAACGGTAGGAAATGTGGACCGATCAAACTTGCAGCGCAAGGGGCATGAAGCTTTTGTACGCACCGCCGCTCTCATGCCTGACATCAATTTTGTCCTGGCCGGCGCGGCCCGGGACGACGCGTTCGATTATCTGCGGGAAATCGCGACGCCAAACGTGACCCTTACCGGACGGCTGAGTGACGAAGCGCTGAACGGTTACTACCGCAAAGCTTCGGTCTATGTGCAAGCCTCGCGTCATGAAGGATTCGGTTTGAGTGTGGCCGAAGCAATGCTGGCAGGATGCGTCCCGGTAATCACGCGAGTAGGCGCTTTGCCTGAAGTTGCCGGAAAATCAGGGATATTCGTCGATGCTGCCGAGCCGGCGTTGATAGCGCGGGGCATTAAAAAAGCTCTCACTTATTCAGACCAGGCGCGGGCGTCGATCAGACAGCGAATTCTGGATCAATTTCCCATGGAAAAGCGCGGGCAGCTTTTGGAACAACTGATTCGGCCTTTAATGAATGGCGCGCATTAACGCTCCTGGTTTGAGTTTGAGCAAGATGTTAAAGCTTCAGCAGCTCGGGGCCCAATCCGACACCGTAGACTTGATAGGCAGCGTCCCACCAGCAAACTGGACGAGGTTCCTGGTCGGAACCAGACGAGGTATATCGCCTGTGGTTGTCGTGCTGCTCGCGTCAACCCTGGTCACGGTTGTTTTCTGGAGAGTTTTGCCCGGCAGGTTTCGCGTAAATGAGCAGAGCGACTACTTTGCTGCCTACGAACCTCTGGCCCGAAACATTCTTGCCGGGCACAGCTTTTCACGTGGAGACGAGGACCCTTCGACCGTCTATCCGCCAGGCTATCCACTAATACTGGCCGGCATTTTTGGCGCGTCTCATTGGCTGGGTCTTTCGGAAGATGTGAGCTTATCGGCGTTTGCCGTTATCTGTATGGCGCTGGTTTCCATGTTCGTCTTTCTTTTGACCCGCATGTTGTGGGGAATTCTGCCGGCACTGATTTCCTCCCTAATCTGGATGACTTACCCGTTCGCTCTCTGGCTAACAAAACAGCCTAACAGCGAGCTTCCTTTTATGGTCGCCTTGTATGGTGGCCTCTGTCTCTTGTGGTACGCGCTGTCGCGCCGTTTACCCGCTCTGGTCTATTTTTTGTGCGGACTTGTCTTTGGTGCGGCGATGCTGATTCGACCCATCGCTATCGGCGTCGGATTGATCCTCTCAGTGGTTATATGGTTCTCGCGCCGGGAGCTTGGCTGGCGAGGTCGCTGGCTGCTGATCGTGATGCTTCTGCTCGGAAACGTGGTGGCGGTTTCGCCGTGGGAGGCATGGGTCTATGCGAAAACCGGCAACGTTATTTTGCTCAGCACGAACGGAGTCAACAGCATGCGTGACGGCCTGACGTTCGAGGTTGAGACGAAAGGTTATCGTCAAGGCAGCAGCATATCACCGGACGTCGTTCAGGTTATGGATACCATTCGTGCTCGTGAAGGCGAGGTCACTACCTTCAGCGACTTACGCTCAATTATTTCTCACGAGTTTCGATCTCACCCAATAGCGGTGATAAAGCTTTTGTTCCTTAAGGCGGCGCGAAGCTGGTATGCCACCGATAGTCAGCGCTTGGAAGGACCAACTCTGCTCATACAGCTCTTGTATTTAGGTTTCGTCGCCTGGGGCGCCTGGCGCGCCTGGAAACGCGGCGGCCTAATTAGAAAGTTTGTCATAGGCGCGCTACTGATGACGGTCTACTTTTGGGGAATGACTTTCCTGGCACTTTCGATTTTGAGATATATGGTGCCGGCGGTAGGCCTTTTATTTGTCCTAATCGCTGGTTGCTGTCCGCTGCAGCGCGTTTCGGAATCAAAGCCCGCATTGGGATAAGACGCGGCCTGCTATCGATTGGTCTGAGGACTTGATTGGAGAAACAAAACATGTCTGTAGGTGAGATGGAAATTCTAACCGAGATGAATAACGTAGTTGTCATGCCCGGCGATCGCGCGATCACGAGGCCAACTGCTGCTCCCGAAACTTCCCGGCTGAAAGTGTCTGTCGTCATACCTCTCTATAACGAGCGAGACACAATCCTGGAAGTTCTGAAACGGGTGAAACGTCAGGACGACATTCATGAGATAGTCATCGTCGATGACGGATCGACGGACGGTACGCGTCAGGTTCTGGCCCAGGAAATTGAGGGGCGGATAGATGACGTCTTTGTCGAATATCAGCCGCAGAACAGTGGCAAGGGAGCTGCGTTAAGACGTGGCCTGTCGCGGGTAAGCGGGAACGTGGTGATTATCCAGGACGCTGATCTTGAATACGATCCGCGTGACTACGCGAGACTGCTGGAACCTATTAGAGACGGTCGCGCAGACGTCGTCTACGGCTCGCGCTTTAAGGGTGACTCCGGTCGCGTGCTGTTCTTCTGGCACTCCGTTGGCAACAAGTTTCTGACTCTACTCTCAAACATGTTAACCAACCTGAACTTTACGGACATGGAGACGGGCTACAAAGTTTTCCGCGCTGAGGTGATTAGCGGAATGCGTTTGCGATCCAACCGCTTTGGTTTCGAGCCGGAGTTTACCGCCAAGATTGCGAAGGGCGGTTGGCGCATCTATGAGGTGCCGATCAGTTACAGCGGACGGGATTATTCCGAAGGGAAAAAAATTACCTGGCGTGATGGTCTGGCGGCGCTGTTCCAGGTCGTTTGGTATCGCTGGTTCGATTAGAGCACGTGAGACCGAAGAGAGGTTTGTTCGCTTTGAGCAAGTTTAGTCTGCCGCGAGTTTTTCGTTCTTTCGAAGCGCGTCTGTTTCTGGCCGTGTGGCTGGTTTACGCATTGCACGTCGTTCCGGGCGGCGGCGTGAATCCGAACCGCTATTTCGATCTCACGCACAGTCTGGTGGACAATCACACGACGACGATCGACGCCTATCACGAGAACACCATCGACAAAGGATTCAAGGACGGGCATTACTATTCGTTAGGCGTACCCGGCCCAAGTCTGGTCGGGATTCCTGGCTATCTGATTTTCAAAGTCGTTTACAAGATAGTGCCGGCAAAGCTGATAAAGCCTATCTCGAAGGTTCAATCATTCAAGCAGGGTCAACAGAGTGGTTTCTATCAACAGGACAATACCGAGTTCTTTTTGTCGACGATCTGGATCACCTGGTTTTCGCTCTCTCTGCTATCAGCGTTGGCTGCGGTAGTTCTGTTCAAGTTGTTTCTGGGCCTGGGTGTATCGCGCGCCAACTCGCTGCTGGCTACCGCCGCTTATGCATTTGGAACGCCGGTATTTTTCTACTCGACTACTTACTTCAGCGCTGCTTTTGGCGCATCGTTCGTGATCTTCACGCTCTATTTGCTGCTCAAGTTATCAACGTCGGCCCGGACGGCGATGTTCTTGTTGCTCGGCCTGGCGGCAGCATCCGCGGTGCTCATGGAGTATCAGGCATTGTTTCTGGCGGGCGGCGTTGCCGTGCATGTGTTGCTTAAATGGAAACTCAAAACGTCGTGGAGTTTCTTTGCCGGAGCAGCAATCCCTTGCTCAATTCTCCTCGTTTATAACACTGTGGCCTTTGGTGGCCCTTTCCATAGTGCATACGAATTCGTCGTGGGGCCTAATGCGCAATTCCATAATGTGGGCGCTCTTGGCTTCACCATTCCCAGACCGGCACGATTATTCGGATTGACGTTCTCGACACATCGAGGTCTCTTTATTTACTCACCAATACTCCTGCTTTCATTCGTTGGATTTGCTTCGGCTTTGCGTCAGCGCAAACAGCCGGCATATGGCGTTGTTTGGTTATCTATTCTGGCAGCAATCGGTTGTTGGTTGTGGATTGCGAGTTTCCAGGCTTGGGACGGCAGTGTCGCCTTTGGTCCTCGTCTGCTGGTTTCGATTCTGCCCTTCATGGCAATAGGCGTCGCGCTCTCGCTGGCAAAGGTTCCCAGGATGATTTCCATTCCACTGATTGTTCTATCAGTAGCCACCAATTGGTTGGGCGCTCAATCCGGGTTTTCGGAAAACATCTGGGAACCGTGGCAGAAATTCTGTACATCCGGATTCACTTTGCCGGCCCTCAGCGCCCTGACCAGTCATTCACGGGGCGACAACCCGCTGACTTCATTCGTCGCTAACCGCATGTGGTTAATCGCGGCGATCTACGGCGCGCTGATCGTTGGCTGTTTCATGCTGATAGTCGGCTCCACTCTGCGAAGTAGAACCAGGTTAATCACGGAAGAAGGTCTGTCTGAAAGTCACATCTAGCCTGCTGAATCCACTACACCATTGAACGAGAAAGAAACTCCAAGCCTGACGGATACGGGAGGCGTTGACCACTCGGCGCTGCCGTTTGTTTCCGTGCTCATGCCCGTACGCAACGAGGCGGCCTTCATTGAACGCAGCGTCGGCTCAGTACTAGCCCAGGATTATCCGCTTGACCGCATGGAGATACTGATCGCCGATGGCATGTCACACGACGCCACGCGACAGATCATCAGTGGCTTTCAGCAGCAACACAGCAATATCAAGATCGTCAACAACACCGGAAACATTGTAGCGACAGGTTTGAATGCGGCCCTGCGTCAGGCCAAAGGAGAAATCATCGTTCGGGTCGATGGTCACTGCGAGATTGCAACGGATTACGTGAGCCGGTGCGTTTCACATCTGGTGAATGACAAGGTCGAGGCCGTCGGCGGACTGGTTGAGACCATCGGCGAGTCGTGCGTCGCGCGCGTGATAGCCGCGGCGATGAGTTCGCGGTTCGGCGTCGGCGGCTCAGCGTTTCGCGTCACGAACAGCAACACCCAATTTACCGACACGGTTGCTTTCCCGGCTTACACGCGCGCCGTGATCGACCGCGCCGGGCCCTTCGACGAAGAATTGGTGCGCAATCAGGATGATGAATACAACTATCGCCTGCGCAAGCTGGGGGTGAAGATCCTTTTGGCGTCTGACGTTCGTTCTCGCTATTACAGTCGCGCTACTCTGCGGCGTCTTGCCAGTCAGTATTTTCAGTACGGCTATTGGAAAGTCCGCGTGATGCAGAAGCACACCCGTCAGATGCGCCTCAGACAGTTTGCGCCACCACTCTTCGTTGCCGTTTTGCTCGTGGCGCTACTACTGCTGCCGATATTTCCGGCCGCTGGGTATCTTCTGAGTTTGATCGCCTGCGTGTACTCAATCGCCGCGCTAGCCTCGTCGATACTCACAGCACGAAGAAGTGGATGGCGGCTGCTGCCAGTCCTACCCATCGCTTTTGCCATTCTTCATCTGGCCTATGGCTCGGGCTTTCTGATTGGCCTGGTGAAATATTGGAATCGGTGGGGCGAAGGCGAAAACCAGTTGCAGTCTCGGGCAGCGATTCGGGATGGAAGAGTATGAACGCATCCAACCGAACTGACTTTGTCGCCGCTGAGCGCGAGCGCATTCAGCTTGAATATCATCGCCGGGCGCGCGAGATCAGTCCCGACCGTTACGCAGCGTGGCAGCCGGCGTCCCGGTTCATGCTGGAGAGCAGAAACCGCCGGGGCGCCGCCATGCTGCATCGGCTGGACGTCTTCCCGCGACCCGGTGACCAATGTTTGGAAGTGGGATTCGGCAACATTGGGTGGTTAAGCGAGTTGATCGGTTGGGGTGTCAGGGAATCGAGCTTGCACGGGATTGAGTTGTATCCGGATCGCGCAAGCAAAGCACGAGAGATCTTGCCCGCGGCTGATCTGCGCACCGGAGATGCGGTACAACTGCCCTGGGAAGACAGAACCTTTCAACTCGTCGTTGCCTCGACTCTTTTTACTTCCGTGCTCGACAATGATGTCCGTCGCTTGATCGCAGATGAGATTATCAGGGTCCTGGCGCCGGGCGGGGCCCTGCTTTGGTATGACTTCGCTTATAACAATCCACGCAATCCAAACGTGCGGGGAATTGGGAGAGTCGAAATCAAGAAACTTTTCCCGACCTTGGGCGGCAAAATCAGGACAGTTACTTTGGCGCCGCCTTTGGCGCGTCTGATAGCCCCGCGTTGGTGGACCCTGGCGACGCTTTTAGAAGCAATCCCGCTGTTACGAACACACTTGATCGCGGTGCTTATTAAAGCGAGCGTTTAGAGTACCGACTTTAGTCGGGCTTTATCGAGCGGCTATGAAACCAACTGATGTTGGTACTCTAAACGCCGTGAAAAGACACGTCCTATTTGAACTCAGGCCTTGATTAATAGCGAGCTCGTTTCCGCGAAGGCCCCGGTAATCTCGGTAGATGTGCGCCGGCAAGCCATCGTGCTGTCAGTTGTGGTGCTGGCTGCGGCGCTGAGGATCTACGCAATCTCACTCTATCCGCTCGCCGGCGATGAATACAGCAGCATCGCAGAAGCCAATAAGGTTGGCCTGAACTGGAACTCAATTGTTTATTCCGGCCTGATGCATTTCTGGATTCTCCTGGGCTCCGGCGAACTGTGGCTCCGATTACCTTCGGCGATCTTCGGCACCGCCACCGTGGCAATTCTCTTTCGCGTTGGCGAAAAGCTGGGCGGATGGCGCACCGGAGTGGTTGCCGCGTTGCTGGCAGCCACATCGCCCTTCAGCATCTATCATTCGCAAGAGGTGCGGTTCTATTCCCTGTTCATCTTTGCTTCGGCTGGATTCATTCTGGTTACGATTAATTATCTCGAGAACCGACGAACTCCACGGACCCGGGCCGCAGTCTTGTTGGCCGGAGCCGCGCTGATCCTCTCGCATTTTCTCGGCGTACTCGCACTGTATGCGCAGGTCACGGCCACGGCTTTCGCGGAACAGTCCCGATGGTCCAGACGCAGGCTGTCACTCATCCTGTTTGGCTTGCCCGTTGTCCTATGCGGATTGCTGCTAACTACTTTTGTGCGTCACGGACTCTGGAATCTGTATCGGATTTATGGAAACGCGCCCAGCTCAATAGAACCTGTGATAACGCCCCTCTCGATCGTCAATCTGGCGAAGACAGCTTTCGCGGGGTTTATTTTTGTCTTTGGCTATCACGTCTATCCGCTACGCCTGTTCTTTGTGGTGGCGGGGCTTGGGCTTACCGGGTTTCTGTTGGTTGTCGGCGCGCGCAGAATGTGGAAAGAGACTCGCTGGGGAGTCTTGCCATTCGCGTATCTCTTTGCGCTGCTCGGCGTCTATGTCGTGCTCGATTCCGTGGGAGGACGCGTCGCGGGAGGCGTCAGTCCGCGTCACGTGGCCTTTGTATGGCCAGTGTTTCTGCTGCTGACGGCGAGAGGCATAACGTCATTCAAGAAACCGGTTTTCATCGTTCTGGCTACCGCGGCGCTGACGATAAATGCGATCTCGATTTGGTCGGGATGGCAAAAGGACTGGACCTATGGCATTGCGGTGGATTATCGGAGGGCTGCTGAACAGACCTCGCGCTGGATGGGAAAAGATACAGCTCTGATTCATGATGGACGTTCTTCGGACGCGATTAATTTTTATTTTTCAACGGACATACCGCTCATTAACACATGGTCGGATCTTCTGAACCAAAACGTGGTTACGCACCTTAGTTATCAGCGTTTGATCTTTGTCACCGACGACTGGGAACCGGAGCGCCGCCGGGGATTTGATCGGTTGCTGGGCCGTTTGAACGAAAGGTATGCGCCGGTTGATGGCCGTGTTGACTATCCGCTTTTTGAATATGCCCTGGAGCGCAAGGCTTCATCAGCCGGTTATGCGTTACGCGGTGGGTCCAATCAAGTGCTCCAGCCCCTAAGCTTCTATGGAATCGAGTTTCAGGATCTGCGTTTGCCGGTAGCCGTGAAAGTAAAGGATGTGCCCCTAACGGTGATCGGAGCGTACGGGCTGCCTGATTCGGAAGGGCGTCCTGAATTCATTCTTCCCCTAGTCAGCCCTGTCAATACACGGCGAGTGATCTTGCTAAGCGATATCGTCGGCGCTGTCGAACTGCCAACCGATCAAGTGGTCGCGGAAATCTTAGTAGAGAGCAAGACGGGTAAGACACTGACGCTTCCACTCCGTCTCGAAAAAGAGACGAGTTCGTGGGACAAGCACTGCGCACGAAGCGCTCCGTGTCAGACAGTTTTTCAATGGCACAAGCGAATGGCGATTGTCGGCGAAAACTCTTACGACGGTGCATTACGAGATTTTAGCGCCGGATTGCATGGAGTTGCTATCGATCTGCCTGAGCAACAGGAAGTTGTCCGACTGACTATTCGTTACACAGCCAACTCCGGCCGGCTTTATGTTTGGGGGCTGGCGCTGCCGAATTAATAGACTTCTCGGCGCTCACGTCCAGCTGTGATTTCGCTCGAATCTTCAATGACGAAACTTCAAGTTCCATTCTTTCGCCCCGCGCTGCAGGAGGCAGAAGTAAATGAAGTCGTGGCCACTCTGCGCTCGGGGTGGCTGACCAGCGGACCGAAGGTCAAGCGTTTTGAAGAAGAGTTCGCCGCCGCGGTCGGCGCAGAGAGCAAAGGGCGGAGTGCAAAGAATAAAGAGCCCTCGGTACATGCGGTGGCACTTAACTCAGGCACAGCGGCTTTGCATCTGGCGGTGGAAGCGCTGGGTTTGAAACCGGGACAGGGCGTGCTGGTACCGACAATGACGTTTGCGGCCACCGCTGAAGTGGTTCGCTATCAGGGCGCGATTCCCATTCTGGTGGATTGCGATCCACTCACACTGAATATGGATCTCGCGGATGCAAAGCGCAAAGGGCAAAGGGCAAAGGGCAAAGAAAGTGCAGCAGCGACGAAGACTGTCGGCGTGATGCCGGTGCACGTGGGCGGAAAGTTAATGGACCTCGATCAACTGGAACGATTCGCGACTGCGCACAAACTTTGGGTCGTTGAAGATGCGGCCCACGCTTTCCCGGCGGGCTGGCGCCGCACTCCTGACGAGCAATGGCGGCAACGCAGCAACGGGTCGCGGGCGGTCACCTGCTATTCCTTCTATGCTAATAAGACCATCACCACCGGCGAAGGCGGCATGGCCGTGACCAGCAACAGAAAACTAGCGCAGAGGATGCGACTAATGTCACTGCACGGCCTCTCAGACGACGCCTGGGGCAGGTACTCGGCAAACGGCAAGTGGGATTACAAGATCGTCGCACCGGGTTACAAGTACAATCTCACGGACATCGCCGCGGCGATCGGCATACATCAACTCGGCCGCGCGGAAGCGATGCGAAGTGAGCGCGAAAGCATCGCCCTGCGATACTGCGCAGCGCTGGAGGGCGTGGAACAGATCGAGTTACCGCCACGGGACGACAACCGGATTGACTCGTGGCACTTGTTCCCCATCAAGCTGCGATTGAAACAACTCGCTATCGATCGCGATGCGTTCATGAACGAGCTGAAGCAGGCTGGCGTGGGATGCTCAGTTCATTGGCGGCCGCTGCATCTGCATCCTTACTATCAAAAAACGTTTGGTTGGCGCGCCAGAGATTTTCCGGTAGCCACCGCGCAGTGGAAACGGCTGGTGAGCCTGCCAATTTTTCCCGGGATGCGTGACGACGAATTCGAACATGTCGCTAATACGGTCAAACGGATCTGCCGACGATATGCGCGCTGAACTGTTGGCTGAAGAAAGAATTCTCGGAGTGTCAGAGATAAGGAACGGATTGCCGCGCTGGGTTGAAGCGCTGATAGCCCTTGTGGGTTTGATCCTGATGGCGCCATTAATCGTGCTCTGCGGGCTGGCGATTGCCCTCTCTTCCGGCTTCCCGGTTTTGTTCCGCCAAACGCGGGTGGGCCGAAACGGTCGCCTTTTTCAGCTCTATAAACTGCGCACGATGAGGTCTTCCGCGAATGGGCCGCAAATCACCAGCGGCAATGACGCGCGTATAACGCGTCTGGGAAGGTTCCTGCGCCACGCAAAACTGGATGAATTACCCACGTTCTGGAATGTTCTGCGCGGCGACATGGCGTTTGTGGGCCCGCGGCCCGAAGTTCCGCGCTTCGTAAAGTTGGAGGACCCAATCTGGAAGAGAGTTTTATCGGTGCGGCCGGGAATTACGGATCCCGTGACCCTGCAGTTGCGTAGTGAAGCAGATCTGCTGGCGCGGATTGAAGGCGATACCGAGCAGTATTATGTGGACGAACTGCAGCCAGCGAAATTGAAAGGCTATGTCGCCTACCTCGAGCTGCGAAGCTGGCGCAGCGATCTACGGATTCTGCTGCGGACTCTGGTAGCCGTGGTTGCCCCCGGTAAAGCCCGTCTGCTCTCGACAGACGAACGGCCTTTGGCTCCGCCGGAGGGCGAGTTTCAAGAAGGCTTCAAAGCTCTGAAATGATTTGGTCGAAATCACAATCTGCCGTAGCGCGGATATCTTGTCCGCCTGAGCGCGTGGCGTGAACGGCCTGCAAAGCAATTCATTCGAAGAATCTGAGCGAGCTTCAGCCCGCCGACCGACCGGATGTCCGCTCCAGTCCAAATTAACAGTCCCGGAATGGGACATCTGCGGACCTAAGCTCGTCGGCCGCGGGATTTTGTTACCTATTACCCTTTTTCAATTAGAGTCAGAACTCTTTATTTTTTGGAGATGATCAGTTTTGCCCATTCTGACTCCTCGGGATTCGAACCAGGAGGAAATCTCACATGTTAGAGCTGCCCCCAAGAAGACATCTTGCTACCGGAATCCAGGCCTTTCTGGATCTTTCAGTGCTCGTTGCGGCGTTTGTCGCTGCTTATCTGCTGCGCTTTGATTTCAAGATCCCGCCGGAAGACCTTCGCAACTTCGCAACTCAGATGCCGCTGGTGGTCTTGTTGCAATTCGTGGCGCTGACGATATTCGGAGCTCGTTCCTCTATCTGGCGCTATACGGACCTGGCGCATGTCAAATCGTTCGTCTACGCGGCGGTTGGAACTCTGATCGTCATCGCTTTGCTGCGCCTTGGCTTGCCTAAGCCGCAGCAGGCCTGGAGGGTGCCGCTGTCGGTTAACCTCATTGACGTGCTGCTGGCTTTTGGCGGAGCGTATGCCTTGCGGGTCATGCGCCGCGCCGAGTATGAATATAAACAAAAGCGCGTACAGCTGAAGAAGCACGTCAATGGCAACGGCAAGAGCAAGAGCAAGAGTAAGCGTTCCGTGCTGTTAATCGGCGCCGGTCGTGCCGGTTCGCTCGCTGCCAAAGAAATTGAAGCTCGCGGCGATCTGGATCTGGAGATCAAGGGCTTTGTCGACGACGATCGCACGAAATTGGGAAGGTCGGTCGTCCAGGGGCATCGCGTCCTGGGAACAACGCAGGACTTACCCAGACTGGTTCATACGCACGGAATCAATCACGTAGTCATCACCATCGCGCACGCGTCCCGGCATCAGATCCATCGCATCGTGCAAATATGCGAGTCGATCCCGGTTAAGGTGAGGATCATCCCCGAACTTTATGAAATCATCGAAGGCCGGGTTGAGATTAGCCGCATCCGCGACGTAGAGATCGAAGACTTGCTGGGCCGCGAACCAGTACAGCTCGACACTGAATCGATCAGCAGGGAACTAGAAGGCAAAACCGTGATGGTCACGGGCGCGGGTGGTTCGATCGGTTCAGAGCTGGCCCGGCAGGTGCTACGGTTTGCGCCGGCCCATCTGTTGTTGGTCGAGCGGGCGGAATTTGCTTTGTTTGATATCGATAGCGAGCTAAGAGCCGACAATCCGGATCGATCTATCGTGCCTCTGGTCGCCGACATCGGCGATGAAACAAGGATGCGCGCGATCTTTAATCTCTACCGGCCGCACGTGGTGATTCACTCGGCCGCCCATAAGCATGTGCCGCTGATGGAGAGCAACTCGACTGAGGCGGTGCAGAACAATACCTTGAACACCCGGCTCCTGGCGGACCTGGCGGGCGAGTTTAAGGCCGAGGTCTTTGTGCTGATCTCCACGGACAAAGCAGTGCGCCCCACCTCGATCATGGGCGCGACCAAGCGCGCCGCGGAATTGGTCGTCCAGGATCTGAACCCGCAATATGACACCCGCTTCGTCGCCGTTCGCTTCGGCAACGTGATCGGATCGGCGGGTTCCGTGATTCCGATCTTCCGCGAGCAGATTCGCAACGGCGGCCCGG
>Ga0207646_10000424_pt1 | contig 56486 bp, 52 predicted proteins | sample KBSK5502metaG_FD_184343 | JGI IMG/M metagenome (GOLD analysis project Ga0207646, IMG submission 184343) | Corn, switchgrass and miscanthus rhizosphere microbial communities from Kellogg Biological Station, Michigan, USA - KBS K5-50-2 metaG... | ecosystem: Host-associated > Plants > Roots >...
GCGGTTTGAGCGGCCTCTCTAATCAGCTACAATTCTCCCGGAGAACCCCCCCATGATCACGGACCCAGCCTCTGCCCTCAAACGTGAAGTCCTTCAGTTGGTTGATTTGCAAATCGAGACGTTGAGACAGGAGTCGTCTCTGAACTCTTCGCAGCTTCTCAACTACCAGTCGCGCTCCGAGAGAATCCGAGCCCTTTACGGAGAACTCGATCGAATTGGTCGAAACCGGGTAGAGTTCAAGTTTGCCAAAGCATCCTAGACTGCGTCTTTTGTGTCACCATCATGGACGTGATGCAGCAGCTACGAGCGGAATCCGTTCTGCCCGCGGAAAAGCGGATGTTGAAAATGATTGCGCGCGGCGCGAGCCTCACTCATGTTCTGGACGACTTCTGCGATTCCATCGATGCTCATTCTCCCGACATTAATTTCAACCGTCCTACTGATGGATGCAGACGGCAAAGAACTGTGGCCCGCCGCCGGCTATCGACAGAATGCGCGGAATAAGAGGTTGTAGCAGAAACGGATTTTCGCAGGCGGGGCGGCACTGCTGTTCGTAATTCTGGGGGATGACGAGCTACACGGAGTTGCGCTTCGGTCCTCGCGTCCGTTTCTGAATCACTTCCGAATTGCCGAACATTCCGGAATTGGAGGTCGAGAATCGCGTGGCGGCGATGTGAAGCGTGAGGCGTTGAAACGCGCGCCGGGCTAGTTCGCATCACGCGCACGCCGCGCACGCTGCTCCTTCCAGCGCCTTCATCGCCAAGAGGTATGGGCGGGGACCATGGCTCACCCTTGCGACGCCATATTCGGCGGCGTCCGCCTTGTGTGCCTTGCTCGACTCCAACCAAGTATATAGGCCGTGTTCTTAGCCACCACTGATCGCTGGCACAATCGAAACTTCTGCCCCGGCAGGAATAGCCGTGGCAAGTCCACCTGTGTAACGCACATTCTCGTTGGCCACAAAAATATTCACGTGCCGTCGAGTTTCGCCTGTTTCGGCTAGAACTCTGTGACGCAGTCCCGGGTATACGACGAATAGCGCTTGCAAAACTTGGAGCAGATTGGCGCCCGCTTCCACCTCCACCCGCACGGCGCTCTGATTCCCTGTGAACTCACGAAGCGGACCCGGAATGTTGAACAAGACCTGCATCAGCCCGATGTCCCGCGCCTGACTCTTTTCGTACGCGCAGTTTTCCGCCTTTTCGGGATTTTTGATTTCAAATTTGGCTTCGCTGTTGGCGCCCCATCCATGTGGACGACGGCGGCCTTCACGCACAAGATCTGGGGTAATCGTTCGACAATTTTCTTCCAGCTCTTTCCTTCATCTCTCGATCCGTAGACCGTTCCGCTTCGCGTTCCAAAATAAATCCCCGCCGGATCAAGGGAATCTGACGACATGGCATCCCGTAATATCGTTTCGTATGCCCCTTTTTGGGGCAACCCCCGGTCGAGGGCTTCCCAGGAACCGCCCGCATTTCGGGTACGGTAAACTCGTAATTGGCCCTCTGGGGTGCAGCGAAACTCATCCGATTCCACCGGCACGATGTACACGCAGTCCGCATTGTGTGGGTGCATCAGCATCGCGAAACCAAAATCCGAGGGCACCCCACGCGCGATGTCCTGCCACGAATCACCCCGGTTATCGGAACGGTATAGCCCCCAGTGGTTTTGCAGGAACAATCGCTCGGGCCGAGATTCATGGAGCACAATCTTATGCACGCACTGTCCGAACTCTGGATATTTCTCCGGCAGGAACATCACGCGTACTCCATTGTTGCGCGCCTGCCACGTGGTCCCACGATCCTCGGTGCGGTACACCCCTCCAGCAGACACAGCCACGTACATGCGGTCTTTGTTGCACGGATCCGGCAGAATTGTGTGCAGAATCAACCCGCCATTGCTCGGCATCCAACGTGGCCGATGCGGATGATCGTACAACCCGTGGACCATTGACCATGATTCGCCCTCATCCCCCGATTCGAACAGGGCCGCGGGTTCCACCCCACAATAGAGTTTCTCGGGCTCGTCGTTTCGGCCCAGGCAAATTTGCCAAATGTTCCTCAGTGAAGCGCCGGACTCTGTGGGAAACCTAATGCTCGCCTCCAGAGGATTGGTCCAAATTCTGCCGAAGTCATCGCTGGACCGCAGAAACGCACCCCACATCACGTTGTTTGCCGAAACCCACAAGCGGTGCCGGTCGCTTCGTCCGTCATAGGCCATCGCATAGATGCCTTGGCCATGAAAATACGGCCCCGCGACGTCCCATCTGGAGCGGTCGCGGGACGAGCGTAGAAAAAACGCTCCCTTATTCGTGCCTACTAGCAACAGCACGTCTCCGTTCTTCACAGAGAGGTGTTCCATCCCCCGGAGTACGAGCGTTCGAGGCCCCCGCGTTTTTTCCGATGGATGTCGGCTTTGCAGAACCGCCCCCTGAACCGCCTCGAGCGCCTCGCGGACTTCACTCGCGCGCTGGTAACGGTCCGCGCGTTCCTTTATCAAGCAGCGCTGGATCACCGCTGCCAGCCCGTAAGGAACAGTTGAAGGCAGCGCGGGAGGCGGCTCGCGCAGGATCGCCGAGGTGACCTCGAAGCCGGTGTTCCCGCGAAACGGTAGCTTCCCCGCTGCTGCTTCATAGAGGAGCACGCCCAGCGACCATAGATCGCTCAGGTGATCACCCTTTTGCCCACGCAAAACTTCCGGTGCCATGTACGGAAGCGTTCCCACCAGCTTGCTTTCCAGGGAGGTATAAGAAAGTGTGAGCTGACTGATTTCGTCACGGTCGAGCCGCGTGGCTAGCCCGAAATCCAGCACCTTCACACGTCCCTCGGGCGTTACCATCACGTTCGAGCCCTTCAGGTCGCGATGCACAATTCCGCGGTCATGGGCATGGGCCAATGCGTCCGCGATTTGCGTGCCGTAGCGCGTCACTATTTCCATCGAGAGGCCCATCGCCGTGATTAAATCGCAGAGCGACCGCCCCTCAATCAGTTCCATCACCACGTAGAAGTCGTTGCCGGTCTTTCCCACCTGGTGAATGGTGCAAATATTCGGATGACTTAGGGATGACGCCGTCTGAGCTTCGCGAAGCAGATGGCCGGAGCTAACTTTCTCGAGTGCTCCGTGGGCGAGCAGCTTCAGTGCCACATCGCGGTTTAGAACTTCATCCCGCGCGCGGTACACGACACCCATGCCGCCTTCGCCAATCTGTGCAAGGACTCTGTAGTGATCTAGCGTTTGTCCAATCATGAAATCGATCAGCAGGCCATCCTAGCATGCTCGCAGCCCCAATCAGGAGTTCGGAAACACGTTCGGCAACCGCTCGATTTGTTAGCTCACGCTGAGATTATTCCCGGCGCTCGAAGGATCCCCCCGGCGGAGGTGTTGGCGGCACCAGGCCTAATCCCCAAGGACAAAGAGGCGATCGTTCACTGCACTTGTGCAGGGGAGAAGACCAGCCGAGCCATTTTGGGTCAAGCCTTGGACATGCAGTTTTTCAAGATCAAGTTCCTCATGGGTGGCCTAGAAGCTTGGAAAGCGAAGGGCTATCCGGTCGAGCCATACCGAGAGGTCTTTCATCTTTACACACCAAACCTTGTTCAGCACTGAGCTGTGCCGTACGCGCTTTTCACATTCGGCGGCAGGAGAGAGAGTCTGGAAGTAAAGAGCTGAGTTCAAATGACATCTCACGAATTACCAGTGAAAGTGGCGATCAATTCCTGGCGGCTCGTAGTGGAAAGAGCCGACAAGATATTTTCAAGACTGACTGAAGACCAGCTCGTGAGTGAAGTGGCACCAGGAAAGAACCGTGTCATCTATCTCTGGGGACATCTCATTGCCATTCACGACGCGATGTTTTCGATTCTGGGCTTGGGGCCCCGACTGCACCCGGACTTAGACGCCATATTCGTAGACAATTCCGACTAACAGAGATACCTTCGGCAGGGCATTTGAAACAATATTGGGATGAAGTGAACGGGAGACTACTTTCGTAGTTTCAGAATCTCTCCGCGGATGAGTGGTTGCTGCGGCACCGTGCCATGTCCGAGGAGGACTATGCCAAAGATCCGACCCGGAACCGATTGGCTGTCTTGCTGAGTCGAACAAACCATCTGTCTCACCATCCGGGGCAGGTGACATTGGCTCTCAAATAGCCGACAACCACTCACGGCCCCGTTTCCGTCAGCCTCCGCGGTTCTGCGGCAACTCTGCGCCCTCGATTACAGAATCCAGCCGGCGAATCTCTCGATATCTGAAACAGTCAACGAGATGATCGTTCACCATGCCGACGGCCTGCATGTGCGCATAGACAACGGTCGAACCAACAAAGCTGAATCCCCGGCGTTTAAGATCCTTGCTAAACGTGTCTGATTCCCGTGAGGTCGCCGGAATCTCGCGCATTGCCTTCCACCGGTTGAGTTTGGGTCGTCCATCAACGAACCGCCAACAATAGACGTCAAAACTCCCGAACTCTTCTTGAACTGCGAGAAGCGCACGCGCGTTGCGTACCGCAGCTTCGATTTTCATCCGGTTCCGAATGATCGCCGGATCCGATGTGAGCTTCTGGATTCGTTTCTGGGGGTATCGCGCCACTTTCTCAGGATCGAAATCGCTGAAGGCACGCCGATACCCTTCCCGTTTTTTGAGCACGATCGACCAACTGAGCCCGGCCTGCGCCGCTTCGAGCACAAGGAACTCAAAGTGTTTTCGGTCATCGTGGACTGGCACACCCCATTCGCGATCGTGATACTGGAGCATAAGCGGATTGTCCATACTGACCCAGGTACATCGTTTCGTAGCCATAAACTGCCCTCACGCGGCAGACTCTCGAATTAGGTGTTGATCTTCGAATCTAAATCCGTGAAGGGCGCCGGTCCAGCCCCAATCGCGCGCCTGTTCGGCCGAGAGGCCGGTATAGTCTAGCCAACTCTGATTGAAGAAATCAGCGGAACCGTCCGCGCGCGCGGACCACGCGAGCGTAGGGATCGCGTCAACCACAAGGCGAAAGTCCTCTGCTTGCCTGGGCTGCTCAGAGCTATGCGCGGCGGATACCATAGCGTCTTTTGATGTCATTGCCTACTTGTAGGTCGCGTGGGCGTCCGAGCCGATTGGCGCGGTCCTCTTATTCTATCCAGACGGACTTCATTAGCGGTGACCGCCCCACTCCTCAGCGTTTCTGGGAGGTGCTCTTTTTTCGTCGTTTTGCGCTGTTCGGAGAAATGGCGCGATCCGAGGCCGCTAGCGAAATCTCGCTAACGAGGGGAAGAATAAGCTTCGCAAGAGAAGAAACGATCTCCTCGGCTGGTTGCCGCTTCGCACGGTAGAACCATTCGCGGGAGGCGCCGTAGATGGCCCAACTGATTGTCGAGGCGAGGATCTCGCGCGAAACTCTTACCTGTGTTGTACGGCTTCGCAGGCCGCTAAGTACTACTACCTGGATAGCCCGCGTGATGGCGGCATCCATCAGCGAACTGAATGAACCCTGTCGGGCACAGTCGTCCTCATTACCGTGAATCTGCTCAAGGTACTCGCACACAGCGAGAATGATGGCCTCCAGCGCAGAGGAGCAAGCCCCATCAAACCGAATGTTGCGCTCTTGCAGGAGCTTGTGGAAGTCACCTGCGATCATCGCCTCGAAGAGGGCGAATTTGTCCGCGTAGTGGTCGTAAAAAGTGGCGCGGTTGACGGTCGCCGCATCGGTGATGTCCTGCACCAGGATTTCGTCCAAACGTTTTGTTTGTAGCAGCTTGCGCAGCGCCTCCTGGAGAAGCTGCCGCGTCCGCTTCATGCGGGGATCCCGGACATCGCAATCAGAAATCGGCATGACCCTGTTCCAAGCGTAGCAGAAGCCTGAATCTTTTGCACGACATATGTCGTCTAATCGACATCTGATGCTTAGCTTCTTTTGTTGAAAGAATCGAGTTCATATGGACATCGGGCTACTCATTCTCCGACTGACCGTGGGATTGACTCTCGCCGCGCAGGGCACACAAAAGTTGTTCGGCTGGTTCGGTGGAACAGGCTTGACGCCACCGGTCAATTCTTCGAGATGATCGGGTTCGTGCCGGGGCGGCGCCATGCGCTGATGGCGGGCCTGGCTGAGACCGGGGGTGGTCTCCTTATGGCGCTCGGGTTGCTCACGCCGTTTGCGGCAGCGGTCGTCTTCGGTGTGATGCTTGTTGCTGCCTTCAGCGTGCATATCAGGAAGGGCTTCTTCATCACGAGTGGCGGATATGAGTACACCCTCGTCCTCGGTGTGGCCGCCTTGACGCTCGCCGTTCACAGGCCCGGGTTCGCTGTCCGTGGATGCCCTACTCAGATACAGCGACAGCGGCGCGTTCTGGGGCATGGCAGCATTCGTCGTCGGTGTTCTAGGGGGAATAGTCGCGATCTTCAACGAAAAGCTGCACCGACTGCGCAAACAGGCGCGGGTGAGTAAGCGTGCTCTTTGCCCTGCCCGCATTTGTGAAGGTCCACGCGCTGGCAAATAAGCGGAGAGGGTGGCCTATTCATTGAATACGCCGATACTCGTTGCAAAGATCGGACAAGGGAGCCGCGACAGACATGAAATCGCGTAAGGAAACACCAAAAGTGGCCGTTAAAAGTCCAACCAGCACATCTGGCAATCAAGACCCGCGCCCCCCCGGCCCGTCTCTGGAAGAGATGCGACTGCGAGCATACGAAATATATGTCGAACGCGGGCGGACAGACGGACAAGATCTCGAGGACTGGTTTCAGGCTGAGAAAGAGCTTACAGAGAGCATCCGCAAGCGCCACTCGGATTGATTCTGGTCCCGGACTCAACGTGGGCGGGTCACGAATATCAGGAGTTACAAAGATGCAGATCGGTATCGACAGCTTCGGAGCAGTCATCTCTGACCCGGCTACGGGTCTAACGGTCAGCCCAATCCAGCGCATGGACAATCTGCTGGATGAAATTGTCCTAGCCGACCAGGTTGGCCTTGATGTTTTTGGTATCGGGGAACACCACCGCAGCGAGTTCGTCGACTCCGCCCCACCCGTCATCCTGGGTGCAGCCGCTACGCGCACCAAGAACATTCGTCTCACAAGTGCAGTAACCGTTCTCAGCGCGGCGGACCCAGTTCGAATCTTCCAGGAATTCGCCACTCTGGACCTGATCTCCCATGGCCGTGCGGAGATTGTTGCGGGGCGAGGTTCGTCAATAGAGGCTTTCCCGCTCTTCGGTTTCGATCTTGACGACTATGACTCGCTTTTCTCAGAAAAGCTGGGTCTTCTCCTCAAGGTTCGCGACAACACCCATGTTCACTGGACGGGTAGGCACCGCGCTCCTCTCACGGGACAGGCTGTCTATCCGCGTCCACTACAAAATCCTTTGCCCATTTGGGTCGGCGTCGGCGGCACTCCCGAATCATTCGTTCGTGCCGGCTCGCTCGGACTTCCGCTGATGGTCGCGATTATTGGCGGAGAACCGAAGCGATTTCGGCCCCTGATCGATCTTTACCGCGAAGCTGGGCGCCGCGCCGGCCACTCCGCCGAGAAACTCATCGTCGGACTTCACGCAATCGGCTTTCTTGGAGACACCACACAGGAAGCTGCAGACGATTTCTATCCAGGATATGCCCACACATTCACAGAGATCGGCAAAGAACGCGGCTGGCCCCCGGCGACGCGAGCACAATTTGACGCTCTGCGCGGACCCACAGGCGCGCTGCTGATCGGGGATGCTGAAACGGTCGCGCAGAAGATACTGTACGTGAACGAAGTCCTGGGAGGCCTTTCTCGAATTACTTTCCAGATGGGTGTCTCGGCGCTCCCGCACGAAAGGATGTCACGGTCGATCGAACTGCTGGGAACCCGCGTCGCTCCGATCGTCCGAAAACAGCTCACGACTGTGTCTTCGCGCTAGGTTGAGGTCCCATGTCAGCAAAGCGGAAGTAAGAATGGACGACGAGTTTGTCACCCGGAGTTGGCGTGGTGTTAGACCTTGATGAAAATCCGTTTTCGCCAGAGCAACCACAGGAGGATCCAGCAAAATAGCACGGCGGCCAGGGAATAGATCAATGAGGCGTTGGCCGCGTTGAGGCCGAGGGAGACAAGACGAACCTGCGCGGCGTCATGCCAACTGACAGGGCTTCCATTCTGCCCCTTCACGGTGAAGCTATATCCAGGACCGTAGACGATCGAGTCGGCAACAAATCCTACAATTGCGTTCATCCCAAAGACCAGAATCGGCATGGTCCAGGGACCGCGCCATTGCTTGATTTCGAGCACCCAGTAGAGAAAGGCAAGAAAGATCAGGGCAAAACCGCCGGTAAAGAGCACGAACGAGCTGGTCCAAAGATTCTTGTTGATTGGAAATGAGAAGTTCCATAAGAGACCACCCACCAGCCCGAGAATTCCGAAAAGGAGCATGCGAATTGCCTTAGTGCCGGCGCTCTTTTCGGAGACGAGCCAGTGTCCGGTCAGCACCCCGATTAAGGTAGTGGCGATCGCCGGAATTGTGCTGATGATCCCTTCCGGGTCGCGGGTGCTGTTGTAAAGCCGTCCGGTAAACAGTTTGCGGTCCAGCCATGCCGCAAGGTTACGATCAGGATCCATGAATGGAATGTCCCGTCCTGGCACGCCGAAACCGGGCACGGGGACGAAGCGCATAATCATCCAATACCCAACCAGGCAAGCCCCGAGCGCAATCCACTGTCCGCGACGATTTGACCACAGTACAAGAATCGCGGCCGCCAGGTAGCAGAGGGCAATCCGCTGGGTTACACCTTCAAAGCGCCAGGTGTGTAAATCCAGACCAATAATGGGAGAAGCGTTCACTAGCAGTCCGATCGCGATCAGGATGAAGCTGCGCTTGAAGACATGAAACAGGATCTGGTGGCGTGACTCGCCGCGTCTAAGGCGCGACGAAAAGGAAAACACTATGGAAACGCCGACCAGGAACAAGAATGATGGAAATATAAAGTCGGCCGGGGTCCAGCCGTTCCAGTTGGCATGCTTTATCGGCCAGTAGGCTCCGTCGTCGCTGCCCGGGTTGTCGACCAGGATCATGCCCGCAACAGCTAGTCCGCGAAAAGTGTCCAAGGACGCGAGGCGCGTGGACGATGGCTTCTTGGCATCGCTGGCCGGTGGCTGCCTAGCCACAATAAGAGGCTGTGTGTTGGACATAGTTGACGACAAATATATTCCTGTTTTACCTGGATCGTCACTTGGCCGGGTACCCTCCGAGTAGTCGGGACAAATCAGACCGGGGCGGCCGGAGTGGTTGCGGTTAGCCGACTTCACGGAAGTTGGGCAAGCTCTCAGGGTTGCGAAAGCCTCAACCTCAGTTCTTGGGACGGATGGCCAAACCCAAGTCGTGCTCCATGCGCCGGTGCCAGGTGTCGTTGATCCGGTCCGTCAACCTTCCTGCCAGTGCTGGCAATCTCAACTCAGGCTACACTTTACGCGTTGCAATCTAGATAAGGGAGAGACTCATGAACCGATGTCAGCGTCTTTTGGGTGCGGGAACGCTACTAGCAGGCGTGATGTTCTTGAGTCAGCAAGTTGTTGCGCAGGTCTTTAGGATCGCCGAAATGAACACGCGGCAAATCCAGGCCCTCAATCTCCAAAAGACCGTCGTGTTGATTCCGGGCGGAATTCTGGAAGAACACGGACCCTACCTCCCTTCTTATACCGATGGCTATGCCATCGAGGCATACACACAGGAATTGGCCAAGGCCATTGTCGCCAGACCTGGCTGGACGGTGGTCCTGTTTCCTCAAATTCCGCTCGGCAATGACCCGGCCAACACTATTGGCGGCAAGCGGGTATTTCCCGGAAGCTATCCCATTCGTATGGCGACGCTGCGCGCGGTTTACATGGACTTGTCCAACGAGCTCGGAGAACAGGGCTTTCGCTGGATATTCCTCGTCCACAATCATGGCGCGCCAAACCACCACAAGGCGCTCAACCAGGCTTCGGACTATTTCCACGATGTCTATGGCGGCACCATGGTGCATCTGTTCGGCTTGACACCTGTGTTCTTATGCTGCGGAATCGAGGGCAAAATGTTTTCCACCCAGGAGCGTGAGGAGGAAGGATTCACTGTACATGCGGGAGCAGACGAGCAAAGTGAAATTCTATTTCTACGTCCCGAGTTCGTGCCCCAAGACTACCGAGAAGCCGAATCTCTAACCGGGAAGAACTTTGCCGATCTGGTGCGGATTGCCAAGGTCAACGGGTGGCCGGGCTATTTCGGTGCGCCACGATTGGCCAGCGCGGCTATGGGTGCGCAAGCATTCGCACTTTCATCGCAAGAGCTGAACCAAGTGGCACTGCAGATTCTGGACGGCATCGAGTACAGCAAGATACCCCGATATGCCGACGAGATGGATCCTCTTAACGTTGCCGGGGAAGGAGCAGAGCTGGAATATGAGCAAGTGCAAGAGAAGCGGGAACTGGATTGGCTGAAAGCTCACAAGATCCAATGAGTAAGCACCTGCCCGACCTAGATTGATCGAAACGGTGGGTTTTGGCATATCTGCCCAACGAAATTTGCTGCGGATGGATGACGGGCAACCCCTGAAGTTGACCGTCACGAGGACTTTTACTCGATGAACATAGCGCCCGACAGTCCCGAAGCTCAGGAGTTCGGGGCCCTGGTACTGGCCGGCAGTGGTGACACGAAGCGGGCAGAATCCCTAATGCAGGAGTTGCAGAAGCGCTTCCCGTTTCACACCATAGTGCAGTCCTACTGGCTTCCCACAACCAGGGCGCAGATTGCGCTGGTCAACCAGCAGCCTCAGCAAGCTATCGACATGCTCCAAGCGGCCCTTCCAGTCGAACTAGGGGAGCCACTATCGACGATGAACTGCTCGAGCACCTTGGCGCGAGACGGACGACCAGCGATCCGATCGTGCGCGCTCAGTGACATCATGCGACGCCGCGTTCCAGCCTCCGCATAGAGCGCGTCGAACTCCGCCTTGAGATCGTCAGCGTACATGGCCGTGCTGAAGTACCGAGTTTCATAGTCCACGATGTCGTTCATGTGGAGCGTGTAGGGCACGACAGCAAACGGTTTGTCGCGCAGGTTAATCAAGAACGGTTCGTCGCGGCTTACGTCGTCAATGTGGTAAATGAAGCCGAGCGATTGAAGAATTTCCAGGGTATGAGGAGTACCGCGCAGCCAGAAAGCGTTGAAGCCAAGTACGCCGTTGTGAGCACGCCGCTCGCACGGCATGACAATGGCGACCAGTCTTTCTCCTTTTCTCGCATTGGTGGTGCGGCCGGTGCGGCCTTCATTTCGCGGGCATGGCAGCCGCGCAGCATCACCAGCGCGGGAGATGGTGCGGTTAGCTTTGGCATTTTCATGGGCTCCGATATTGGTTTCAACGTTTTTCGTGAGTTTTGGCCCGGCCGAAGACGCCACTTTCGATAGGAGCACCTCGATGACAAACTACTACGGCAACCTTGGAGGCTAGCTCTGTATTTTCTGTTGAGTGTTTGCGCGCGGGCGTGACCGACGCATCAAACAGTAGGTTGGGAGAGGAAGTGTACAACCCTATGACTCACCTGTTTGATCCGCTCGCGATTCGGGATATTACGTTTGCGAACCGCGTATTTGTTTCGCCCATGTGCCAGTACTCCAGCACTGACGGATACGCGAATGACTGGCATTTCGTGCACCTCGGCAGCCGCGCGGTAGGCGGCGCTGTTTTCTTGAGGTCTCAATCGGAATTGCCGTGGGCCTTGCGATTACGGCCCTCTGGCCGGAGCGCCTGACCGGTGCCAGCGGCGGTGGCCTGGCGTCCGAACGCAAAGGGGACACGTATCAATGCGGGAGATGAATTGGGAGATACGCTTAATTCAACCAGGTTTTATTTGTCCTCTTCATTTTAGCTGTTTAAACCCCCCCTGTATCGATGCCGGTGAGCCCAAGCTAAATTGTGGTCATCATCAGCTGCCAGCAGGTTTAGAATTAAGGTACACACGCGAACACAATCAATCCTCAACTCATCCACTCAAGAAATAAGAAAAGGAGATCTCAATGCCATACGTGAACGTCGGTAAAGAAAACTCCAGTGACATCGAACTCTACTACGAAGATCATGGCTCGGGTGACCCGGTAATCCTCATCCACGGCTATCCGCTGAGCGGTGCATCTTGGGAAAAACAGGTACCAGTTCTGCTGGAGGCACGTCACCGAGTCATCACCTACGACCGCCGAGGGTTCGGGAAGTCCAGCCAGCCTACAGTCGGCTACAATTACGACACTTTCGCCGAGGACCTGCACAAGCTCGTGACTCATCTCAAACTGCGCAGCTTCAGCCTGGTGGGTTTCTCGATGGGCGGAGGCGAAGTGGCACGCTACTTAGGGAAATATGGATCGAAAGGTGTTAGCCAAGCGGTTTTCATCGGGTCCGTTCCGCCGTTCCTGCTGAAGACGTCGGACAACCCGGAGGGCGTAGACGGCGCCGTCTTCGAAGGCATCCAAAAAGCGGTTGCCGCAGACCGTTACGCGTTCTTTACCGAGTTTTTCAAGAATTTCTACAACACGGACGTCTTTCTGGGAAAGCGTGTCAGCGAGCAAGCCGTCCAGGCCAGTTGGAACATTGCAGCTGGCGCGTCTGCCACGGCGAGTCTTGCTTGTGTGCCAACCTGGCATGAAGATTTCCGCGAGGATCTCAAGCGCATCGACGTACCAACGCTGGTCATCCACGGCGATGCAGACCGAATTGTGCCGATTTCTGCGTCGGGACTCCGGACCGCCAAGCTGATCAAGGGAGCCCGCCAGTTGGTGGTAAAGGATGGGCCGCACTGCATTGCTTGGACACATGCGGACGAAGTAAATCGCGAACTGGTGGACTTCCTGGGAAAAGGCGTTGCGAAACATCCAGCGTCAGTCCCCAAGAAGGAAGCAGTCGCATAAGCAGACCGATTTTTCAAGTTAACTATTTTAGCGGAGGGTGCCGTCCCGGAACGGCACCCAGCTTTTGATTTTTTGACGTGATGGCGCCCAAAGAGCTGACTTAGTCAGCTGCTGGCCATCAACCTCCGATCGGAGAGCACTGTTCCACCTTCTGGACACCATCGCGTTGGTGGCGAATCGAACTAGGTGCCGCCGTTCCTACAGAAAATCAGTTCGGTAAGCAGTAGAATGTTCGCGTCTGCGACTGAACGCCAGAAGAACCGAAACTTGAGGCGTTTGTCATACATGCGCGGCGCGAGACGCGCCTTGCTCGTCGTGGTGGCCCTGCTCGCAAAGGACACCGTTCGTGCCGATGGACCCTGGAATGAAAAGCCGTACAGCGATTGGGACCGTGGTGATGTGCGAAGGATATTGTTTGATTCGCCCTGGGTGAGGCACTTTACGCGCACCAAGCGAGCTTTGGCGTTTGAGGTTCCCGATCAAGGTCCCACGGGCATGGAACTGCGTGGCTACCATGCCAAGGAGTCCAAGGAAGACGGGGCTGAAACTACGGAGTTCTATATTCGCTGGGTTTCCTCGCGCACGCTGCGCGAGGCGTCGGCTCGCAGGCTGGCCCTGCTCAGACAAGTTCCCCCGAATGCGGCGGAGACGAGTCCGCCCAAGGTTCTCGATGAATTCGAAGTCGCCATCGCCGGACCCGACATGTCAGGATTCGACGGTGTGCGGGAACCAACTCTGAGGTCTAAGTGCTACCTGTGGGTTAGTTCCAGGCGCAAGATTGCGCCGTGGCGTGTCGAATTCGGGCGGTCGGGCAATGGCAAGGTGCGAGGCGTCCTGTTCCGCTTTCCTCGGAAGACAGCTGACGGAGAACCGCTCATTTCCTCCCACGACACAAGGGTGTGGTTCATCGAATACGGCAGCGGGGTTCAGATTCGCGTGGCCTTCAGCCTGAAGGCGATGGTCGACAGCAACGGCCTGGACCTGTAGCGCTTCGTGCAGAGGGCCAGGCTGAGATTTAGCACGAGGAAGACGGGAAATGCTTTTGAGATGACCCTCATGGAAGAACAATACCCGAAACGAAATACTTCAACATAACTAACTAACGAAACCAGGCGAGGCCATAGCGCTCATTTTGACCCGTCAACGTGACGCGATTTTGCATCAACTAGGAAAGGTAGGCGCTCTCATCGTTGCGGGGGACTGGTCGCGTTGGAGCCCGTCCCGAGCTCGAATCGAGCTTTAATTCCGTCCCTGCGATCAGCTTGTTTACTGCGTCTCGGTCAGAATCTCCGAATATAAACACCAACGCTTGCGTCACATGCCCTGACTAGAACTGCCTCATAGACCAAGCCTTAGAAATCTTGTCGTGCGAAGGCTCTGGCCCTCCCTTCGCCGGAAGCGCTTCGCGCTCGCCCAAGCTTCCAGCAACGTGCCATCCACCGTGAAGTGTTCATGCCGAAGTCAATCCCTTCGTCTCCGCACGCGCTGCCACTTGCGCCAAGAACTCCTTGGCCACGTCCGCCTCCAGCCGATCCCGGATCTGCGTGAATGTGGTTGTATTCCATCCTTCTTCGTCCAGATTCAAGCCCACGAACCATCGGAACAGCATGCTCTCTTCTATCAGCAGGCGTTGGCTGCGGATCGAGTACAGCATCTGCAGCAGCAGCGCCCGCATCAGCTTCTCCGGTGGAATTGACGGCCGCCGGCTAGCCGCATACATGGTGTCGAACCGCCGTGACAGCTGGTTGAGCACTTCGTTCACGGGCCCGGATTGCCCGTAGCGGATGACCCTTCCGCACCCGCGTCTCTGGCGACAAGTAACTGAACATCTGACTTTTGTTGATGATCCCTTCCACGCATGGCCCGCGGAATAGCATAGGCAAGTTGTTGGAAATGAAGTAGCTATTCTCACATCTTGCTGGGAACCGAATCCTGACGAGTGGTGTCCATTGCTAATATATTTTCGCCATCTCTCCCACATCTCTCCGTTTCCGTTGCCCTGTTGACGCTCTTATTTTGCTCCGCATCGTCGGGCCAAGATGCATTGCAGCTCTTCCGCAAGATGCAGACGGCTCTGGGAGGCGCCGAAAAGATCGCCTCAGTCTGCGATTTTGAGGAAAGCGTGCGCGCGGACACGTGGTACAGCGATGGCAGGCCACTTGGGAAGGTACGCAAGCGGACGAACGACACGATAGATTCTCCTGTCGGCGTCAACGAAGGAAACAGCCAACTGCCGCAGCAACGATTGTGAGTTTTATTAACCAGCCCATCGCGTAAGACACCACAAACACCCGGTGCAGCTTCATAAATGCGGCATTAGTGAGGATCAGCGGCAACGGGGCGATCAGCCACACCGCAACCGCCAGTTTGACCGCGCCCGATACAGAATGAAGACCCAGCCGGGCGGTGACATAGGCAAAGACCCCGCAGGTCAGAAATGGCAGCGGACTGGTTAGAACAATCGCTCTCCCTTCGGCACCCTGACGCCAGATTTCGGGATAGGTATAGCGCCGATGAATCCAATCGCCGGCGAAGAACCAGTTAGTGAGCGACGAGACGACACCGGCGCCAACAACGATCGCAACGAGTCGCGCCCAGTTCATACCGTTTTCCTCCAAATACGCAGGCATTGTACTCGTACTAAGGCCAGGATAAATATTCCCTGGAATTGGGGAATAACGGTCGACTACCGGTGTTTCACAGATAGCTGGAACCAAATCATAGACAAAAGGAATTGAAGATAAGCCTCTCGTGCCAGTTATAAAGTCACTCTCCGCTCCAAACATCGCGCTGATGTTGTCACCGCGTGTTTGCAAAGAGTTGACAATCAAATGACATCCTTGCCGTAACTCGTCGTCTGGTGGTTGTGTCTAACCCATAGCACTGCTGGAACAAAATCATAAGCGAAGGAAGTGGAAACGCAAACCATGAAAGAAAAGAATTCACCATCTGCGGTAGTGTCCGAGACCAACTCACCTGAAGCAAATCACTCCTCGATAGAGGAAGGTGTTCAACGTCACTGGCAGGGTGTGGTCAAGCGACGTTCATTCCTCAAGGGCCTGGGGATTGCCGGTGCAACGCTATCGGCCGGCGCCTTACTGGGAAGTGAGGGCAACGCGCAAGCCACACGAAGCCCAGGCAAGCTATCCAAAGGCGATGCAGCCCTTTTGCGGTTCGCGGCCGCCGCAGAACTCATAGAGGCTGATCTGTGGCAGCAATACAACGAACTGGGAGGAGTCCAAGGAGGCAATCCGGCTTACATAGCGGCGCTCAGCAACCTTGATGGCGATATGCCTCAATACATCGCCGATAATACCGACGATGAACTGAGCCACGCGGCTTTCCTGAACGCCTACCTGATTTCAAAGGGTGAAGAGCCGGTCGATCTGGATGCGTTCCGAAACTTGCCTAGCAGTCAAGCGACCGGCGCCAAGAGTATCGGAAGGCTGACAAACCTGCTGAAGCTCAACGTTGACCTGAGTTGGTACACACGGTACCGCAGCGCAAAGAATCCTGATTTCGGAGTGAAGTTCAAGGGGCCTTTCACTATTGAGAACCAGCCCGCCATACCACTAAACGACAACGACACGCCTCCCAACCAACTTCAACCGGTCCCTCCTGCGAGCCCGCAAGAAGCTCGAATGCAAGCCATTGCGAACACCGCGGGATTTCACTTTGCGTTCATCGAGCAAGGTGGGGCAAGCCTGTATCCTACGCTGGCCTTCAAGGCAACCGACCCTGAGGTCCTGCGAATCCTGGTGAGCATTGGCGGAGTCGAGATCGACCACTTCGGACTCTGGCATGACAAGGCAGGCAACGCAGTAAACGCGCCTTTGGCGGGGGTGACTGATCCGGAAACCGGTCTCACATTCCCCAATCTCAATAACCCTGCAACGGAGCTAACGCAGACGAACCTGATTCTGCCTGAGCCCTGCGAATTTATCAGCAAGAATCTGCCGCAATGCTCTGTGATTCGGCCGACGGTGACCCAGAACGGAGGAGCAGTCGCCACGATCAAGGCATTCACTGATGACCTTTTGTTCCTGGGGCAATCGCCGGCGTTCTTTAGCCTGGTTAAGCGGCTGGCTGTCGAGGCTGATTCGGTCCGACGCGGCTTTTAAAATTGTTGCAGGCTCTCCCCTTGATGTCTTGGGCGGGCGCTGTATCTGCTTACTGGTTGCAGCGCCTGCATTTTTTGCCAAAATGATTTTCAGATTTTCTAACACAACCTAAGGAGCCCGTATGCTTGAAGGACTGTTTCAACCGATGCATCTGTTGGTGATTTTCGGAATTGCGTTGCTCGTGTTCGGGCCCAAAAAGCTCCCCGACCTTGGTAAAGGAATTGGAGAGGGAATCCGGGGATTCAAGGCAGCTATGAAAACTGACGAAGAGAAGCCGGCCAGCACAACGACTACCGTTGCCGACGACCAAAGCGTAACCAAGAGGTGAATCGTGGGTTTGGGTGCGGAAGTCCTGTTCATGCTTATGCTCGGATTGCTGGTATTGGGTCCAAAGCAGCTGCACACATTGTTGGGACATGTGGCGCGGGCTAAAGCCCAGTTCGAAGAGGCGAGCCGCGGCTTCAAGTCTCAGCTCGCAGCGGAACTCGACGCTACGCATCAGGAGAGAGACTGATGCTTGGCATGAATTGGTTGGGGACCCGTGAATCATCTTCGGATCCTCGGTATCGGAACGGCGAAACCCACCGGTTACGCTCACTCAAGAGCTGAGCTTATATGCTGCGGCGTCGAGTTGCCCCCTTGAATTGCCGACGCCTTCCGCCTCTATCGTCAAACCGGGCACCATAGCCGTTACGCCCATGTCGGTCTGGCCAGGGAACAGAACGCCACGCTTCTTGCGCTCGATCCTGGTGTTATCGGTGATGGTCACAACGACGACTTCACCCGATTTCTGGTCGCGGACGTACACCAGATCCCCTTCGTGGGACAAAATCGATCCTGTGACTCTCGCTTTGTCGCCTGCTGCGAGCTGTCGTGTTTCGTTTGCGGCTCCGTACGTGCCGCCGGCAAGCAGAAGGGATCGGGCGCTGCATCCACTTAAAGCGCAATTCCATATTTCAGGTCTAGAAAGCACTGCAAACGAGAGGGCAGAGCTGCCGAGAGCTCCTGCCAGGTCAGGATTTGGCACTTGGTTTTGAGCTCCGCGGAGCGCACGCACTTCATGACGGCATACCAGGCCTCGACCAGATCAGGGCGCCGCGAATCGAGCAACACGCAAAAGGATAGGTTGAGTGCGTAAGCAGCGAGCACATTCCGCAACAGTTGATAAGAGACATACTCACGGCCGCGGCGTGGCAGTCGGCGGCACTCAAATACTTGCTTCAGGTCCCGATACCCTTCGACGATCCCAGCATCTTGGGTTTGAAACGCGGACTCCGTGAGCTTTGCCTCGAACAGGACGGGGCCGAGCTTCATATCGACCTCCGTCCGCTCCACGAATCCAGAAGTAAGAGCGAGGCGCGGCTTAAATCCAAACTCCGGCAGGTCTCCGATCCCGGTTCCTAACATCAAGCTGACTTCTCTTCTTTTGGTCATACCGGGATAACAGAAGACATTCATTAACAAAGCGTCAGAACTCATTGAGGAATCAAGTTCCTTCCAAGCGCAATCGCCTTTCGGCAACGCGCACTCGGCTTGGCTATGCACTTTCTGGAGTCTTCGCCGCCATTGCGGCCGGCGGAGAAGGGCGCGATAGCTCGCAGAAATGAAATTTCCGTGCTTCGTGCCACACGGAGATGGCTGGTAAACGACAACTGGGGTTGCTCCGTAGCTGGTCACATGAGGAAGCTGCTCGTGTGCAGCGTATAAGGCGTTTCGAGCACACAGCTCGCCACGTAGGAGAGAAGCGTACGGAGTTGGATCGTTCGGCATCGTCTTAATGGCGCAGCCTGGCCTGAATCATCTCCGCAAGGCGAATGCTGTCCGCGATCTTCGCCGTCACCGATGGCGACGGTCGAATTTCTTCCCTGTTCAGTCGCACAGTAGCGATAAGCGAGGCAGCAATGAGTATCACGGCATTCGACCTCCTCTCCTCTCGATTGCTGTTGCTGGCTTCTCCGCTCCGGTGCTCAGCACACCTATTGCTGGGCGACGGCTATCCTTTGAATACCTCCGTAGGGCTATAGCGAAACGCTGTCCAACAGCAGGAACAGCTGACCAGCATCGGATGCTGTGGGGCCGGCTCTGAGTTATGCTGTTCGGCGTGCTCGGTCTGCGGATCGACCGCGCGACAGGTGATCGTGCAACTGCATTTCTTGCACCTTACCACCCAGGCGTGGGGTAGCGCCGAAAATGTCGCCCGGGTTACGCACCCAGTATAGGCGAACAAAAGAAGAATATCATCCTCTGCTACATTCGTCCCCGCCCGTCAATGATCCGAGCCGTAGAACGCGTCAGTACTCATCGGTCAAAAGCAGGGTGATGGCGGACCGATCAGCCTCTGTAATCATCCGTAGCTTCTCGCCGGCATTCGTCTGGTAGCTGCTCAGCAACCGAAACCCATGAGCAACGCCGTACCATTCTCTGCCACATCGGTTGGCTCCAGTTGGCCCCAGTCTCCGATTGCATGGTGGGCAAACCTGAAGGCGGCTGCTTCGCTCTCTCGAGCGCAGCTAGCGTGCCGGGCGTGGCCACAATTCGGCCCAAGTGGAAACAATGGAAACATGACGGTGACTCCTCTCTTCAGCCCATGCGGACGAGCACTGCCCGCATAGGCCGTCTCAAGCGGATGTGGGATTACTCTTAACGCCGGTCGGCGGTCACCGCCTCGCAGGCTAGAACGAGTGTGACTTTGGCTCGAAGTAAAGCTCGTGGACGTTGCGGGCGAGGTGTTTAGGTGCTTCGGGTCTTCTCGCTACAAACGCTTCGCAGATGACCACTTTGGCTGTAATGTCCGCCAATTCCCTTCTCTGCCAGGCTTCCACTTGCTTTCGCATTACGGCTCAAAGTTTCGCTGCATTCGATCGCCGGCAAAACGGAATGCAGTCGATGAGCGAGAACGACCGTCGAGTGTTTCGCGAGCGCGGGCGTGAACACACCCGGGACGATGTGACAAGTCGTCCGACGCGTTGACTTCGAGACTGAGCTTCCGTCGATAGTTCCGGGGAGACCGTGATCCGGCGCAAGCGCGAGAATCGCCGCTCATGGGCTGCGAAAGGGGTCCCTCCCAGGTAAAGGCCCCTTTTAGCAACCACAGCGCTTTCGCCGTGCAACGCTGCGGTGAGGGGGAGCCATGAAGCGTGCTGCGGAAGCCGAGGGAGTATTATGCGGATAACTATATGAAGTTAATGAAAACGGAGTGGAGCAATGCCAGAGTCGATTGACTGGCCGCCGCCGCATCCGGCACGGTCTCGCCGTCGCCGTCGTTTCCTTCTCCTTCTCGTCCTCCTTGCCAGCATCGTCTTCGGCGGTCGGACCGTGTTTTCGTATTACGTGGACGTGCTCTGGTTCCGATCGCTCGGGTATGGGGACGTGTTCTGGAAAACATTCACTCTCCAGTGGGGAATCTTCACGGCTTTTGCAGCGGCCACATTTCTCCTTCTGTACGGATCGTTTCTGGCTCTGAAGCGGGCACATCTCTCTGATTTGCCGAGCGGTCACACGATTCTCATCGGCGGACAGCCGGTGAGGCTGCCGGTTGAGCCTGTTCTGCGGCTCGTCGCGCTCGGCGTTTCGCTGGTCATTGCCGCTGCAACCGGCGGCGCCATGGTAGGGGAGTGGCCGACGCTCGCGCTTTTTTGGTTCGCACCGCGCACCAGCAGTGGCGTCGTAGATCCGATCTTTGGTAAGCCGTTGAATTTCTTTCTGTTCACTCTGCCTGCGTGGCAGCTCATCGCCGGATGGCTGCTTACGCTAGGTGTGATTGTCTGCGCACTGGCCGTCTTCTTTATCTTGATCACGGGCGGAGCTCGTGTGCTCACTGGGCGTCTCAGCCGCTCCGTCACATTGCCTTGGCGCGGGCTCTCCATCACGTTTGCGTTTTTGTTGCTGATCCTGGCGATGCGTGTGTATATCGGCCGGTTCGAGCGATTGCTCGATGAGCATACGATCTTCGGGGGTGTGACCTATACGGACGCGCACATCAGGCTCACAGGGATGCTCGTGGTCTGCGCGGCACTCGCTCTCGGTGCGCTGATCGCGGTCGTCAATGCCGCGCGGATTCCGCGCGGGCTTTGGCTGGTCGCGGCGATCCTTCCGGCCGCAGTCTGTTATGTAGGCCTTCAAGGGATCGCGTGGTACGTCAGCAGCTTTATGGTCAAGCCGAACGAACTGGTTCGCGAGAAACCCTACATTGTCTACAACACCGAGTTGACGCGGCAGGCCTACGGATTGAACCGGGTCACGCAGCGCGAGTTTCCCGCTGATACGACCATCGAGGCGGCTGACCCAGCGAACAATCAGGCCACCCTTCAGAACATCCGGCTGTGGGACTGGCGAGCACTTCAGGACACGTTGCGGCAGATTCAGGAAATCCGCACCTATTACGACTTCCCCGACATCGACATTGATCGCTATGCAATCGACGGCACGACCCGCGAGGTGATGCTCGCCGCGCGCGAGCTAAATGTCGATAAGCTCCCGGAGAGCAGCCGCAACTGGATTAACGAGAAGCTGATCTACACCCATGGCTACGGCATCACGATGAACCCAGTCAATGGGTTCACGCCGGAGGGGCTGCCTACTCTGATTCTGAGCAACATGCCGGTGCAGAGCACGGTGCGTGGTCTAACCGTGACGCGCCCAGAGATTTATTTCGGCGAGATGACCAATACCGACGTCTATGTGAAGACGCAGCAGAGGGAGTTCAACTACCCGCAAGGCCAGAGTAACAACTTAACTTCCTACGAAGGCAACGGCGGCATCCTTCTCGGCGGTTTCCTGCGCCGCATGGTCATCGCTCTGGACCAAAGCGACCTCGCGAAACTGCCGTTCAGCGATGACGTGAACCAGGATAGCCGGCTGTTGATGCGGCGCAACATACGTGATCGCGTATCCGCGTTAGCGCCGTTCCTCACCTACGATCCGGATGCGTACATCGTGCTCGGCGACGACGGCCGGCTGTCGTGGATCATGGATGCGTTCACGGTTTCAGGCAGCTATCCGTACTCGACACATTACCGTCTCGACAACAATCTCATTAACTACATGCGGAACAGCGTTAAGGTGGTCATCGACGCCTACGACGGCACGACAACGTTTTACGTGTTCGATACGGAGGATCCGATCATCTCAGCCTACCGCCGCATCTTTCCGAGTCTGTTTAAGGATGCGGCCATGATGCCGTCGGGGCTGCGCAAGCACGTGCGCTACCCCGAGTTGTTGCTCAAACTGCAGGCGGAAGTGTATGGCCTGTATCACATGACGGATCCGGGAGCGTTCTATAACCGTGAAGATTTGTGGACGGTCGCCACGGAAGTCGGCATGAGCGAAAGGGGTGAGCAGACGACACAGGCGATGCAGCCGAATTTCGTGTTAATGAAATTGCCGGGAGAGACTGGGGAAGAGTTCGTGGAGATTCTGCCCTTCACGCCAGCCAACCGTAATAATCTGATTGGCTGGATTGCGGGGCGCAGCGACGGCGCACAATACGGTACTTCAGTGGTCTACAACTTTCCCAAAACGAAGCTGGTCGACGGACCGTTGCAAATCGAGGCGCGAATCGATCAGAACGCGCAGCTTTCCGGACAACTGACGCTGTGGAATCAGCAAGGCTCGCACGTGCGGCGCGGGGCCCTGCTGGTGATTCCCTGCGGACGCGCGCTGTTGTATGCGGAGCCGATTTACTTGCAGGCCGAGCGGAGTCCGATGCCGGAGTTGCGCCTGGTCGTGCTCGCGCTGCAAGATCGGCTTGCGTATGGACCAACCTTCGAGTCGGCGATGGCGTCTCTTTTTGGAGGAGCGGTCTCGTCGGTGAGTGCCACCTCAGTCCCCACGGAGCCGGTGCGACGCGCACCCGCATCCGCCGCGTCGCCGCAGCCCGCAGAAGATCTCAACGCGCTCATTGCGGAAGCCGCCAAAGACCTTGCCGACTACCAACGCCTAACCGCGGAAGGCAAGCTCGGCGAGGCTGGACAGAAGCTTGAAGAGTTGAAGCGGGCACTCGACAAACTGAACACGCGTCAAAAATAGTATCGTCGGGGTGCTGTGCGCTTGCCTCATCTTCAATAACGACGAAACTGCCCAGGGACCGGCCCTTCCCGGGCGCTCAGGCTCTCGGGGGACTTTGGCCATTTCTAGGGGAGGTTCGTTATACGATATATCGGGGAGGGCTTTCGTGACTGAGCCGTGGGTCGGCCATCGCTTCGAGCCCGGCGACTGAGCCGCGAGACAGGCTCACGATTCTGGAGTCCCAAGTTCCGATGAATCCACCAATTGCTGAGAGGCTTCAGAACGCGGTTGCACAGGCCCGTTGGAGCGAGGCTGTGGCTCTGCTACAGACTTGCGACGCGATCCAGGCGGCTGCGGCACTGGGGAACCTGCCTTTCGAACAGCAACAATCCCTCTTCCGCCGCTTGCCCCTGGAGCTTGCCGCCGTCGTCGTTGCTCAATTTCCCTACTATCACGAATACGTCCTGCTGCACTCGCTGCCAGCGGGAAAAATGCGGGCTTTAGTTGACAAACTCAACCCCGACGACCGCATGCGCTTCTTCGACGAACTCCCGGAAGAGGCGTGGCAGCGGCTCATGGACGAACTCTCGGGTGCCGGGGCGGCTGAGGCCTCGGGCCCGCATGAACCAGAAACGGTGCGTGCGCCCGAAGAGCAGCCTCCGCACCCGGGGGAACCAATCATCGAGGCATTTCAGATTGAGCAGGGTTTTGAGCAACCGGACGGAAGGCGGATTCAGGTCATCGCTCCGATGGACCTGTCGGTGGAGTCCGATACCATCTTTGCCCTTCTTGGGCCTTCTGGATCGGGGAAGTCGACCTTGCTGAGAATTCTATCGGGGTTGACTGCGCCCTCCAGTGGCATGGTCCTTGTGCATGGCCAGCCCCTGGACACCTGCGCTCCAAACATTGGCATTGTCTTCCAGAGTTTTGCGTTGTTTCCCTGGTTAACGGTGCTGGAAAACGTTGAGCTTCCGCTGGTGGCACGAGGGCTAGCGCACCCAGCTCGACATCACCAGGCACTACAGGTGCTTGCTATGGTGGGGCTCAAAGGTTTTGAAAACGCCTACCCCAAAGAACTCTCCGGAGGCATGAAACAACGAGTCGGATTTGCGCGTGCCCTGGCGGTAAATCCCGAAGTGCTGTTCATGGATGAGCCTTTCTCAGCGTTGGACGTGCTGACTGCGGAAAACCTCCGCGGCGAGCTGATGGAGTTGTGGACCAACGATCAGATCCCCACCAAGAGCATCTTCCTGGTCACGCACAATATAGAGGAAGCGGTTCTCCTGGCGGATCGGATCGTGGTTCTGGGCACACATCCTGCCAAGATCCGCTCTGATTTCCGCATTTCACTGCCTCAACCGCGTGATCGGAAGTCCGCTGAATTCCTCCTATACGTGGACTACATCTACAAAGTGATGACACAACCCGAACTGGAGCTCGGCCCTTTCACAAAGCTGCCCTCCCTGCGCAAACCTTCGTTCCAGGTGTTGCCCCATGCAACGGCCGGCGGGATGGCCGGACTGCTTGAGTTCCTGAACGATCGTGGAGGCAGGGAGGACTTGTACCACCTCGCCGAAGAGTTGCTGATGGAAGTCGATGATCTCTTCCCCATTGTGGACGAAGCGGTCATGCTGGGCTTCGCAGATTCAACGCAAGGAGACGTGCGGATTACTCCGGCGGGAAAGAAATTTGCAGAAGCCGATATCGCGACACGAAAGCAGCTCTTTCGCGAAGCTGTCCTCTATCATGTCACACTGATTCAACAGATTCGGAATGCTCTTGAGCGGAAGTCGGACCGGGCGGTTCCCTTGGAATTTTTCCGGGACGTTCTGGACGAGCACCTCTCCCAGGAAGATGTTCAACGCCAGATCGACACCGCCTTGAATTGGGGACGATATGCCGAGATTTTCACCTACGACTCGGAGACTGATAGATTGCTCCTGAACGAAGCCTCAGGTACCGCCAATTCCAGCGAAGCTGTTCCTCTTCATTGATGTCGATGCGGCGATCCATTCATAACGGCTCTTCCCAGCCGTCAGGATGGGGTATCGTGCCGGTGGGCGCTACCTCGCTGGCTCGAGAGTTGCCGATCGTGCTGGGCGGGATCGGCCTGTTTTACAGCGTCATTGCGTTTGCCCGCTATTGGTCTGGCCCGGTTAGCTCTCAGGCGGAGATCAGCCTTCATCCGACGGCGCTGCCAAAATATGCGTTGTTCTCGGTTCTGCGGATTGCCATCGCGTACCTATTCAGTTTCCTCTTCACGCTGGTATACGGATACGTGGCTGCCTACAACCGTAAGGCCGAGCGCTTCATGATTCCCCTGCTCGACACGTTGCAGTCAATCCCTGTCCTCAGTTTCCTTCCCGGCGTGATGATCTCAATGGCGGCGCTTTTTCCCAGCCGACAGGTGGGAGTCGAGCTGGGATCGGTCCTGTTGATTTTCACCGGCCAGGTGTGGAACATGACCTTCAGTTTCTATTCGTCACTGAAGAGTATCCCCACCGAAATGCGCGAAGCGGCGCTGGCCTATGGTTTGAGCTGGTGGCAGCGGTTTTGGCAGCTCGAGTTGCCGCAGGCTGCGATTGGACTCGTTTGGAATTCGATGATGTCCGTGGCCGGCGGCTGGTTCTTCTTGATGGCGTGCGAAATGTTTGTTCTGGGCAACCGCGATTTTCGTCTGCCCGGCCTTGGCTCCTATCTTCAGACCGCCGCCAACGCGGGAGACACGCGAGCGATCTTGTGGGGTTTGATGACCATGATCGGTGTCATCATTCTCACCGATCAAATGGTTTGGCGCCCGGTGATCGCCTGGGCAGAGAAGTTCAAGCTCGAACAGGTCGGCTCAGCCGAGATTCCGCGTTCGCCGATATTGAATCTGCTGCGTAGCTCGAAACTCCTTCCGTTCGTGACGCGTTCCCTTGTTTTGCCGCTTCGCGAAAGCTTGAATTTGCACTTCGCGAAAGAGCGCGAGACACGGTCCCTGACAAAAGGCACCCACCGGGTGCCGCACTGGGCTCTCCGGGGGGTGGCGGTCGTGGTGCTGGCTGCGATCGTGTACGCGGTGGCAAAAGTCTTCTCAATCCTGGCAACCATGTCGTCAGCGGAATCGCGCTATATTGTTTGGGGCGCGGGCGCCACATTCTTGCGGGTAGAAGCTGTTCTGCTACTCGCAGCTCTATGGACTATTCCCGCCGGAGTAGCAATCGGGTTACGGCCCAAGCTATCCGCCATGGCGCAGCCGATTGCACAGATTGCTGCATCGGTACCGGCGACAGCGCTGTTCCCGATCATTCTGCTGGTGCTGATTCGCGCCGGCGGTGGTCTCGGAATCGGCTCGATTGTCTTGCTGCTCCTTGGCACGCAGTGGTACCTCTTGTTCAACGTGATCGCTGGTGCAACAGCAATACCGGCGGATTTGAAGGAAGTCTGCAATACCTACCAGCTGAGCGTGGCCGAGCGCTGGCGAAGACTATTTCTGCCTGCCATATTTCCTTACTTGATCACGGGTCTCGTCACGGCCTCGGGCGGTGCATGGAACGCGAGCATCGTGGCTGAATACTTCCACTTCCGCGGCCAAACCATCTCGACTACCGGGCTGGGTGCGATCATTAGCCAGGCGACCGACAGTGGCAATTATCGTCTGCTCCTGGCCGCCACCCTGATGATGGCCGTGATGGTCGTTACGATGAACCGCCTCGTCTGGAGACCGCTTTACACCCTCGCATCCGCCCGGTTCAAACTGGAAGCCTGAGTCGAGTCGCGGGCAGGCCATTAGCGCGAAGATCCCGGCCACTGCCAATCCTGCACTCATCAAGGCTTCATAAGTGATGGGGTGCATACCTTTATCGACAATTTATGAACCCTTTATTCGAACTTTACGGATTTTCGTATCCAATGATCTGGGGTGATTCCAGATCATGATTTCAGGCGCTGGGATCCGAGCCTCGAGGCTCAATGTTCGTGACAGGGGTAATGACGGTGCTGTGCACGGCAGGTATCGCATTCTATGTGCGATTCCTGGTTGCGCTATGCAAGGAGTGTAAGCCGCGTCGGATTGGTTATTGGGTGCGTCTGCGGCTCAGCTCTGGCGAAAACGCGATTGCTAAGCTTCAGCAGCGGAAAAAACCAGTAACTCGCGCTGCGTGAGAAGGGGTTGAATGCGGGCTGCTCTCCAGTCGGAGCAAGCTCGGTCCAAGGTTGATTAACCGAGAAAGGGGGGTATCCGATGTCGATCCAAGAAGTATCCGCGGAACAATTGGCAGAACTCTTATACCATTATCACCAGGCGATCGGGCCAGATTTTGGCTGTGCAAGCCAGCCAAACGTTGCGGCGTGGGAGCAGGTACCACAACAGGAAAAAAACCGCCTGGTCGCTGCGGCTCATCTCGCCTTACTGGAATTGGCCTCAACGGCCACAGAGCAGGAAGACTCAAGGCGCTATTTCGCAAAGCCGGGTGAAGCTGAATGGGGTTGCTGACATGGAGGAACGTGCAAACGGAACTACGATTATGAGAGAACTCAAATGACCAGGAGCTGGAGTTTGCGGCAACTAATAACCAAGACTTGGGGCAGAGTGCGCCAGCGAGACACTGCCGAGGAGAGTGCTTCCCTGACAGAGAGGATCGAATTCGGTGACTTCAGGATCGATCTTGACGAGCGAACCGTGACCTTGGACGGTCAGGAACTGCGGCTGACTTCGGAGGAATTCGATGTGCTCGTGTTCCTGTCCAGCCATCCGCAAAGTATGGTTACCCCGCGCACCACGTTGGCGACGAGTTGGACAGCGAATCGACTTCGACAGACCGAGTTCATAACAACTTTAATTTCCCTCCGTAAGAAGCTCGATGCTGCAGGACCTGGCAAACATTACCTTCGGACCGAACCGTGGATCATATACCGCTTCGATCCAACCTCGTCGTCTGCCGCATATGCAAACGGTGAAGAGGATCTCTCATGATGTCGGCAGAACGGTTCACTGTCTTGGTTGTGAATGATGAGTCTGTGTTACACCGAATACTTCACAACTCTCTACGGAGCAGCGGTTTTGCGGTCGAGGGAGCCCGTACTGCGGAAGAAGCTCTTGTCGCCTTGTGTTTACGTACTCTCGGCGTAATTGCGGCGAACGAAATTGGCCAAGAAAGGTTGCAAAATTGGACCGAATGGCCCGAAAGAGGTGTGAGCATAACTGGGCAAGCGTAATGCTCGCGCACAGAACGGTATTCAGTGCACGCGTCCGTAAAGCTTCGACGCAGTGTCATGAAGGTAGGCGTGGGCCATCTCGAGGGCATGGTCCTCGGTCACTTCGCCAGCGGACACCATCTCGGCCAGCGCCTGCGCCAGCGCCATCCGCGCTGATTGGGTCGCCAGCCAGTAGCTCTCCTCCGCCCCCACCGCATCGCCCAACGGAAATGCATCAGAGCCGAAAGCGATCTTATCCGGGAATGTTTCAAGCCACAGCCTTAGGGACTGCTTGAACTCTTCCGGATAGAGAAAAATTCCCATCAGGGATGAATCGAGATACACGTTTTTCCTCGCCGCCAGCCAGATTGCCTGGCGTTCGTACGGGAAACCACCATGCAGCAGAATAAACGTCACCTTCTCGTAGCGTGAATCACGGAGCACGTTTTCCAAGTTGAACACGTTGCCCTCCTGTAGGCTGAAGTAATCACCGCCGCCCACCGCGGTGTGAATCTGTACGAGCAAATGCAGCCGCCCTGCTTCGCGTAAGAGATAGCGGAAAATGAAGTCCTGAAAATCACGGTATTCCTCGGAACTGGGAACTCCGCTGGCGTGGTATCTGTTGTAGATCGCCGTCGCCCGTTCCTGGCGCGAATCGTCAAAGTGTAACGAACGGAAATACGCAATTTCGAACTTGATGGCAATACCACCGGTCTTTTGGTTCTCTTCCAATATTTGAGTGATGAAGGATAGATAACTGTTGAGGTGTGCTGGAAGATGTTCGAGGTGAGCCCGCACCATGTTTCGCTGCAGGACTTTCTCCTGTAGAGGCAAATTCAGCTTCTGGTCGGGATTTCTGGGGGCCAGTTGACGGTTATCGAAAGGGAAAAGAAAGTTGTCCACGAAGAAGACCCAGCGGAACCGCGCGGGAGCAAGATAATCAGGCATCGCCACGCGGTTGGCCACGGCCGTTTGTATGCCAACCAAATCGAGCACGTGAGAAAAGTAGGAATTTCCGAGACGCTTTTTCTCTTCCGCTTTTCTCTGCACTAGCCAGCGGAGATGTTCCGGCGAGAGATCGTCGTAGGGATAGCCGAACAGAGCCCTGGCCGCTGCTGCCATCTCCGGATTGTTGTCGCGCAGGCGAAAAGGGAGGGAGCTGTCGGGTGGAAGGGCCATTGCGTCCACGTCACTATCATCGGGGAAGCCGGGATGACCGTGATTGTCGAACGCGGGGATCTTACTGATCTGCCCCAGCAATCGTTGGTAGATGGTCTGCACATCCGATCTCAAGAACGGGCGCGCCTGTCCCTGGGTGGGCGTGGTGCAGGCTGCCGCCCATGCGACGGCCATGCAAGTGAACCAAAGCAGCGTCCGCTTACTCTTTTTCATCAAGACCACCTATCGAACTTCAACCGAGACCTCTCCTGCAGTTACAGTTCTCCTCCGCCTAAAAGGAATACCTCGCCACCAGCTGAATCAAACGGGGCGTGCCCACGGTTGTGGTGATGGCGCCAAAATTTGGCCCACTGATATCCACGAAAAGGGGGCTGTTGAAGCTGGGGTGGTTCCAAATGTTGAAGAACTCAGTGCGGAACTCTAGCTTCTGCGCTTCGGTGATAGAAAACGTCTTCCCGAGTGCGAAGTCCCAGTCCTGCTGGAAGGGACCGCGATAGGGGTTCCGAGGCAGGTTTCCGTAGCCGGTGGCTCCGTCGGGTCCTACCACGGGCGCCCTGGCGAAGGCGGAAGAGTCCAAGTATGCTCCCAGCCGCGACTCGACCGAGCCGTGGGTCACACCATCGGCAATTGTCTTACCGGGCTGCAGGCTTGCGGTGGACTGGCCTGGGCCGATGGGAGTGAATGCGGTGCCTCCCGTGGTATCAATCACGGTGAAGGGTTTGCCCGACTGGAAGGTGGTCACACCGCTGACGACCCAGCCCCCCAGTAGAGCTTTCTCCAGCCCATTGGCGGTTGCGAAGAACGGTACATCATAGGAGTAGCTGACTACAAACCGGTGAGGACGGTCAAAATCCGAGAGCCCGCGTGAAGCTCGCAGATTGGTCTGATCGTTGACGGCAGTATTGAACGCGGTCGCGTCGGAAGAGTTGTCGTCGATCGCCTTGGAAAATGTGTATGCACCCTGAAGGTAGACTCTGTCTATCCGTCGCGAAACTGTCGCCTGCAGCGAGTGGTAATGCGAATCGGCGTCGTTGCCGAAAAATTGCATACCAGAGGGCCCGAGCCCCAGAACCCGCGAACGGGCGGGAGCATTGGCGACGGTGTTCTGCGTGATCTGGAATGTCTGGCCATTCGCTGTAAGCGTGATCGGGTTCTGAGGACTGACGAGGAAAGGCTGGATGGTTGTCCGAGTCTCACGTAAGTGCGTGCCCTTGGTGCCGACGTAGCCGATCTCCATTAGCCATTTGAGCGGAAGTTGCCGCTGCAGAGTCAGGTTCCATTGCTGCACATTGGGCGAAACGTAGTGGCGCGGCGTCTGCAAGGCGATCAGAAAGATACTGTTGCCATCGAAGTTGGGTGAGCATTGCGTAATGTCAGCCAGGCCGCAATCCGCGAATCCCAGGAAATGAGAAAGAGAAGGCACGAAATCGGGTGAAATTGTCCCCGCGGGCGGCAGAATGCTGAACGCAGGCAGGTTGGCCAGACTCCCCGGCGCCCCTGGTCCGAACGAGCCGGCCAGAAAGGGGGAGGAGAAGCCTAGATTATCAACCGCGCCGTTGTCTTCACGTTCGTAGTAAATCCCATATCCGCCGCGGATCGCCGTGGTGTGACGCCCAAGCACATCGTAGGCGAAACCGATGCGCGGGCCCCAGTTGGAAGCATATCCGTTATCGGTAAGCGTATCGGAACCAGTACCCACCAATCCCGGAACATTGAGTGTGCTGACGCCGCGCGGAAGGATCCATGGCGCCTGTCCTTTCGCGACCAGGCTGGGATCGAGATTGGCAATGTGATGCAGTTTGTCCGAGACCGCGCCATCCATTTCCCAGCGGAATCCCAGGTTTAACGTTAGGTTGGAGGTTGCCTTGAAGTCGTCTTGCAGAAACAGCGCGAATGCGTTGATGCGGTACTCGTGGTTGGTCACGCCACTGCCGCTGCCGCTAACCACAGGAACGCCGCGCAGAAAATTCTGGAAGTCAGAGCAAAAACCGATGGGACTGAGCGCGCAAGGATCGTTCGGTATGGTGGGATCTGGCGGCGTTGGGGCAAACACCACCAAGCCGTTGAATAACTGTGGGAAATTCTTATCCATGTTGACGCGGTTAGCTTCACCGCCGAAGCGCAACTGGTGATGTCCCAGGTTGTAGCTGATTGTGTCGAGGATGGAAAAATTGTTCTGCTGTTGCGACACATTGTCGGCCGGAGTAGGTCCCATTTGAAAGCCGCCCTGGGCAAATTGGAACCGGTAAATATTGGTGTCCACGTTGCTGTTGGGGCGGCTGATGCCCAGGTCGTTGAGGCTGACCACCGGCACGTTGTTAGTGTCATTGGCGATGTGGACCCACCCAAATCGCACTTCGTTGATCAGCCGCGGCCCGAAGGTGTGGACTTCGGCGAGGCTAAGAAAGCGATTTCGCACGGGCAGCGACAAAGGAAATCCGATGTCGGTCGGGCTGATGGAAGCTCCAAAGGCGGAAGCCAGACCGGTGGCCCCGAACGGCAAAAACGATGAGAAGTTGGAGAAGAAAAACCGTTCCGCCACCAGGTCTCGTCCGGCATTGAAACTGCGGTCCCAGTTGACGGTGAACTGATCGTCGGTGAACTTTCCAGGACGGCTGAAATTGAAGGGTGCGGTGTTGATGTTGCCATTCACCGTATCAAAACCGGGTGTACCTGGGGGCGACGGAAACAGAAAGCCACCGCGGGATCCGCCAAACTGACTGCTCTTGAAATTCAGCAGAGCCAACGTGACCGGATCAATCTGTACCCCAGACTGGCCAGGAAAAAACGTGTTCAAGAGCGAAGCTGCGGAACGATCTTGCGGCAGGACCGGCAGGTTGGTGCTGATGAATGTCCCGGGAGAAAGTCCGCTGCGCTGCCGCGTTCCCTGGTAATTCAGAAAAAAGAATCCGAGCACGGCGTCATGGCCGAGGGGCCCTCCCAGACTCCCGCCGAAAATGTTCTGCTTGACTACGGGACGGGGCTGCCCGCCACGGTTGAAAAAGAATTCATTGGCATTGAACACATCATTGCGGAAGAATTCAAACAGCGATCCGTGAAATCTCTTGGTCCCGCCTTTCAAGATCGCATTGATGTTACCCCCGCCGGCGCGGCCTTGAGTGGCATCATAGAGGCTAGTTTGGACCTTGAAAGCCTGCAGAGCGTCCGGGCTGGGCAGGGGAGTGTTGGTCAACTCGCCCACGTTATAATCGCTGGCGCTGACGCCTTCGATCAAGAAGTTATTGTTGCCCTCGCGCTGACCGTTGACGTTCATGCGGATGTCGCCTCGGCCTAGCTGGCCGGAGGCAGTCAGGTCGGTCGCGGTCCCGGTCGACAGGGTGAGCAACTGCTGGACGTTCCTCGTCGGCAACGGCAGTGCCTCGATTGTTTTGGAACCCACCGATTGGCCGGTGACTGGGGTTGTCGTGTCAACCGTCTGTACTTCGGCAGAGACCTCGACCTTTTCCAGGACCGTCAGCGGCCGAAGCTTGGCGATCATGTGGGTGCTTTCGCTGATACGTACGGCGATATCGGCAAACTTCCCTTCTTGAAAGCCCCCGCTGTTGATCGTCACCGTGTAGGTGCCCGGGGGTAACAGGGTTGCCGTAAACAAACCGTTGGCATCTGTTTTTGTAGTCCGGCTCAGTACGTCCGTATCCCGGTTGATGATCCGCACCTCGGCGCCGGCGATCACGGCTCCGCTGCTGTCCTGTGCGCTCCCGGTGATCGCGCCCGTTGCTCCCCCTTGAGCAAACACCTGGGTGCCCACACAAAAGAATGCGACAATTGTGAGAAGAATTCCCCTCATTACTTTGCCCTCCTGATCATCGGTCTGTCTTGCTACCAACCGCGGTTGTGGCCACAATCCCCTTTGTGCTTTCGATCCGCGCCGCTTCGGTCCGTCGCATCTTCCAGTACGCCAGCGAAATCAACAGCAGGAAAGGCATGAACGCTGGCACGGTATACTGCAGTCCCTCGACAAAGAAAGTGCTGATGGTGAGAGCGAGCAGCGCGGCAATCCCCAGCAGTGTGGGAAAAGGGTGCCAGCGAAGCCGCAGGGGTAATAGTGCGACGCGTTCCGGACCAACCGCCTTCCGGAACTTCAGGTGGGTCAACAGAATCACCAGCCACACAAAAAACATCCCCGCGACCGCAATGCCATAAAGCAGCAGAAACGCTCGCTGGGGTGCATAGACGGCGAGCACGATGGCGGAAATCATGCCGACAGTGGAAACTGCCAGCGCCCGCCTGGGGACTCCACTCTGGCCCAGACTGCCCAGCCAGGCTGGCGCATATCGCCCTCTCGCCAGCGAGAACAGCATGCGAGTGGAGAGATAAAGGTTGGTGTTGGCGCTGGAAAGCGCGGCCGTAATCACCACCAGATTCATGATGCTCGCGGCAAACGGGATACCGACAGTCGCAAAGGCCCCTACGAACGGGCTGCCGGTGATGTTGACACTGCCGATTTGGTTCCAGGGCGTCATGGCCAGCATGACGCTGATGGCAAGCACATAAAAAACGATCAGCCGGAAAACAATCGTCCTCATCGCACGCGGAATCGAAATTTCGGGCTGCTGCGCCTCGCCCGCCGTCACCGCAATAACCTCTATGCCCATGTAACTGGTGATGACCAACGTGAGCGCCAGCCAGACTCCCTTCCATCCGTGAGCCAGAAACCCGCCGTGCGTGGTGAGATTGGCCAGGCCCAAAGCAGGCGCGGGTCCGAGCCCAAAGATCAGCACACCGCCTACCCCGATGAACACGATGATAGCGACTACTTTGATCATCGCGAACCAGTACTCAAATTCCCCGAATTTACCCACCTGCAGAGCATTAATAGTGATCAAGCCTAATGAGACAACTATGACCCAGAACCACTGCGGAACGGTCGGAAACCAGAACGCGAAGTAGATGGCAACCGCCGTAACTTCGGCACCGATGGCAATGATCTGGATCAACCCGTATGTGGCGCGTACGGAAAAACCAGCCCACCGACTGAGATAACACTCCGCATAGACGCCAAAAGAGCCGGCTACCGGATGCACGACAGCCATCTCTGCCAATGCATAGGCGATGACCAGCGCAATCACTGCGCCGAACAAATAGGTGACAATCACCCCGGGTCCGGCAAGATGGATGGTGACGCTGCTGCCCAAGAAAAGACCCACTCCAATCGCTCCTCCAATGGCAATCATCGTGAGATGCCGCTGGCTCAGTCTGCGCTGCAGCCCCTCTCTCTGCATTGCTCTTGTGGATGAATTCCCGCTGTCAGGATTGACTGCTGGAGTAGGGTTGCTGGAAATAAGGGGCTCAGTCATATTGCTGCCAGGACATTTTTCACAGTACACCCAGTAACCATTCCGACGAACTGCGTGTATCATGTCGCGCCATGACCCAATTCCCGATAGCGGAGATTCGCGCTTCTTTCCCGGCCCTCAGTCAGGGCGACGATTTCGTATTCTTTGACAACGCCGCTGGTGCCCAGATCCCCCAGGTCGTGCTGGATGCGGTTAACCAGCACTTGCTGGCGCGCAACGTACAGCGCGGCGGTCCCTATCCAAAGAGCAAAGAAGTGGACGCAACCATCGCGCGCGCCCGGGAGAGTGTGGCGGTATTCTTGAATGCGCGTGAAGCGAACGAAGTGGCTTTTGGCATGAACGCCACGTCTTTCATACGGTTGGTCAGCCTGGCTATCGGCCAGACCTTGGGCGAGCGGCGCGAAATCATCGTTACCGACATGGACCACGAGGCCAACGTGGCCGCTTGGCTGGCCCTGGAACGCGAAGGCGCCAAGTTCCTGTGGTGGCGCATGCGTGATGACGGCAACCTGCACGTGGCCGATCTCCAGCCGCTGCTTTCCTCCCACACTCGCCTGGTGGCATGTACGGTGGCTTCCAACGCCATCGGGTCCGTCGTAGACGTAGCCGAGGTGGCCAGGTTCGCGCACGCCGTCGGCGCAGAGGTCTTTCTCGACTGCGTGCATTACGGTCCCCACGGACCTATCGACGTGCAGGCATTCGGCTGCGATTATCTGGTCTGCTCCGGATACAAGACATTTGCCCCTCATATGGGGTTCCTCTGGGGCCGATTCGAAGCGCTTAGCGCGCTGCCCACTTTCCGCGAGTACTTCATTCCTGATACGCCACCGTTCAAAATCGAGGTTGGCACTTTCGTTTACGAAAACGTCGCCGGTATGGATGCGGCAATCTCCTACCTCGAGGGTTTGGGTCGAAGGTTGGCTGCGAACAGTGCGCCGGACTCCCGGCGAGCGAACATCGTGCGCGCCATGGAGACGATCCGCGCTTACGAAGCGTCTCTTTCGCTCGAGCTCCTGCGCGTCCTGGGTGCTCTTGGCGCGCAGGTCTTCGGCATTGCCGATCCCGGACTGGTGCGTCACCGAGTGCCGACGCTGTGCTTTAACTTGAAAAATATCGATCCCGCGATCGTCGCGGAAACGCTGGCGCGCTCTGGTATCGGGGTGCGCGACGGACACATGTATTCGCCACGGCTGATGAACAGGCTGGGGCTCAGCAGGGAGAGGGGTGCCGTGCGTGCCTCCCTCGTGCACTACAACACCACAGGTGAGATTCATCGCTTTGGAAGTGTTCTGGCCGGGATCGCCCAGCATGAATCGCCCCCATAATGGCGGATGGTCCGCACCTTCAGCTTCTTGTTGGAACGGCGCCATCCACGACGAGCAAATCTAGGCTGTTCGACAACGCGCGCAGCAGGGTTTCCACATCCTGGCGCGAGTTATACACATGAAGAGAGACACGCAGCCCGTCATGCCGGCTGGACACCACAATGCCGCTTTTCCCCAGCTTCTGCAAAAGCGCCTCTGGGTCTCGAGCTTTGAGAACCACCAGAGGCCCAACACTCTCGGCAGGGGTCTTGATTTGAATCCCCAGCTCGGCCGCGCCTTGCAGCAATGTCGTCGTCAATTGACTAACCCGGCCCGCTACGTTCTCCATTCCGATTCCGCGTAGTAGTTCCAACCCGCGTACTGACGCATAGATGTTTGGAATTGACGGCGAGCCTGACTCGAACCTGCGAGCCGACGGTGCTGGATCGAACCGCTTCGGATCGAACGCAAACGGGTTCGTCTGCCCGAACCAGCCGGTCACCGTGGGTATTAGGGATTGCACAAGTTCCTTGCGCACGTACAAAAAGGCCAAGCCCGGAGGCCCTAACAGATATTTCAAGGTCCCGGTCACATAGCAATCGACCCCAAGGGCCTTCACATCGACGGGCCTGGTGCCCGAGTCCTGGTAGTCGTCCAACATCACGAACGCGCCCCGCGCGTGAGCGAGCCTGACAATCTCTTTGACGGGTGAGCGGAAGCCGTTCTTGAAGCAAATGTGCGTGAGCGGCACTATCAACGTCTCCCGATCGACGACCCGTTCATAATGCTCGAACGGAATCCGGTCGCCATCGGCGGGCACGAATTGCACTTCTGCGCCCCGTGGCTGCTGTGCCAGCCAGACATGGCCCATGGTAGGAAACTCGAATTCCCCCATGACCACTTTCCTTCGTGGCTTAAAACTCAGCGAGCTCGCTATGGCGCTGATGCCTGCGGAGGCGCTGGTCACGACCGCAACTTCGTCGGCACTGGCCCCGATGAAATCCGCGAATAACTTGCGCGCGTGCTCGTACTGATCGATCCAGGTGTCCCATGGCGAACCCTGGTGGTGCCAACTGTCAAGGTATTGCCGGAAGCCGTCTTCCACCGCGTCGGAGAGTGCGCCCTGAGAGCAACTGTTGAAATAAATCTTCCTGCTGAGGATTGGGAAGCGGGACCGAATTTCCGCTACCTGGCTTTCATTCAGCATCCGTGTTTCCTTTGACCGTCTTTTCCGGCCAGTGGTGGCGGGCACCGCTCCAAGTGCGACGCTGCAAACCCTACAACGCAAGCCTACGACAAGTCAATTCGGATATCGCTAGTATATCGTTTGTATATTAAGCGGTTGACAAAATCAGTCCTCTTGCGAACAATGGAGCGGATTTGAAGCGACCTGGTCCGTGGCAAATACAGGAGTCCGGCGAAAAAGCAAGTGGGGGAATGAGTCGCCCAGCCTGAACCTTCACGCTCACAAACGCCAAGCTGTCACTAGGTAGGATCCACTGTCGATCGAGGTAAGTGCGCACTTTCAGGAACTTCAAGGCGGTTCGCCGTGCCGAAGGCTTCGCGCGCAAACCAAGCCCCCTTCTCTTCTCATTTTCAACAGTTCAACACTTGACAGACTGAAAGTTTCACCTCAAGATAGCTAGCCTAGTCTGGGTCGCCGCCGAAATGACATGGAGCGCTCGCCCATTCGCCGGGTCAGTGTGGCTGACCAGGTTGCCAGCAACCTACGACAGAGAGTCCTGAACGGAGAGCTTCGCCAGGGCACCTCTCTGCAGGAAATTCCTCTCGCTGAATCGCTTGGCGTCTCGCGAAACACGATGCGCGAGGCCGTGCGCATTCTTTCACTGGAAGGACTGGTAAAGCGCAACATCCATCGGGGCATTGCCGTGGCACAGCTCTCTCTGAAGGATGTTCACGAGATCTATCACGTGCGCCGCCTCTTGGAGATTCAAGCGATTCTGGCTGCAAAAAATCCCGACCCCGACTTGCTGCGTCAGTTGCGTACCGGACTTGAACAATATGAAAAAGCAGTGCGCGCTAAGGACTGGCTGGATGCCGTCAATCACGACCTGCACTTCCACGGCCTTCTTATTCGCTTCCTCAGAAATAACCGTCTGGAAGCGTTCTATCAGAAAACCATCGGGGAGTTACGCATGGAAATGGTGCTTGTGGACCGCCGGCACGACGATCCGGGCATGCTCGTTCCCGTCCATCGCAAACTCTATCAACTGCTTACCGCTAAGAAGCTGAAGGAGTGCGCGACCATGCTGTCTCGCCACCTTGATGACTCTGAATCCAGATTGTCCCGAGTCCTGGATGGCCATCTAGCTCATCGAGTGTCCGCCAAGGCTGAGCCGGAATCGAAGGTTCGAGGTATTCGGAAGGTTAGAGGCAGTGCTCAAGTTCGCGATTAAGGAGACGACCATGAAGTCCCACTGCAATTGCAGAGCCGTGAAACAGCTCTCTCATGGGCTAAGCTGCGCAGTAGTTCTTGTCGTGTTGGTTGCCGCCACTCTTCCAGCAAAGGCCCAGGTGGTCACTGCTTCCGTCCAAGGCCGCGTATACGACGTGACGGGCGCGGCAATTCCGGAGGCGAAACTGACGGTGGTCAACACGGCCACCGGGCTTTCCCGGTCCACGCTTGCCACCCCGACCGGGGACTACCAGATCGCGTTGCTTCCCGTAGGGGAGTATACGGTGACCGCGGAGAAGCAGGGATTTCAGAAGTCTGCCAAGAAAATTCAGCTGGAGATTGGGGCAACCGCGAACCTGGACTATTCGCTTTCTCCCGGCCCAGTTCGTGAGGAGGTCTCCGTGCAAGATGTCGGCGCAGGGGCCGAGCCCACGCGCACCATGGTGAGTTCCGTGATCGATGAGCAGAAGATCGAGAATTTGCCTGTAAATGGCCGTCAATTCATCGATTTTGCGCTTCTGGCTCCAGGGGTAAAGATTGGCGATACCACCTCGGGCAGCACGGATGTGATTATCGAACCCGTGACCAAGCTGTCATTTGCCGGCCAGAATATCCATTACAATTTCATCGCCGTGGACGGCGCGGACAATATTTCCACCGCCTCGGGTGTGCAGAAGTACACGCCCTCTCAGGAAGCGGTGCGTGAATTCCGCGTGGTCAACAGCAGTTACAGCACGGAATTTGGAAGGGCCGTGGGTGGCATCGTCAATATCATCACCAAGAGCGGCACAAATCTTTTTCACGGATCCGCCTACGAATATTTTCGCAACGAGAAATTGGACGCCGGCAGTATTTTGGCCTCTTCCGATCCCTCGACTTGCGCGGTGCCGGGAGACCTGACGTCCGGCGGCTGCAAGAAGCTCAACAAGCTGCGGCAAAATCAATTTGGTTTTACCGTCGGTGGTCCCCTGATCAAGAACAGAACGTTTTTCTTCGGCAACTACGAGGGCCAGCGCCGCCGCGAATCTCCCTATTACAACTCGATTATCTTGAACAACATTACGGCCATTAACGCTTTCAAAGCGGACATCGGGTTCCCGCTGGAGGACCTAAATGTCACCCGCAACACCGACTACGACAACGTGCTCGCGCGTGTGGACCACTCCTTTAACAATAACAACAACCTATTCGTTCGCTACTTTTTCAATCGAGGCTCGCTTAAGAACTATTCGCCGCTGAACGATGGCTTCGATTTGCCTTCGGGCTTCAAGAACAATTCGGATACCGACCACTCGCTGGTTGGAAACCTTTCCACTCTCATCACGTCGAGCTTGGTGAACGAGCTGCGGGTGCAGTGGGCTCACCGCAATTACGATTTCCCGACCGCCAGTTCCCAACCGCACATGGAGGTGGCCAACGAATTTGCCATTGGTGTCAACCGTGGCAATCCCGACTTCTATCGGGAAGGGCGCTTTGAACTGGTCGACGACCTCACCAAGGTTTTTGGTAAGCACACCTTCAGCTTGGGCGGCGACTATAACTGGGTACGGACCACAGAATCGTTCCCGCTGTTCTATCCGTTCGAAGCCACCTTCTTGTGCATTGCGCCTGACCCCAGAAATCCAGCCTGCTTCTCGAATCTTCAGGATCACGACCCGGTGGTGTTTTTCTTCGAAAGATTCAAAGCACCCAACTTCGATGAACCGTCTTTCGACCCGGCGGTGTTTCAACTGAGCCACTACCCCGACTCGGTACGCAACGCTGCGCTAGGCACGCTCGATCACACCTACAGCGGACTCTATGCCCAGGACAACTGGCGCGCGACCGACCACCTCACAGTCAACTTTGGCGTGCGCACGGATTGGGAAACCTGGCCTAGCGGGGTTTTGAACACGCAGCGAGGCGTGGATCCAAGGCTGGGCATCGCATACAGTCTCGGCACCAAGCGGAATATTGTGATCCGCGCCGGTTCCGGCCTGTTCCATGGAATCGTCCCCGCGCCTTTGCTCGCTTGTCAGAAGCCTTCCTGCGGCGGACAGACTAAGTTCCGCCCGCAGGAAGACGACTTGAACTCGGTGACCCAGTTATTCGGCTTCACAGCGCTCATTCCGCCCCCATTCGGCTCTGGCCCCCCAGGAATGACGCAGGCGTTCAATGGCCTGATTGCCGGCAATTATCCTGATCCAAGGAATCCGCTGACTTCCGGCTTTCTTGGGCCCGCCACAATCGCGCGCTTTACCAAGAATCACAAGCAGCCTTACGGGATTCAGAGTAGCTTGTCGCTGGAGTTTGAGCCGACCAAGGACACGCTGCTCAACATTACCTATCTGCGGACACACGGTGTGCACTTGGGCAGTTTCTTCAAGATCAACCAAGTACCCAACCCCGTAACTCCTGAGATCTGCGGACTGCATGACTCGCGGGGAGACACGGGTTGCAAGGCTCAGTTTGTCCCGGCCGACGCCAATTTCCAATTCTTGGAGGCGGATTCCCGCTGGTACTCAGAATTCGATGGACTACTCGTGAGTCTCAATCGGCGAGTGACCCACCATGTCGGATTCGGACTTAGCTATACGTGGTCAAAGAGTTTAGATGACGGGCCCAATCCCAGTTTCGTGCTGATTCCTCAGGACAGTTTCGACTTCCGTGCAGAAAAAGCGCTTTCTGCCGACCATGTAGCGCACCGCTTTGTGGGGAACGCCACTCTCGAAGGTCCCACCAAGATGAATCGTCTGGTGAATAACTGGCAGTTGTCCACCATCGTCAGCCTGGAGTCGCCGCACTATTTCACTAAGTTCGCGGGCCTTGACACGAACGGAGATGGATTCCCCCTCAATGACCGGGTGGGCATCGAGCCGCGCGATACCTTCAAGGGCGACAGTTATCAGAGCGTAGACCTGCGCATTTCTCGTACCTTCAAGTTCACCGAACGCGTCAGTCTCGAAGCTCTGGCGGAGAGCTTCAACACGCTCAATACCGTGAATATTCGGTTTTTTAACACCGTCTATAGCGCGCCGAACTTCCTCCCAGTGGGCACGCCTGGCACATTCCGCGAGGGCTCGCCCAACCGTGGCTATGGGACACCGCGGGCAGTGTTTAATCCGCGGCAAATTCAGTTCGCGTTGCGCTTGACGTGGTAAAAACCTCCCACATGAGATTCGGCATTTATTGCGAAATCCAGACGCCGCCGGGCAAGTCGCATTCCGAGATGATCTGGGAGATCATGCGCCAGATCGAAGACGCCGACGATGCCGGGTTCGACGTGTACTCGGTGATCGACCACCATTTTTTTCAGAAGTTCTCCATCTCGGCGAATCCGCTTGCGATGTTTGCCGCCGCGGCGCAACGGACGAAGCGCATTCGGTTCCGGACCGCGTTGCACACGCTGCCTTTGGAAAATCCGATGCGGCTGGCAGGGATGATCGCGGAGACGGACATTCTCACCAACGGCCGGCTGGAGTGCGGCCTGGGCCGCGGTCACGCCTGGCTCTTCGGCCCGTCCGACCTGCCCCTCGAAGAGAGCCGCCCAAGGTACAACGAAGCCATCGACATTTTGGAACTGGCTTTCACCAAAGAAAAGTTCTCTTACGAGGGTCAGTATTATAAGGTGCGCGATGTAAGCGTGGTGCCGAGGCCCGTCCAAAAGCCACATCCCAAGTTCTACACCGGCGGCACGAGCGATATCACCTACCAGACTGCGGGCGAAAAAGGCTGGGGAATCTTCGTGCCTCCACTTCTGCCGTGGAAAGTACTGGAGCCGCCCCTGAACATTTACAAAAAAGCTTGTGCAGAACAGGGCCACCAACCGGATATCGTTTACATCCGGCCGGTTTATATCGATGAGGAGGAAAAGACCATCCGTCGCGAGGTAGAACAGGCGCTGCTGAATTTTCTGGCCTTCAACGCGTCGCCTGGGGCCTCACTACAGGGCGAAGAGAAGAAAGCAGAACTTCGGGCGAAGGGTTATGGGTTCTACGCCAGCGGCGCTTTGGAATCTTTGACCAAACTGACCTACGAAGAGATTGTGGAACAGGAAATCGGGTTCATTGGAACACCGGAGAAGGTGATCCGGCAAGTCGAGAAGCTGCGGGCGAAAGGGGGCATCGGGGAACTGGCAATCGTTTCGAACTTTGGGGGAATTGAGCACTGGAAGAGCATCAAGACGCAACATCTCTTTGCCAAGCACGTGATTCCGTCATTCCGGCGGCAGCCAGCGGAAGCGGCGGCAGATTGAAAACGTGGCCACAGTTAATCACAAAGCGGTGGGGAGCACAGAACCGATAGAGTCGACGAGTGCCGATGCTACATTCGCGCCGGCCGGCGCGCGTCGGCTCTTGATTTTCGGTGGGATCGCTCTGATTGCGGGTGGCATGTTGTTTGGCGACGTGTTCGCCGTGTTTGTCCTTCACCAGAATGGACGTCAGACTGGCGACGCTCTCCTGGCCGCCACGCGGGCAGTGAGCGCAGGAAATGTGTCAGCTGTGGAAGATACCTTTGGAAACATCGGCGGACTTCTCGAGGATCGTGGCACGAAAGTCGACACTCATGTTCACATGACTGACGCCGGCTACCTCGCCTTGCTGTTAGCCTTAGTGCAACCCTATGTAGCCCTCTCTCCCCAGCGCAAGAGGTTTTTAGCCAGCTTGTTTGTCGCCGGGAGCGTCCTGTTGCCGGCTGGCATTTTCTTGATCCACTATGTAGGGCTCGCCTACAGCCCTTTCACGGTGGTCGGATGGGGCAGTGTCCTGGCTGATTCGGCGGGTGCACTGTTGATCGTGGCTCTCATCGGACAGGCTTGGGGCCTATGGAACTGGTTGCGCCGCGGCGCTAGGTTGGGTGAACCGGAGTTGCCGCCGGACCAAACCTGGGAACGTCGCACGCTGTTGACCGGTGGAACGTTTCTGGTGCTGCTAGGATTTCTGTATGGAGCGTGGTACGCGGGAATGGATTTGTACTCTCACGAAGCACGTGAGGCGCAGATCCTGAAGACGATGCTGGACGGTGCGACCAGCAGCCAAGGCGGCTCGGCGGCGGCAGTTGGCGATTACGGATCGCTGGCGGCAGAGAGGGCGGTCAAGATCGCCGCACACTCTCATGTCATTGAGTTCGGATTGCTGGCCATATTGTTATCCTTTGTGCAACCCTATGTTTACTTGAGCGAAGGCTGGAAGCGACGGTGGGTGATGGTGTTGCTCGCAGGCTCAGTCATTCTTCCGGTTTTCGTACTGCTCGAACTGAAGCTTGGTCTGCTGGCGGGCGGTATCGCTGATGTTGGCGGCTTGCTGGTAATCGTTGCGTTAAGCGCAATGCTGGTGGGCGTGCTGCGTCATGGCGGCCGCCTTGACGCCGCTGCTGCTGGGGGAATCAGATGACGCCTTCCCGCAGACTCTTGGTCTTCGGTGGAATCGCCCTTGCAGCATTCGGAATGCTTTATGGCTTGCATTACGCGCTCTTTGTGGAACACCAGACCCTGGACCGCATGGGCGCCTCGCTGAGCGAAGCCTTCGTCCGCGCGGCACAACGGCAGATGCCCCAGGCACACGATGCGATTGACACCTATGCTTCCACCAAGTACGACTATGTTCGCCAGGTTGATGTTCATTCCCACTGGACCGGATTGGCGATGCTCATGATCGTACTCGGTGTCGCATTTGACGGGGTGGCGTTCAGCGGGCGAGTGCGAGCGTGGATTGCCGGCAGCCTGCTGGTAGGGTCCGTGCTGTTTCCGCTGGGCGTGATCTTACAGACGTCGAGCCACGGTTCTGTTCTCGGCTCGGCGTTGGCGATTGTAGGATCTGGATTAGTGACGCTCGCGCTCGCGGCGGCAGCATGGGGATTTACGCGGCAGGTGTGAGTCCTTGATTACGCTGCGAGTTGTGATCATCGAATCATGACCATCGAGGAAAAAACGTTCCTCGAAGCACTTGTGGATGTGAGGTAAGGACGCTGGGATGTATCCTCGACCATTCCATTACCATCGGGCAAGCTCTTTGCGCGAAGCGGCGACCATGCTCTCCCAATTGGGGGAGAACGCCAGGTTCCTGGCAGGCGGTCAGAGCCTGATTCCCCTGATGAAACTACGCTTCTCCAATCCCTCGCATCTCGTGGATCTGAGTTTTGTCCCAGGCTCAGCCTACATAGAGGAAGAAAGCGGTGCATTGCATTTCGGCGCGCTTACGCGGCACGGGGAAATTGAGAACTCTGCCACAGCCGCGATGATTCCTGTTCTCCACGACTGCGCGGCGGGCATTGCAGACGTGCAAGTACGAAACCGCGGCACGATTGGAGGATCGCTCGCGGAAGCTGACCCGAGCGGCGACTGGGCGACGGTCCTGCTGACACAAGACACAGAGCTGCGATGTCTCGGTCCGAAGGGCGAGCGCACTGTGCCGTTGCGCGATTTCATCACAGATGCATACACCACAGTTCTTGATCATGACGAATTGATTCGGGAGGTCATCGTGAAAATTCCTCCGAAAGGAAGCGCCGGGGCTTACCTGGCGTTCAAACGGTCGGCCCCGGTGTATCCGACGGCGAGCGCAGCGGTACAACTCACTCTCGACGACGGAGCCTGCAAGGATGCAGTCATCGCCTTGGGCTGTGTGGGACTGACGGCCGTGCGGGCCAAAGATTCCGAGGATGCTCTTCGTGGCCGCGAAATCGGCGACAAAGCCATCGCGGCCGCCATGGAGGCGGCGCGAACAGCTGCCGATCCACAGCCCGACATGCGTGGTTCGGCGGAATATAAACGGATGTTGGTGGCCGCACTGGTAAAGCGAGCAATCCAAATCGCGATGCGACGGGCGCGCGGAGAGCAGGTAGAAGTCGGTCACATCTATGCCTGACACTTTCGAAAAGGTCGCGATCCAATTGAGAGTCAACGGGAAGAGTCATTCCCTGACCGTCGAACCCCGCATGTTGCTGGTGGAGTTGCTTCGCGAAGCGCTCGATTTGACGGGAACGCACGTCGGTTGTGACACGACTTACTGCGGCGCATGCACCGTCATCCTGAATGGAGCCGCCGTGAAATCCTGTACCGTATTCGCCGTTCAGGCGGATGGCAGCGAGATCGTGACTGTCGAGGGACTAGAGAAAGATGGCAAGCTTCATCCGATTCAACAGGCTTTTGGAGATTCTTTTGGCCTGCAGTGCGGTTATTGCACTCCGGGGCTGATGCTTTCGACCTTGCAGTTACTCTCGAAGAATCCAACGCCGAGCGAGAAGGATGTCCGCAAAGCCATCGCGGGCAATACCTGCCGTTGCACAGGTTACCAGAGTATTTTTAAGGCCATTCAGTTGGCGGCGCAGAACAGCAAGGGAGCGTAGCGTGGCAATCAAATTTGACGGCGAGTTCGAAGTACAGCGCAAGCCGGAGGAAGTCTATGAATTCCTCATCGATCCGCAGAGGTTTGCTCCGCTGCTTCCTGAGTTCCAGGGAGTGTCCGTGCACGACGCCGAGCACTTTTCGGTGAGAGTGAATGTAGGCATTTCGCATATCAAGGGAGTCGCGGACGTGAAAATGCGCCTGGCTGAAGCGCGGCGTCCGGAGCGTGCCCGCTATGAAGGTCAAGGCAGCGTCGCCGGGGGCAACGTGAGCATGGTCGCCGGATTCGACCTCTCCCCGCTAGGAGCCGGCACAAAAGTTGCTTGGCGGGGAGAGGCGCAGGTTTTTGGACGGCTCACCTCGGTTGCTGGAGGGCTACTTCAACCTCTCGGCAAGAAGCAGATTCAAAAGTTGATCGACAGTTTGCAGGCGGCACTTAAGGCGAGCGAGGGCGCATCGTGAGTGTTTCCGACAAGAATTGGGTGGGGCAAGCAGTGCCGCGCAAGGAGGAAAACCGGCTATTACGAGGTCGCGGCAAATTTGCCGACGACATCAAGCTACGGGAAATGCTGTACCTGCATTTTGTCCGTTCTCCTTATGCGCACGCCAGGATCGTAAGCATCGACACTTCCGAAGCGGAGAAGATTCCCGGCGTGGTCTGCACTTTGCGCGGCTCGGAGATCGTCTCCGAGACTCAGCCGTTCATTGAAATTGCCCCCGATCCCGCCGCCAAGATTCGAGACTACCCGCTGGCGGTAACCAAGGTGCGCTATCAGGGAGAACCTGTGGCCGCCGTCGTGGCCGAGTCGCCCGGCATGGCCGACGATGGCGCCGAGGCGGTGCAAATCGAGTACGAAGCGCTCGATCCAGTGGTGGATGCGGAGCAGGCGCTTACTGATGCCAGCATCCTGCATGAAGAAGCGGGTACGAACAAGGTCTGGAACGGTGTGTTCGAATACGGCGACGTGGAACAGGCATTCCGGGATGCTGCCACCGTGGTCGAAATTGACCGCATGCACTTCCACCGTTTTTCGAGCACGCCCCTCGAAACCAATGTCGCCATTGCCCAATGGGACCCGAAAGACGAGCACATTCACTACTGGTGCAACAATTCATTCCCGTCATTCGCCATCCAGTTCTTGGCGGCACATCTGCAGGTACAAATCGACCGGATTCGCGTGCAGACCTTCGACATCGGCGGCAGCTTCGGCATCAAGATCACCAGCTATCCGCAGATGGCTGTATGTGCGCTGGCTTCGAAGAAGGCCGGGGGGCGTCCGATCAAGTGGGTTGAAACGCGCTCCGAGCACATGACTTCCAGCGCTCACGGCAACGAACGCACTTTTCGTGACACGCGTGTCGCATTGGACAACCAGGGTGTGATCACCGCGATCACGTCTCGCCACGTCGATGACTGCGGAGCCTATCCACGTTATGAACCACTGGGATGCGTCATCTGGTCCCAGGTTTTCCCCGGCGTCTACCGCTTCAAGAATGCACGCATTGACTTTACGCAGGCGGTCACCAACAAATGCCCAGTCGGCCCTAACCGCGGTTATTCGCGCATGCAGCATCTTTGGTTTTTAGAGCGCGTGGTCGACATCTGCGCGCATGAACTCGACATTCCCGCCGACGAGATGCGGCTTCGCAACTACATCCGGCCAGAAGAGTTCCCCTACACCACTCCGAATGGTTGCATCTATGATTCCGGCAATTACCCCAAGATGCTGGAGATGGCGAAACAGCTAATCGGGTGGAATGGCTGGAAGAAGAAGCAGGCGGATGCGCGCAAACAGGGACGGATGATCGGCATCGGTATCGGTACGACGCTCGATTCCGGCACCAATAATTTTGGCCAGTCTCAGATCGTCAATCCCGGCGCGCCGTTCTCGGGCAACTCCCAGGGTGCGAACTGCAAGCTCGACATCTACGGAGAAGTGGTAGTTGCTGTCGGATCGTGCCCGCAAGGCCAAGGCCACGAAACCACGGCGGCACAGGTCGTGGCGGATGTGCTCAACATCAGTCCCGATCTGATCACGGTACGCACGGGCTTTGACACCGAACGTAACGTGCACACTGGATTTTCCGGAACCTACGCCAGCCAGTTCGCAGTATCGGGTTTGTCGGCGGTTCACGGCGCGGCCCAGAAACTGAAGACGGAAATGAAGCGCTTGGCGGCATTCGTGCTCGCTTCGAAGGAGGAAGAACTCGAATTCGGCAGCGGCGCCCAGGGCCCTGAAGTTCGCTCGAAGAGCAATGGCAAGTCCATCAACTACTGGGGACTGGCGAACATTGTCAACGTAAACAGCGCGGTGCTTTCATCGGAACTGCATGACGTAACCCTCAATTGCCGCTATGTCTGGCGAGCGCCCTTCAAGGTCCCGGACACGAAGAAAAAGTACGGCAATCTCACCATGACCTACGCTTCCCAGCTCCACATCGCAGTAGTTGAGATTGATGGGGAAACCTTCATCCCGAAGATTCTCGACTACGTGGCGGTCGATGACTGCGGAACCGTAATTAATCCGCGAATCGTGGAAGGACAGGTTTATGGCGCAACTGCGCATGGGATCGGCGCTGCATTGTTTGAAAATTGTGCCTACGACGAGGTAGGCAACATGCTGACCAACACCTTCAGCGACTACCTGCCCATCACGCCGGTGAACATGCCAAACGTGAAGTACGGCCACATCGCTACCCCCTCTCCCCATAGCTACAGCGGGGCCAAGGGCATGGGCGAGGGGGGAGCCGCTCCCATACACACTATTTCCGCCGCCTTGCAGGATGCGCTGTTTGACAAGCAGATCTTTATCGAGGATTCGTTCAACAATCCCGACAGTTTGTTCCGCGCCCTGCAGGGTGAAATTTACCGGAAAGAGAATTTGGTGAAAGTCGAACGGCGAGCGTGATTCTACAATGAACCGCGTCTGCATCATCGGGTGTGGCGCCATCGGCAGTCTCTACGCCGCGCATCTAGCACGGGTCGCCGAGGTTTGGGCGCTCGTCCGGCGCAAGGATCACGCCGATGCTCTGAATCGTGAGGGGCTGCGCGTTTCCGGAACTCACAACTTTTCCGTGAAGCTCAAGGCGACTACGGATCCTGAAGATTTGCCGGATTTCGACCTTGGAATCGTGGCGACCAAAGCAACCCAGGTGGAGGAGTCCATCCGAGGCGCTGGCAAGCGGTTTGATGGTGGCGCGGTGATTTCGGCACAGAACGGACTGGGCAGCGAGGAAATCATTGCTGCTCACACGCGCGGCCGTGTGATTCGCGGCACGACTTTCATGAGCGCAACCCGCCACAGCGACACGCACGTGCAATATGAATTGAATACTGCGACGTGGCTGGGCCCGTTTGAGCCCAGAAACACGCCCTTTCCCGTGGTCAAGGAAGCCGCCGATCTGATCGTGGCCGGCGGTCTCAAGGCTGAGGCGCTCCAGGATGCCCGACCTGCGCAATGGTCCAAACTGATTTTCAATGCTTCCGTAAACGGAGTATCCGCTCTCACGGGACTTCCCCACTCGCCTCATTTCGCAGCGGAGGAGGACTTCTCCGATCTGGGCCGTCTGCTGCATGCCTTGATGGAAGAAGGCAAGGAAGTGGCAGCAGCCATTGGCATCGAACTGCACGAGGATCCCTGGGCCATGAACCAGATTGGCGCGATGACAAATCATCCTCCTTCGATGCTCTACGACGTGCGTCACCAGTTGCCGACGGAGGTAGATTTTCTCAGTGGCGCGATCGCGAAAGAGGCTCATCGCACAGGCATAGCTGCGCCGCTGCACACCGCAATTTACCGGCTGATCAAGGGCAAGCAGGCCGGCTGGACATACCGGGATGAGAACCGGCCGGTGGTTACGCACGTGGAGGCCGGCGGACTTTGAATGCGGTGGCGGGACGCGCTGCCACAGTCGCAGGTAACGATCATGGCCTGGCCGATTGACGAATCGAAGCTGAACCGGGTTCGCGCCCTGATGAAGGAACAGGATGTCAGTGCGCTCGTGGTCCGCGCCCCTGACAACGTTCTTTATCTCACGAATTACTGGTGCATGAAGGGTTACGACGCGGTCGTGTTTCCGCGCGCAGGCGATCCCACGCTCATTGTGCTCGAGCCGCAACTGGCCGATGCCCAGCGAAATTCCTGGACACAAGACTTGCGCCTGTTCAAGGGATATCACGAGGGCGATCCTCGTCCACCCCAGTATCGGGCTCTCGACCTGGCGCTGGACGTGCTCAAGCAGCGTGGCCTCACCGACAAAGTCGCCGTCGAACTGAACATGGGCACGCAGAGCGCTGATCGCATGGTGGGCGAGCCAACCACGCCGACGCAGTTTTTCTTTGACGCTTTCCGAAAGGTCTCCGGCCAGGTTGTCGATTCCACCCCGCTGCTCTCGGAAGCACGAGCCATCAAGACTCCGCAGGAAATCGAGCGCATGCGTCTGGCGAACGAACTCGCTGCGCTCGCCATGGACTACACGCGCGAACACATGAAGCCCGGCATGAAAGAAAGCGAAGTAGGCGGCATGTACGAAGGCTTCGTTCATGGCCTGGGTGTGGGCTACAAAGGAAAGGTCGAGATGGCACGAGCCTTCACGCTCGTCTGGTCGGGAAAGGGCATCGCAACCTTCACGGCCACCGGAGATCGCCCCATCCAGAAGAATGAACCGACTCTGTTTGAAATCTGGGTGTGCGTGGATGGCTACTGGACTGACCTCACGAAAAATGTCTGCCCTGGGGAACTGACCGCGGAGTATCACAAACTGCTGGATCTGCTCTTGAAGGTCTTCACCGAAGCGATCGATTACGCGCGCCAGGGCGCTGGGTTTCCGGATCTGGATCGGCTGGTTCGCGCGCGTATTGCGGAAGGAGGCTATCCCGGACAGCCTTCGCATCCTATCTGTCACGGCGTAGGCGCACGGGCGCATGAGCCGCCCTACGCGCATCAGGCGGGAACGGGAACCATGAAAAAAGGAATGGTGCTGGCGATCGAGCCAGGAATTTATTGGCCTGGCGGCGGCGGGCTCCGCCTCGAAGATAACTTCCTGATTACTGAGCAGGGCAACGAAAAGCTCTGTACCGACCCCGACGATTTTCGCCTCGCTCGCGCGAGTTGAGAACAAAGGACTGAAGAGACTTTGCATAGTATCACCACAAAGCGGAGCTCAAACCTCGACGCGCAAACAGCCGAGAGAATCCTCGCTGAGATTAAGGAGGATGAAATCACCGCAATGTCCTGCGACGTGATCAACATCCCGAGTCCCACCGGCGAAGAGCTGCAGATGGCGGAGTACATGCGCGACGTCCTCAAGCGGCTGGGCTTGAACGTTACCTGGCAGGAGGTCGAAGAAGGCCGCGCCAATGTGGTCGGCCGCTGGACCGGCAGTGGAGGCGGCAAGAACCTGATGTTCAACGGCCATATGGACACCTCGAACACCGGCTGCGAACAGTTTCTGACCGGCCTCGGCTACAAGCCAAGCGCGGTGGTACGAGATGGCTTCATCTACGGCCTGGGCATCTACAACATGAAGGGTGCCCTGGTTTGCTACACGCATGCGGTCAAGGCTTTGCTGCGTGCGGGAGTGAAGCTCAAAGGGGACGTAATCATCGCCGCGGTGGCGGGCGAAATCGAAAAGACGCAGTGGGGCGAGTTTAAAGGCAAGCAATATCGCGGCTACGGGTTCGGAACCCACTATTTGGTCAACCACGGCATCCTGCCGGATATGTGCATCCTGGGCGAGCCCACGGACATGCACGTCGTGCTGGAGCATTTCGGCTCCATTTGGGTGCGCATCTCCTGCACGGGCATCTACGTGCATACCGCATTCTGCGAAGGCCGGGAAGAAATGAACTCCATCCGTCGCATGTATGCACTGATGGATCCCATCATGAAATGGATCGCGGTTTGGGAAACGAAAGCTGCCTATGGTGGGAAGAAGGCGATGGTGAATTTGGGTGGGATTCGCGGCGGCCATGCCTGGCGCGCCAGCCGCACGCCGGAAAAGACGGACTTGTTCCTCGATGTCCGCGTCCCTCCAAGCGTCCCCATGAGCGAAGCACGTCGTGACATTCAGCAGCTGTTCCTTGGCCTCGAAAAGCAGCATCCCGATTGGGGTCTGGAGTTCGAGACCTATGTATCCGTGCCCGGAGCCCAGATCAATCCGGAGCACGAAATGATCCAAGCCATCGATGCGAATCATGAACGGATCACCGGCAATCGTCCCGAGCGGGAAGTCGTCACCTGGTGTTCTGATGCGAGCGTGCTGAGCCGCTACGGAGTGGAAACTGTGAACTATGGGCCTTCCAGCGGTCCACGTGACAAGGAAGGCGAGAAAGTTAAGATTCAGACTCTGGTGGACATCACAAAGATTTATGCACTGACCGCCGCGGAACTGTGCGGAGTGAATTCATAGCTGGCCGACTGCCCTTCGAGGTCACGTTTTGCCAAGTCAGAACGAAATTCAACGGCGATACAGCAATGTCCGATCCGGCATGGAGAAGGAAGGGATCGATGCGCTCCTCGTGTGCGGAAATCAATACGCAGGCTTCGAAGGCGCCGTCCTCTACATGTCGGGCTTCGAGATTGTGCACCGCTATGTCTATGTGTTGTTCCCGCTCGCGGGAGAACCCACCCTGGTTTTCCCGCGCGAGGCACGCTGGATCGGCGACAAAGGAAAGCCGTGGGTGAAAGATCACGTTTGGCCTGACATCCCGGGCCAATGGATTCGCGACGTGGCGGCCGAGCGCAGATGGAAGCGCCTGGGCGTATACGGCTTGGATTTCGTGATGCCCGTCCGCGACTATCGCGAACTTGAGCAGGGATCACTGGAACTCGTCCGGTTCGACAGGCAATTCGACATGGCGCGCGCCGTGAAGAGCGAAGAAGAGCTCGCGGAAGTGCGCGACGCCATGGACATCATCCTCGACGGCTTCTGGGCCCTGGTCGCTGCCTATTCGCCAGGCAAGACCGAGGCCGAGATTATGGCGCCGGCGGTGGAGCGCTTCTTCGCCCGCGGTGCAGGCCCCCGCATGATGAACATTCTCCTTTCAGGTCCGCGAGGTGAGGCTGAAGCCTTCTTTAAGGTGCCCAGCCAACGGATCGTCGCAGCCGATGACCTGCTGCTGTACTCACTCGAGATAACCGGAGAGGGGGGATATTGGGTTGAGTTCTCGCGGCCGCTGTTGCGCGGAAAACCCGGCGCGACCACGCAAAAAATGGCGGACGCCTACCCGCTTGCCCTCGAAGCTGCGCGCAAGCTCATGCGTGCGGGTGAATTGGCCAGCAACGTACACCGCGCGGTCGCCGGAACCTTTGCCAAGCATGGCTTTTCGCTCGGGCATCTGTCGGGGCATTCCATCGGCACGACGATGCTGGAGTATCCGGCGATCGGCGCCAACAGCGACGTTCAGCTGGAAGAAAACATGATTTTCTCGCTACATCCTCAGGTCGTGGACAATAACGGTAAAGTTTGCCTTTACACGCAAGACACCTATCGTATCGGCAAAACCGGAGGCGAAGTCCTGGCGGATGTTCCCTGGCGATTCTTTGCCGGACAGGAAACCCCGGAGAGGGTGATGCCGGTCGATCAAGCACGGAGCGAACAATAGTGCCGCGGATCCGGATTTGCATCGTCGGCTGTGGGGCTGTGGGCAGCCTTTTTGCAGCTCACCTTGCCAGGGCAGGCGAGGCCGAAATCTGGGCTTACGATGTCTGGAAGGATCACACCGATGCGATTCGCAAAAACGGTTTGCGACTTTCGGGTGCTGCTGATTTCACTGCCCATCTCAACGCTACGAGTGATCCCAAAGAGTTGCCCGGCTGCGATTATGGCATCGTCGCGACCAAAGCAATCCATACGAGTGTTGCCATCGCGCAAGCGGCTCATGCCTTTGGCCAGGACTCAGCGGTGTGCTCGGTGCAAAACGGCGCTGGCAACGAAGAAATCATCGCGGAACATGTGAAGCATGTGATTCGCGGAACGACCTTTCCCGCCGGTCATCCTATTCAGCCGGGATATATCGGTTACGACATCAAGGGCGATACCTGGATTGGGCCTTTCGAGCCTACGCACACGCCCATGAACAAGGTCGAAGAACTAGCAGGCTTCATGACGCGTGCCGGGATGAATACCATCGCATTGCGGGATGCCCGCGGAGCACAGTGGACCAAGCTGATTTTCAACGCGTCAACGAATCCGGTTGGTGCATTGACCCTGCTTCATCACGGCGGCGCTACCCGCTTCGGACCGACCGGCAAATTGTTTGACGACCTGATGACTGAGGGGGAGCAGGTGGCCAAAGCGCTCGGCATCGAGTTGCACGGCGATCCACGGCAGCTAGTTCAAAAAGGCGCCATCGCGCCGGGCAAGCATCCGTCGAGCATGTTGCAGGATGTTCGTGCCAAGCGCCAAACCGAGGTGGACTTCATGAATGGGGCCATCGTGCGCTGGGGTGACCAGGTCGGCGTGCCCACACCCCTCAATCGCGCGCTCTGGGAACTCATCAAGGGATTGGAGCACTCCTGGACTGACCCCGACTGAGTCATAACTTTTCACGAACAACTTGGGAGCCAAAGGCCCGTGACCATTCCTTTCCATATCGGTGTGCTGCAGTTGAGCATGGAGCCCGTGCGCGAGACCGTCGCCATGGCGAAGGCTTGCGAAGACGCCGGGTTCGACACCTTCTGGATCGCTGAGGCCTATCCCTGGTGGCGCAAGCACTCATTCGAAGCACGTTCCTCGACTGCGGTGCTGGCCGTAATCGCGCAAGAAACAAAGCGCATGCAGTTGGGATGGGGAATCATCTCTCCCTATACTCGGCACCCTGTGCAGATCGCTATGGAAGCGCGCGTCATGCAGGATCTTGCCGGCGGCCGATTTCTCCTGGGTCTGGGCGCTTCCAAAATCTTTATGAAGGAAATCGGCGAGGGCGAAGGCGAGAAAGTCGGTCCGGCCACCGTGATGCGCGAGAGTGTCGCAATCATCAAAAGAGTCCTCGAGGGTGAAGCTTTTCAATACGAGGGGAAAGTCTTCCAGGCAAACGTTCCTGCTCTCAAGACTGACGCCCATGCGCCACGCGGCGTGCCGCCGATCTACATTGCGGGAACAGGGCCCGTGCTTCAGAAGCTATCGGGCTCGATCGGCGATGGTCTGCTGACGGCAAGCATCACCACGCCGGCCTTTGTTCGCTATTCGCTCCAGAACATGGAAGATGGAGCCCGAAAAGCAGGGAAAGATCCCGCGAAGCTGATCTTAGGGTCGGTGATCGTCGGCAGCATCGGCCGCGATTCGGGCAAAGGCAAAGAAGGCGCCCGCGAGCAGGCAGCGATGTACCTCGCCAACAAAGTGCAGAACATCAAGGGTTCTGCGGATGTCTTGCTCAAAAGCGCAGGATTGACGTTCGAGGAACTCCAGCCAGTCGCAGATGCGATGGAGAGAGGCGGGCGAAAAGCCGCAGCCAAAGCCGTTACTGACGAAATCCTGCACAAAGTGTGTGCCATCGCAGGCACGCCGGACGAATGCATTCAACGCATTGAGGAATACCGCGCTGCTGGCTGCACGCACATCATGCTGGAGATTTGGGGCGACGATCGAACCGGTCAGGCAAAGCTATTCGGCGAAGCGGTGCTGCCGCACTTCAGGAAATAACCGGTCGAGCCTGACTAGCCCTTGACCGCCGCTGTGAATTCTTCGACGATCTCCCGGAATTCTTCGTCGGAGATCAGGCTTCGTTTCGCGATGGCCTTTTTCTTCACGCCCGCGAGAATGGGAGCGGTCTGTTCCTGGGATATGGAGAGCCCCAATTCTTTCGCCTTGAGTACAACGCTGTCCAGGCCGCTCTTCTTTCCGAGGACGATGTGGCGCTCGGCCCCGACAAGTTCTGAAGAATAGGGCTCGATCGCTTCCGGCAGGTGGAACTGGCTGGCCACCGCTCCACTCTCTCGCATGAACAGATTCGCTCCGACCAGGGGTCTCCAGGCGTCGAGCTTGTAGCCTCCGGCGTCCGCCACAATTGCAGAAACCTCGCGAACCTTGCTGAGATCCAGCGCAACCGGCACGTCGTAAAGACACTGCAGAGCCAAAGCAATCTCACAGATATCCGCATTACCCGCACGCTCGCCCATGCCGTTGATGGTGCCCTGGATCCAGCCGGCGCCGGCTCGCACCGCCGCAAGGGCACAGGCAGTCGCCATTCCGAAGTCGTTGTGCCCGTGGAAATGCACCGGGACATTCGGGCCGACCCACTCCCGAGTTTGCCCCACAAGAAATTCAACTGCCTCGGGGCCGCACGCCCCAATGGTATCCACCACCACGATCTCGGCTGACCCCGCTTCCAAGGCAGCCAGATAGACCTTTTTTAGATAGTCGATGTCCGTGCGAGTGCCGTCCACCGCGAAGAAGGCCACTGTGATGCCGTTCTGTCGAGCAAAGGAGACGGCGTCGGTCACCCGGCGAAGAACGTCGTCGCGACCGATCCCATAGGCCTTCAGCTTGATGTCGCTGGTCGGCGCCTCGATGATGGACGCCCCTAGACCGAGCCGCACCAGTTCTTCCACATCGGCTTTGACGGCCCGTGAAAAGCCCCATAGCTCCGCCTTCAAACCGGCTTTCTGCATCAACTGGATCGCTTCCGCGTCTTCGGGAGATACGCGCGGAAAGCCTGCCTCGATGCGGTTCACACCTAGTTGATCTAACTGACGGGCGATCTCGAGTTTTTGCTGCGGTGAGAGCACGACGCCCACCGTCTGCTCGCC
>Ga0207646_10000425_pt1 | contig 56479 bp, 51 predicted proteins | sample KBSK5502metaG_FD_184343 | JGI IMG/M metagenome (GOLD analysis project Ga0207646, IMG submission 184343) | Corn, switchgrass and miscanthus rhizosphere microbial communities from Kellogg Biological Station, Michigan, USA - KBS K5-50-2 metaG... | ecosystem: Host-associated > Plants > Roots >...
CGGCCTGTGCGATCGCGTCGGCCCGCACCCGGTCCATGCGGCCCTCCTTCATCTCTGCGGCGAGGACCTTGCGCCCGGTCGGGTTGATGCGCTCGCCGATGACGACGAAGGGCCGGTCGATCGAGATCACGACCTCGCGGCTGCGCGAGCGGAGGATGGTGTCCACGAACCGGTCAGCCCTTGCGCAGGGTCTCGTCGATCTTCATTACAGCCTGCTCGAGCGCCTGTGCGCCCGTCGAGCTCTGGCTCCGATCGCCGACGATCTCCTTGGCCATCCGGGTGGCCATGGAGGCATCGGGCGCGTAGCTGTCCGCGCCGACATGTTTTGCGTACTCGAGGGTGACCGGGGCGCCGCCGACCGCGATGTGCACTTTGTCTCGAAGCCCGGCTTTCGTGAGTGCCTCGATGTTGACCTTGAACATCGGCATCGTGGTCGTGAGAAAGGCCGAGAAGCCGACGACGTCAGGCTTGTGCTCCTCGACCGCGGCCACGAACTTCTCGGGCGGCGTGTTGACGCCGAGGTCGTAGACCTCGAAGCCCGCACCCTCGAGCATGATCACGCACAGGTTCTTGCCGATGTCGTGGATGTCGCCCTTGACGGTGCCGATGACGTAGCGGCCCACCGGTTTGGCTCCCGTCTCGGCGATCAGGGGCCGCAGGATCACCAGCGCCCCCTGCATGGCGCGCGCCGCGATGAGCATCTCGGGCACGAAGAAGTCACCCTTCTCGAAACGGCGGCCGACTTCCTCCAATGAAGGGATGAGGGCCTTGAACAGGATGTCCATGGGGTCCATGCCGAGCGAAAGGCCCTCCTCTGTGAGAGCCTTCACCTCCGGCGCGTGTCCGTTCAGCGTGTGTTCGAAAAGGCCGGCTCGGATCTCTTCTTCTCGGCTCATCGGGACGCCTCCTTGTTGCGCATCGCCCAACTGATGCTCAGAGTCCAACAAGGATATCGCTATCGTATAGTGTTGCGCAGTGAGCAACGACGACCGCGAGCCTGGGGTGATCCGCTCCGTCGACAGGGCGGTCGCGATCCTCGACCTCCTCGCCCAGGATGGCTGGCGGGCCGGCGCCGAGGTCGCGCGCGAGCTGGGCGTCCATCGCTCGACGGCGCTGCGACTACTCGGCACCCTGGAGCGGCACGCGCTCGTCGAGAGAGACCCCAGGACGGCGAAGTACCGCCTCGGCCGGCGCCTTCCTCAGCTCGCACGGGTGGTCACCGGGGAGCTCGACCTCCGCCACGTCGCACGGCCGGTGTGCGAGAGCCTGGCCGCCTCAAGCGGGGAGACCGTGACGCTGGACGTGCTCGACGGCGACGAGATCGTGCCCATCGAGCAGTCCACGGGATCGACGGCATTCGTGAGCGTCAACTGGCTCGGCCGGCGCACCCCTGTGCACTGCACCGCCAGCGGCAAGATCATCCTCGCGTTCGCGGCGGAGCCTGTCCGGCAGCGATTGCTCGCCCGGCCGCTGGTGCCGCTGACGCCGAGATCGATCACGGATGCCGTCGAGCTCGAAAAGCAGCTTGCCGCGGCCCGGGAAGCCGGCTTCGCCCGCACGTTCGAAGAGCTCGAGGTCGGCCTCGACGCGATCGCGGCGCCGGTCTTCTCGACTGACGGGGATGTCGTCGCCGCCATCGACATATCCGGGCCCGCCCACCGGCTGCAGGCTGGCGGCGGGCCGGACCTGGTCGGCCTCACCCGGGAGGCCGCTGCGGACCTATCCCGGCGACTCGGCTACCGGGGACGAGCTTCCCGATAAGGCCCCGGCACTTAACCTTCACTTAACGCAAACCCACCCATCCGGATGCGCTGCACTCTTTGCAATGTCGCTGTGGCAGGAGCATCATGGACGCCGCCACTGGTCGCAGCCGAGCCTGCGACAGGCGTTGGCCAACCGTCATTTGGGGAGAGAGGAATGAGCTGGCGATATCGAATCCGTGGTCTTGCCGTTGGTGTCGCGGCCCTGCTCGTGGTGGCGGCGTGCGGATCATCGAACACGTCGACCGTGGGCGCCGCATCGGCGAAGTCGGCCGCCGACATGGGGGGCATGTCGGCCCTGGTCACCGCAGCGAAGGCGGAAGGCAAGCTCAACGTCATCGCGCTGCCCCCAGACTGGTGCAACTACGGCCCTGCCATCAGCGCCTTCACGGCGAAGTACGGCATCAATGTCACCTCCGACAACCCCAATGGCAGCAGCCAGCAGGAGGTCGACGCGATCAACCAGCTGGCCGGCACCAGCCGCGCCCCGGATGTCGTTGACGTGGGCTTGAAGGTCGCGCTCGCCAACACGTCCGTATTCGCTCCGTACAAGGTGGTGACGTGGGGCGACATCCCGGACAGCCTGAAGGAGTCGACGGGTCTGTGGTTCTCCGACTACGGGGGCTTCATGGCCATTGGCTACGACTCGAGCAAGGTCCCGGGCGGGACCATCAGCTCGGTGCAAGACCTGCTCGGCTCCGGCTTCAAGAGCAAGGTCGCCCTTTCCGGTGATCCGACCCAGTCCAACCAGGCTTTGAACGGCGTGCTCATGGCTGGGGTCGCCAACGGCGGCTCGCTCGACGATGTCAGCAAGGGCGTCGACTTCTTCCACTCGCTGAAGCAGGCCGGGAATTTCGTGCCTACGATCGGGACCGCAGCCACCGTCAAGAACGGTCAGACGCCCGTCCTCTTCCAGTGGGACTACAACTCGTTGACGCACGTCAAGGACGTTCCGACCTGGAAGGTCTGGGTGCCGGCAAACGCGTCGCTATTCGGCAGCTACGCGCAAGCAATCAACAAGGCCGCGCCACACCCGGCCGCGGCGCGGCTGTGGGAGGAGTTTCTCTACTCCGATGCAGGCCAGAACATCTATCTCAGCGGCGCTTGCCGGCCTGTCCGCCAGACGGCGATGAAAACGTCTGGAAAGATCGATGCGGCCGGCCTTGCGGCCCTGCCGGCCGTGACTGGCACGCCACTCTATCCAAGCTTCGCGCAGCAAACCGCCGCGGGTGCGTACGTGTCCGCCCACTGGTCAGCAGCCATAGCTTGACGGCCGCCGGCATCTCTGCCGTGAGCGCCGCCGCTCGCCCCGTCAGGGGCGGGCGGCGGCTGCCTCTTTCATGGCTAGGCGTGGTGCCGTTCTTCGCGTACGTGGGCTTGTTCCTTCTACTGCCCACCGTGATCATCGCGGCAGGCTCGTTCACCACCAAAGATGGGGGTCTTTCCCTATCCAACTTCTCCGGCATCAATCAGCCATACCTGGTCAAGTCGCTCGCGAACAGCCTCGTCGTCTCCGCAGTGAGCGCAGTCGTCGGGGCGTTGGCAGGCGCGCTCCTGGCCTACGCGGTCGTCACTGGCAACCCGCGAGGGATACTTCGACGCAGCGTCACCTCCGCCTCAGGTGTGCTCGCTCAGTTCGGAGGCGTGACGCTCGCCTTTGCGTTCATCGCCACGCTCGGAACCACCGGCGTCGTGTACATCTTCCTGAAGGACCGCGGTATCGACATCTTCCCCAACGGTGTGGTCTGGTTGACCGAGCTGAGCGGCCTCGTCCTCGTTTACACCTACTTCCAGATCCCACTCATGTTGATCGTCTTTCTGCCGGCGCTCGATGGGATCCGGCCGCAGTGGCGCGAGGCGACCGAAAGCCTCGGCGGGAGCACGTGGCACTACTGGCGCTATGTAGCCGGGCCCCTGCTGGCGCCGTCGTTCTTGGGCTGCACTCTCCTCCTCTTCGCAAACGCGTTCTCCGCTTACGCCACCGCGCAAGCCCTGATATCCCAAGGAAGCGTTGTCGTTCCGCTGGCGATCAGCAACCTTCTAACCAGTGAAACGGGTCGCGCCCAGCCTGGGCTCGCGAAAGCGCTGGCGCTGATGATGATCGTCATCGTCATGGTCGTGATGGTGTTGTACGCGGTGCTGCAGCGACGGACATCGCGATGGCTGCGATGAACGATCGCGATTGGGGCGGTGTCGCATGAGTCGGACGCGGCGGCTCAAGTTGCGGGTCTTCCGTACCGCCGTCTTCCTTGTCCTGGGGGCCTTCTTCCTCGTGCCGATCGGCGCGATGTTCGAGTTCTCAACGCGTGGGAACGGCGTGACCGCGCCCCGCACGCTGGATGCATGGACCGCAATCGCCAAAGTCCCCGATCTCTTGCCGGCGATCTCTGTCTCCCTTCAGCTGGCTGCAATCACCGCGGTCGCGATGCTCGTCCTCCTCCTGCCGACGATGGTATGGGTGCGGCTGCGTCTCCCCGGCCTGAGCCGCATCGTCGAATTCATCTGCCTGCTGCCACTGACAGTGCCGGCCATCGCCCTGGTCGTCGGCATGGTTCCGCTGTACAGATGGATCGGCCCCAACCTGAGCGACTCGATACTCACGCTTTCGTTCGCTTATCTCATCCTCGTGCTGCCATACACGTACCGCACGCTGGATGCCGGCCTGGCGGCCATCGACCTCAAGACTCTGTCTGAGGCGGCTCGCAGCCTTGGCGCGGGATGGGGCACGGTCATGCTTCGCGTGGTCGTCCCCAACATGTCGAGCGCGATCCTCAATGCGTGCCTGCTCGCAGTGGCCCTCGTCCTCGGTGAGTTCACGTTCGCCAACCTGCTGGCCTTCGAGAACCTCCAGGTCGCAATCCTTTACGTCGGATTGGTAAGCGCCGGCACGTCGATTGCGGTCGCGGTCGCGTCGCTGCTTTTTGCGTTTGTCTTGCTGATGATCCTTTCGTTCGTCGGCCGGCCCCGTGAGCGCGTGGCCCGCGAGGAACCAACGGGGATCCCTGGACCTTTTGGGCCGCCTGCCGTGCCCCAGGGTCTGTAGCTTGGGTTGGGGTGAATTGAAATGAGCGATGCGACCACTCGGCGCGACGGGGCTCGCGGAGTCGAGGTGCGCCTGGAGGACCTCCGCCGGGCATACGCCGCCACGACCGCGTTGGACGGCCTGACGCTCACCATGTCTCCCGGGGAGATGGTGGCTCTGCTCGGCCCGTCCGGATGCGGAAAAACCACCGCATTGCGACTTGTTGCCGGACTGGAAGAGGCAGATAGCGGACGCGTGGTCATCGGAGGCAATGACGTAACGAATCTGGGAGCCAACAAGCGCGAGATCGGGATGGTCTTCCAGGCCTACTCGCTGTTCCCGCACATGACGGCGATGAACAACGTTGCGTTCGGTATGCAGCTGCACAAGGTCGGCGCGGCCGAGCGTCGCAAGCGCGCGGGCGAGATGCTCGAGTTGGTCGGACTATCTGCGCACGCCAACAAGTACGCGCATCAGCTCTCGGGCGGCCAGCAGCAGCGGGTAGCCCTGGCACGCGCGCTCGCGATCAAGCCGAAGGTTCTGCTTCTTGATGAGCCACTGTCGGCCCTCGACGCGAAGGTTCGTTCTCGTCTGCGCGACGAGATCCGCCGGGTCCAGCTCGAGGTCGGCACCACGACCCTGTTCGTCACCCACGACCAGGAAGAGGCCCTCGCGATCGCAGACCGTGTAGGCGTCATGAACAAGGGAAGGCTCGAGCAGCTGGGGCCGCCGACAACCATCTACTCCCGGCCAGCCACGCCGTTCGTCGCCGAGTTCGTCGGCCTGACCAACCGCCTGGCCGGCGTTGTCAAAAGCGGGGAGGTCGAGGTGCGGGGCGCGCGCCTTCCACTGGTGAAACCAGACACGACCGATGGGCCCGCCCTCGCCCTGGTCCGGCCTGAGGCCGTCTCCGTGATCGCGGACGGTGACATGAGCCCAGGCCCGTTGGTCGGCAGCGTTATATCCACGGTGTTTCTCGGCGCCACCAGCCGCGTCACCGTCGACCTCGGTGACATCACGGTGTTGGCGCAGATGCCGACATCCAACGTCGGTGCCATTTCGGCCGGCACGCGCGTCAGGCTGTCGCTTCGCACGGACCCGGTTCTGGTCGCGCAGGACGACAAAGCACCGACGGGGGCTTGACCGATTCGCCGCTGACCCATCAGCGGCGGCTGGTGGCGGGCGACATTCTGCGGGAGGGTTCGCGAGCTCCGTACCGCGCGATCGCCGCTGTCGATGGCGAGCCGCATCAGTTCCGGTATGAGCTCACGGACGCTTCGGCCGGCGAACGTTTTCATCCAGGTGAGGCGCTGGCGTGCATCGCCCACCTCACCGACCTGCACGTCACCGACGTGCAGTCGCCCGCCCGGTTCGAGTTCATCAACCGCGAATTTGCCGACCCGCGGTTCCGCGAGCTGCTCCCCATGCACCGCCCGCAGGAGGCGCTGAACGAGCAGGCGATCGCGGCCATGGTCCGGGCGCTGAACGGGATCGCCACAGGACCAGTCGCCGGCGCTCCGATCGACCTCGCGATCATGTCTGGCGACGCCGTCGACAACGCGCAGTGGAACGAGCTGGCCACGGCTGTGGCGTTGCTGAACGGCGGACACGTCCGCGCGGACTCGGGCGGCGAGCGTTACGAGGGCGTGCAGTCCCCGGGCTGGCCGGACGATTTCTTCTGGAAGCCGGACGGCGCGGTCAAGGGCCACGACCTCATGAGCGAGGCGTATGGGTTCCCGCACATGCCGGGTCTGCTGGAGCGCGCGCTTCGCCCTTTCCATGCAACGGGATTGCGCATGCCCTGGCTAGGCTGCCACGGCAACCACGAGGAGGTGAGCCAGGGCGTCGGCATCGTGACGCCTGCGCTCGCAGCGGCGATGGTCGGTTTTCACAAGCCGTTCCGGCTGCCGGACGGCGTGGACCGCGACGCCGTGGTCGAGACCTTCGTGCGCCGGCCGGAGGCGTTCATGGCCGGTCCCGACCTGCCGGTCACGCCGGACGCTCAGCGTCGCCCGTTCTCGCGTGGCGAGTTCATCGACACGGTGGCCGGCAATCGCGAGGACCGGACCGGGTACTACGTGCATGACACTCCGGCCGTTCGCATCGTCGTGCTCGACACCGTGTGCGCCGCCGGCGGCGCGGACGGATGCATCGACGAGGACCAGGTGCGGTGGCTCGAGCGACGGTTGAACGAGGTGAACGACCGCCCGGTGGTGATCACATCGCATCACACGCTCGACACCCTCGGCAACAAACGGAGAGCGGGGGGCTCGCGATACATCGACACCGGTGAACTCCTCGAGGTCGTCCACGCGGCGGGCAACGTCGTCCTCTGGCTGAACGGCCACATCCATGCCAACGTGATCAGGCCTCGCCCGGATCCTCGCGAGAACGGCGGTGGGTTCTGGGAGGTGACGACGTGCTCGCTCGTCGATTGGCCGTGCCAGGCGCGCGTGGTCGAGCTGTTCGAGGCCGGCGAGGATCTCCTCGCGATCGCGTGCACGATGGTCGACCACGACGGACCGCCCGACCCTGGCGGAGCGGTCGAACCGGCAGAGCTCGCTGCCCTTCATCGGGAGCTGGCGGGCAACGTTCCCATCGCCGGCTTCGAGTCCGGCCGGGAGGGCACGCCGCTCGATCGGAACGTGATCCTGCCCGTTCGCATGTAAGCGTTGCGCAGAGCGCGACAGTACCGTATAGTGCGACATCGAGGGAGAACGTGGTGAGTGGTCGCGCGCGTTCAGCTGTGGGGGCGCCGGGCCTGATCGGTTTTCTGAGCACGCCGCGATATGAAGTCCTTCCCACCGAGGACGTGGAAGAGCTCGTCCTCGGTCACGTCCCCCAAGACGTGACCATAACCATCACGGCGTCGCCGCGCCGGGGCATCGAAGCCACCGTCTCGCTCGCCGAACGTCTTGCCGCGCGCGGATACCAGGTCGTCCCCCACATCTCGGCGCGGTTGATCAAGGACGAAGCGCATCTGAAAGAGGTTCTTGAACGCGTTGTGGCGCTTGGGCGGGGCGATGCCTTTGTCGTCGCCGGCGACGCCAAGGAGCCCGCCGGCGAGTTCCCGGACTCCGTGGCGCTGCTGGAAGCGATCCGGGCTCACCCGCACGGCCTGCGCGAGATCGGCGTAACCGGCTATCCGGAACGCCACAGCTTCATCGAGGACGACCTCACGATCCAGGCGATGTGGGACAAGCGCCGCATCGCCACCTACATCGTCAGCAACCTGTGCTTCGATCCGCGCATTGTCAAGAAGTGGGTCGCGCGCGTGCGCCGCCGCGGCGTGCAGCTGCCGATCCACATCGGCCTCGCCGGTGTCGCCGACCCCGCCAAGCTCTTGCGCGTCTCCACGCGCATCGGTCTCGCCGATTCCGCGCGGTTCCTGCGCGGGCACTCCAACTGGTTCATGCGCATGTTTCAGCCCGGCGGCTACGACCCCGAGCGGTTCGCGACCGCGCTGCTTCCCGACCTTGCCGCACCCGCGCGCAACGTCGCCGGCCTGCATTTCTTCACGTTCAACGAGATCGAGGCCACCGAGCGCTGGCGCCAGGAAACCCTGGCGCGACTGCTCGCCACATGAGGAGGGGATGACCAGATGGCGGTGACTTTCCCTAGCGACCTGGAGATCGCACGTAAGGCCCGATTGCTGCCGATGAACGAGGTCGCCGCGAAAATGGGTATCGGCCCGCATCTACTGGAGCCGTACGGCCACGACGTCGCCAAGATCCGGCTCGAGGCGATCGACGAGCTCGCGGACCGGCCGAAGGCGAGATACGTCGTCGTCTCCGCCATCACCCCGACGCCTTTGGGCGAAGGCAAGACGACGACGACCGTCGGCCTCGGCCAGGCGCTTTTGCACATCGGCAAGCAGGCCACCGTCGCCATCCGTCAGCCCTCGATGGGCCCCACGTTCGGCATCAAGGGCGGCGCGGCGGGCGGAGGCTACAGCCAGGTCGTGCCGATGGAGCGCTTGAACCTCCACCTCACCGGCGATATGCACGCGATCACCGCCGCCCACAACCTGCTGGCCGCGATGATCGACAACCAGATCCACCACCACGAGGCGCTCGTCGACCGCGACAGCGTGACCTGGCGCCGTGTGATCGACATCAGCGACCGCGTCTTGCGCAATGTCATCGTCGGGCTTGGCACGCGCGAGGACGGAGTTATCAGGGCGACCGGCTTCGACATCACCGCCGCGTCCGAGGTCATGACCGTGCTGGCGCTCACCACCGGTTTGCGCGACATGCGCGAGCGGCTCGGCCGCATCGTCATCGGCAACACACAGGGCGGCAAACCGATTACCGCGGAGGAGCTGTTCGCCGCGGGCGCGATGACGGTGATCTTGCGCGAAGCGATCAAGCCCAACCTGATGCAGACGCTCGAGAACACACCGGTGCTGGTGCATGCCGGCCCGTTCGGCAACATCGCGACAGGGAACTCGTCCGTGATCGCCGACCGGATCGGGATCCGCTGCGGCGACTTCCTCGTCACCGAAGCGGGTTTTGCGGCTGACATGGGCGCCGAGCGATTCTTCAACATCAAATGCCGGACGTCCGGGCTGTCCCCGGACGCGGCGGTGGTCGTCGCCACTGTGCGCGCCCTGAAGGTGCACTCCGGCCGGTTCCGGGTGGTGGCCGGCAGGCCCCTGCCGGCGGAGATGGTCAAGGAGAACCCAGACGACGTGTGGGCAGGTGCTCCCAACCTGCGCAAGCAGGTCGAGAACATCCGGCTGCACGGCGTGACGCCCGTCGTCGCGATCAATGCGTTTCCCACCGACCACCCCTCCGAGCAAGCGGCGGTTCGGGAGATCGCCGAAGAGCTCGGAGTGCGCTCGGCCGTTTGCCACAACTTCGCCGACGGCGGGCGGGGTGCGACTGAGCTCGCCGAGGCAGTCGTCGAGGCTGCCGAGGAACCGAGCTCATTCCACTTCCTGTATCCGATAGAAGCCAGCCTGCGCGAAAAGATCGAGACGGTGGCGACCAAGGTCTACGGCGCCGACGGGGTCGAGTACTACCCGCCCGCCGCCGAGCAGCTGGACTCGTTCGAGCGCAATGGCTTCGGCAAGCTCTGCGTGTGCATCGCCAAGACGCACCTATCGATCTCCTCCGACCCGAAGCTGAAGGGAGCGCCCACCGGCTGGAAGCTCCCGGTACGCGAGGTGAGGGCCTCGGTGGGCGCGGGTTTCGTCTATCCGATCTGCGGCGAGATGCGCACGATGCCGGGACTGCCTTCGCACCCCAACGCGGTGCGGATCGACATCGACGATCGCGGAGAGATCGTCGGACTTTCTTAGACGACTAGGGCGACATCATCGGGCTCTCAGAGTTGAGCTTCACCGTGGTCGCGCCGCTTGCGGCGGCAGGCGTGTTTGGGCTCGTTTCCGGGTTCAACGACGGCGGCAACCTGATGGCGTCCTTCACGTCGGGACGGCTGATCACTCCGCGTGTGGCGGCGATGCTGCTGCTGATCAGCGTGACGGGTCCGGTTTTGCTGGGAACCGCCGTGGCCCAGACGGTGGGGACGAACGTGATCGATCTTCGAAATCAGGGCGAGCTCAACTTCATCCTCATCACGCTGTCCTCTCTGAGCGTGGTTCTGCTGTCATGGCGATTCGGCGTACCGACGAGCATGACCCTGGCTCTGGTCGGCGCGATGTTGGGTTGGATGGCGCCAAGCGGTGAGCTCGGCCTCATCCATTGGGGCGGCGTGGCTCGCATCCTGCTCGGGATACCGATCTCCGTTTTGGGCGGCGGCGTGCTCGCGCTCGTGCTTTACGCCGGAGTCAGGCGCTTTCTCGGTGGTCGGTCGCACGCATCGATGCTTGGCCTCGCTCGATTCCAGTTCGTCTCAGCCGGCATCCAGGCTTTCGCGTACGGCGCGAACGACATGGAGAAGACCGTGGGCCTGATCGCGGTCGGCATGTCGTTTCCAAATCACGGCCAACCTGTTTTGTTTTCAGGTCCCGCGCCTATCATGGGCGCATTCATTCTGTTTTTCGCAGGTGCGGTTCTTGGAGGATGGCGAGTCGCTCGGCGCATCGGATTCGGAGTCCTCAAGGTTCGTCCGATGCAGGCGCTCGCGCAGCAGCTGGCATCCGGCGGCGTCGTGTCAGCGCTGGCCATCGCCGGGGCCCCGGTGAGCATGACGCAGACGATTGACGGCGGATTGGTTGGAGTCGGCGCAGGCCTGCGCGCCTCGGCGATCCGCTGGGGAATAGTCAGGGAGATGGTGGGCAGCTGGCTGCTGACGCTGCCGCTCGCGGTAGTGGTCGCAGCGGCTCTGCACGTGGTGATACGCCTCACCACGATCTCTCCATGAGCAGCTTCGGCCGTTCGATACGAGCCCTCGCCCGATCAAACGATCGTCGTTTCATCGAGCTGCTCTCCGACCAGGCAGACCTGACCGTGCGCGCCCTCCAGGTCGTAGAGAAGTTCGGCCGTGCCCCCGGCGGCAATGACGAGCTCGTAGACCAGGTGAAAGCGATCGAGCGCGAGGGCGACGCGAAGAGGCGGATTCTGATCGACGAGCTGGCCCACACATATGCGACGCCATTTGACCGCGAAGATCTCTTCGCGCTTTCGCGCGCGATCGACGACATCCTCGACGCAGCCAACGAAACCGCTGTCGAGCTCGCGATCTACAAGATCGGCCCACCGGCAGGCTTCAACGAGATGGCCAAGGTGCTGGTCGAGGGCGGGACGCACATCCGATCGGCAGTGGGGGAGCTGCTGGGCCATCCCGGAGTAGCGGCGGAGCACGCCGTCCGAGCCAAGCGCTCAGAGAACCGGATCGACGGCCTGTACCACCAGGCCGTCGGCAGCCTTTTCGACAGCGAAGCGCCGATGAGCCAGATTCTCAAGTCGCGCGAGATCTACCGGCACCTGAAGAACTCAGCCGATCGCATCGACAGAGCCGCGGACGAGATCTCTGTAGTCGTGATCAAGCGGAGCTAGCGGCCGCCTTCAGCAGCTCGGCGAAACGGTTCGACTCCAGGACCGCGAGAGCATGATCCCAGCGGGCGCTGTAGTAGCCCTTGAAGTCGTAGTCGATGGTCGAAATCTTCGCCTGGATCGCTCCCCACAGAGTCCAGCCCACGTCCGACATGAGCGCGAAGAGGTTCATGCGCGCCAGCTGCTGCGGGTCCGACCGCCCGAAGTACGACTCGCAGAGCGCCGCCCTCAGCTCGTCATCGAACTCGGCCTCCTGCGCAGTGTTGCCTAGGTCGAAGCACGGGTCGTTGTTGCCGCTCAGCTCGTAGTCGACGATGCGAAGAACGGACCCGTCGTCGATGAAGTTCTCGCAGAGCAGGTCGTTGTGGCAAGGAACCGATGGGAGCGGTCTCACGGACACCGCACGCTCGATCTCCGCGACGGCCGGCAAGCGGTCTCGGTAATCGCGCGGAATCGCGACGTCGTTCGCATCGACGATCTCGAGGTAGGTCTCGATGAGCCTGAACATGTTGAAGTCCAGCAGAAAGCGCGGTGCCGCATGCAGGCGGCGGAACGACATCGCCATCCGATGCGCCATCGCCCGCGATTGGAGCGCCTTGGCCGACATGGTCGGCCCCTGGATGTACTCGAGCACCATCACATCCAGATCGGGGATGACCTCCAAGACTCCGGGGCCTACGCCGGTCGTCGCCGCCGCCCGCGTGTTGTGCACCTCGTTGAGGCGATCGATCGACAGCAGCTCGGTCGACCGCCCGGGGATGCGGACGACGTAGCGCGAGCCACCGGTCTCGACGAGATAGTTCTCGTTGGTGAGGCCTCCCGACAGCGGCGACACCTTCACCTCCTCGCCCTTCCAGAGCGAGACCCGGGCGACAGCTTCGTCAGCTCTTGACATGCTCGCGCTCCACAACCGCGTCGGTGGTGATCGCGGCCGGCACCATCTGTCCGAACACCTCGACCTCGACATTGGCAGGGGGTTTGAGGTCGATGGGCAGGTAGGAGTACGCCAGGTTGCGCCGCGACGTGAAGCCGTAGCCGCAGCTCCGCATCCTGCTGATCACCTTGCCTTCACGCAGCACAGCCTCGCCACCATAGATGGGAACGTAGTCGTCGCCGCCCACCTCCAGCGTGCGCAAGCGCCGCGACACATCGCGCGAGACGTGCGTCCACTTGTCGCGGTGCACGCAGAAGCCGAGGCCGGCTTCGAACGGCGTGTCGAGGAGCGTCAGGTCGGTGCCGTAATAGCGGTAGCCCTTCTCCATCCGCAGCCCTTCGAGGACGCGATAGCCGCCCGGCCTGATGCCCGACGCACGTCCCGCCGTCATCAATCGGTCCCAGACCTGCCCTGCCCAGGATGGCTCGAGGTACAGTTCCCAGCCCAGCTCGCCGACGTAGGTGACCCGCTGGGCCAGCGCGGTTGCGCCGCCGATTCGGATGGCGCGCGCGTGCATGAATGGGAATCCTTCATCTGACACGTCGTCGCCGGTTACGCGCTCCAGGACGTCGCGGGCGCGTGGTCCCCACATGCCGATCACTGAGAAATCCTCAGTCGATTCCCGGAGGTCGACGCGAGGATCCCCATCCTTTATCTGTAGCCGCAGCCAGCCCAGGTCCGAGTTCACGTACCCGGCGCCGGTCACGATCCGGAAGTGCTCTTCGCCGAGCCGGGTGATGGTGACGTCCGCGGCGATGCCGCCGTTCTTCTCCAGCAATTGCGTGTAGACGACGCTGCCGGTGGGCCGGTCGATGAGATTGCCCGCCACCCGCTCCAGGAGCGGCAGTGCGCCCGGACCGCTCACCTCGATCTTTCCAAAGGAGCTCATGTCGATGATGCCCACGCGTTCGCGGAAGGCGGCGTGCTCTTCCGCAAGCAGGTCGAAGTAAGGAGGTCGCGTCCAGCCGAATACGCGCTGGTCCGCGCCCGCGCGGCGCCACGGCCGCCCGGGTTCGTAGTAGTCGACGCGCTCCCAACCGTGCTTGGCGCCGAACACGGCGCCGAGGTCCTGCATGCGCTCGTGCAGGGCGCTGGTGCGGCGCGGCCGGCCCCATTCGTCCGCGTCGAACGGATAGCGCAGGTAGTAGTAGTAGCGGTACGCCTCGCGCGCTAGATCCGCGGCGTAGCGATGGTCGCGGTGGACGGGACCGAAACGCCAGCATCGATACGGATGGAGGTCGAGCTCCGTCTCGCCGCCGGTGATCCATTCCGCGAGGGCGCGCCCGATCCCACCCGCGCCGCCGAATCCATTGAGCGAAAGCCCGGCAGCGAGGTACAGCCCGCGGACGCCGGGCACCGGACCCAGCAGCGGATTGGCGTCGGGCGTCATGGCGTCCGGGTGGCAGACGAGCTTCACGATCCCGGCTTCGCCGAGGAAGGGGAACCGGCGGGCGGCGCCGCGGAGCAGCGGCTCGAATCGGACCTGGTCGGGCGGGACCGAGGTCCCGGAATGGTCCCAGGGCACGCCGTCGATCCAGCGGGCGACAGGGTCGGGCTCGTACCCACCGAGGATCACGCCCTCCGCCTCCGACTTTCCGTACACGAGGTTGTCAGGATCGCGAAAGCACGGCATGCCGGCCGGAAGCTCGTGGCCGGGAACCGCACGCAGGGCGGCGTGCTGATGGTCGACGGGCGTCGAGACCACCTGCACGCCGGCCATGGCCGCGATCTGCGGCGCCCAGATCCCCGCCGCTACAACCACGACCTCAGTCTTGATCCGGCCCGTCTCAGTGACGACGGCCTGAATGGCCCCGCGGTCCGAAAGCTCGATGCCTGTTACCCGGAGCCCGGTCGTGATTTGAGCGCCCAGCGCCCGCGCCGCGCGCGCAAGCGCGTGCGTGGCCGTGTGCGGATCCAGATGCCCGTCGCCCGGCACCCACACCGCACCGTACAACGAGCGGGTGCTGATCGCCGGCATCAGGCTCGCGGACTCGGCGGCCGAGATGAGCTCAACGTCGAGCCCGATCCCGCGCGCGCGGCTGACGGTGCGCTGCAGCTCCATGAGCTGCTGTTTACTCGACGCAAATCGCAGGCTGCCGACGGTCTCGAACACGCCCAGCTCGCGGTAGAGCTCGATGCTGTACCGGCGGAACCGCATCATCGTCGGCGACGGGTTGAACTGGGTGACCAACCCGGCCGCGTGGCAGGTGGAGCCACTCGTCAGCTCGCCCTTCTCGATGAGATGGACGTCGTGCACCCCGGCCTTGGCGAGGTGATAGGCGACGCTGGCGCCGGTGATTCCGCCGCCGATGACGACCGCGCCGGCCAGGTCGCGCCTATCCATCTGTGGTCGATGCCGCGGAGTCACGCGCGCGCCGCCGCTCGACCGCCTCCGAAAGCAGGGTCGCCAGGTCGATGACCTGCAGCTTGGCGCCGGTGGTACGCACGCCGTCATCGAGCATCACCGTGCAGAAGGGGCACGCCACAGCCAGCGTCTCCGCGCCGGTGCCGGCGGCTTCGCGCACACGCTCCTCGTTGATGGGCCGCCCCCGACGCTCCTCCATCCACATGCGCGCGCCGCCGGCGCCGCAGCAGAACGTGCGCTCGCGGTTGCGCGGCATCTCCACCGCCCGGCCGGCGGCCGCGGCCAGCTCGCGCGGCGCGTCGCGCACATCGTTGTGGCGCGCGAGGTAGCAGGAGTCGTGGTACGTGATCGTCCGGTCACCCGCCAGTGTCTTCAGCTTGCCTTCGCGCACGAGCTCGGCCAGGAACTCGGTGTGGTGCACGACCTCGTATCGCCCTCCGAAGTCCGCGTACTCGTTGCCGATGGTGTTGAAGCAGTGCGGGCACGTGGTGACGATCTTCTTGACCTTCGCCTCGTTCAACGTGCTGACGTTCTGCTTTGCCTGCTTCTGGAATGTGTACTCATCTCCCATGCGTCGCGCCGGGTCGCCGGTGCACGACTCAAGCGGTCCGAGTATCGCGAAGTCGACGGCGGCCTCCTTGAGCAGCTTCGCGGTCGAGATCGCGGCCTGCTTGGCGCGCTCGTCGAACGAAGGCGCGCATCCGACCCAGAAGAGGACGTCGGGCGCAGGTTCGCCGGCATCGAGGACGCGGACGCCGAGGCCGTCCGCCCAGTGGGCGCGGTCAGACTGGGGTTTGCCCCACGGGTTGCCCGCCCGATCGACGTCCCGCAGCATCGTCGCCGCCTCGTCGGGAAAACGCGACTCGACCATGACCAGGTTCCGTCGCAGGTCGACGATATGGTCGATGTGCTCGATGCCCACCGGGCACTCGCGCACGCACGCGCCGCAGGTCACGCAGTCCCATACGACGTTGTCGGTGACCGCGTTCGGCACGAGCGGTGCCGTCGCTCCGCTCAGGAGCTGATCGCGCAGGCCCATGATCAGCAGCTTCGGCGACAGTTCCTTGCCGGTGTTGAACGCCGGGCACACGTCCTGGCAGCGGCCGCACTCGGTGCAGGAGACGGTGTCGAGCACCTGCTTCCACGTGAGGTCGGCTGCCGTTGCGGCGCCGAATCGAACGTCTGCGTCCATGGACGCTTCGAAGTTGATGGGCTCCAATCGCCCGCGGGCCCGGGTGCGCCCGAAGAACACATTCACCGCGGCCAGGAAGATGTGAAGGTGCTTGGAGTAGGGAAGGAAGACGAGGAATCCAAGGATGAGCAGCACGTGCGCCCACACCGCGCCACGCTCCAGGTACGGCGTCCACGAGTGATGAAGCCCTTGAGCAATCAAGCTCGAGATCGGAGCCCAGGCGGCCGGGTACTCGTTGAGACCGAGGGCGATCTGGCTCGCGTGCCACAGCAAGAGTGAGATGACGATGCCGGCGATCAGCGCCAGGATGAGGTCTGCCTCGCGCATGTGGCTGCCCGCGAAGCGTCGAGGCCGCTGCACCTTGCGGATCACGAAAGCGGTGATGACGCCCGCGAGCACCACCGCAGCGAAGACATCAACCAAGAGCGCGTACCAGCCCTGACGGCCGAGCCATGGCAGCGTCGCGTGCTGGTCGACGATTCCGATCATCGCGATGAATATGGTCGGCAGCAGCGCGATGAATCCCCAGAAGATCGCGGCGTGCATGAGGCCTGGCACCATGCGCTGCAGCAGCTTGCTCTGCCCGATGACGACGACTGCTTCGGCACGCGCTCGACCTGCGATGTCGTCGAATCGCGCGACCGGCTTGCCCTTCCGGATGAGCCGGTAGATCAACTGCGCACGACGACCGAACAACGCGACCGCGGCGATCATGACGATGGTCAGAACGCCGGCGGCGATCGGGTTCACCTGTTTTTCCGGATCTCGGCGGAGATTGCCGGGACGACCTCTTTCAGGTCGCCCACGACCGCGTAATCCGCGAGTGACATGATTGGCGCCTCCGCATCGGCGTTGATCGCGAGGATGCGCTTGGCGCCCTTGCAGCCGGCCATGTGCTGCGTCGCCCCACTGATGCCGCACGCGATGTAGATGTCGGGCGAGATCTTCGTCCCCGTCTGGCCGACCTGGTCCGTGTGTGGCCGCCAGCCGGCACTCGTGACCACGCGCGAACAGCCAACGCGGCCCCCGAGCAGACCGGCGAGCTCCTCGATGATCGCGAAGCCCTCCTTGGAGCCAACGCCACGGCCGCCGCTGACAACGACCTTCGCCTCGGCCAGCGACACGCCGCCGCCGGGCGGGTCGATGTGCTCCTTGACCTGCACGACCATGTCGCGCGGGTCGAGCTCGGCGATATATCGCTTGACGTCGACCGCGATTGGACCCGGCCAGTTTCCCGCTTTCACCGCATAGGGTGCGACGGTGACCAGGGGCCGGCCCGATATCAGGATGGCGTTCTCCAGGAGGCTGCCACCCCAACGCTGGCGCGTCACCTCGATCGCATCAGCAGGATCGGCCGCCACGATGTTGGCCGCGAACGGCAAGCCGGTGCGGGCGGCCAGTCGGGCCATTACGTCGTTGCCGCGGTCTGTGCCCGCCGCCAGCACCGCCACCGCCTTCAGGTCGTCCGCGGCGCGCTGCAGGATCGCCGCAATGGCGTCGGGCGCATAAGGCTTGATCGCGTCCACGCCCACCGAGTGGACCGTGCCGTCTCCCCAGCCGCGGGCGAAGAATGCCGCCTGCTCCGAGGGCTCGCCTTCCTCCATGAGGACCAGAGCGGTTGCGGTCATGCGACTCCGATCTCGCGGAGCATCCCCACCACTGCGGGCGCAGCGGAGGGCCCGGTGCCGAGCAGTTTGGTTTGGCGGCCGGAGCCACCGGGAACGGTCAGTCGGATTAGCTGCAGCTGCGATTCCGGCCGTGCCGGATTCGAGGTGGCAACCGGCTTGCGGGCCGCGCGCATGCGACCAGGCACGGAGGGGTATCGCGGCAGGTTGAGGCCTTCCTTCACGGTGACGATGGCGGGAAGTGGCAGCGCGTACACGTCACGTCCGCCGCCCACGTCCTGCTCGCAACGAACGGTCAAGCCTTCGACCTTCACGCCTTTGAGTCCTGTCGCGCACGGCCGGCCGAGCGCGTATGCGACTCGCAGCCCAACCTGGTACCCACCCGCGTCGGCGGACTCGTTGCCGAAGACGATCAGGTCGAACGGGCCGGACGCGCTCTCGTCGGCGCGGACCGCTTCGGCGATCGCGCTGGACGTCGCCTGCGCATCCCACTCCTGACCGTCGGTCTGCAGGTGGATCGCGCGGTCGATGCCCAGCGCCATGGCATCGCGCAGCTGCTCGGCGGCTTCAGGCGGCCCGAGCGTGAGCACGACCGACTCACCGCCATTGGCCTCGATCAGTCTCACGGCCTCTTCGACTCCGCATTCTTCGTGAGGGCTGATGGTGAATCCGAGATGGCGCGTCTCGAGCGCCATCGAGTCTGCGGTCAGCACCATCTTGCCGCCGGTGAACGGCACGCGCTTGACGCAGACCAGGACCCTCACGAGCGGACTCGAAGGTTCTCCGGGTCGAAGAGCGGAGTGGACCCGACCACGGCCACGCTCACCGGGTAGCGCTCGCCCATGTACTGCACGGCGAGCCGCTCGCCGAGCACCGCTTGCTCTGGTGGAAGATACGACATGAGGATGTGCTTGCCGACCGACGGGCCGGCGCCGGCGCTCGTGACGTAGGAGCGGCGGCCGTGGCGATCGGTGATCGCTTCGCCTCCCCGCGTAATAACGGGCTCGCGCCCGAGCATGTACCGCTTCTCGCCAGATTTCGAGGTGTGGTCGTCGACTGTCAGCGTGCACAGAATGGCCGCGGGTTCTTCCTCGCGCTGGCGCTGGTGCGCCTCCTTGCCCACGAAGTCCTCGGCCTTCACGCGTGGGGCCTGCATGCCCGCCTCGACCACGTTGTACTCGGTCTCGAGCTCATTGCCATGAGCGCGATAGCACTTCTCCAGCCGCCCCGTGGTGCCGTACACACCGATGCCGCATGCAGCGAGGCCGAAGGATCGGCCCGCTTCCCAGAGCATGTCCCACAAGCGCAGGCCCTGCTCGATCGGCACATACAGCTCCCAACCCAGGTCGCCGACGTAGGAGATGCGCGAGGCCAGGACGCGCACCGTTCCGACGTCGATCGTCCGGCAGGTGCCGAACTTGAAGCCTTCGTTGGAAACGTCGTCGCTGGTCGCCGAAGCAAGGATGTCGCGCGCCCGAGGGCCCCACAGCCCCACGGTGGTCATTGCCGAGGTCAGGTCGAAGAGCTGCGCCGATCCATCCGCCGGCAGGTGGTCGCCGAACCACTTCTTGTCGGACATCCCGGCCGCGCCGCCGGTGACGACCCGGAAGTGTTCGTCGCCGAGCCTCATCACCGTCAGGTCGGACTTGAAGCCGCCGTTGTGGCTGAGCACGGGAGTGTATACGTTGCGTCCGGCGGGGACGTTCATCTGCCTGAGCGTGACCTTCTGCACCGCGGCAAGCGCGCCCGGGCCCTCGATGTCGAAGATCGTGAAAGCCGAAAGGTCGAAGAGACCGGCGCGCTCACGCATCGCGAGGTGCTCGGCATTGATGAGCGGCGACCACCATCGCGCCTCCCATTCCGACGTGCGCCGCGTGACCCGATCCCCGAACTCCTCGAGGAGCCGAGTGTTCGATTCGTACCACATCGGGCGCTCCCAGCCGGCCGCCTCGAAGAACACGGCTCCGAGCTCGCGCTCCCGCCCGTGGAATGGGGCCAGCCGTACGTCCCGGTTGGAAGCCCATTGCTCGCTGGGGTGGACGATGCCGTAGGTCTTGTTGAATCCCTCGGCGGCGCGCGCGCGCACGTGCGCGCGGGTCTTCTGATGTTCGTGGAAGCGGGCGATGTCCGAGGAGTGGAGGTCGATCTCGGACTCGCCGTGCACCATCCATTCGGCGAGCGCCTTGCCCGTGCCGGGGCCTTCCTTGACCCAGACCGCGGCCGCCGACCAGAGGCCCTTGACATCGGGCGACTCGCCCAGGACGGGCATCCCATCGGGCGTCAACGAGAGGATGCCGTTGATGGCGTACTTCACGCCCACCTTCTCGTCACCGACGATCTCCGGCATCAGCTCCAGCGCGTGCTGCATCTGGAGCTCGAAGTCCGGCTGCGTGAATGGAAACTCGGTCGGCGACAGGGCAGCGCGCTCGATCGGAGGGATGTCCTCCGGGTCGTAGAGGATCGGCCGGTGAGCATACGAACCGATCTCGAGATCGCCGCCCGCCTGGCGCTCGTACATGTTGGTGTCCATGTCGCGGACGATGGGCACCTCGATGTCGCCCTTGGCGCCGGCAAAACGCGGGACTGGGCCGACGTCGATCATCTGGTGCACGGCCGGCGTGAGCGGGATGCGGGCGCCGGCCATCCTCGCCACGCGCGGGCTCCAGACCCCACACGTGATCACGACTGTTTCCGCCTCGATCTCCCCGGCGGTGGTGCGCACGCAGCGCACTTGTCCCCGCTCGACGTCGATCCCAACCACCTCGGTCTTCGCCACCACCTGCAGGGCGCCGGAAGCCTGAGCGCGTTCGCGCATGATCGTGCCCGCGCGCAGCGAGTCGACAACGCCGACGCCCGGTGTATAGAAGCCGCCGAGGATGATCGACTCGTCGATGAACGGGACAAGGTCCTTGACCTGGTCAGGGGTGATAAGCGACACCGGCTCGATGCTCCACGACGCCGCCGAGGACATGCGTCGAGTGAGCTCCTGCATGCGTTCCTTCGTGCGCGCTACCTCGATGCCGCCCGACTGCGTGAAGACGCCCATCTCCTTGTACTGGTTGACGCTCTCGACCGTGAGGGCGGTCATCTCCTTGGAGTGATCGACCAGGTAGATGAAGTTCGAAGCGTGGCCGGTAGATCCACCCGGGTTGGGCAGTGGCCCCTTGTCGATGAGGACGACGTCCCTCCAGCCCAGCCGGCAGAGGTGGTACGCGACGCTGTTGCCGACGATGCCGCAGCCGATGACGACGGCGCGGGCATGGGCGGGCAGGTTGATCAAATCGCCTCTCCCTTCGTTAGTCCGGCTGGTAGGGTGAGCGGACCTCCTCGGGCAGCTCGTACCAGCGCATCCGGTCGCCCACCTGGGCGCGCAGCCTCCACTTCAACGGCTTGGGCTGTGACTCGATCGCCAACCACAGCTCGTCCAACCGGGTGCGAACGAGATCTCGGTCGACGTCGAGCTCGTCCAGCGTTTCCCGCAGCTTGCCGATGTTCACCTGCAGCGTCCGGTACATGCCCCAGTCGTCGGCCGCCACCCTGGCGACGTAAGCGCAGTCGATGCAATCGTCGTCCTGGCCCTTGACCACCTGGTGGTCGAGCAGCAATGCGGTGAGGTCGACCAGGTCCTTTCGATTGACCTCGTAGATCTGGAGCTTGCTCAGAAGCAGGTCCGCGGGGCTCGCGCACGGACCGTCGCCGTCGAGGCGGCCGCGCAGATCGATGACGTGGGACATCTGGATGATGTCGATGAAGATGTCGATCTGGCGGCTGTGATCCGTGTCGTAGAAATACAGGCGCCGGTCCCCCTGCATGAGGTTGAAGCGCTCGTTCGCCTCATAGCCGAGCGACGGAAACAGCACCTGAACGGCCTGGCGGTCTTTCTTGCGAATTGCGTAGTCGAGGTCGCCGTACTTTCGTTTCAACGGTGCCTTGCGTGCGCTCGGCGAGCTGAGGTGAATCCCCGCCCCGCCCAGAAGCTTCGCCTTCACGCCGGCCGCCTTCGCGGCGACGGCGATTCGCCCGGCTTCCTCGATGGGGTCCTCGAGCGGCCCGTTCGTCACGCGTCCTCGACCTCGATGACGATCGTCTTCAGGTCGGTCATCTGCTCGAGAGCGAAACGTCCGCCCACCCTGCCGATGCCGCTTCGCTTGCCCGCGCGTCCGCCGAATGGAAGGTGAGCCTCCCAGTAGTTGGACGACTCGTTGATGTTCACCCAGCCCATGTCGAGGCCGTCGGCAAAACGAAGCGCGCGCGAGAGGTCCTTCGTGTATACGGCGCCGAGCAGCCCGTACGGCGAGTCGTTGGCGAGGGCGAGCGCTTGCGCCTCGTCGCGGAATTTGATCAGGGGCGCGACCGGTCCGAACGTCTCCTCGAGGCTCACGCGCATCTTGGGCTCGACGCCGTCGAGGATTGTCGCGGGGTAGTAGAGATCTGTGGGAAAGCCTTCGGCCCGCTTGCCTCCCATGACAACGCGCGCGCCCTTCGCCACCGCGTCGGCCACGTGCTCGTCCATTTTCGTCGCCACGCCTTCGTTGTTGAGGGGTCCGAGCGTCGTGTCGGGGGCAAACGGGTCGCCCAGGCGCAGCGTCCGCGCAGCGGCTTCGAGACGCTCGAGGAACTCGTCGTGCGCGCTTTCCTGGACCAGGATCCGCTCCCCGGCAGTGCAGCTCTGGCCGGCGCACAGGTAGCACCCGACGATGGTGCCGTCCACCGCTTTTCCCAGGTCGGCGTCGCCGAAAACGACGATCGGCCCGTTGCCGCCCAGCTCGAGCATCACGTGCTTGCCCGCTGCCCGGCGGGCAACCGACGCGCCCGTCTCGGTCGAGCCGACGAAGCCGACGCCGTCCACGAGCTCGTGGCCCGCGACCTCATCGCCGACCACGGCGCCAGGACCGGTGACGAGGTTGATGGCACCGTCGGGCAGGTCGGCCTCGGCCATGCACTCCATCAATGCGACCGAGATCACGCTCGTCGACGACGCGGGCGTCCAGACCACCGTGTTGCCGGCCGCGAGGGCCGGGGCGATGAGCTCTGCGGCCATGGTCAGCGGCCAGTTCCAAGGCGTGATGATCCCGTAGACGCCGCGTGGGTAGTGACGCGCGAGGACGAGCTTGCTTGGGCTCGCCGATGGAAGGACGCGACCTTCTAGCCGCTTCAGGTCCTCCGCGGCGATGCGGAAGTACTCGGCGGCTTCGTCGACCTCACCCAGGGCCTCCGCCACCAGCGGCTTGCCCTGGTCGAGCGTCAGGATGCGACCGAGCTCGTCGCGACGGCGCTCGATCGCCTCGGCGATGCGGTGCAGCCGCTTCGAACGCTCGAATCCCTTCAGCGCCGCCATCGGCTTGCGCGCGCGGTGGGCCGCCTCGATCGCCTTCCTGGCATCGGCGCGCGTGCCCTTGGGCACCTGCGCGATCACCTCTCCGGTCGCTGGGCTGGTGGCGTCGAAGTGTTGGCCGCTCTCGGAATCGATCCACCTCCCGTCGACGAACATCTTTCGAACCGATCTGGCTACGTCGATCGTCATTTCCCAACTCCACTGCCGAGATCGAACGCCCGCGCATAGATGCGCCCGTATGCGGCGGCATCGACGTCTCGCGGGTTGCCGATGCTCTGCGGGTCCGCGGCCGCCTTGTCCGCGAGCATCGGAATCTCATTCCGGGTAAAGCCGAGCTCCTCGAGGCTCGGGATCTCCACGTCGACCGTCAGCTGGTGCACATACTCGACCGCCATCTCGGCCGCCCGCCACACCGTCACATTGCGAATGTCAAGACCGAACGCCGCGGCCATACGCGCAAAGCGCTCGGGTTCGCCGGCGTGGTTGTACTCCATGACCGGGCCCAGAAGACGCGCGGTCAGCGCGCCGTGCGGTGCGTCATGCACCCCGCCGGCGGTCTGGCTCATCGCGTGCGCCGCGCCGGCCGAGTCGGCCCCATAAGCGAGGCCCGCGAGCATCGCCGCGCCGCTCATGTGATACCGCGCTTCGACGTTTGCTCCCTGTGAGAAGGCGACGCGGAGGTAGCGAGCGATGTACTCCATCGCGAGCAGCGCGACCGCGTCAGTGAACGGCTGGTGGTAGGTCATCGTGTAGCACTCGACGGCGTGGGCCAGCGCGTCCATGCCCGTGCCCGCGGTGACCGCGGCCGGGAGCTTCACCGTGAGCTCGGGGTCGATCACCGCGACCCACGATGCGATGTTGGGCGTGCCGCCGACGTTGAACTTGATCTTTCGCTTCGGGTCGGTGATCACCGCCCAGAGCGTGACCTCGCTGCCAGTGCCGGCCGTGGTCGGGACGGCGATCATCGGCGGGATTCGGTTCGCGATCGGGCTCCCTCCCCATTCGTAGTCGAGGATGCTGCCGTCGTGCGCGGCAACGACCCCGATCCCCTTGGCGGTGTCCATCGAGCTCCCGCCGCCGATCGCGACCAGGCCGTCACAGCCCTGCGTGCGATACTCCGCGGCCCCGGCATCGACAAGCTCGACGCCGGGATTGGCGCGCACGCGGTCGAACACGACCGGCTCGCAGTCAGAGCCGCGCAGCACCTCGAGCGCCGTGTCGAGCAAACCCGCGGCTTTGACTCCGGGGTCGGTGACCAGCAGAGGCCGGCGGATGCCAAGCAGGCCGGCTTCGGTGCCGAGCTCCCGGATCGCGCCCAGGCGCTGCACGAGTCGGGTGGGGCTCTGGTAGGTACGAAGGGTGTATTCGAGCATCAGTGAGAAAGTGGGCCGCCGAGCTCGCGCCCGGCGGCCGATCCACTTCTATTCAACCGGAATTTCGTGATGGATACGTGAGAGGTCGATTCCCTGCCGGCTCCTGTAGATGCGCGCGGCGACGTATATGACGATAGCCACTATGTAGGTCGCCAGGAAGTAATAGACGGAGTTCAAGGTCGATTGGAACGCGGTGCCGTACAGGTTGCTGCTGTTGAACGACCACTCGTAGAGCATGAACAGCAGGAACAGCGCGGTGATCACCGCCACGACAGTGATCGTCGGCACTCCGCCGACTTTGTAGCGCGCGACAGACGACGCATCGTAAAGGTCCTTGCGGCGCCAGGGCAGGATGATCGCCGCGACGACGGTGCCCAGGAACGTCACCGCCAGAACCGCTGTCGCGTCCAGGAAGACGCTCTGGAACTTCGGCACGTACGAGTAGATCGCGCTGATCACGACCGACGGCACGATCATCAAGATCAACGAGCCGTACGGGACGCGCCGCTTGGCCGAGATGTTGGCCGCCCACGACGGCAGCACCCGGTCGAAAGCGGCAGCAAAGATTACGCGGGTGGAGGAGAGGAACAACGTCCCAGCCCAGCCGAAGAACCACAGGCCCATGACCAGGATGAGCAGCGCCTGGAACAGGTGGTTGTCGATGAGCCAACCCGCAAACATCACCGGGTACGGCCACGTGCCGACCGGCGCGGTGCCCGCATAAAAGGCGGCGTTGGCGGCGTTGTAGAACTGCCAGCCCATGGTCTTGACCACGAGGACCATGACCAGGCCGACCAGGAGGATGGTCACCCACAGACCCCAGAACATGCTCCAGAAAGGCTTGCGGATGTCCTTGGCTCCACGTACCTCTCCGTAGAGGGTCGCGCCCCAGTTGGGCCACAGCAGGTAGAAGGCCAGCCACGGCAGCAGCAGGAAGACCGGACCGAACGAGAAGAAACCGAAGTCGTGAGGCGCATAGCCGGCCTTGGTCCCGGCATCGATGGTCGCCTGGTAGGCGCCGTCCTTGGCCCCGAACAGCGCGGTCGCCTCGCGATTGAAGGCCGCCTGGAAATCGCTCTGGCTGGCGAACAGCAGCAAGCCGCAAACGACGACCAGGCCGACGAGGCCGATCCAGAAGCAGACCTTCTGGATCCTGGCATAGGTCTCCATGCCCAGGGTCACAACGACGCTGACGAAGGCGAGGACGATCAGGCAGCTGACAAACAGGCCCGTCTGACCGGTGAAGAACGTGGCGACGCTCGACCATCCGAGCGTATATGCCAGTGGAAGAAAGAACTGGACGTTCAGGATGTTGGCATAGATCGGCGCCCAGAGAAACAGGGTGAACCACCACCCTGTGATGGCGAGTACGAAGCCAAGCCCGCCTCCAAGCACGCGGCTCTGCCAGGCGTAATCGCCGCCCGTGCGCGGCATCACGCTCACCAGCATTGCGTAGGTGATGACGAGGAATGTGGTCAGCACCCCGAAGATCAAGATCGCCGCCAGCAGCTGTCCATCGGGGACCGTGTAGACGAAGGACATGCCGTACAGGCCGAGCGTGATCAGGTTCACCGACCAGAACGAATAAACGAAGGCATCGAACGTCGACCAGGCCTTGACCAGCCCCGTCGCGTTGCGCAGGAACAGCGTCGGCCGCGCCCCGGCCGAGCCCATCGTCGATTCAGCCATGTGTTTCTCTCCTTCTCCCTTTCCCGTTATCCGTTGACCAGCTGGTAGCTCTTGATCCCTTTCTTCGCGTCGAGACTGATGATCGCCGACATGAGGATTCCCTCCTCGTACGAGCTGCCGGGGTTGATCGAGAGCGTCTTCCCGAGCTTGACCGCGCCCTTGCTCTCGTGAATGTGCCCGTGCAGGGACAGGAGCGGCTGGTGCTTGTCGATCGCCTGGCGCACGGCGGTAGAGCCGACGGGGCGCAGCGCGCGGCCGCCGTGCATGAGCTTGAGGTCCGCGTCGATCGCCGGCGCCTCGTCGAGGCCCGATCGAAATGGCGGGCAGTGGAGGTTGAAGATCGCGCGGGACGGGTCGGGGATCTTCTTCGCCATCGCCTCGATCCGCTCGCCGAGCTTCTCCTCGGTCTCCTCACGGTGCGTGTTCCACGGCGTGTGGTTGGACCAGCCCGTGGAGATCATCGTGAAGCCGTCGATCTCCACCATCCGTCCTTCCCCTAGCTCGACCACATCGGATTCCCGGACGACGTCGTCAACCTCCATCTCGTCGTCGTTCCCCGGGCACACGAATATGCGCACGCCGGACCCGCGCAGCTTGTCCGCAGCCATGGTCATCCAGCGCCGAACGCCGTCCAGCATGATTTGCTGGAAAGTCTCCTTTCGAACGTCGGCGTTCTCGTCCAGCTCCTGCAGGCGCTGGGGAGTGACGTGCAGGGGGTAGTAACCCCGGCGGCGGATCTGGTTCTCGATATCGCCGACTCGGTCAGCGCCGACCACCTGGCGGTCGGCCGCGATGGTCACCGTGTAGTGGCCGTTCTCCTCGACGATCGGGATCATCGCCTTGCCCGTCATGTCGCCGCCGCAGATCAGGACGTCCGCTTCATAGAACTTGGCGGCGTTCAGGAATTTGCGCCAGCACATCTCGGAGCCGTGCAGGTCGGTTGCGAAAAAAATCTTCGGCATGAGTGGCCTTACCTCTCCACCAGGACTTTGCGAATCTCACGCTCGAAGCCGACCACGTGACGCTTCATGCAGTCCTCGGCACGCTGCCCGTCGCCGGCCACCACGGCGCGCAGCAGCTCGATGTGCTCCTCCACCGCTTCGCGCAGCCGTACACCGTGATCGATGACCAGGTACCAGAGCCGGAGGCTGAGATTGAAGTACCTCTCGAGAGTGTTTTCCAGGAACGAGTTGCGTGCCGAGCGATAGATCTGGCGGTGGACCTCCTGGTCGAGCCGCATGAGCTCGCGCTGGTTGGTGAGCTCGACCGCGTCGAGACGCTCGAGCAGGTCGCTGATGGCGTCCCGGTCATTCGGGCCGCTGCGCTCCGCAGCGAGCCGCGCCGCGTGGCCCTCGAGGACCACCCTGACCTCGGTGATGCGGGCGAGGTCGGTGATGTTCACGTCGGTGACGAAGGTCCCGCGGTGAGGGACGCTGCGGACGAGGCTCTCCCAGGCGAGGCGCTGGAGCGCCTCTCGGATCGGAGTGCGCCCGATCTCGAGCTCGTCGCGCAGGCGGCCCTCTTCGACCACGGACCCAGGCGGCATGTCGAGGCAGACGATGCGGTCACGAATTCGGATGTAGGCCTCTTCGCTCTGGGAGCGGCCTGCTTCCGGAGCCGAGCTCTGGGCACGGCGTCCCGGCAGCGCGCGAGCTTGCGAAGCCACCCCTTGTCGCTCCTCCCCTGTCGGCCATCGACCGATATGCGACCGATATACCGGCGGCAAAGATAGCACCGGTCCGGGAACCCGTCAAATCGGGAGCTAATCCGGAAGGGGCGCGCCTCGAGTCTCGGGCAACAAGAGCAGGAGCAGCGCGCCCCCGAAGGCGATCACGCCCGTCACTCCGAGCGCCGTTCCAAGGCTCACCGACTGCGAGAGCAACCCGACCGCCTGGAGCCCGGCGACGCTGCCGACCGCCCCCGCCAGCGATCCCATCGCCTCGGCGGTCGCTCGCGCCCGGGTCGGAAAGAGCTCGGCCGACCAGGCGCCCAGCACAGGCGTGGAGGCGCTCGCGATAGAGCTCCACAGCACGTTGCCGACAACGAATCCGGGCGTCCCGGTGGAAAAGCTGAGGCTCGCGGCCACCGCGGTCGCGCCAGCCAAGGCGGTGCCCGGGACGCGGCGCCCGAATCGGTCGCTGAGGAAACCGCCGGCCAAGTAAGAGGCGGCGCCCGCGATGCCGGAAGCGATGATCAGCTCGCTGATTGCGACCGCGCTCAGATGCAGGACCTGGCTGGCGAACAGCGTGAACAGGAGGCCGGCGGGCTCGAGGAGCACGGCCAGCAGCGCGGTCGTCGCCGCGATCACGATCAGGCGCCGGCGCCACGCCGGGGCGATCAGCAGCCGCAAGGCGGAACCGGAAAGCCGCACCCCTTGCCACACGCGCCCCTCAGGCAGCCTCGTCCAGATCAAGGGCGCCGCCGCCAATCCGACGCCGCCGGCAAGAAAAAGCCATCGCCAGTGCGGTGCCAGGACCGGGTAGGCGAGCACGGTGACGCCGGTGCCGACGCCGCTGAGAACCGCGAGGACGCTCACCGCCTGGCCGCGGCGGCCGGGAGGCGCCTCCTCGACGATCAGGGCGGTGGCGACTCCGCCGACCAGGACCTCGAAGCACACGGCAACCAGGCGGAGCAGCGAGAGCGCCTCCAGCGACGGCGCGAACGCGCTGGCGAAATTGGCGATCGAGAACCCGGCCACCCCGACCGCGATCAGCCTGCGCCGGCCGAAGCGGTCGGCAAGCGTGGCGAGCGGCAGCGCGCCGATGCTGCCGAGGGCGAGGACTGAGCCGAGATTCGAGAGCGCCGGCACGCGGGCGTGAAAATCCCCAGCGATCGCGGGCAGCGCGAGGACGAGCACGGAACCATCGAACGCCGTGAGCACCACGGCGAGGCCCGCCCAAATCAAGGTTCTCCGCTGCAGCGAATCGAGCTCGATCATTTACAGGAGGCGGAGCTTCTTGAGCAGATACGGCCCCGGACCGAGGAACCCGCATGTGGCCGCGATATGGGCGATCGAGACCCCCAGCAGCGACGGCGGGCCGGGCAGGAGCCAGAAAGCAAGGCCGAGGGGCACGCCCACGAGCGCTGTAGCGAGGGTCTCCGCCCACGGCCAGCCGAGGCGGTGATAAAGGACGTAGGTCGCGGTGCCGGCAACGAAGCCCACCGGCGGCCCGAAAGCGATCCCGAGGCCGCCCTGAACGAGACCCCGGAATAACGCTTCTTCGATGGGACCGTTGATAACGTAGAACCCAGCCTGAAACCACGCATCACCGGCGCCTGAAGGCACGCTGAGCGCGCCGCGACGCCGGGCCAGCAGCAGCTGCACCGCAGGCGCCGCGACGAAGAGCACCGGCGCGGCCGCCGCCGCAAACTCGACCTGTGACGCAAGACGGCCGGGAGAAAAACCGAGCCATGCCGGTCGCCAGCCGATCTCGACCACCGCGACCACCAGCGCGAAAGGAAGCAGGCGCCGGAGCAGGTCCGGCGCCATCCAGGCCCAGCTGTCGGGAATACGGGTGAGCGCGACGCGCGTTGGAGTCTTCATGGAGTTCGAGGTCTATTACGACTATCTGTGCCCGTTCGTGTATCGCGCCTCATTGCTGCTCGCGAGCGTGGCCGCCAAACGATCCCTGGACGTTCGGTGGCGCTACTTCTCGCTGACGCAGGTGAACTCCAAAGAGGAAGGCTGGACGGCATGGGACGCCCCAGCCGGGGAGAAGGTCCGAGGCCGGCTTGCCTTCATGGCTGCTGAGGCTGCGCGTCGGCAGGATCGATTCGATCCCTTTCACGCGACCCTGCTGCGCGCCCGGCATGAAGGCCGGCTGAACATCGACGAGGTGGACGCCATCGAGCAGGTGGCTGAGGATTCCGGCCTGGATGTCGACCGTTTCCGTGGCGATCTCGCCGATCCGACCATCCTCGCCGCGCTCGCGCGCGACCACACTCATGCGGTTTCCGTGCACGGCGTGTTCGGGACGCCGACGTTTGTGTTTCCCAATGGCGCCTCAGCGTACATTCGGATAGCGGAGGTGCCGGGAGCGGACGACGCGCCGACCATGTTCGACAGCCTCATCGCGATCGCTGCGGACGAGACGCGTGTGCTCGAGATCAAGCGCCCGGTCAAACCCACACCCGATTAGCTCTTCGTTTTATCCACCGGGTAAGAGCGGTGGTTCAGGAGTTTTCTGTTACGGGGTAATGGGCTCGAAGGGGCATCGGTGTTGAGTCGGTGGTTCGGAGGCGGTCGGCGTACGCCCCCGGGCGGCAACGGCGGCGAGGGTCAAGGCCAACCGGTCAAGGATGCCGATTTCATCGTGCTGCCGGCCGTGGCCAGCGACTCGTGGCGAAAGTGGCTCATGACCGGGATTCGCAAAGCTCCTTTCGACCGCCGCCGCCTTCGCGGCGACCACAAGGGCATCAAGAAGATGATGATCGAGGGCACGACCGAGGTCGACATCCCGCCACAACCCTGGAACGACTTCTCGGGCGCGATGGTCCGCCAGGCGGTCGACGATGCGTTGAACACTTTGCCCCCCGGCCACAAGCAGGCCGTCAAGCTCGCCTACTTTGGCGGCATGACCAACGAGGCGATCGCCAAGCACCTCGGCGTGGGAACTGGAGTCGTCCGCCGGCGGTTGCGCGAGGCCCTGGCCGTGGTGAGCGCTAACGTCGAGAAAGGGGCGGCACTGGGTCGCAAGGCGATCTACGCGGTGGCGACGTGGGCCGCCGTTCGCTGGACGATCGATTCCCTGCGCAGGGTGCCGTTCCCGGCCACGGATCAGGTGGTGCAGGCGGCTGTCGTCCTCGCGTGCGGCGTGGTGACCGTGTCCGTCCTCAACAGCTCATCGCCGTCGCCGGCGCAGCTCACCCAGGTCGACCGGGGTCAGCTCACAGCGCCCGCGACTGGTGTGCCGGTCAACGTCGCGACATCGCCGGTCGGACCGGTGATCGGTTCCGTGCCGGTCCCGTCGCCCGCGGTACCCGCCCTTCCAACATCGCCGGTCAATTCGCCGGTGACGCTGCCGGTGAACCTCCCCTCGCCGCCAACGGTTCCATCCCCATCGCTCCCAGCCCTGCCCAGCCCGCCCAGCCTTCCCTGAGGGTTGAGGGCGTAGATCGCAACTCCGTCCACCTCCGTTATGAGGTGATACCGGGCGGTCACAAAGTCTTCGAGCACCGGGTAGTTGCGCATCGGGTACATCGAAAAGTCGCTCCAGCCCGATGCGGCGGTGTCGACGATCAGGACCGGTGGGTTGCGTTCCAGGTCTGACTTCAGCTCCGGCCAGACCTCTGGGGACGTATCCCAGTTGTTGGGCGGAAGCTGCGAACCCCGCGCGAACCCACGTAGGAACCCCGGAAAGCGGCTTGCCATGACACGGTCCGACTCGACGTAGAGCGCGGGCCAGTCGCCCCACACGAAAACGCGGTCGCCGGGATTGGTGTGGGTCCGGATGTAGGCCGCGACCTGATCGTGCTGCGGGACCGGCGGGCCGAAATCGTAGGTGAGCGGATCGGCGAAAACGTTGTACGCGCACCACCCTATGGCGGGCACGGCGATTCCGATCGCGACGACCCAGGCGACCTGTTTTTTCATCGACGTCCGGAGAGCGGCATCGACGGCGAGGGCTGCAAGCAAAGCCAGCGGGCCCATGACCTGGATGAAGTAGTGCCACGAGAGGTGACCGCCAGCGAGCGATCCCACCACCGACAACACCAGCCAGGCGACGATCAGCCGCTGCCCCGAATCCAGGCGTTTCCAGCGCACCGCCCAGGCGATCGCCGCCACCCAGAGCACGGCCATGTCGATCACGAAGGGGACGACGCTGTCCTTCGCCCGCGACAACACGAAAGCCCAGTTGCTGCTTGCGTACTGGGTCAGGATGCCGACCGTCCAGTGCCAGAAGCCGGAGAGCGAACCGGTCAGTGCGATCAGCGCGCCGCCTACGAGCAGACCGGCGGCCCCGCCGCCGATGAAGAGAGCAGATGCCCGCAGCCGACGTTCGCTCGGCTCGAGGTAGCCGACCGCCAGCGGCAGCAGCAAGAGGTCGACAGCGGCCGATTGCCTGAATACGCCCGCGGCCGCGAGCAGCAATCCCGACCAGAGCCACTGCCGCCGCAGCATCAATAGAAGCGATGCCGTGAGCGGCAGCATCATGAACGCTTCGGTGTTCGCCGCGAGGAGCCGAGGGTTGCCGGCTCCGGTCATGACGCCGTAGAAGATCGCCGCGAGGATGCCCACCCGTGCGCCGGCCAGGTGCCGCCCGGTGAGAAAGATGAGGAGGCATGTGGCCGCGATCACCAGCAGCGCGATCACATGGATTGCCGTCATCTGGTACATGCCGAACACACGGAATGTGACGGCGTAGACCCAGAGGATCCCGGGCGGCTTGTTGTCCACGCCGCCCCCCGCGTAAATCGGGCCGCCGAGGTTCATCAGCGCCGCGATCGATGCGTAGATCGCTTCATCGCCATCGAGGAGGCGATGGAAGAAGGACGGAACATGCGCGATGAAGACCGGCACCGCCACCAGCACCGCCCACAGCATCGGGTTGGACGTGCCGCGCGTCACTGCCGCGGTTAAGGGGCCCGCGCGAACTCGCGGCGTCAGCCTCGGAGTTCGTGGGGTACTGGTCATTTGGGTCCACCTATATTGCTGTACGGTCGAAGCGTGACCACCGCCCGGCGGTTCTGGATGCCATTGGCCCTGGTCGTCGTGGTGCTTGCGCTCGCGCTCGATCTCTGGAATCGCTACGAGCCGATCGGCATCGACTTCCACACGTACGAAGCGGCCGCGCGAGTCGGCCTTCAGGCGGGTTGGTCGCACATCTACGACCAGTCGCTGGTCGCGGCCGAGCAGATGAATCTCGTCCCTGGCCAAACCGCCCAGCCCTTCCTCAGCCCGCCGCCGGTCGCGTGGGTCGCGGCACTGCTGGCGCCGCTGCCGTACTGGCCGTCCTACTACGTATGGGCCTTGTTCACCTTGATCGCGTTCGGGCTCGCGCTGAGCTGGGCGTCCGTCGACCGCGGCCTGGCACGATGGCTTGCGGCCGGCGCCGCACTGGCGCCCTGGTGGGTGATGCACGCCGTACATCTCGGCCAGGTCGTCCCGCTTGTCGCCGCGAGCGTCGTGATCGCCTGGCGTCTAGCGCGCGAACGCCGCGATGTCGCGGCCGGAATCGTCCTGGCCGCGGTTCTCCTGAAGCCGAACACAGCGGCCCTTGTCCCGTTCGCCCTGCTTGCCGCCGGTCGCTACCGCACGTTCGTCGCATGGGCGGGGTCGGGCGTAGTCGTGGCCGGCATCGCGTGGGTGACGATGGGGTCGGGCGGTGTCTCCGCGTACACCGCCCAGCTCACGGCGCCGCTGCCGACCGGCGCGAATTCGCTGACGCTCGAGGGCGCGATCGGCGCCGGTGGAGCGGTCGCGTTCGGGCTGCGCCTCCTCATCGTGGCCGCGAGCCTCGCTGTCGCGTTTCGTCTGCGCCGGTCGCCCGGCCTCGTTATTGCGGCGGGGGTCTTGGGGTCGCTGCTGGTCGCGCCGTATCTGCACGGCTCCGACCTATGCCTGCTCGGGGCGGCCGCGTGGACGGTGTGGGAGGAGCGCCCGGCACTCACCTGGCGCATCCCCATCGCCCTCGCGTGGGTCGTCGCGAGCCCGTTCGTGGCGTCAAGCGGGCTGAGCCTTGGCCTCAACCGCTGGCCCCTCATCGAGCTCGCCTTGCTCGCGGCGCTGGTGGTCGAGGCCTCGCGTCCGGGGCGCGAGAGAGAAGCGGCGTTAACAGGCAAAGCTGACCTCAGGTCACGGGCCCACGCATAATCCAAGAGCCCGCCTCACCGGAGGAAACGTTTTGCCACTCGACGTACACGACATCCAAGGCCCGCTCCGAGTCCTCGCCGGGCCGGGGACCGGGAAGACACGCGCGCTGGTCGACCTGTACGAGCAGGCCGTCCTCGAACGTGTGGCCGCGCGCGATCAGATCCTGACGCTCACCTTTTCGACCGGCGCCGCGGACGAGATCGCCAGACGCATCGACGAGCGACTCAGGGACGACTACGGAGAGGCATGGATCTCGACCTTTCACAGCTTCTGCTGGCGCGTTCTGCGCGACCACTCGCCCGATCCTCGACGGATGCTGATCAACAGCTTCCAGGAGTCGATCGTCATGCGGCAGGTGCTCACCGAGATCGATCACGAGGTTCTCGGCGCGCTCGTCGGCGTGAGGCGATCGGATGCATTCGCCCGCGACCTGCTCGGTTTCGTCGCCCTCATGAAGCAAAACCTGGTTCACCCGGCTGCGCTCGTGCTCGCGACGGAGGCCGGCGGGAGCGACCGCCTGCGCGCGCTGGCGGCCGCCTATCAGGCCTACCAGCAACGACTCAACTCGGCCGGCCTGCTCGACTTCCGCGACCTGATCGTCGGCGCGATCGAGTTGCTGCAGTCGAAGCTCGAGCTCCGCGAGCAGCTGCGCTCCAAATTCCGGCTGATCCTGGTCGACGAGTTCCAGGACGTCGACCCGGCGCAGTTCCAGCTCCTGCAGCTGCTGGCGCCGCCCGAGTCACGTCCACGACTCGTGGTCGTCGGCGACCCGGACCAGTCCATCTACGGCTTTCGCGGCACGGTTCCACGCCTTCTGGGCGTCGATTTCCCGACCGTCTATGGCGCCGCCACCGTCGGGCTCGACGAATGCTGGCGCTGCTCGCAGGAAATTCTCGACGCGGGCGAGCGACTGCTCGACGCAACCCAGCCAGGCCGCGCGCGCCGAAGCCTGCGCTCGGTGGTGCAGCTTTCGCCGCCGGCCGTTGTCGTCGCCCATGAGGGCGATGCCCTCGACGAAGCGTTCTTCTGCGCTCGCGAGATCAAGCGGATCCACACCGCATTCCCCGACCTTCGTCACGACGACTTCGCGATCCTGCTTCGCAGCACGACCGCGATGGGGGCGCCGTTCGAGGAGGCGCTCCGCGCGCTGGGCCTTCCTTATGAAGTGCGCGGGTCTGGCGCGGCCGCCCGCAACGAGGTGGTCCGGTTCCTGGTCGGTTACCTCGAGTCGCTGCGCAACCCCGATGACCCCGAAGCCCTCGAGGGGGCGCTTGCGTCGAGCCTCGGCGGCGTGGGGCCCCGGACGTTGAGCCGCCTTCGCGCACACGCATTCGAGCAGGCGAGACCGCTGACGCGCGTGATGCGACGGCTGATGTACGTACTCGCCGCCAAGGATCCGCAGCGCTACCCGCTGCCGTGGGGCGGCGAGGCGCCGAGTGAAGCTCCGACCCCGCCCGATTACTACGAGTACCTGACCGAAGCGGAGCTCGACGCGCTGCACACCGCGATGGTGGCCCGATACCGCCTGCTCGACCGCGCGAAACGGCTGCCGCTGGCGAGCCTCGCATATTCGGTCCTCATCGAAGACGGCGCGATGGGCAAGCTGCTCGCCCTTGAGCTCGGCGCCGAAGACCGCACCGAGGCGATGGCCGATCTGCGCTCGACCATCGGCGGCCTCGAGGCCCTCGAGGATGTTTACGAGAGGCTCCACGGGTCGAAGCCGCTGCTGTCGGACATCAAGGCGTCGCTGGACGCGCTCCTTTCAGGCGCGGCTGACGACACCGAACCCGCATCGGCGCGCCGCGACGCCGTGCAGGTGATGACGGTGCACCAGGCGAAGGGCCTGGAGTTTCAGTTCGTCTTCGGCGCCGGTTTCGCGCACGGACTGTTTCCGTCGGAAGCGCGGCCGCACCCACTCCTCGACACCGAAGACAGGTCGTGGCTAGAACGCTTCAAGGTCGGCTTCATGCCCTCGTGGCCGGCCGACCCCGACGGCCACCTGGCTGAGGAAGCGCGTCTCGCTTTCGTGGCCATGACTCGCGCCCAGCGCGTCTATCTGACCTATGCCGACTCGTACCTGCGCCAGGCGGGACCCTCTGTGTTCCTCGGCATGGCGGAGCCGAACGCCGAGATGAAAGAGCTCACGCGCGCCACCGCCCGGCTCGAACCGGCGGACGTCCTGCTTGCGCGCGAGGCGGAGGTGCTCATCGCCGCCCACCGCGAGACGGTGACCCCCGCGATCTCAGCGCGCGCGGCCGCTGTAGGTCTCGACGTCGGCTTCATCGCCGATCGCGACGCGGGCGAGCCGTTCGAACCGTATGGCGGCGATCGGAATCCCGAGCACGTGCTCATCGATCACTTCAGTCCGACGACGCTCAACGACTACTTGAAGTGCCCGCGACTGTACTGGTACAACCACCACCCGGGCCTGGCGGAGGAGCCGAGGTCGGTGGCCATGGAGCGTGGCGGCTTTCTGCACGAGGTGCTCGAGGACTTCCACATGCAGGAGCAGGACTGGCGTCCTCTGGAAACCGATGGCCAGAAGGAGTGGCTCGAGTCCGTTTTGCAGAAGCACCTCGACGGCTACCTGTCTCGCATGGAGGGAGTGCTCGACCGCAAGCGCGAGGAAAAGCAGGTGCGCTCGCTGCTCGGCAACTACATCCGCTTCGTGACCGGCATGCAGCACATCCGCCGCTTGGGCACGCTTGCGCTCGAGCAGCGCTTCCACCTTCAGCTCGACGGGGCCGAGATCGTGGGCAAGATCGACCGCGTCAACGACGTCGGCGATGGCGAGGTCGAGGTCATCGACTACAAGACGGGCGCGGGCAAGGCGATGCGGTGGGCCTACGAGATGTACTTCGGTCCAGACATGTATGACGTGCAGCTCGCGCTCTACTACCTGGCCTGCAAGTACGGTTTCGACGACGACGGCAAGCCGCTCGGCTTCCGACCCCGGTTCCTGTCCCTTTGGTATCCCAAAGATTGGGTCTGGGGCTCGATGCGCCAGGACATCTTCACGGTTGGCCGCCCGGCCGGTCTCAAGGAGTACCGCGAGAAGGTTCTCGAACCGGCCGACCTCGAACGCAGCCGCGACATCGTGCTGCAGGCGATCAATCGCATCAAAGCAGGCCATTTCGAGCCGGCGCCGCGTGACCTGGCGGGCACCTGCATCACCCGCTTCTCATCGTGCCCGCATTCAGCGATCTGCCCGTACGGCGGGGCCCCGTCAGAGTGATCGTGGAATCGGCGCGGAAGCTGAGCCCCGAGCAGGCAGCGGCCGCGCACGCCGGCCCGGAGGGCGCATTTCTCATCGCGGCCGGTCCCGGCACCGGCAAGACGGCGACCGCGACCGAGCGCTTCTGCTGGCTGGTCGAGCATCGGGTGCCGGCCGGCCGGATTCTCGCGGTCACCTTCAGCGATCGCGCCGCCGACGAGCTGCGCGCGCGCATCACGGAAGAGCTCCGGCTGCGCCGGCCCGACCTTGGGCCTGAGGTCCTCGACGGGGCGTGGATCGGGACGTTCCACGGCATCTGCTCGCGCCTGCTCGACGAGTTCGCGTACCTGGTGGGAGCGCCGCGCGAGCTCCGCGTGCTGGATGAGACCGGACAGCGGCTCTTCGAGCAGCGGTTGGTGGCGCGCCTTCGCAGCGGCGAGGCGGCCCCGCTCGACCCGGACTCCTTTACCGGGCTGAGCGTCGACGACCTCGACGATCTTCTCCGGTCCGGTCTGCGCTTCCTGCTCAAGCTGAAAGGTAGAGGCATCACGCCGGAGCGCTTCTATAAGCGAGCCCTCGACCTGCACGCCCGTCATTGGGAATCTCCGGTCGACGCCACGGCCCGCCAGGCCGCCCAGGCAGAGCTGGAGGCGATCGAGGTCCTCCACCTCGTCTACCGCACATATGAGGACGCGCTCTCGACGGATGGGCTGCGCGATTTCGACGATCTCATCCTCGACGTCATCGATGCCCTGGAGCGCGTGCCCGAGTTCCGCAAGCGCTGCCACGAACGATTCCGATACCTGCTCGTAGACGAGTTCCAGGACACCAACCGGATCCAGCTCGACCTCATCCGGCTGCTGTCCGCGGACGGCTTCGGGAACGTTGCCGTGGTCGGCGACGCGAAGCAATCGATCTACGGCTGGCGCGACGCCGAGATCGAAAACATCCGCAGCCGTTTCGGGGGCAAACGCCTGCCGCTCACACACAACCGCCGCTCGTACCAGGAGATCCTGGATTGCGCGACGGCATTCATCCGCCGCGACCCTGACTTCGCCGACGAACCTGACCTCATCGCGACGCGCGGTCCGGGGGAGTGGCCGGTGACGGTGGTCATGGCGCCGGACTCGCGCACCGAGGCACGGTCGGTCGCCGAAACCATCCGGCGGCTGTACCGCGGCGGCCGGCGGTTCTCGGACATCGCCATCCTCGCCCACTCGATCCGCATGCTCCCGCGCGATTTCGAGGACGAGCTCCGGCGCCAGGGCATCCCATACCTGACCAGCGGCGGCTCGGGTTTCTTCGACCGACAGGAGATCAAGGACGTGCTGGCAATGCTTCGCCTGACCGAGAACCCGATGGACGACGGCGCGCTGGTGCGCGTGCTACAGGGACCGATCGTCCGCCTGCCGGATCGCGGCCTGTACCAGATGGCCGCACGCCGGTTCGGCCGCCACGGCATGCGGCTGCGCGATTGCTTCGAGGCGGCGCGAACAGAGGGATTCCCGGAGATGGAGCCGAAGGTTGCCGGCCGGGCGGCGGCGCTGGTCGACCTTACAGATCGCATAGGACGGCTGCGCGACGCGCTGACGGTGGCCGACATCCTCAATCGCCTGCTGGAGGAGACCGGATACCTGCGCTGGGCGGAGCTGCGGGCACAGCGAGACGGCAGCCCTCGCGCGCTGCTCAACCTGCGCAAGGTTTTTCAGCTCGCGTCGCGTTTCGAACGCGAGCTCACGCTCGCGAGCATCGGTGATTTCGTGCGTCACCTGGACCAGGTCATCGACGCCGAGCTACCGGTTGGAGAGGCGACCGAGGAGTCGGCCGCGGCCGACGCGGTTTCGCTGCTGACGATTCACGCAGCCAAAGGGCTGGAGTTCCCCGTGGTCTTTCTTGTCAACCTGAGACCCGCGCGAGCCCGCGACACCGAGCGGCTCTTTTTCGAGTCCGACGGTCTTGGTTTCGTGATGAAGAACTGGCGCGGAGAGAAGCACCCGCGCTACCAGTCGACCTCGCCGGGCGAGCCCGCGGTCAAGCTTGCGATCGGCGAACGGAGGCGGATCGTCTACGTCGGCCTCACGCGCGCGAAAGACTCCCTCTTCGTGACCGCGACGCGAGAGGAGCAGTCAGCGCGCGACGTGGAGATGGGCGACCAGGACCATTTCGCGGAGATCCTCAGCTGGGCGCTCGCGCACCCGGAGTCGGCCAACGTCGTCGAGGCGGAACAGCTCGAGCTCCTCCCCGGTCCCCCGAGCCTCAAAGCGGCGAACGGCTCGGGCGTGGTGGCAGCGGTGCTCGATCGCATGGAGGCGATCCAGCCCCGGCGCTCGGCCGCGATCGCCCCGGCGCCACGGGAGGTCCAGCTGAGCTTCTCGCAGCTGCACGACTTCGAGATCTGCCCGGTGCGATATCGCTTCAGCCAGGTGTGGCGCGTGCCCGCGGCGCCTGACGACCTGCTGCCTCGATTCGCCCGTGCGGCCGGCGCGACGGAGCTTGGCGCGAGCGTGCACACCGCCCTTGCGGCGTGGCACACGGGCGGCGGCGATCTGCTGACGCTTTACCAGGGGCCGGAGCTGGGACGCGAGATGCTGCAAAGCTACCTGGCGCATCCACTGGCCTCCGCGCGGACGCTGGGCGTGGAGGTCGAGTTCAACCTCCGCGTTGGCGGGACCCGGGTGCGCGGCATCGTCGATCGGATCTGCGAGCTTGAGGGGCGCACGGTTCTGATCGACTACAAGACCAACGCCACCATGGACCCGGCCTTGATCGAGGCGTACACGGTGCAGCTCCGCCTGTATTCGCTTGCGGCCGGACGCGGCCTGCTGCCAGGAGGGGCCGGCCCGCGATTGATCCTGTTCGACCTTCGGCGCTCACGCGAAATCGAGGTCGTGGCCGACGATGCCGCCGTCGAGGCGCGCGTATCGGCCGTGTCGGATCGCATCACGCGAGGCGACTTTGCGCTGGGTCCGGAGAATGCGCAGCGGCCGTGCGCCATGTGCGCTTACCGGCCGATCTGCCCCGACGCCAGGAGCTGAAGATGCCACCCGCGCCGGAGGAGCGCTACTTCGAGCGCCGGCAGATCAAAGAAGCGATCACCTTCGCGGAAGCGGGCGGCATCGCCATTCACCGCAACTTCGATCACTACCACGGGTCGACGATCCGTGGCATGAGGCGTGAGCGTCCCTTCCTCCATGTCATCGGCCTCCGCCCGAACCTGGAAGCGTGGGGCCGGCTGCACGGGCTGCGTCCCGAATGGATCCAGCCCGAGAAGCGCCGGAAGGTCGCCCACTACGACGTCTTCGGTCCCCGCGCCGAGGAGCTGATCGCGCGGCTGGGCCCTCCTTGACTCGGCTTGACGCAATGCGTTATGATGCAATGCGTCAATCAATCAAGGGAGGAAACATGAGCACAGACATTTCGACAGTTGAAGAGGTGGCGTTCGGCGCCGCCAGGACCGCGGCAGAGGTCGCCTCGGACCCGATCGGTTCGGCGCGCAAGCAGGTCAAGGGCCTCAAGCGCAAGGGCAGCCCGACCGCACGCAAGATCAACCGCCAGGTGACCGAGCGGATCGACGCCGCTACAGCGCCTGCGATGGACGCGGTGAAGGAGCTCGCCAAAACAGCAGAGAAGGTCGCCGGCGACCTGCTGCCGGAGCGCCTTGCGCTGCGCGGGCTCCACGTGGTCAAGGTTCAGGCCAAGCGCCAGGACCAGGTGGGCGAGGTCGCCAAGCGCACGTTGAAGATGTTCAACGGTTCGTTCAAGACCATTGCGCGGGTCGCCAACCGGCTGGAGAAAGCCAGCGAGCTGCCGGCTGCATCGCCCCGCAAGGCGACGCCACCGCGCCGGTCAGCCCGACGTGCGACCGCTCGCCGCAGCGCGGCCGCGTAAGCAAAAATCCATATTCGAAGGGCGCCCTCGCACCGGGCGCCCTTCACTGTTTCACCCACCTTCGGTTAGCCTTTCACGGCTGTGAGCGTGGTCTGCACCGGCTCGATCGCGTTCGATTACATCCTGAGCTTCAAAGGCCGGTTCAAAGACCACATCCTCCTCGACAAGACACACATGCTCAACCTGAGCTTTCTTGTCGACAACTTGAAGAAGCGGCGCGGCGGTGTCGCCGGCAACTACGCCTACAACCTCGCCCTGCTCGGCTATCCCAGCGCCGTGCTCGCCACGGCGGGATCCGATGCGGTCGAGTATCGAGCCTGGCTGGAGAACCTCGGGGTCGACTGCCGAGGCCTGCGGCTCATCGAAGGCGAGATCTCCGCCACCGGTTTCACAACGACCGACCTGGACGACAACCAGATAACGGGTTACTACGGCGGCGCGATGAACCTCGCGGGAAGCCTTGGGTTGGACGACACGGTGCCCGATCCGGAGGCCGTGATCGTCGGACCGAACGCACCTGACGAGATGCGGCGCCTGGTCCGCGAGTGCAGGGAGCGTGGCGTGCGCTGGGTGTTCGACCCCGCACATCAACTGCCGCATCTGTCGGGCGAAGACCTCGTCGACGGCTCTCGGGGCGCGTGGGTGCTGATCGGCAACGACTACGAGCTGGAGATGATCCTGCACCGCACGGGATGCACCATGGAAGAGTTGAAGCAGCTCTCCGAGATGGTCGTGACCACGCTTGGGCGCGAGGGATCGCGCATCGACACGCGAACGGCGTCATATGCCATCCCACCCGCGCCGGCGCGTACCGAGGTCGATCCGACCGGCGCCGGCGACGCATACAGGTCGGGGCTGGTGGCAGCCCTGCTGCGCGGGCTCGAGGTCCCCACCGCCGGCGCGGTGGCGTCGCTCGCCGCGACCTATGCCGTCGAGCAGGTGGGCACGATCGAGCACGCTTACTCGCACGAAGAATTCGAGCAGCGATTCGAAGCAGCGTTTGGCGCGGCGCTACCGAGGGAGTTCTGGCCGCGGGTCAGCTGAACTTACGGCTCTCTTCGCGCCGATACGCCCAGACCGCAACTGCGAAAAAGGCGACGCCGTAGCCCGCCAGGTACAACCAGTCCGTGGTGACGTTGTCACTCGTCGGGGCTCCGATGGCGTCCCAACCCAGCTGACCGAAGCGATAGAGCGGCAGGTACGGCGATATGTTCTGGATGATCTGTGGGAGCAGCTGCTTGGGAAAGAACAACCCTGAAGCGAAGGCGGTGGGCAGATAGATCAGGTTGATGACCGCGATCGCGGAGTTCGGCCCCGCCAGGTAGCCGATCGCGAACCCGAGGGCGATGAACGGTATCGAACCCAGGAGGACTCGATACGCGAGCGTGAACCACTCCGAACCGTCGAGCCTGACACCGCCCGCGACGTAAGCGAACGGAAACAGCACGGCCAGGGTCAGCGCGGCGAAGACCACGGCGGTGATGCACTTCGAGAGCAGATACGCGAGCGGCGGGAGGGGAGTCGCACGCATGAGAAGGTCCATCTTCATGCCTCGTTCGTTCGCGACCGAGATCCCGAAGCTAAAGATCATGACGTTCGCCACCGCGTACACCGCCATCGAGGCGAGGAAGTAGGCCCCGAATGTGACGTGTGTGCCCTGAAGTCGTTGCGAGGCCTGACCGATGCCTATGAAGGCGTAGAAGACGACGGGGAGAAGCAGGCTCGTCGCGCTGAACGCGGGCACTCGCCAGAGCTTCAGGAATTCCGCGGCGGTCTGTCGAAACAGCATCGGCCCGATCGGCGCTCGCGCGAACGTCGTTACTGCGGCGCTCAATGGCTTGTCATGGCGATGAAGGCATCCTCGAGGTCAGCGCCCGACACCTCAAGGTCCGATATGTCCACCCCGCGCCGGAAGAGCTCGCGCAGCACCGACTCGGGCTGGTTCGTCAGCAGCTGGACGCCGTGGTCCTTGATCGTGACCGCGGTCGCGGGCAGGCCCTCGAGGTCCATTTCCTTAAAAGCCGGTGCGTTGAAGCGCACACGTTTGCCGGCCACTTTGGACTTGATCTCCGCCGGAGGTGCGTCGGCGATGACCAGGCCGCGATCGATCACGATCACGCGCTTCGCCAGCTGATCGGCTTCCTCGAGGTAATGCGTCGTGAGCACGACGGTGCGTCCCCTGCGTGCGAAATCGGCGATGCGTTCGATGAACGATCGCCGGCCCTCGACGTCCATGCCAACCGTCGGCTCGTCCAGGAAGAGGACGTCTGGATCGCCGCACACCGCGAGAGCGAAGTACAAGCGCTGCCGCTGCCCACCAGACAGCTCCCTTACGAGAGCATCGGCCTTCTCTTCGAGTCCTGCGATTGCAATCGCCTCATCGCGTGGCAGCGGCTTCGGGTAGTAAGACCGAAACAGGTCGACGATCTCCCGCACTTTGAGCATGGCCGGAACGCCGGACTCCTGGAGCATCACGCCCACTCTGCTGCGCGCACGCAGGTCGGTAGGTTGCAGCCCGAACAACGAGACGTTGCCTGACGTCGGCTTGCGCAAACCCAAAAGAAGGCTGATCGAAGTCGTCTTGCCGGCGCCGTTGGGACCCAGCATCGCCACGACCTCGCCGAGCTCGATGCGGATCGTCACACCCTTGAGGGCTTCGACGTCGCCGTACTTCTTGGTGGCGTCGATGAGCTCCGCAGCGGGCGGCATGGTCATGGCTAGAACCTTATCCACTTACCCTTATCAGGTGGCCAGCGTTTTCAGCCGCATCATCGCCGGGGAGCTGCCCGCGCGATTCGTGTGGGAGGACGAAGACTGTGTGGTCTTTCTATCCAACCGGCCGCTGCGTCCAGGTCATGCGCTGGTGGTTCCTCGCCGGGAGATCGATCACTGGATCGACCTCGACGCCGATCTGCTCAGCCACCTCACTGAGGTGGCGCAATCGATTGGCAGGGCGCAGATGGCAGGGTTCAAGCCTGCGCGCATAGGGCTCATGCTGGCCGGGCTCGAAGTGCCGCACGTGCATTTCCACGTCGTCCCCATTCGCGGCCTTCACGACCTGGATTTCGGCAACCAGGACCCGAACCCCGATGAGGCGATGATGGACCGAGCCGCGGAGACCATCCGGGAGGAGCTCCGGCGGCTTGGTTTCTCCGAGGTGGCGGGGCGCCTTACCGGCTAGCCAACGAACGCTCGAGCTGGTCGACATGCTCTTCCAGGTGATTGATCAGGGGGAGGCGGACCAGGAGCTCTGCGCTCACCGGTCGACCGCTTGCGTCCTTCGCCTCGCGTCGCAGCGATGCCGCGTCGATCGTTCGCAATAGCTTCACCGTGCGGGCGTGGTCGGCAAGCGTCATCCGAAGAAGTTCGGAAGGCTCTGTCTGGACCATCTGATCGATCGTGGCGTCGCGAAGGTTCGTCGCGCGGAGCAGGTCGACCTCGCTGACCTGGCCGCTCGAGATCCTGTGGACGACCACGCCGTAGAACTTCGAAAGTCCGGCGATGTGGGCGAGCACCTCGTGGTCGCTCCAGGCGTCGTCGCCGCGGCCGGCCTTGATACCGGGACCGACTTGTGCCAGCCGTGACGACGCTTTTTCCAACCGGTCCGCCAGCACCAATCGCTCGCGGTCGAGCAGCTCATCGAGGAACTTGTCCAGGTCGGCCTGGGTGTACACGGTGTTTTCACTCTTCATGGCCCGCCCAATGTATTGGAGAATCGACCCATGTGCTATTCAGATGACGCCCGCCCGCCCCTGCCTCCGATCTCAGGCGCAGCCGCCGACCAGGGTGAGATGACCCTGACCGCCGCCGACGGCACCAAGTTCATGGCGTACTTCGCTCGCGCCTCGAAGCCGACCGGCGCGGGGATGGTCGTCATGCCGGACGTGCGTGGACTCCACCATTTCTACAAGGAGCTGGCACAGCGTTTTGCCGAGGCGGGCATCGACGCCGTGGCGATCGATTACTTCGGACGCAGCGAGGGCATGGGTGATCGCAGCGACAGCTTCGAATACATGCCGCACCTCGAGAAGACGACCCAGGAGATGATCGCGATGGACGTCGCCGCGGCGATCGCGTACCTCGAGTCCAAAAACGGCGGTGCCGTGAAGTCGGTCTTCACGGTGGGTTTCTGCTTTGGAGGATCCAGCTCGTGGAACCAATCAGCGCTCCAAAGCAACCTGAGCGGAGCTATCGGCTTTTATGGGCGGCCGCCACGAAGCGAGCAGTACATATCGGAGATGAAGGCGCCCGTGCTTCTGCTGATCGCGGGCAATGACGCTGCGACCCCTCTGGATGCTTCCAAAGAGTTCGATCAAAAACTGAAGGCCGCGGGCGTGCCAACCGAGATGCACATCTACGAGGGCGCCCCGCACAGCTTTTTCGACCGCACGTTCGCCCAGTGGAAGGAAGCGGGCGACGATGCGTGGCGCCGGATGCTGGCCTTCGTCAAGAAGAACAGCTGACGCTTCCCTGTTAAGGACCTGTTGGAGCCCGTCAGTGCGAAAACGGCTGACCGACGAATGGTCGATCGAGCTCGACGGCGAGTATCTCAGCCGGCTTATCGATAACAACCTGCAATTTGTCGCTCCCGGGCGAACGATCTGGATCGCCGTGTGGAAGCCGTCGGCGGATCAAGCGCCTGAGGCCACGCTCGAAGGGATCAAACGCGAATTGCCCAATCCGAATCCCGACGGAAGGGTTGAGGAATGGAGCGACGACCGGCTCGAGGTTCGTTACGCGCCCTGGTATCCCGAACCGGGCAATCAAGGCGTCCAGTATTCGCTGTACGGCTACACGATTCGTCGCGGTTCTTACGTACAAACGGCTCTGATCTCGGATTCGCCCAAGGACACAGATTGGGCGCTCACGACTTGGCGATCGCTCGCTTACGACTTCGACTCGGGGGCCTAATCTCGGCCTAGGCCGTATAGTCGAGTCATGGCGAAAGCGGTCGCCAGGATGGCCCCGAGGTCCAAACCGGCTCCCCAGCTGCCTGCAGCGCTGATGGTCGAGCTCGAGCGCAGGCGCGCCGGCCTGGCCCGTCACATGGCCCGCGCCGTCGTGGCCGTTGTCCACTGGGACGATTCCACCGGTGTCCCGCCGCAGCGCGACGCCATCGCCAAGGCATGCGAAGCGGGACTCGACCTGTTCCTCGCGACTGCGCGCGAGGCCAGGCCGGCGACGGCGGAGGAGCTGCGCCGGGTTGCGCAGCTTGGCATCCTGCAGGCGCGCAGCAGTCAGTCGGTCGAACCCATCTTGGCGGCTTATCGAATCGCCGCGCGCGTCGCCTGGGAGGAAATCTTGCGCGCGTGGCGCGGGCATCCCGAAGCGACCCCAGAAGCCATCATGCTCACCGCCAACTACGTGTTCGCGGCGCTCGACCAGGTGGCCGCGGAGGTCACCAAGACGTACCTGCATGCGCGCGAACAGCACATGCAGCGCGGCACCCGTGCTCGCGCCCGGCTCTTCCACGCGCTGATCAGCGACAACTTCGACTCCGAGCTGGAGCTGCAGAAGCAAGCGTTGGCGTTGAACATGCCGATCGTCGCCAGCGGCTACGTGGCGATCGTGTCGAAGCTGGTTGTCGGCAACGGTGACGGCGCGCGTGGCGGCGAGTCGCTGGCCGAGGTCGCGGCGTCCCTCGACGCACCGCGCGGTGCCATTCATCACGTCACCGATCCGTCGACGATGGTCACGCTCTGGCCGGCCGAGTCATCCAAGGACGTCGAAGCCGCGCGCCTGTTTGTCACCCAGCTGCACAAGGAGGCGGTGGACAGGTCAGGCCCAGCCCGCGCTCGGGTTCGCGCCGGCATCGGCGGCTATCACCCGGGGCTGCGCGGAATCTCACGGTCATACCTGGAGGCCCAGCAGGCGATCGAAGCCGGTCGAAAGCTGCGCCCGGAGGCGGTTGCGCACGGCCACGACGAGGTGATCCCGCACCTGGTCCTCGCTCAGAACCCGATGCTCGCGGAACGCTTCGTGGCGCACAGCCTCGGGCCGCTGCTGGACGTGAAGACTCGCGGCCGTGAGCAGCTACTAGTAACGCTCGAGGCCTACCTCGTCCATGGGTCGGTGAAGGATGCCGCCGCGGCTCTCAACCTGCATCGCCACACCGTTCTCTACCGTCTGGACAAGCTGCGTGAGCTCCTGGGTGCCGACTTCGATACGCCCGCCAGCCGGCTCCGGCTCCAGCTGGCTTTGGATCTTCGCAAGCTCACCTGAACCTGTTTGGACACGGTGTCCAAACACGGGCCATGGTTTTCCCACTGCATGCGGATGTGGGTAGGCCTTCTGGTCCGTATCCTCAATTACGTGAACGTCAAAAGCAACGGCCGGCGTGTGGCTGTGACTGGTATGGGCTTCATCACCCCGATCGGCAACGACGTCGAGACGGTGTGGTCGAACATGGTCGAGGGCGTCTCGGGCGTAGGCAGGATCACCCACTTCGACACGACTCTTTTCGACACCAAGATCGCTGCCGAAGTCAAGGGCTTCAACGCCGAGGAGTACATGGACAAGAAGACCGCTCGGCACATTGGGCGGTACTGCCAGTTCGCGCTGGCGGCCTCGAAGCAGGCGCTCGCGCAGGCGGGCCTCGACCCCGCCGAGATGGACCCCGACGACGTCGGCGTGATCGTCGCCTCCGGCATCGGCGGGATGGAGGAGATCGAGAAGAGCCACACGGCTCTCATGGAGCGCGGGCCGAAGCGCATCAGCCCGTTCACGGTGCCGATGATGATCGCCGACATGGCGGCCGGCATCGTCGCCATCCACACCAAGGCCGGCGGGCCGAACTACGCGATCGTCAGCGCGTGCGCGTCGGGCTCTCACGGCATCGGCGAGGCGGCCGAGATCATCAAGCGCGGCGCCGCAGTGGCGATGCTCGCCGGCGGCTCCGAGGCGACCATCACGCCGCTGACGATGGGCGCCTTCTGCCAGATCAAGGCCACGAGCGAGCGCAACGACGAGCCCGAGAAGGCGTGCCGGCCGTTCGACCTCGGCCGCGACGGATTCGTCATGGGTGAGGGTTCGGTGATGCTCGTGCTCGAGGACCTGGACCACGCGAAGAAGCGTGGGGCTCGGGTCCTCGCGGAGATCGCCGGTTATGGGGCGAGCGCGGACATGTACCACTTCACCGCTCCGCACCCGGAGGGAAAAGGCGCGATCCGCGCGATGAACAACGCGCTGGAGATGAGCGGGGTCGACCCCAACGAAGTCGGCTACGTAAACGCGCATGGGACGTCGACGAAGCTCGGCGACGTGGCAGAGACCAAGGCCATCAAGGCGGTTTTCGGCGACCACGCATACGACCTGGCCGTCAGCTCCACCAAGTCTGTGCACGGCCACTTGCTCGGAGCCGCCGGCGCCATCGAAGCCGCCGCCTGCATCCTCGCCCTCGATCGCGGTTTGTTACCGCCGACGATCAACCTCGACGACCCCGACCCCGAATGCGACCTCGATTACGTCCCCAACAAGGCACGCAAAGTCGACGTAAAGGTGGCCCTGTCGAACTCGTTCGGGTTCGGCGGTCACAACGCGAGCCTAGTAATCAAGGCCCCTGAGGCCAATTAGGAGAGGTTTATGGCCAGCCAGCTCGACTTCAAAGAACTCCAGAGCCTCGCCGCCGAGATCCTCGGCATCGAGCCGGACGACGTGCAGCTCGACAAAAGCTTTCAGCGCGACCTCGCCGCCGACTCGCTCGACCTTGTCGAGCTCATCGCCGCCATCGAGGACAAATACGACGTCGAGCTGTCAGAGGAAGAGCTCGAGAAGATGAAGGTCATCGGCGACCTGTGGAAGTTCCTGGAGCAAAAAACCGCCGAGCGGCTGGAGGCGTAGGCAGATGGCGATCACCAACGCTTACCGCACCCGATCCGACGCCGTCCAGCTGCGCTCGTTCAAAGCCAAGGGCCGCCCGAGCGCCATCGCCGGGATGGGCGTCTATGCGCCTGAGAAGATCATCACCAACTTCGATCTCGAGAAGATGATGGACACGTCCGACAAGTGGATCACCGAGCGCACCGGGATCCACAAACGCCACATCGCTGAGCCCGGCACGACCACCTTCGAGATGGCGACCAAGGCCGCGCGGGGCGCGCTCGACGCCGCCGGCATCACGGCGCAGGACCTGGACATGATCCTCGTCGGCACGTCGTCGCCCGACGGTCCTTTTCCGTCGGTGGCGTGTCGCGTGCAGAACGAGCTCAACGCGCCCGGCGCGGTGGCGTGGGACACGCTCGCGGCCTGCACGAGCTTCGTCTACGCGCTCTCGATCGCTGACACGTACATCGCCACCGAGCGCGCCGACAACGTGTTGGTGATCGGGGCCGAGGTGCTCTCGCGGATGCTCAACTACTCCGACCGCGGCACCGCGGTCATCTTTGGTGACGGCGCGGGCGCGGCGGTGGTGCGCCCGGCTCCCACTGGCGCCGGCTTCAAGAGCTGGTGCCTCGGGTCTGACGGCCGCGGATACGCGCAGGTCACTGCCGGCGACATCGAGAAGGGGGCTTACGCGGCGAAAGACGCGAACCCTTACATCGACATGGTGGGACCCGACGTCTTCAAGTTCGCGGTCGACATCTTCATCCGCCAGGCGACCGAGGTTTGCAACACCGCCGGCATCGCTCTGGAGGACATCGACCTGTGGGTCCCGCACCAGGCGAACTTCCGAATCATCGATGCAGCCGCGAGGCGAATCGGACTGCCTCTAGACCGCGTCGCCATCAATATCGACGAATACGGCAACACGTCCAGCGCCTCGATTCCTCTGGCGTTGGAGGAAGCCATCCGCAAGGGACGTGTCAAGAACGGGGACCACGTCCTGCTGGCCGGCTTCGGCTCGGGGCTGACCTGGGGGGCGTGTTTGATGACCTGGGTATAAGTCGTGATTGATCTCACCGGTCCGATCGCATTGCTGTTCCCCGGCCAGGGCGTCCAAAAGCCGGGCATGGGGCAGAACCTGCACGATCGCTACCCCGCCGCGCGTCGCGCGTTCGAACGCGCCGAAGAGGTCCTGCAGATGCCGGTGCGCAAGCTCTGCTTCGAGGGGCCCCTCGAGGAGCTGAATCGCACCGACGTCATCCAGCCGTGCGTGATGACCGTGTGCTGGGCGGCTTATGAGGTCTGGCGCGAGAGCTACGGTTTCGAGAACGTCAGCGTGACCGCGGGCCATAGCCTGGGCGAGATCGCATCCCTGGCCGCGGCCGGCGCCATCCCTTGGGAGACCGCGCTGCTGCTGGTCAAGGAGCGTGGCCGGATCATGGCCCAGGCCGCCGACGAGCAGCCGGGCGGGATGATCGCGATCGTCGGCCTGGGCGAGGCGCAGGTGGAGTCGATCCGCGAGCGGGCTTCGGTCCACGGCCGGCTGTGGGTCGCCAACCGCAACGCCGACGTGCAGTTCGTGCTCTCCGGCGAGACGGCCGCGGTGCAAGAAGCGGAGCGGCTCGCCCTCGCGGCCGGTGCGCGTCGCGCGCTCATCCTCACCATTCCACTGCCCGCACATTCGCCCTTGATGGCGGGCGCCGCGGCCGCTTTCCGCAAGGTGGTCGACCGGCTGCAGCTCACCGCGCCGTCGATCCCCGTCCTCGCGAACGCCTCGGGTGAGGCCATGCGCACAGTGGCCGCGCTGCAGGACGAGCTTCGCCAGCAGATGCTCCGCCAGGTCGACTGGGCGCGCACCATGGTTTCGATGCGGGCGATGAAGGTCAGGACTGTCGTCGAGCTCGGGCCCGGCCGCGTGCTGGCGAGCCTCGCCGCCAAGCACATCCCGGGGGTGGACACGTGGAACGCGGAAGAGCTCTTCATAGATTTCGCGGATAAACCCCTACCTGCATGACGCGCGACCTCGAAGGCAAGACCGCCCTCGTCACCGGCGGCGGCAAGGGCATTGGGCGCGCCATCAGCCAGGCGCTGGCGGGGATGGGCGCCAAGGTGGTCGTCAACTATCGCTCCGACAAGTCCGCCGCCGAGGAAACGGCATCGGCGCTGCCCGGCGCTACCGCCCACAAGGCCGACGTCGGTGATCCGGCCCAGGTCGAGGCGATGGTGAAGTCGATCGGACGCGTGGACGTGCTGGTCAACAACGCCGGCGCGGTGCGCGACAAGCTCTTGATCCAGATGTCCCCGCCGGATTGGGAGGAGCTCATCCGCACCGATCTGCTTTCCGCCTTCGCAACCACTCGCGCCGCCATCATGTCAGGCATGATGCGCGCGAGATGGGGCCGCATCGTCAACATCTCCTCGATCGTAGGCTTGACCGGCAACGCGGGCCAATCGAACTACGCGGCCGCGAAGGCCGGGCTGATCGGGTTCACGAAATCGGTCGCCCGCGAATACGGATCGAGGAACATCACCTGCAACGCGGTCGCGCCCGGCTACGTCCGCACCGAGCTGACCACGGGCTCGCTTACCGATGACATGGTCGGCGAGCTGGTCAAAATGACCCCTATCAAGCGCGAGGGGACCGCAGAGGACGTCGCGGCCGCCGTCGCGTTTCTCTGTTCGGAGCACGCAGGGTTCATCACCGGGCAGGTGATCGCGGTCGATGGAGGCTTGAGTTTGTGATGGAGCTCGCGAAGACGCACTCCGAGGTCCGGATCGCCGGCGGGAAGCTGCCGGCAATCCCGCTCCCGACCAACTGTCCGGGGTGCGGAGTGGGGCTCGATCCAGAGGCGCTCCGCAAGCACGCCTACGTTTGCGAGTGCGGCTATCACTTCCGGCTCGGCGCCGACGCGTGGACCGTTCTCGTTGCAGATCGCGGGTCCTGGAAGGAGCGATGGGGCGACGTCCGCTCGCACGACCTTCTCAACTGGAAGGTCCCCAAGCCATACCAGGCGACCATCGACCAGCTCGCCGATGAAGGGCTGAACGAGGCCGTGCGCACGGGCACTTGCACGCTGGGCGGGCGCGCGATCTGGCTGGCTGTGTTCGATTTCCGTTTCGTGGGCGGCACGCTTTCGATCGTCGCGGGCGAGCGCCTGGCGCGAGGGATGGAGCAGGCGGCCGCGTCAGGACTGCCGTACGTCCTCGTCTCGGCTTCAGGTGGCGCTCGCATGCAGGAGGGCGTGCTCGCCTTGATGCAGATGGCGAAGGTCAACGCCGCGGTCGGACGCCTGGACCTAGCCGGAGTCCCGTTCTTCTCGGTGCTCACCGACCCCACGTTCGGCGGCACGGCCGCGTCGCTGGCCCTGCTCGCCGACATCAACATCGCCGAACCCGGCGCCGCCATCGGGTTCACCGGTCCTCGCGTCATCAAGCAGGCGACTTATGCCGACCTGCCGGCCGGCTTTCAAAGCGCCGACTTCCAGCTGGCCCGCGGCCAGATCGACATGGTGGTGGCTCGAACCGAGCTGCGGCGGCTGCTCGCGCATCTGCTGGAGATGTATCCATGAGGACCCCAAAAAATCTGGCGATTTTTCGGGGACCCCTGTGATGCGGCACGGCCGGCGACCAGAGGAGACGACGCTCACCGTCTGGCAGGTCGTCGAGCTCGCGCGCCATCCCAACCGGCCCTACTCGCTCGACTACATCCGCCGGCTTGCACCCGACTTCATCGAGCTGCATGGCGATCGGCTCTCGGGCGACGATCCCGCGCTGGTCGCGGGCGTCGGCACGTGGCACGGGCGCACCACGATGTTCCTCGGCCACCAGAAGGGACGGAGCCTGAAGGAGAGGGTGGCGCGGAACTGGGGGATGATGCATCCCGAGGGCTACCGGAAGGCGATTCGCCTTGCGCACCACGCCGCGAAGTTCGGATTCCCGATCATCTCCTTGATCGACACGCCGGGGGCTTACCCCGGCGCCGGTGCAGAGGAGCGCGGCATCGCGGCCGCGATCGCGAGGTCGATCCTGGAATTGTTCCGCGTGCGGGTGCCGATCGTGGCGGCGGTGATCGGTGAAGGTGGGAGCGGCGGCGCGCTTGGCATGGGTGTCGCCGACCGCGTGATCATGCTCGAGAACTCGATCTATTCCGTCGCGTCACCGGAGGCAGCAGCCTCGATCGTCTGGCGCGACAACGCTCGCAAGGTCGAGGCCGCGGAGCAGCTGCAGCTCACATCGCGTGACCTGCTGGCGATGGGCGTCGTGGAAGAGGTCGTCACTGAGCCCGAGGGCGGTGCCCAGCTGGATTACGACGCCTCGGCGCGCGTGCTCGACGAAGCGCTGCGCCGGCACCTCGAATCTCTGCTGGAGCAGCCGACCGACGATCTGCTGCAGCACCGCTACGAACGCTTCCGCTACATCGATTCGCTGGTGCACGCCGAACCCCAGTTCGGTCCGAAAATCGATTAGGTGAGGCTGGTCGTCCAGAGGGTCGCCTCCGGGTCGGTGACCTGGGAGGAATCCGCCACCAAACAGGTTGCAACCATCGGACATGGCTTGGTGTTGTTGGTGGGTGCGGGATCAGATGACGACGAATCCACGGTGCGCAGGCTCGCGGACAAGGTGGTCGACCTGCGCGTGTTCGCGGATCAGGCGGGAAAGATGAACCTGAGCCTGGAGGACGTGAAGGGATCGGCCCTGATCGTGTCGCAGTTCACGCTCTTCGCGGACATGAGCCGCGGCCGGCGGCCGAGCTTGTTGAAGGCGGGCGACCCCAAGCGTGCTGAAGAGCTGTACCTCGCCTTCGTGCAGCGATTCGGCGAGCGTGGAATAGAGACTCACACCGGGAGTTTTGGAGCGGATATGCGGGTGACGATCGAGAACGACGGTCCGGTGACGCTGGTGCTCTCGTCCGACGATTGGCGCACGCGTGTCTGATTCCAAGCGCGGCCTCATCCCGTACCTGGCCCTCGTCGGCCTCGCTTTGATCTGGGGCGTGTCGTTCCTCTTCATCAAGGTCGCTGTCCACGACATGAGCCCCATCGCGCTGGTGCTCATCCGCTCCGCCTCGGGCTGCATCGCCCTGGCTTTGATCGTGCGCGCCATGGGCCGCCCGTTGTTCGGCGAGGGCTGGCGACGGCGCGTCATCCCGTTCGCGATTCTCGGGATCACGGGAGGCCTCCTGCCGTGGGCCGGCATCGCATGGGGCGAAACGCGGATATCGAGCGGCCTGGCCAGCATCCTGAACTCGACGACTCCGCTCTGGACGGCGGTGCTCGTCTACTGGGTCATCCCCAGCGATCGGCCGAGCGCGTTGAACTACGCGGGTGTCTTGATCGGCCTCGCGGGGGTCGTCATCCTGGTCGTGCCCGACCTCGCGGCCAAGGGCGTCGGGGGCAGCGCACTGGGCGCGCTGGCGGTGGTGCTGGCATCGCTTTCATACGCCGTGAATGCTCTCTACCAGCGCCGGAAGCTGCGCGGGGTCAGCGTGTATGAGGTTGCCCTTGGTCAATTGGCCGCGACCGCGCTGTTTGCACTTCCCTTCGCCGCGCCGGTGCTGCCCAGCGTGCATGTCGCGCTGCCTTCGATGGCCGCCGTCATCGCTCTTGGTGTTGGCGGCTCGGCGATCGGTTTGCTGCTCTACTTCTACATCCTGAACAAGCTGGGCCCGGTGCAGGCGACCGGGGTGACGCTGCTGGTTCCCGTCACGGCGGTGATCTGGGGCGTCATTCTTCTGCATGAGGTAGTCACCGTTCCGATCATCATTGGCATGGTGGTGATCCTCACCGGCATCGTGCTCACAAACGTGCGGGCTCGCAATCCGAAGCAAGTCACCGAGAAAGAACCGGCCGCGGCTTGAGCCGATTTCTGGACGAGCACGCCGATCAAGTGCGTGCGGCGGCTGAGCGCATCCGTCCATACGTGCGGCGCACGCCGGCGCTCTGTACGGACCTGAGCTCGGACCTGCGCCTTAAGGCGGAGTGCTTTCAGGTAACGGGGTCGTTCAAGCCTCGGGGCGCGTTCAATGCGGTGCTCTCGTTGATGGAGCGCGGTCCGCGTCCCCAGGGCGTGATAGCGGTCAGCTCCGGCAATCATGCGCAGGCGGTTGCGCTGGCCGCGCGCACCGTCGGTCTCCCCGCCCTCATCCTCATTCCCGAGGACGCCAACCCGGCCAAGGTCGCCGCCACGCGCGCACTGGGTGCTGAGGTCATGCAGGCGGGCATCACATTCGCCAATCGCGAACAGCGCGTCCATGAGGTGATGGCCGAGCGGCAATTCACGCTTGTGCATCCGTTCGACGACTGGGATGTGATCCATGGGCAGGGCACGGCTGCATTGGAGCTCCTGGAGGATGAGCCCGCACTCGACGTGATCGCGACACCGGTCGGCGGCGGCGGCCTGATGTCAGGAACCGCAATCGCCGCCAAAAGCCACGACTCAAAGATCAGGGTGGTCGGCGTCGAACCGGTTGCGGCCGATGACGCTTACCGAAGCTGGAAGGCGGGCAGGATCGAAACTCTTGATCGGGCGCCGGCGACGCTTGCCGACGGCGTGCGGACGACTGCGATCAGCGAGCGGACCTTCGAGGTCATGTTTGGGCAGGGGCTCGTCGATGAGATCGTCACCGTCACCGAGGTGGAGATTGCCGCCGCCGTGGCGCTGGCGTGGACGCGGCTTCACCTCGCGCTGGAGCCGACGGGTGCCTTGCCCCTGGCCGCATTCACGACCGGAAAGCTGCGCGGCGGCCGCGCCGGCCTGATCCTCACAGGCGGTAACGCCAACCTCAAGACGGTGGCTACACTGCTCGAGGCCTGATGATCCCGGTCAAAGAGGTGATGACGCGAGACGTGATCACCTTCCGCGAGGACACACCGATCGACGAGGTCGCGACGACCCTGGCGAGCAAACGCATCACAGGCGCGCCGGTCATCGGCAGCGACGGGCACGTGACGGGCATCGTTTCCGAGGTCGACGTCTTCTCCAAGAAGGGAAAGGTCGCGCGCGACATCATGAGCTCGCACGTCATCACCGTCAGTGAGGACACGGGTATCGACGAGGCGGCGAGGATGCTGATCGGCGAGCGCATCCGGCGCGTGCCGGTCATCAAGGGGGGCAAGATGGTCGGCCTGTTGAGCCGCTCCGATGTTCTGGATTTCTTCGCCTCGACGCGCTGGACCTGCAACGTGTGCGGGCGTTGGGAGCGCGGGCTGGAGATGCCGGAGAGGTGCTATTCGTGCTCCAGCACGGACATCCATCTGGTGCGAGGCGACCCTGGGCACTGATTCGGTTTCTCGTCTGTCGCTGAAAGCGCAAAGCTTCACCGAGTCCGTCATCCGGGAGATGACTCGGCTGAATCTGGCCCTTAACGGACCCGATCGGGCGGTCAACTTCGCCCAGGGCTTTCCGGATTTCGCCACCGATCCGCGGATCCTCGAGGCGGCCGCGCTCGCGCTCAGGGATGGGTTCAACCAGTACGCGACCACCTGGGGCG